>ENA-OYZN01000001-OYZN01000001.1-human-gut-metagenome-genome-assembly--contig:-NODE-1-length-320402-cov-40.748335_pt1 | contig 320402 bp, 320 predicted proteins | sample MGYA00243294_ERZ653483 | MGnify/ENA primary metagenome ERZ653483 (study PRJEB26926, sample SAMN06165155) | human gut metagenome | biome: ENVO:00009003; feature: ENVO:2100002; material: ENVO:00002003... | reverse complement strand
AGCGGCTCCTTCAGGGTGCATTTCAGAACGCCCCAGAGCTTATTCTCATATACCTCCGCATCTACAAAAGCGGAAAGCACCTTGGCGTCCACGGAAGCCGGTTCATGGCCATAATAGTATTCCATGAGGCCGCGCTCCGCTTCTTCGGGCAGCTTTTCATCTTCTATGGCCTCCTTCACTACAGCTTCAAAGGCCGTCATCTCATATGGGGAGAGAGGAGTGCCTTCGTAGTCGTAGAACGAAGTATCAAAATCATCCTCATCCCAATTGTCCTCCATGAGATGCCCGGTGATTGGGCTATAGAGCTTCAGTTCCTGCGTATTATTCTTCATCTTCGTCCTCCCGGAGCCCGGAAATGATCCGGTCAATACCGGTGCGGATGGCGGTGATGGATGCGATCTGGGCTTCCAGCACGACGATGGAGTTCTCCAGTCCCGTCACATCCTGGATCAATCGGTGACGGATGGCGCCCAGCTCGTCCTGGTTTTTACAGGCCGCCACGATGATGTACTCCGGGCGCTTGTTTACGGACTTCCACTGGGAAAGGTGGAACACAAGCCTTTGCCCGTCATGATCCCGGATACTGGCCATGAGCTGCTGGCTTTGCCCAGCCAGAAGGTGCGCACCAGCCTGTCAGAGAGATCGGCGCCGGTTTCCTTCGCTATGATTTCCAGCATATGCTCCGTGGGGATGCGCTGTTTATCCCGCAGTTCCCTCAGTATCCTGATCTTCGCTTTTCGGGGAAGCTTCGGTGTATTCTTCCTGTTCATTTTCGTTGTTCCTCCAATGCTTTGCTTTGATGTGGTTTTCGAGAATGTCAGCGATGATGGCGTATCGTTCAGACAGGCGCTTTGCTTCGTCAATGATATTGTCCAGGCTGTCGTAGGTGATCCCGCCCTGCTCCACCCAGATGCTGATATTTTCCTTTGTGGGTTCTATGAGCAGGGAGGCTTCAAAAGCGGAGGAGAAGCCTTTGGCGATGCGGGTATTCTCGTTGATCTTGCGCTTGCGGCTTTCATTCTTTCGGGCGATCTCCCGTTCTACGGCTTCCAAGGCCGCCTGCTCCTTTTCCTCGTCCGGCAAATCCAGCTCGTCCAGTTCTTTTGTCAGGTTATAGCCTTGTGCGATGGTGAGATCGCCACTATCCACTGCATCCTTTACGGGTTGGGGAGCCTCATCCTCGATTTTCATGGCACGGCCCATGGTGACCTCGCCAACGCCAACGGTTTTAGCAAGCTCCTTGCGGGTATCCAAAGTATCCGGAACAGATTTTGACACCAGTGTCGAAATCTGTTCATTGGTATTGTTGGGATTAAACTGACGATTTTCGGCCATAACCATAGCCATTTTTTCCTTTGCTCTGGCCTCCACTTCGGGCCGCAGCTTCAGGGCAATCTTGCAGAGCTCGTTGATGCTCAGATTTCTTCTGGATTTCTGGGTATCCAGCGCCCACTGCTTGGCCTCCAGGTCATCTTCAAAAGAAAACACGGCCATCCGGTAGGGGACGCCGTGCTTATCACAGATGCTGGCCCGGTTGTGGCCGTCCACGATCACCATGTCCTCGTTAACGATGACCGGGGTGTAACAGCCATTCTTCAGGATATCCGCTTCCAAAAGGGAGAGCTGCTCGTCACTCAGCGGCGGGAGCAGCTCAGCAAAATCGGGCCGCACCGTGGGGGTGCGCTCCGTACTCATGTATTCGGTTCCGGTATTTTTCATATGCAAAATGTCCTTTCATTTATATATGCTTCTTTACACAGCGGCCTCATTGGATTCCGTGGCTTCCGCTTCGGGCTTGGCGGACAGGAACTGGACGTCACTCGCTTTGATAAGGAATCCCGTCTGGCGCATGACGCCGTTCTCGTCAGGGGCGGAGATGGTTTCAAAATCCCCGGTGGCGGCGATCTTGTCGCCCTTCCTGAGATGCTCCACGCACAGTTCTGCCAGGTTCCCGCGCACCTTCACCGACACGAAATCGGTCAGTTTGTTGCCCTCCCGGTCACGGTAACGGCGGTCAGAGGCAATGCGGATGATGGCGTAGGGGGTATCATCGCCGGGCTTGGTGCGAAGCTCGAAGTCAGAGGTGATGTTTCCAATCACGGTAATTTTCAACATAAGGGTGGTTCTCCTTTTTCGTTATGATTTTGGTTTTTTGATGAATTGGCTTGAATTGTTGCGATCTGGCCTGTTGTGAATTACCCTGATATGGAGGTCGTAAGGTGATAGGGGATCATTCGTTTTTCAGCGGGCGTCACCCCTTTCTTTGGATTTTTGCTTTTTTAGGCACAGGTACTCGTTCCAATCCTTCCCCTGGGGCGGGATCGGATTATACACGGTATATCCCCGTGCTTTGTACCTGGGGATGGCCTCGGCAATATACTTGCGGCCCCATTGGTCTGCATCCAGGCAGAATACAATGGTTTTGATTTGTGGGTTCTCCTTGAGATAGGTTTCCAGCGCCCCGTCATGGAGGCAACACAGGGCTACCGCATTGCTGGTCAGTTCCCGGTGCAGGGTCATGTATGAGGCCATATCAATGGGCGCTTCAAACACATGGACGCTTGTTTTCTTGGGATCACAAGGCAGGCGGAAAGCGATATCCTTATTGCTTCCTTCAACATCCCCCTTGAACCCGACGCCATCTTTATCGTGGGTGCCTCGTTTATGGGCAAACACGGCCTCTCCTGCAGCATCCCGTCCAACGAAGACGCAGTTGTGATACTGCTTGTCCTCGTAGAGCAAGCCTGCGTTCACGATGTTCTCGATTACCTGATAGGCGATGCCGCGTTTGCGCAGATAGGAAAACACCCTCCGATTATCCTCATTGGGTTCCGGGAGGGCGAAGGGTACGGGCTGTTTTTCTTCTTTCTTTGGCAGCCTGATTTCAGGCTTTTGTGCAGGGGCGTCACGGGAGTATCCGTTGTAGTTGAGCAGGAAATCCATGGCTTCCCGGAAGGACATATCTGCATAATCCTCCAGAAAGGTGATGGCGTCGCCCCATTCCTGCTTGTAGTTGTCAAAGTACCGGGTACGGTTTTTGATAACGATGTGTTGGGCGTCTTTGAGAAAGTGCCAGCGGCCCCTGGCTTGTACTTCATACCCGAAGGCTTCCGAAAGATTGGGGAGGTCGGTAAACCGGGCGATCTCCATTTCTTCGTAGGTGTATCTGCTATCGCTCATGGCTGTGCTTTCCTTTTGCATTTATCTTTTTTCTCTTGCTGATAGAGCGGTTTGTTCCGATATGCTCCTTCAAACCTTTTATGAGAGCCGCATCACTCATATCTGTTATTTCATGTCCAACTGCCAAACAGAAATCATCATAGTATGCTCCGTCAAATAAATCCTTTTCGGTTTTATAGATTCGGCAATAGTACCCTTCACATATCTCTATTTTTCCCAATGTGTCTGCCCTTTCAATTCCGTTATCTGTACAGGCATCCACATAATATCCGTTAATCCTCAGATTGCCTTTGTCCAGGTATGGGTTAAGATCGAGGGGTTCCGTAATAATCTCCCGGAAAGAATCCACGCCGGGGATGATCGCCAGGGAGCCGCCCTTTTGCCAGGCCAGATGTATCTGGCCAGCATCGTCAATCGAAATAACTTTTCCGATATCTCCAGCCCGAAAGCGTTCGCCCTGCATATCTGCGGTGAGCTGCAGCAGGGTGCCGGGAGGATAACGCTCACGGAGGGCTTGCACCTGTTCTCTGCTGGGGTAGTGGTTCATGTTGATTACCTCCTTTTGTAAAAAATGACTGACATGAAGCAATACTGTATGCTTCATATCAGCCCTGTGTAATGGTATTAGGCGCATGTTCTTAAATAATAGGGTGTAGTTCGCCACAGTCTTCGCTTAATGCCGCAAGCATAAATCTCGCTCCCAGACGATAGCCATCTACGAAGGCTTCCAGGATACCAATGCTGTTGACTTCGTCTTGAGCTTCCTCGAAGGCTTTTAACATGGCTTTACCGTCTTCATTCAGAATCTCCTGCAAATATGCATCGCTTTTACTCAGTTTATCCATTGCTTTTGCATATGGGGAGTTTCTTGTAAAGCTTTTTTGGTTGGGCGTAATGTTGCCATAATAGAATTCTTCTAAAACTTTTCGCATGCTCTGAACCTCCATCTTTCTATGACAAGCAACAGTACCAGTATTGAAGCGAAAAGTCTATCCCTAATTGCTGAACAGCTTTTAGCTGAGTTTAAGATTTATGGAGATTCGGCCTATTCATATGCCGGTAACTATCTGCGCCTTTGGTCAGGTCGCAGCCTGCTTTGATCCGTTCTTCCAGGCAGCAGCAGACAGGAATGAGGCAGCCCTTCTTCTTGCCGCCATAATGGAGGCAATACTTGCAATCGCAATCTTTGGCAGTGTAGCCTTTAAAGCGATTGTATCTGTACGTGTTGAAGCCCACAGGGAATTTCCTCCTTGAAATGAGTTTTTGTGAAATGCTCGCAGAGACAGAAAAAGGGCCAGATCACTCAGTTGTTTTGAGTGATCTGGCCCTTGTTAGGAGCGCAGCAAATGGCGTTCCATTATATTATTTTGTTAGGCGTTTGATTTGGTTGACTGCATCGTCAAAGGTGGAGTAGCGGTTCGTATCTTATTTTGATTACGATGCATCTACGGTGAAGGGGTGTTTTGAAAAATAACGTTAAAATGCCGAAAAACCCAGATGTTATCTGGGTTTTTCGGTGATGCATCTATTAAGATGATCAGATCTGGTGCGGCTGGGGGGATTTGAACCCCCAAGCTTTCGCCGACGGATTTTAAGTCCGTTGTGTATGCCGTTCCACCACAGCCGCATCTCATTTATTATAACGGCAGAACGGGGTGCAGTCAACCGAAAACAGGCGCCTTCACTTACATTTACATGAGCGGCGCAAAGATGCGCAGTATGTCCTGAAAAAGCCGCTTGGGTGTGCTTACGGCACAGGACTGCGGCGTAATGCGAACGCATTCGGAAAGCACGCGGAGAAAGTCGTCTCGCACAGCGGCAACCACGCTGCCGCCATAGACGGCAACGCCGCATTCATAATGCAGGTACAGGCTGCGGTAATCGAGGTTCACCGTGCCGACCGTCGCTGCGCGATCATCGGAAACAAAGGTTTTTGCGTGATTGAAGCCGTCCTTGTATTCGTAAATCTTTACGCCTGCTTTGATAAGCTCCCGGTAATAGGAACGCGTTGTAATATGCACAAGACGTTTATCCCAGCGCTGCGGCGTTAGAATGCGCACGTCCACACCGCTTTTGGCAGCGAGGGTCAAGGCAGAGATCATCGTATCATCAATGATAAGGTATGGCGTGCTGATATATACATAATCCCGCGCGTTTTGGATGATCTGCATATAAACATGTTCACTCACATTTTCATTGTCCAGCGGATTGTCCGCATAGGGCTGCACGAAGGTCCCCGCTTCATAAGAAGGTGAAAAAGGGGATGGAGCGGGGCGATAGGCAAAGCAGTCCTCATCGGAGCCGGAGGCGAAGCGCCAAAGTTCAAGGAAAATAAGCGTAAGGCTCCAGGCTGCATCGCCGGAAAGGCGAATTGCAGCATCGCGCCAGCGGCCATGCTTGTCGTATGCATTGATGTATTCATCGGCCAAATTTGCGCCGCCGGTGAAAGCTACCTTGCCGTCAATGGAAGCGATCTTCCGGTGATCCCGGTTGTTTTGCAGCACGGAAAGCACCGGCGTAAAAGGGCTGAACACCTGGCACTTGATTCCCATGGATTCAAGATATTTGGGATATTCTTTCGGGAGCGTGAGAAAACAGCCCATGTCGTCAAACATCAGGCGCACATCGAGTCCTGCTTCTGCCTTCTTGCGGAGCACTTCCAGAATGGAGTTCCACATGACGCCTTCTTCAATGATAAAGAATTCAAGGAAAATATAGCGTTCCGCCTGTTGCAGGTCTGCAAGAAGTGCGTCGTAAAAGCTTTCCCCGGAGGGATAATAAACGGCAGCGGTGTTTTGATAGATCGGAAACCCGGCAAAAGACTGCAAATAACGTTGCTGCGTGGCGCAGGCAGGATAGGCGTGCGCCGCTGCTGAGAGAAGCTGCGCATCCTTTTCAAAACGCCCTGTAGCCTCGGCCCGTGCCTTGCAAAGGCGCCTGCGGACATAGGCGCCGCTTGCCTGACGCGTGGCAAGCAAATAAAGCAAGCCGCCAAATACGGGGAAAATCAGCACTGTAAACAACCAAGTCATTTTGAAGCCGGGTTTGCCGCGCTCATTGATCACATGGATGCCGACACAGATGCTGATTGCAGAAAGAAAGAAGGGAATCCATTTGGATGCGGCTGTGCTCGAAGCGATGAACAGGAGCAGAAGCGCAAGCTGAACGATCAAAAGCACAGCAACGATGAAGCGCCGCGCCATGGCCTTGCGGATCCATTTATGCTTTTTCATTTGTGCCGCTCGTTCCTTTCTTTGTCGCTCAGACAAGACGCTGAACGCCGATGCCGATCAGCCCGGGGCCGGTATGCACGCCAAGCGCAGGGCTTACCTGCGTGCGAACGTAAGAGCGTGCGGAGTGAATCAGCCCGGCAAGCTGGGCCTCCACGTGCGCAGCAAGCTCCGGAACGCCTCCATGTGCAATTGCAAGATGGTAGGCATGCCCCTTGGCATAGTCGGCCGCATTTTGCAGCGCAGCAGCCAAGGCGCGAACCGCTCCGCGCGCTTTCTGTACGGTGTAATATACGCCCTCCTCGTTGCAGGAGATGATGGGACGCACATCCAGAAGCGATCCGACCGTTGCCGTGACGCGGCCGATGCGGCCGCCTTTTGCAAGGTATTCCAACGTGGGCAGGCAGAAGAATACTTTGGTGCTTTTCACAAGGCAGCAGAGCGCAGCTTCGATCTCATCTGCAGAAGCCCCCGCATCGATCATCTCAGCGGCACGCATTACGGTAAAGCCTGCGCCGATACCGATATTCTTTGTGTCAATCAGACGGCAATCCAGTTCCGGAACGTCATGCGAGGTGAGACGCATTAAGTTGAATGTGCCGCTGAGGGCACTTGAAATAGTGATGATAAAGAGCGTTTCGACTCCGGATTCCCTGATCTCCTGAAGCGTATAAAGAATCGCTTCGGCCGAAGGCAGGGAGGTTTTGGGGATTTCGCGAGGAAGGCGGTTGTAAACCTCCTCCGGCGTGATGGACACGCCATCGAGGTAAAGCCCATCGGAAAATTGTATGGACAGCGGCAGTGTAAAAATGCCGTGTGATTTGGAAAATTCCTCTGGCACATCCGTGCCGGAATCAGTTAAAATGGCGATTTTATGTTGGCTCATGGCGATCCTTCCTGCCCGACCAAGCGGGAACTGGTTAATAAACAATCTTATTATAAAGTGTTTTGCACGTTTAAACAACCAATCCCGGAAAAAGTTGCAAAGGATTCGCATTCTTGTCGATACGCACAGCGCTTCATCGAATGACTGCGGGAACCAAAATTGATTTTGTATTGTGCACCGGATATCTTTGGATGTATACTTATGCTTGAGTGAAAGAGGAGGGCGCCCGCATCGATGCGCCGTCTCAAACGTACACAAAGGAGCAAACTATGGAAATCAGCATTGTGAAAACCAAGCAGCCCAAAACCAAACCGAATCCCGCGACGCTTTCATTCGGCACGGTCTTTTCGGACCATATGTTTTTAATGGAGTACGATGGTGCAGAAGGATGGCATGACGCGCGCATCGTCCCATATGCGCCGATCCCGCTGTCCCCTGCAGCCGCTGTGTTCCATTACGGCGCGGAGGTGTTTGAAGGCCTCAAAGCATACCGCACGCCGGATGGCAGCGTGCAGATGTTCCGGCCGATGGAAAACCTAAAACGCATGAGCGACTCTGCGGAGCGCATTACATTGCCGCAGTTTGACCGTGATTTTGTGCTGGAAGCCATGCGCAGGCTTGTGGACATTGACCGCGATTGGGTGCCCGATGCGCCCGGCACGTCGCTTTATATCCGGCCGTTCCTGTTCGCAACGGATCCCGACCTTTCGCTGCACGGCATTTCCCATGCGGTGTTCTGCATCATTACCTCGCCTGTAGGCAGCTATTATAAAGAAGGTATCAATCCCGTCCGCATCATGATCGAAACCGAAGATGTGCGCGCGGTGCGCGGCGGAACGGGCTATGCAAAATGCGGCGGAAACTACGCAGCAGCCAACCGTGCGGGCGCACGCGCTGAAAAGCTTGGTTTTTCCCAGGTGCTGTGGCTGGATGGCGTGGAACGCAAATACATCGAAGAAGTGGGCAGCATGAACGTGATGTTCAAAATTGCAGGCACGGTCGTGACCCCGAAGCTCACAGGCTCTGTGTTGCCGGGCATCACGCGCAAAAGCTGCATTGCACTGCTGAAAGAATGGGGCGTCCCGGTAGAAGAAAGGCTGCTCAGCGTGGATGAGCTTGTGGCAGCCATGCGCGCAGGAACTTTGGAGGAAGCTTTTGGCTGCGGTACGGCGGCAGTGGTTTCGCCCATTGGAGAATTGCATTACGGCGATGTGAGCGTCACGGTTAACGGCGGTGCAGTCGGTTCGCTTACGCAGCGGCTGTATGATGAGATCACCGGCATCCAATCCGGCAAAGTTGCGGATACGCACGGATGGGTATATCGCGTGTAGCTTAAAACGGGGCCGGCGCTGAGATTTCGAACAGCGCCGGCCTTTCTTAAATGATGGCTTTTTGTATAACGTTTTAAATTCTAATGAATGGCTGCCCACTTTGCCTCAAGGCAGCGCCGCTGCGGCAATTTAACGGTAGCCTGCAGGAGAGAGGGGGATCATATGCAGCTTGCGATCGGTATTGTCGCCGCCCTTCTTGCCGGGTGTTTTTTTGGCTGCATCATTACGTATAAGGTAGGAAATCGCATCCTTGTTGAGGGTATGGGGATTAAGAGCGCTGAATTTATAATGTTGGTGCTTTATGGCGCGGGAGTGGCGGCCTATTTTTGCTGCAGGCCGGTTGGACGATGGATCCTGCTCGGGGTGCTCCTGTTTTGGGCCGTTGTGCAATTCTTTTGCCATTGGTATTATTTTATCTTTGGTGCATCGGAAAAAAGCTGCAAAGCTATCATGAATGCTTTCGGGATACGGTTGCACTCTTTCCCAAAAATAAAACGAGGATTGTGCCTGACTTATACCACGTCATTCTTCACCTGCTGATCATTTGCGAACTGGGGCTTCTGATCGCAGAACTTTGCAAAAGCTGAGTCCAGGCAAAATACCTCTGCGGGTTAAATCAGATAGGACTGCATCTCCTCGGCCACAACTGCATCCGGAAACTGCCGACGCGCTTCTTCAAGCAGCTGCACTTCATCGCAGCCGCCGCCCCATAAATGCGTGCAGACAAGCTTTTTTACGGCAGCTTCCTTTGCAATACGCCCTGCTTCTGCAGCCGTCAGGTGCGCCGCAACACCGCCGATGCGGTCGGCTTCGCTGAAGCATGCGTCCGCAAGCAAAAGGTCGGCTCCGGCACAGAGGGCCGGCAGGTCATCCCGCCAGCCTGTATCGCCGGTATAGAACATGCGCCTGCCGCCATGTTCAATGGAGAAAGCATAGGTGGGCACGGGGTGCGTCATGCGGTGCAGCGTGATGGAGATGTCCCCGATGCGTGCGCGCAGTTTATCGCGCGCAGCCGTTATGTCATACACGCCCGAGCCGGTAAGGAGACGGTATTCTTCTTCCGGTGTATCCGGGGCAATGACGGCGAGCGGCATGGGAACATCCTGACCGCGCGCGTTATACTGCTGCAAGGCGTAGCGCAGGATAAGAAGATCCGCCATATGGTCGCTGTGCAGATGTGAGATGAGCACGGCATCAATATGAAGCGCGGGCACAAGGCGCAGCAGGCGGGAAAGCGTGCCGCTCCCAAGGTCGAGCAGCAGCCGGCGCCGCCCGCACTCAAGAAGATATCCTGAGCAGGCGCCGCCCGGATGGGGGAAGGGGCCGTATTTTCCAAGAACAGTCAGCTTCATGGCATTCGATCACGCTCCATTTGAGGGATGATGGTATAGGGATAATCTTCTCCGAAAACCGCTTGAATATCCGTTGCTGAAATGATATCATATCCCGGATGGGATTTGCACGAAAAAGCAGAGAAATCCTTGTTGACAGGCTTGTTTCCCGTGTGTTACAATGCCTTGGTGAGCCGCTCCGCGTCGGCTTTGTAAGCGTGGGTTTCCCAACGCCGAAACGTGGGCGAGATTGGTAAGAGGAGGTGCAGGACATGTACGCTATTATCCGTACCGGCGGCAAACAGTATAAGGTGGCGGTTGGCGATGAGGTTCTCGTTGAGAAGCTCGATGCCGAAGTCGGCGCTGAAGTCGCGTTTGAGGTGCTGATGCTTTGCGGCGAAGAAGGCGTTCAGGTTGGCAAACCCGTGGTTGCGGGCGTAGCCGCCAAGGGCGAAGTCGTTGAGCAGGGCAAGGGTAAGAAAGTCGTAGTCTTCAAGTATAAGCCCAAGAAGAACTACCGCAAGAAGCAGGGTCATCGTCAGCCGTATACCAAGGTCAAGATCAACGCGATCGGCTAAGGCAATATGACAAGGGTGACTATCTTCCGCCAGAAAGGCAGGATCGCAGGATTTTCGGCAGACGGGCACACCGGCTTTGCCGAAGAAGGAGAGGACATTGTTTGCAGCGCGGTAAGCGCGGTGACGCAAACAGCGGTGCTCGGCATTACGGAGGTGTTAGAACTTCCGGCTGCGGTTGAGTTTGATGAAGCGAGGCTTTATTGCATGCTTGAAAAAGGCATTGCAGAGGCTGCGTGGCAAAAGGCGGAACTCATTTTGGAAACGATGGCGGTGGGCCTTCGCTCCATCGCAGATTCCTACGGTGATTACATCAAGATAATCGAAAGGGAGGTGTAACACGATGATGAAGATCAATCTGCAGCTTTTCGCGCATAAAAAGGGCGTGGGCAGCTCGCGTAACGGCCGCGACAGCGAATCCAAGCGTCTTGGGCCGAAGCGGGCCGACGGTCAGTTCGTTCTTGCCGGCAACATCCTGGTTCGGCAGCGCGGCACGCATTTCCATCCCGGCAATAACGTTGGCATCGGCAAGGACGATACGCTCTTTGCAAAGATTGACGGCGTAGTCCGCTTTGAAACGAAGCGCATGGGCCGCAAGCAGGTCAGCGTTTACGCAGAGGAAGCCGCTGCGAACTAACAAAAACTGATTCCACAAAGCCCGTTCCAAAACCGGAATGGGCTTTTTCGTTATAAAAGCATGGGAGGTGAAAGGGTGGAATACAGGGAGCTTTTGCGGGCGGAGTTAACGGTGGAACTGTTTCGGCATTTTGACCGGTATCAGAAGGTGCAACGCTGCTGGCGCAAAGAAGCGGGCAATTGGGTTTTAAAGGACATTGCGTTTATAGAGCAGTGGGATGCGGCGGACTATGCATATTTGGTGAAATGCCTTCAAAACACCCTTGAAACGGGAGGCTCCGTGACAGGCGCATTCGATGAAACGGGAAAGCTTGTGGGCTTTGCATCCGTAGAACCACGGCGTTTCGGAAGCAGGAAGCAATACTGTGAGCTTTCTAGCCTGCACGTTTCCTGCGAATGCCGCGGCAGGGGGATCGGCAGCCGGCTCCTTGCATGCGCAAGCGCGGCCGGGTACAGGCTCGGCGCGGAGAAGCTTTACATCTCTGCGCATTCCTCGGAAGAAACGCAGGCATTTTACCATGCAAAAGGCTGCGTAGAGGCAGAGGAGTACGAACCTGCGCTGCATGCGGCTGAGCCGTGCGATTGTCAGTTGGAACTCGTACTTTGCGGAGATCAAAGCGATGTATGAAAAAACGTTCTGGAAAGACAACGTTTTGCTCGTTTCGGGTGTGGAACGCCTTGACCTGAACCGCACGTTTGCCTGCGGGCAATCGTTTCGCTGGCAGCGAACGGAGCGAGGCTGGTTTGGCATAGCGTTCGGGCGCGGCATATATGCTGAGACGGCTGAAGGGGCGCTTCGTATTTTCCCCTGCGCAAAAGAAGAGGTGCCGCTCTGGCTCAACTATTTCGATTTGGCGCGGGACTATGCGGCCATTGAAGCGCAGCTTTGCGCGGACACCCGCCTTTGCGCGTGCGTGCCGTTTGCTTCCGGCATCCGCGTGCTGAATCAGGAGCCGTTTGAAACGCTCATCACCTTTATCCTTTCCGCAAATAACAACGCCGGACGAATTGCAGGAATCGTTATGCGGCTTTGCGCATGTGCGGGAGAGCCTGCCGTGATGCAGGATGGGCGGGAATACCGGCGGTTCCCCACGCCGGAGGCTGTTGCGGCGCTCGAGCCGGAGGCGCTTCGGAGCATCGGCGCAGGGTACCGCGCGCCTTATGTAAAGGAAAGCGCGCACATGGTGGCGGATGGGTTTGACCTTGAGGCCTTGCGTGCAATGCCGCTTGCCGAAGCCCGAAAAGCGTTGTCGGCGTTTCCCGGCGTCGGTCCGAAGGTGGCGGATTGCATCCTGCTGTTTTCGCTTGGCCATACGGATGCGTTTCCGGTGGATGTGTGGATTGGGCGGGCGCTTAAAACGTTGTTCTTTGATGGGCAAATGCCCGGACGGCAGGAAACGGAACGCCTGCTGCATGAGCTCGGGCCGATGAGCGGGATCATACAGCAATACGTTTTCCATTATGCACGCGAGCGGAAGCTCGCGACAAAGCATGAGAAGAGGGAAGGAAAACAATGAAACATGCAAGAAAGGCCGGCCTCAGCGGAAACGCATTAAAGCTGATTGCCATCGCAGCGATGACGGTGGATCACCTGACTTGGGTAATTTTTCCGGGATACCAAACGAATGCCGGTATCCTTGTGCTGCATTCCATCGGCAGGCTTACCGCGCCGATCATGTGTTACTTCATCGCGGAGGGATATTACTATACACATGACCGCAAACGCTATGCAGCGCGGCTGTTTCTCTTTGCACTGATCTCGCATTTTGCCTATAATTTCGCGTTTGGGATCCCGTTTGTCCCATTCCGGACGGGGATCTTCAACCAAACGGGCGTAATGTGGGCGCTTGCCTGGGGACTTGCGGCACTCTGCGTCCTGAACAGTGTGGAATTGAAGCAATGGCACAAAACAGGGCTTATGATCCTCATCTGCGCCATATCATTCTGTGCGGATTGGAGCTGCATCGCAGTGCTCGTGATTGTTGCATTCGGTACAAACAGAGGCAATTTTAAAAAACAGGTGGGGTGGATGATGGCGTTTGTCACCATGTATGCTGCCGTGTATTTCTTCTGCATTGATAAGGTGTATGGCGCTTTGCAGATGATGGTCGCGCTTTCAATTCCACTGCTTTCCCTGTACAACGGCGAACGCGGGAGATGGCGCGGGATGAAGTGGCTTTTCTATCTCTATTATCCTTTGCACCTTGTTGCCTGTGGATTAATTCGGATTGCGCTGCACGGCGCAGGAGGGGTGCTTGGCGGAGGAATCTGAGATTGAGATGCATCGCACGAAACGATGAAACGGGGATTCAATTTGAACTTCCGGCTTGACGTGCCGGGGGTGCGGCGCTAAACTTTTATACTTGGCGCAGGCAGAAGCACAAAAACAGAAAGCGCTTGGAAAGGGATGCTCTTTGGGCGGGTTTATTTTTGCATTCGAGATGATCGGTACGGTTGCGTTCGCCGTTTCCGGGTCAATGACGGCAGTCCGAAAAAATATGGATTTGTTTGGAGTCATGATTCTCGGCGTTATTACCGCATGCGGAGGCGGACTGACGCGCGACATTATTCTGGGCATAACGCCTCCCGCGCTGTTTGGAACGCCCAAATATGTAACTGTAGCCGCCGCCACGGCAATCCTTGTTTTTATCCCGGGGATTCGCCGGTGGCTCATGAAAAGTCACCGGGGGTTTGAACGAATTCTGTTGTTGATGGATTCCATCGGTTTGGGCGTTTTCACAATGGTTGGCATGCAGGCCGCATATGGATGCGGGGTTGAGTGCAGCACATTTCTCGCGGTTTCGGTTGGCGTTATCACCGGAGTAGGGGGCGGGGTGATGCGGGATGTTATGGCGGGCGACAGACCCTATATTTTCGTAAAGCACATTTATGCATGCGCCGCAATTCTTGGGGCAATGCTTTTTGCTGTTTTGCGGGGAAGGTGCGGCGATACGGTTGCAATCCTCACCGGAGCAGCGCTGGTCATCCTGATCCGGCTTCTTTCCGCACACTTTAGATGGAGCCTGCCAAGAGCGCACGAGATTGAAGAAAAACGGTAAAACAAAGCTGAATGGCGCGCAGTGGATCGTCCTCTGCGCGCTTTTTTATGCTCCAGATATCCGGAAATTTCAAAACTTGTGTATATTCGACAGGATTCGTGGAAATTCTAGGAAGGAAGCAAATTTTGCGGAGCGAATTAATTTGTGATATTCCATATATCTATGCGAAAGGGGATGCATGTATGCAGATAAAAACCCAAAGGGACGGCGAAACGCTTGCCGTGCTTCTCACGGGGGAGCTGGATCACCATAGCGCCGCTCCCTTGCGCGTGGAGCTGGACGCGCTGCTCGGCGACAGGACGATCCGCTGCCTTGCGTTGGATTTATGCGGCGTAACGTTTATGGACAGCTCCGGCCTTGGCGTTGTGCTCGGCCGTTACAAGCTTATGAAAGAGCGTGGCGGCAGTGTGCGCATCCAGGGTGCGTCAAGGCCGGTTGAACGGATCTTGAAGATGGCGGGCGTTTATGCGCTCTTAGGGCAACAGGATGCTGAAAGGGGAAAGGGACATGTTTGATAACGAAATGCACGTCAGCTTTTTGGGCGTGTCGCAAAACGAATCGTTCGCACGGATGGTGGCCGCTGCGTTCGCGTCACAGCTCAACCCCACCATCGAAGAACTGACGGACATCCGCACCGCCGTAAGCGAGGCCGTTACAAATGCAATTATCCATGGTTACAGCGGCATGCGCGGCATGGTCGGTATGGATTGTGCCATTGAAGGGAGAAACTTTACCGTTACCATACGGGATGAAGGACGCGGAATTCCAAATGTTCCGCTCGCGATGCAGCCGTTCTATACCAGCGTACCCAATCTGGAGCGATCCGGCATGGGCTTTGCCGTGATGGAGGCGTTTATGGATTCCGTAACGGTGGAATCGGAGGTCGGCCGCGGAACCACGGTAATTATGAAAAAGGAAATCGCGGCGGTGGGGTGTGATGAATGAGAGCGCGCCGCTTGCATATGAGGAAGCTAAGGAACTGATCCGCCTCGCACAACAGGGGGATGAGGCGGCGCAGGAGCGGCTGACCGTTTGCAACACGGCGCTCGTAAAATCCATTGTGAAGCGGTATATGAACCGGCACGTGGAATACGACGACCTGTTTCAGATCGGCTGTATGGGGCTTGTGAAAGCGATCCAGAAGTTCGACCTTTCATATGATGTCCGTTTTTCCACCTATGCCGTGCCGATGATTGCAGGCGAGATCAAGCGCTTTTTGCGGGATGACGGCATGATTAAAGTGAGCCGTACCCTTAAGGAGCTGGCAGCACAAGCCGCTGCCGCGCGGGAACGGCTTTCTGCCGAACAGGGGCGTGATGTGGGAATTTCGGAGATTGCTGCGGCACTTGATGTGGATGCAGAGGACATTGCAGCGGCGCTTGAGGCATCCCGGCCGCACATGTCTATCTACGAACCCGCATATGGGGACGATTCGGACGCGCTGATGCTTGACCGTGTGCAGGATGGCGCGGATGAAATGGGGGAGACGCTCAACCGTGTACTGTTAAAGGAATTGCTCGGCACGCTGGAACCGCGGGAAAGGGCGATCATCCTGCTGCGTTACTTTTCGGATAAAACGCAAAATGAGATCGCTGCCGAAATGGGGATCTCCCAGGTGCAGGTTTCCCGCCTTGAAACCAAGATCCTGCAAAAGCTGCGCGAACGTGCGGCAAAGTGAAAGGTACGGCGCCGTGCGCTTGGTGGGGGCTGTATAAGCATTAAGCATATGGTTAGCCGGCCGGGGGGATGTCTTGGCCGGCTGATGCTTACCGTCCCGCCGCCTTATTTACCTGTGTCGCATGCTCCACATCCGGAAGCTGGCCGACATGAGAAAGGCTGCCGCTAAAGAACATACACACATGGCCGGACATCTCGTTTGCCGCAACCGAGTCCTCCCCGTGGGGAAACCCCTGCAGCGAGGCCGCAACGAGCCGGCCACCGATATTGATCACAACAGGCCGCTTTGAATAGTTGAATTCACCGCCGAACGCCTCTTTGAAGGTTGCTGTGTCCACGGTATTTGCGCATTCTACCTCTGCGTGCATCTCTCCGCCGCAAAAGGTCATATCAAACTGCACACCGGTGTTGTAATCCGTAACAGAATAAGCCTGCCCTTCTGTGAGCAGTGTTTTGACCTCATTCCAAGGCACAAGTTCCCCCGTCACGCTGGCTGTGCCGGAAAGCTGTTGGCCAATTGGGATGGAAGCCGCGATATCCACGCGCTTGGTGTTGTGGTCAAACAGAAACGTGCGGGACTGTTCTCCGACTGTGCCGTCCGCGATGATGGGGAGGCCGTTGGCATCCGTCTGGTTTTGCTGAAATTTTTTTGTTGCTTCCACCGTCATGCTCTGGAAATTCCCGGTGGGCTTATAATCAAAATATCCGAGTTCGCGCAGGCGGAGCTGAATGCGCACCACCATTTCCCCCGTTGAGCCGTAGCTGATGAGGGTGAAAGCAGAGGCTTGCGGCGAAGCCGAAGGCAATGCCGCCGGACGCGCGGAAGGCGAAGCTTCGGGGTCGGGCGGGGCGGTGGGTTCAGCAAAGGCTGCCGGATAGGCCGCGAACAAAAACAGCGCGGCAAACAGAAAAATAAAACACTTTTTCATGCTTTAAGTATAGCATATCGCAGAATGGTTTTGTATAAAGTTTTTGTTACGGCGTCTCCGTTGGAATAAGGTTAAGCATATCTTCTTCCGAGGCAACGTTCGTGTAGACCTCCGGCACGTCTCCCACGATGATGCTTTCTGCAATGGCGGCTTCCGCGCGCACGAAGATGGTTTCCGAAACACCCGGCATAACGAGGCGCACGGAGGCGGTGAGCAGCAGGTTTACACGATACAGCGTCTGGTTAATGCCCGAGGAGACGAATTCTGAGTTGAACTCGCTTTGCACGCTGCCCGCAGGACTGAATGTGACCTTTAGGCTGGGACCCTTGCCGGCGAGGAACGAAATCCCCGTGATTGTACCGATGGGGATGGAAATGCCCTGATCGCCCATCTGTGCAATGCGTTCCTGTGCAGCTTCGGCACAATCTGCGGCAAGGATGTTCATTTTGTGCGTATTTGCCTGCAACATATAAACGCGTTCGCTGCTTTCATGCACCTGAATTAAGCGCGCATAATTTGTTTCGTCTCCCATGGACTCCAAAATCGCATCGTTCATCGCTCGTGCAGCAACGGAGCGAATGCGCGCTATGGCAAGTGCCGCCATGGCGGGACGCATGTTCACGCTGAGCAAGGCAACGGAGAGAGACAGCAGCACAATCAACAGCACGATCAGAAGCAGCACCGTGCGCAGGAAACGCTTTTTTCTGGATACGATGCCCGGGCGGGCACTGCTTTTTTCCATGAGGCGGCTCCTTTGGATGGATTTTATGAATGCAGTGTTAATTCATTCTATGCAAAAGTTCAAATATTGAGCCTCTGGGCCGTGGTGTGCTATAATATGCTTGGATGGTTATAAGGAGATTTATGGAAAAGACAGAAAAAGCGACAACCGGACAATCCAAGCCTTCTTTCGGCGAGCGTATAAAGGACACAGTGCAGCAGTTCGGGGCACGGCTTAAGGGCATGGTGCAAAAAGAACCCGATATGCACGAAGGTGAAATTTTTGTGGAACGCAAGCGGCAGCGGCCGTTCGTGTTGGCTGTGCTGTTTACGACGCTTAAAATTATGCTTGTTTGTGTCGTGGTGCTTGGCTGCGCTTGCGTCGGGCTTGTGCTTGGCGTTGCGAAGGCTTACGTTGACACGACGCCGGAACTGGATGTTTCGCTTCTCACCAAAAGCGAACGCACATCCTATATTTACGACATGGACGGCAACCTCATCACCACGTTTGCGGGGTTGAAATACCGGGATTGGGTCAGCATCGAAGATGTGCCGGATATGCTGATCAATGCGGTTATCGCCGTTGAGGATGTGCGTTTCTACCGCCATAGCGGCGTAGACTATAAACGCTTGTTTGCGGCGGTAGTGGGCTCTCTGAGCGCCTCAAGCGATGCTGGGGGCAGCACCATTACCCAGCAGTTGGTGAAGAACAAGCTTCTTACAAACGAAGTGTCCTACCGCCGTAAAATCCAGGAAGCATACCTTGCGCTTGAAGTGGAAAATACGATTTCAAAAAGCGACGTGCTTGAAGCATATCTGAATGATGTTTACCTTGGAAGCTCGAATTACGGCATAAAGACGGCAGCAAAGGATTATTTCGGAAAGGAACTTTCGGAGCTCACCATCCGGGAATGCGCGATGATTGCCGGTATGATTCAGGCGCCCAACCGAACGGACCCGCGGAAGAATATGTACGAGCGCTTTTACGAGTCCGGAGAAAATAAGATGGACATTACCGATGAGCGCACGGACACGGTCATCGAAAAAATGTATGATGCGGGCTTTATCACAAAGGAACAACGGGACGCCGCGCTTACGGATTCCGTTCACGTGCTGAAGGAATCACAGCGCTCCAATACGGACGATCTGCTGTACTTTGTTGAATATGCAACACAGGACGTGGTGTCTCACCTGCTGTCGCAGCGTGAATTGCTGGACACCAAGGCGAACCGGGCCGCAATAGAAAACGAACTCCAAAGCGGTGGATACAGCATTTATTTGACGATTGATACCGAGATGCAGCGCATGGTTCAGGACACGCTTGCAAATTGGGATGAGTATCCAAAACTTCAAAACGAAAATGCTGCAACGCGCGTCACGACCACGAGCGATGGAACCGAGATCGTTGAACCGGAACCGCAGGCTGCTGCTGTTGTGATCGATTATAAAACGGGCGAACTGCGTGCCATCGTTGGCGGCAGGGAGGCCCCCCAGGTACTGCGCGGTTGGAACCGGGCCTATCAGAGCGAAACGGAGGTGGGCTCCAGCATTAAGCCACTGACGGTTTATGGCCCCGCGCTTGATCTTGGGTTGTCTCCCGCATCGGCTGTAGCAAACCTGCCGCAGGCCATCGAAGGCTGGGATACGGAGAAAGGGTATCCGAGCATTGGCAGCGAAAAGTATATCGGCATTATTTCCCTGCGGCGCGGCATTGTCTCTTCGCTCAACGTAGCTGCGGCGCGCGTGCTGATGGAAAACGTTACCACGCAGGCTGCGGCACAGTACCTTGTGAACCTCGGCGTTGATTCCAGCCGTGTGAGTGCAACGGGATCGGGCCTTGCACTCGGTACCACTGGCATCACACCCATTGAGATGGCTGCAGCATATGGCGCGATTGGAAATATGGGGGAATATTTGGAGCCGCTCTCCTTTACGCGTGTCGTGGATGGCGAGGGCAGAGTGGTTTTGGATGCAGATGAGATCCGGAAATCGCGGCAGGTATTTAAGCAGACAACGGCATATATGCTTGTTGATATGCTCACCGATGCGGTGAACACCGGAACAGGAACAAGCGCGAAGATTAAAGGCATGACAGTAGCGGGAAAAACAGGGACGAACTCGGACTACGGCAGCGCATACTTTGCGGGCATCACCCCCTATTACAGCGCTGTGGTATGGGTCGGGCATGATTCCTACGAACAAAAGCTTGTCTCAGGGTCAACCGGCGGAAAGGTAGCCGCGCCTCTCTGGCACGAATTTATGGAAAAAATACACACGGATTTGGTGGATAAGCCGATCATTGATGCCTCTCCTGTGGAATTGGGCCTTGTAAAGCGTACGGTATGCGCGGTATCGGGCAAGCTGGCAACAGAGGCATGCTCGTTCGATGCAAACGGGCTTACCCCCATTACGGATTGGTTTGATAAAAGCACGGCGCCCACGGAATCCTGTGATATGCATGTACTTACGAGCGTCTGCATGGATTCGGAGCAGCCCGCCTCCCCGTATTGCACCAACGTACAGACCAAAAGCATTCTTTTGGTGGGGACCCAATCCTACTTTGCTTCATTTGACGCGGGACTTCTTCAAAAATATCTGCCGAACGCTGTGCTGACGGATATTACGGCGGAGCAGTACAACTTATATGCTTCAACAACCACATGCCCGCTGCATTCGTATGCCGGATGGGGAAATGGCGGTGGAACCGGAATCAGCATCGGCGGAAACAACGCGAGCCTGATTGCCGCCGCAAACGCTCTGATCAGCGATGTGGAAGCATACCTTTCCGCTGCGCAAAACCTTTCCGAAACAGACCGGAACAATCTGATTTCGCTTTCGGATACGCTTGCCGCGTATCTTAATGCCAACCTGTACCAGCAGGCGGAAACATATTATGAACGCCTGCGCTATACTTTTGACGTCATCTATGCGGAAAACCCGCCGGTAACGGCAATTCCATAAAGGCGGTTCCTGTGAATGGAAGAAAAGCTTTCTGCGCTTTATGCTGCTGAACGCGCGCGCCTTCACGCGGCGGCCGCTCGGGGCCGCACGGGCGAATATGAAGCTCCGGTTTTTGGCGAAGGACCGCTCCATCCGCGTTTGATGCTGCTCGGGGAGGCGCCCGGCGCAGAAGAAACGCGGCTCGGCCGCCCGTTTGTGGGGAAAGCCGGGAAAAACCTGAATATGCTGCTTGCACTCGCGGGGATCACACGCACTTGCGTGTATGTGACCAACGCCGTCAAATTCCGGCCAACGAATGTGAAAGCACGGAGCATTTCCAACCGGCCGCCTTCTCCGGCGGAGCTTGCCGAGGGGCTTCCGACATTAAAAGACGAGCTTAGGCTTGTGAATCCGAGCGTTGTTGCAACGCTTGGCAACACGCCGCTCAAGGCTCTGTGCTTGCTGGGCGGCCGGGAACCGCTGCCAATCGGGTCTGTGCACGGACGGATGCTTAAATTCATGATTGACGGTATGCCGCTTTGCGTATTCCCACTCTATCATCCTGCGAGCGTGATTTATAACCGATCCTTGCTGCCGCTGCTGGAAGAGGATGTTACGTGCCTTGGCAGCATATTAAACGAAATTAAGGAGGCTTGAAGGTGAAGCTGAAGACGATTGCACTCAGAGCTATGGCGTTATTGCTGGCCCTGCTGGCACTTCCTGGAGGACAAACGGCGACCTTTGCCGAAACAGAAGAACCCGAAATGGGGCAGGTGACCGCAGACAAGGTGAATTTGCGCGAGGCTCCCAATACGGATTCGGAAATCCTGGGCGAAGTTCCAGGCGGTACGGCGGTTGAGGTTTTGGGCAAAGACGGAACCTGGTACCGCGTACTGTACAACGAAACGGTGGGTTATATCCGGCAGGATTATCTGTTCGTCAATTCCACCGGAAGCCGGGGCGCATATGTGAAGAGCGACGGCGCGGCTTTGCGCGGCGGCCCTTCGGAGAACTCATACATCGTTGCACAGCTTTCGGCCGGACAGGGCGTCAAAGTGAAGGCGCTTATCGATGGGGAATGGTTCTATGCTGCGGCAAATGACCAGACCGGATATGTGCATCGGACCTACCTTGAAATCACTTCCTCCAACACGGCGTCCATCGGTATGCTGAAGCAGGGTATGGAAGGGGAAGAAGTGAAGAAGCTGCAAAATGCGCTGTACGACCGCGGCTTTTTGAGCAAGTCAAATATTACGAGTGTTTTTTCTTCCGATACACGGAAAGCCGTATTGGAGTTTCAGCAAGCCTGCGGGCTCTCGGCGGACGGCATCGCGGGCGCCGAAACGCTCAATTCCATTTATGACAGCGGGAACAAAATTGAGAAAGCGAATGCGGACTTTTACAAACTGAAGGGTACGGTCGTTTTGCTGGATTGGTTTAAAGGCGGATCGGACTGGCTGCACAAGGGCGCAAAGTTTACCGTGACGGATGTACGCACCGGGAAAAGCTTCCGCGCGCGCCGTTTCGGCGGTTGGTACCATGCGGACAGCGAACCCATCACTACGTATGATACGGGGATTATGAAGAGCCTTGAAGGGTTTTCATGGAACCGCCGGCCCATCTGGATTACCTATAACGGAAAGACCGTTGCCGCGAGCATGCATACCATGCCGCATATGGTGAACCCAACGCCTTCCAATGGGTTTGACGGGCATTTCTGCATCCACCTGAAAGGGTCCAAAGTACATGAGACCAGCAAGGAGTGCCCGCGCCATCAGGCGTGTGTTTATGAGGCATATAAGGCAGGGCGGGCAGACTGATTTCTGTGACGCAAAACGAAGATCCCCCGGGAAAACCGGGGGATCTTCGTTTCCGCTATTCGCGGGGCGCCTGCGGGGGATGGATGGCGTACAGCGCGCCATAGGCATACGATTCATCGTCGTCCAATACCGCTGAGGGCGTAAGACCGGTGCATTCCGTTGCGGATGCGGTCGTTTGACGCAGCCAAAACGTTCCTTCGGTCAATTCGATCCCATCGGTGTTTCTGCTCTTTTTCATGCTCCCACCTCCTGTACATCCTGCGCTGTGATCTAGCTTTTCCCGCATATACGGAAAACCGCCGTGGAAAATAGCGGTATATTTGGCGCGTAATTGCAAATCCTTTACCCTAGGCCGACCGTAAAGGGGGCGGCGGGGAGGAATTTAAATTATGTTGGACCGAATCATACGCTTTTTTCGCTTTGGCCGGCAGGATGGTGAGTTTGAGCTTCTGGAAACAGAGCGTGGGATACCAGAATTTTGGGGTAGCGCGCGCGAAGAAGCACCTTTGCCGGAACAGGAGGATACGCGGAAAGTCTGCAAATCACTTGCAGAAAACGAGGAACGCCTGCGGATTTCGTTTCGGGCGGATATCAATTCTGATTTGATCCTTCGGCCATTTACGCTCGGCGGGAAGATCCCCGCGTTTCTTGCATATCTGAATGGGATGGCAGACACGGATCAGGTAAGCGATTTTATTTTGCGTGATGGGATGCGCCCGGGCTGCCTGGATCATGCGCGCGGGAATCTTGCACGTTATACGATGGAAAACGTATTCACAATGGGCGAGGCTGAAACAACGGAAGCGTGGGCGGATGTGAAGCAGGCCGTCATGGAGGGGCGGTCGGCTGTATTCATTGAAACCTGCGGGCAGGCCGTATTGATGGATACGCGCGGGTTTGAACATCGCAGCGTAACGGAACCGCAGGCAGAAAAGGTGGTGCGTGGGCCACAGGAAGCCTTTGTGGAAAATCTGCGCACAAACATCACGCTGTTGCGCCGTATTCTTCATACGGAAGATCTTGTATGCGAAATGCGGGGCGCGGGGGGCGACAACGGAATCCGGCTCGCCATCTTATACCGGGAAGGTATTACGAATATAACGCTGGTGGAAGAGGTGAAGCGCAGGCTCGCACAAATTGATACCCGCACAGTAATCGGAATGGGCGTGCTGGAACAACTCACGGAAGAACATTCTCTGTCGCCGTTTCCGCAGGTGCTGCAAACGGAACGGCCGGACAGATCGGCGGCGCTGCTGATGCAGGGACACGTGGTTGTGTTGCTGGACGGAAGCCCATTTGCAAGCGTGATGCCTGCAACGCTTTTTACGCTTATGACAAGTCCGGAAGACGTTTATATGCGCCGTCCGCAGGGTTCAATAATCCGCATTGTGCGGTATATCGGAGCTATGATTTCGATCTTGTTGCCGGCATTTTTTCTGGCCCTTGCGCTGTACCATCAGGGCTTGCTTTCCACAGAAGTGCTCACCACCGTGATCGCTTCGCGAAAGATGGTATTTGCACCCATCGGGGCGGAGATGATTTTCCTTCTTGTTGTGTTCCAGCTTATCCGTGAGGCGGGCATGCGCGTGCCCGGCAACATAGGCCAGGCAATCGGCATTATCGGCGGTCTGATTTTGGGGCAAGCGGCTGTTGCCGCAAACCTGGCGAGCTCTGTAGTCCTCATCGTTGTGGCGCTTACCGGGCTCGGGAATTTCTGCATTCCGGATTATTCAACGCAGCTGGCAGCAGCATTTTTCCGGCTGACGCTCACCATTGCCGCATGGATTGGCGGGCTGCTTGGCGTAATATGTCTGATGACCGTTTTTTTGGCATGGATGGCGTCTCTGAAATCATATGGCGTGCCGTTCCTTGCGCCGTTTTCACCGAAAGCGCATTCTCAGAAGCCGATGATATTGCGCGGGCGCCTTACGATGCATCAGCAGGCAGAGGACATCATGAACACGCAGGAGGAAACGCTGTGAAACTTTGTCAGGGAAGAGTCGGAAAGCAGGAGGGCGCGAACCTGATTGGAATTGCTCTGGTGTCAAGCGCGCTTTTCGTTTTGGACATTGCGGAGGCGTACCAATACGGAAACGGGACTTATGTTTCTTTTCCGGGGGCAATTCTCCTTGCTCTTGTGTTGTTCCTGCTCCTTGCGGGCGCAATGCGTGCTTCCGGGCAGAAAGACCTGCTTGCACTGATGGATTTTGCTTTCGGAAAATTTGTGGGGAACATACTTTCAGCGCTCATTTGCGTGCTTTTGTTTGCAAATGCATACTTTCTCATTTCACGGTTTGCAACAATGGTGCATGCTTTGGTTTTTATGAAGGTAACGCTGTTCCCTGTGCTTTTGTGGATTGTCCCTGTCGTTATATATATCGCTTTCCATGGATTTGAATGTATTGCTCGGATCGCAAAATGCTTTGGCGTGATTCTTGGAGCATGCCTGCTGCTTAGCCTCCTGTTTCCCATAGACGGCTATGAAGCCTATCGGCTTTTTCCGTTACCGCTCAACCACTGGGATACAATCGCCGCAGATGCATTTACAGGAACGTTTGCAACAATACCCGCAATGCTTGCGCTGCTGTGTATGGCGCAGGGCATGCAGGGTGTGCAAAGCGCAAAAAAAGCAGGGATAATTGGAGCGGCCGTAAGCATCGGGCTTGTTGCGGCCGTTCAAGTTGCAATTGGGATGACGTTTACTTATACAGAGTTGCAAAACATGTTTGTGCCGCTTTACAGGCTGAACTTGAAGCTGGTTCAGGAAAGCTATTTCTTCCGGCTGGATAAAATGCTGCTCTTCCTGTGGTTGATCGGTGCGCTGATTGCGGGAGCATACTATTTGTACGGGGCGGGCTTCGTGTTTTGCCGCCGCTGGAGCCGGTACGATATACGCCCTGCGGTAATTGCGGCCGGGATAATACTGCTTTGCTGCCTGACGACAGAGCATATGGGGCAGCTTCAAGCGTTTCAGGTGGTTCGGCAATATGGGTCATGGCTCCTTGTGGTACCATTTACGGCTGCTGCGGCAGTTGCGCTGGTTAAATCGCATTTTTTAAAGAAGAAAGGTCAAACCGATGAGAAAGCATAGAACAGGGGCATTCCTGATGCTCATGCTCGCGCTGGCGCCGCTTTGCTGCGGCTGTCTGGAAGCGACTTCGTTGGATGAATACGGCTATGTCCTCACCATTGGTGTGGATCAGGGAGAACAAAAAAAATACAATATCTCATTCCTTTTGCAAAAGGAGGGGGACTCACAGGAAGCGCAGACAGGAGCAGGTTCTTATATCATTACCGCCGAAGGAGACAATCTTTTTGATGCGCTCACGGTCGTGCATGTGGGGGTACCATATGAATTAAATTTTACACGCACGAACTTTATTCTGCTTTCCGACCAAATCGCTTCTTCTTCGCGGATGGATGAATTCCTAAGCATCTCGTTTAACGCACTGAAACTGCGGCAATCCGCGAAACTGGTAATCGTTCGCGGCACATGCGCGGAATATTTTGAAGGGCTTGCATCTGCGGATATTCCGAACGTTGCAAAAAGGCAATACAACCTTTTTCGGACGTACCAGCAGGAAGGCATGATTCCGATGACAAACTTCACAACATATCAGGAGGCGGTTGGAAGCGGCCGGTTTGACGTGGCGATTCCAGTGGGCCGGCTGGACCGGAGCATCCCCACCGAATCGGATGGCGAAAAGCAACAAACACAGGGCGAAACGGAAACAAATGATAAGGACACGACGGATGGCGTGAAGCGCACAGGCGGGCTGCGCTCTTATATTCGCGGAAGCGCATTGTTTGATGGAAACCGGCTTGCCGGGCTTTTAGACGACGAAGATACCGAGATTCTTTTGCTTGCAATGGGGCAATTCCAAAATGGTTACCTTAGCGTGAGTGATGAGAAGGGGACGGTCACATTTTTAATTAAAGAAACGGTAATCCCTCATGTGCAAATGAGCCTGGGGGAAGCGCCGCATGCCGTAGTAACGCTTGCGCTGTTCGCTGAAATTGAACTTGATACCAGCGGCAATGCAGAGGAGCGGTGGGACAGCGAGCTGAAAGGCCAGCTGGAAAACTATATCGTAATGGAATTAAACCGCGTTTTTGAACAATGTAAATTGCTTAATTCCGATGCGATGCGCTTTGGCAGATATGCATGCAATTTTCAAGCGTTGAAGCCTGGCGGGATTATGCATGGAAGGAAAAATATAAAAATATGACTGCGGAGTTTGGAGTAACCGTTAAACTGAACGATAGGATTATTTCTTCCCACATAGAGTAGGCAACGAAAGGAGAAAGAAGAAGATGACAACCATCATCCTGCTTTGTGCAGCGGGGATCGCCTATTGCGTGGCTTATCTTGTTTATTGCATCAAACGCGCCCGCCTGCCCGATGTAATCGGCGCTGCTGTGCTCTGCCTGCTTGCGGGCGGCACGCTTGCAATTTGCTTTCTGTGATGCCGGAGAACTATTCCTTTTCGGTATGAAGAAGCGCGGCAAGGCGGCGCTGCGCTTCCTTGCGCAGCGTTGCTGTGCATGCAGCGTCAATAGCATAAACGCCATCTTCGGAGAGAACAAGAACGTCACCTTCCGATGCGAAGGCCGGAAGACGGATGCGCGGCACATAAACGGGTTCACAGCCAGAGCCGGTTTCGCATACGGCATAATTACCGTCAAACCGATCGATTACTATGGGCACGATGCTGCCCTCCTTTTGGTTTCCCAAAACAAGAATAGCATTTTTTCAGATGAACCGCAAGGGAATTAAGTGCGCCATACCCCAAAAATCCTGTTCCCTAAGCGCGGCGGATATGCTACAATAAACTTATCATCGGTTTGCGGCGCGCGCCCTTTTGCGGCCGATGGCAGATGCTGGGGAGCAAGGGGATACGCCACGGGAGGAGACCGAATATATGCATCATTCATATGGGGAACAGGTGGTTACGGCAGAAGTACTTGATGAATTAAAACGCAAAGCAATGCTGATGGAGGATGAACTTGCAATCGAAGGCGGCCGCCAATTTGAACGAACCGGCCGGCTTAACGATCCGGGGCTTTGTGAAATGAGCATTGAATATGAAAACCTTCGCATGGATATTGAAACCTTGGAGGGAATCCTAAAACAAATCGAAAAAACGGAAACCGGACCCGATAAAAACAAATAAAAGCACATAAATGAAAATTTGGTAAACTGTGTGCGTGGCTGTTCCTTTTTTGAGAATGGATATTGTATAATAAACGTGGTGTGCATGAAACATGAAAGGAGATAAAGCGCTTTGTCTTTTGACGTGCTGGTAAAAGCGATTACAAGCGGCTTTACGCAGATCCGTTTAGAGGATTTTGTTGATATTGCCATCATCGCATTCTTTTTGTATAAGCTGATTATCCTTACAAAGGAAACAAGAGCGTTTCAACTGCTCAAAGGGATCGCTTTTCTTTTTGTTGCCGCGATTATCAGCGAAACGCTGCAGCTCCAAACGCTCAGTTGGGTGCTCAATTCTGTGCTGGCATCCGGAATCGTCGTGCTCGCCGTGCTGTTTCAGCCTGAACTTCGGCGCGCGCTCGAACACATCGGCCGGGGAAAGATTTTCAATAATGGCCTGCTCCAAAACTTTAAGCCGGAAGAAAATGAGATCGTAAGCGAGATGCAGCTTGCGATCATGAGCCTTGCAAAACGCCGGGTTGGTGCGCTGATCGTCATCGAACAGCGGACGGGCCTTGGGGATATCATTGCAACCGGCACGCGCATTGACGGCATCATTTCCGCACCGCTGATTGAAAACATCTTTGAACCCAACACGCCATTGCATGACGGTGCGGTAATTATCCGAGACGGCGCAATTGTGGCTGCCGCCTGCTTCCTGCCGTTGGCGGAGGACATTGCAGTTGCGCGTGAGCTCGGCACGCGCCACCGTGCAGCGCTTGGGGTTTCCTCCGTGTCGGACAGCGTAACCATCGTGGTTTCCGAGGAAACGGGCGTCATCTCCTTCGCGCGGGAAGGAAAGCTGGTGCGCTATATCGACCAAAAGGCGCTGCATGATCTTCTGGAATCCATCTTTGTAGGAAAAGAAGCTGCCGGCACGCTGAACATTTTCAAGCGGAGGGCGAAACATGAAAAATAACATAAAAAAGAGCCGCTTTTGGGAAATGCTCAAGCAGGGCCTGAAAAGCTTTTTTACAAAAAACATTGCGATCAAGGTGCTTTCGCTTATGTTCGCAATCCTCCTTTGGGGATATGTGCTGATGACGCAGAACCCTCCCCGCGTAAAGACTGTGACGGATGTTACTGTCAGCATTGAGGGCGAAGCAGACTTAACCACGCGCAAACTCACGCTTCGCGGGGATCGCGCTGCGCTTTTGGAAGATGTTTCCGTGCGCGTAAGGACGGAGCTTACTTCCTATGCAGATATTTCAGCGGATGATATTACCGCCTCCATCAACCTGAGCAGAATCACTTCCACGGGCAAGCATACCGTTCGGATTCATGCAAAATCATCCTCCGGGGATGTGGTTTCCGTTTCTCCCAGCGAAATCGAGGTGGAAATCGATACGCTTACGACGCGCAACATACCGATTGAGATTCACGAGGAAGGCGAGCTGCCGGAAGGATATTGGGCGGGCGATGTGCAGCTGGACAGCGCCACGGTTCTTCTGGAAGGACCAGGAACCGATTTGGCGAAAATTGTAAAAGCGGTTGGCACAATTGATCTTACGAACCGCACGGAGAGCTTGAACCAATCTATTATGCTTGCGCTTTATGACAAGGAAGGCAACGTGGTAGAATCATCGATTCTCTTCGGCGGGATGCCGACTGTGGTGGCAAAACAGGAGATTCTGCCGAGCAAGCTGGTGCCGATCGATGTGGATGGCGCGATTATCGGCCGGGAGGAGCTTCCGGAAAACTTTGAAATTGCGAGTTACGGAACTTCATTGGAAAGCACCCTCGTTCGCATTGTGGGCGACGCGGATGTGATTCAAAAAATTGAATCCCTTTCGCTTGAACCGGTGGATGTGACCGGATGCACGGAAAGCATTCAGCAGGAGCTTGCAATCAATGTGCCGGAGGGAGTACGCATCATTGGCGCCGATTCCGTGAACCTGCAGGTTACGATCCGCGAAAAAACAGCCGTGCTTGAGCTCACGGAACTTCCAATCGAGATTGTGGGGCTCGCGCGGAAGCAGACGGCTACGCTGAGTCAGGAACTTGCCAATGTTACTTTCAGCGGCCGGGTCAGCCTATTGGCGGGCATTACCCGCGGCGATGTGAAGGTTTATGCTGATGTGACGGGGCTTGCCGCAGGCACACACGATGTAAAGCTCGCGCTCCAGATCGATGGAGAGGATGTGCCCTCAGATCTGCAATATGAATTTACAACCGATGAGACCATACAGGTCACCATCGAATAAGGAATATGTATGGCGTTGATTTTGTCGGAACTGAAACTGCCGCTTAACGCGGAGGAGTCCTCGCTCAAGGAATTTGCGGCGAGGGCTCTTGCTATGCCCGAAAGCGCGATCCATACGCTGCGCATAAATCGTATTTCTTTGGATGCGCGCAAAAAAGAAGACATCTGCTTTACCTATACGGTAACCGTTGGCCTCTCCGAGAAGGACGAGGCACGCGTGCTGCGCCGTTCCGGTATTCGCATTGCACGTGCGCCGGAGGAGTCTCCACGCCAGCTTTCCTTTGGCTCTGAGCCGCTCAAGGCGCCCATCGTTGTGGTGGGGCTTGGGCCGGCTGGGATTTTTGCGGCCTATCAACTTGCCAAAAACGGATACCGCCCGCTTGTACTGGAACGGGGCAGGGAAGTCGATGCGCGGAAAACGGATGTCGCACGGTTTTGGAAGACTGGCGTTCTTGACGAAGCGAGCAATGCGGTTTTCGGGGAAGGCGGTGCGGGCACGTTTTCCGATGGGAAACTTACCACGCGAATCAAGGACGCGCGCGCACAGGAAGTGGTTTCGATCTTCGCGGAGCATGGCGCCCCAGAGGAAATAAAAACCATGGCCAAGCCGCATATCGGGACGGATAAGTTGGTGCAGGTCGTAAAAAACCTGCGCCTTGCGATTCTGCGCATGGGCGGCGAGGTGCGGTTTGAAACGCGTTTGGCCGGCTTTGAAAGGAACGGGGACGCTTTGTCCGCAGTGTATGCACAAAGCGCTGCCGGGCGTGAGCGAATCCCTTGTGCGGCGTGTATTTTGGCAACTGGCCATGGCGCTTCTGATACCTATCGCATGCTTGCGGAAAGCGGCCTTCTGATGCAGGCGAAGCCTTTTGCTGCGGGCGTGCGGATTGAGCATCCGCGAGAATTGATTGACCGGAGCCAATTTGGAGCCTTTGCGGGGCATCCACGCCTTGGCGCAGCAGAATACCACCTTGCAGACCAAAGCGGTGGGCGTGGGGTATACACCTTCTGCATGTGCCCCGGCGGGTCTGTGGTTGCGTGCGCGTCCGAACAGGGCGGAGTCGTCACAAACGGTATGAGTTGCTATGCGCGGAACGGTGAAAATTCTAATGCTGCGGTTGTGGTGCAAGTCGATGCACGTGATTATGGCGCAGCCGATCCGCTTGCCGGCCTCCGGTTTCGCGAGGCATTGGAACGGGAGGCGTTCCGCCGGGGGGGCGGCGGCTTTATTGCTCCTGCGTCGCAGGTTGGAGATTATCTCGCAGGGCGCGCATCCAGCGGCTTTGGAGCCGTTCGCCCGACCTATGCGCCTGGCGTGCGTGCCACGGATGTTGCGGCATGCCTTCCCGGTTTTATGGCTGTTGGCGTACGGGACGGCATCCTTGCTTTTGGCCGCCGGCTGAAAGGCTTTGACATGGCGGATGCTGTCATCACCGCAGTGGAAAGCAGGACAAGCGCGCCTGTGCGCATCGTAAGAAACGAAAATGGGGAAGCTCCGGGTCTATCCGGTTTTTATCCTGCGGGCGAAGGCGCGGGGTATGCGGGCGGGATTGTGAGCGCGGCTGTGGACGGCATGCGTACCGCGGAACATGTTATGGAACGCTTTGCCCGGCCTTAGGAGCCAATGCGTCCGCCCGTTTTGCAAGAAATGCGGTTCCTGTGGTACACTATTAAGAAAACACTGGAAAAGGATTTTGAAACGCATGAAGCGACGGCTTTTGTTTTATATTTTTGTGGCCTGCATGGCGTTCATGGCCGCCTGTTCCGGCAATGAACCAGAGGAGCAGCATGTGGATCTGAGCGATCCGGTAGGCGGGGATGGAATTTATACGACGGCAGAACTGATGGATTTCATCGAAAACGGCCAGTCCGACACCGCTACACTCGGCGCGTCAATTGACCTTGGTGGAGAGATTCTGAGCATCACGCAAACCCGCGGCAGCATTACGATCCGTGGAAACGGCTTCAGCATCACGGGCAACGGAGATTGCGTGATTCGCTTGGAAGACGGTTGTACGCTCAGGTTGGAAGATGTTAGCCTTATAGGCGGGCGCAATGCGATCGGATGCCTTGGAGATGCGGCAATCGGCGGGACTTTTTCAATTAACAGCGTTGCGCATTGCATCACAGGCGTAGGGGATCTTACCGTTGCGCAAAACAGCAAGCTTCAGCTTTCCAGCAACGTCGGCTGCGGTGTGAAGGCAAAGGGGCTCTCCCTGCTGCAGGGAAGCGAAATCGTTGCAAACGGCGCGCTCGGGGCGATTAGCATCGCGGGGGACGATCTGCTTTTAGATGAAGCCACCACGCTGATTGCAACGACCGATGAAAACTACAATGCGCTCAAGTGCGAAGGAACCCTTCTAATGCGCAACGGTGCGACGCTACATGTAACCAACAACGGTGAATACCATGGGGCTGAGATCCATGACCTTTCTGTTGAAGGCGTTGCAGCGCTTGAAGCAGTTGGCGGAGGCAAGGGAGTGGGCGTGTTCCTGTTTGAACAGGAAAAGGATGTTTATTTTGTTGGAAGCTGTACGCCGGAACTCCGCTTTGAGGTTGGCAATGGAAGCGTGACCTTTGTGGCGGATGCTTCGGAGATTCCTGAGCCGGAGAATGAAAACGAAGAAGATGGTACGGAGCCGGACGCCGTTGCGATGGAGGAACCATAACTGTACGAGAGCCCTTTCGGCGAACGGGCGGCATGAAAACAACAAGGAGGAGAGTATGGCAAGGCGGAAACAAACCCGAAGGAAAAGCCGTGCAGCCGTACGGCGGCGCAAATATATGGTCCGAAGGATCGTTGTACTCATCATTTTTCTTGCCGTGATTACGGGCCTTACGCTCCTGTTGATTCGCGTTTTTTCCGGCGATTTTGCGCCGGGCGGCACGCCGGAAGAAAGCCCAACGCCGCCTGCTTCGCCGACATTCACCCCGGAACCCACCCCTACGCCCGTCCAACAGCTCAGAGAAGGGCTTACGGTAGCGCCATCCTCCGGCGAAACGCTTACGGAAGCCGGCTTTAAGACGGCATTGATGTATAACCGGGATGAAACGGATTCCTTCAGCCGCGAAGGCTCCATTTTGTTCGGAAAAGGAAGCGAATACAGTGCCGTGCGCGGCATTACGACCTATGGCGGCAGCAATTACCGCGATTCCTTTACCTATGGATCACAAACCGTCGTAAACAAAACGCTCACGCGCGTATGGGACAAAAATATTGGTGCGCTTGATTGCGGCGAAGACGGTACATGGGCGGGCGTGGGTTGGACAGGCATGCCGCTTATCGTGCAATGGGAGGACGATGTTCGCCCGCTCCTCGGCATTTATGACGAATTCAAAACCAAGGACGGTTTTACTGAGGTTATTTATCCGGCGATGGACGGCAACATTTACTTCCTCGAACTTTCAACCGGAAAGGCTACACGGGATCCCATTGCCCTCGGCGTTGTGACGAAGGGGACCGCAACGCTTGACCCGCGTGGATATCCGCTCCTGTATACCGGCCAGGGGATTCCGAGCACAAGTGAAGAAGGTACGCGCGGTGCCTGGTTCCGGGTGGTTTCATTGATCGAGAACAAAGTGCTCTGGTCCTTTGGCGGGCGCGACCCGTTTTCGCCGCGTGAGTGGCAGGCATACGATTCTTCCGCTATGGTGGATGCGCAAACCGATACGCTTATCGTTGCGGGCGAAAATGGCCTGCTTTACAGCGTGAAGCTCAATAGCGCATTCGACCGCGTGAACGGTACGGTTTCCGTGAATCCGGACCCGCTTGCCAAATATCGCTACACGGCAAACGGATACGGCACATCGGACTCAAACCGCCAGTGGGGGATTGAAAGTTCGCCTGCATTCTGGAAAAATTATGCGTTCTTTACGGATAACGGCGGTTATTTGCAATGCGTTGATCTGAACACGCTCAAGACAATGTATGTGAAGGATTTGACGGATGACGGGGATGCCGGCGTTGTTTTGGAGGAGGATTATGAGGCCGGCACACTCTATCTTTATACTGCAAATGCCGTGAATACGCAGAGCGGCGCGGAGAACGGCTTTGGAAAGAGTTGGCACAGAAAGATTAACGCCGTCACGGGCGAAACCGTATGGGAAAAGTCGTGGGATGCCTCCACCGGCAGCAGTACCACAAACGGTGGAACACTTTCAACGCCGCATGTGGGGCATGGCTCCATCAGCGACCTTGTAATTTATAACGCTGCATCCGTTCCCGCCATGGTGAACGGGGAGGCTGTGAACGGCGGCCGCATTGTAGCATACGACAAAGCAACGGGCGAAGTGGTGTGGACGTATGAACAGGCGGCGGATTACTGGAGTGCACCGGTCGTAATTTATGATGCTGCGGAAACCGCGTATTTGATCCAGTGCGACCGCAACGGGATCCTGCGCATGCACAATTCGCGCACGGGCGAAGTGCTTACGGAGGTAGATCTTGGTTCCCGTGTTGACGCAACGCCTGCGGTATTCAATAACATGCTTGTAGTCGGAACGCGCGGCTCGGGCGGCAGCGGAGAAGGACAAAAAATCATCGGCGTACGTATCGGCTGAGCAGTCAGAACAGCATTGCTGCGAGCAGCAGCCCTGTCCCATAAGAAAGTGTGTTGAACAACAGGGAGAGTGCGAAATAACGGCGCTGCTTCCCGCAGAGCTGTCGAAGCAGGAACCCTTCCCCCAAAACAACGGCGGCTTCCAAGAGCAATACTGCCGGGAGGGAGACGCCTGTCCCTGTGGCATAGTGCTTCGCATAAAGGATCAGGTTCAAAAGCGGGTTGGTCAAAAGGTTACAGAGGAGCAGCGCATGCTGTTCCTCTTTTTTTAGCCCACACAAATAAGCCGCGCCCGATTCAATAAGAATCGTGAGAATGAGCGGCACGGCATAGTACCCGAGCGTGAGTGCTGCTTCACGAAGCATGCGCCTTTATTTCTTGCGGCGTTTCATTATGGCTTGGATGACGACAAGCACAACGAGGACGACCACTGCAATGCCGAGGAATATGCCGAACAGAGAACCGCCTCCGGCGGATTCCAGAATAGGGTCAGGCTCTACGATGTCGAACAAAACGGGATACATGATGACATAAACCTCCTGAAAATCAAAATTATTTGCGTTTCTTTTTGGCGGCACGCAGGATGAGATAGACTGCGAACACCACAACGGATATGCCGAGCAGAACCGGCAATATGCCAAAGAGAAAAATCAAGCGCGGTGCGGCAACATCCAGTGCAATGGAAAATGGCATGACAGGCTTCTCCTTTGGAAATATCTTCAAATTAAATTGCTATTTATCATTTAAATGCAGCTCGGCCTGCTGCGGTTGCATCTGCTTTTCGTGCAGCGCGAAAAACAGCAGGAATGCCGCGCCGAGCGTGGATGCAAGCAATACCGGTACGGGAGCTTTGTAGTTGTCCGGCAGGGCATAAAGCGGCGCGCAGCCAAGGAACAGGAAAAGCGTTGTAAGGCCGAAACCAAATCCCATGGCTTCAGGCATGGCAGCCATCACAGCCGAAAGGGTGAGCGGCATCGCAAGGTTGAACAGAAATACGCCTGCGTAGGTTGTATAGGAAGCGGGGAAAAAAGCCATCATCAGCCCTCCAATCCCCACGCCGAGCAGGCCGATGACGCGCCAGGGAATCTTTTTTGCAAATATACCGCCGGAAAATTTGCCCAGGCAGGATGCAAAAGCGCCAAGAAGCACAAAAACAGGGGCACCTGAAAGCGTCGTAACAGCAAAACCTGTGAAGGAACGAATGCCGATGGAAACAAGGCAAAGCATGATTGCAGCAATGCCGAGGTGCTCCATGGGCGATGGAGTGCGATTTGGAACGCAGGCGCGGGGGGCACCCATACCGCAAAACCAGATGGCGCCGATGCAGGCAACAAGAAGGAGCACGGCAGAAAACGGGGAAATGAGCATCCCCTTCCCGCAAAGCGTGCCGAGCGCGACGCCGAGCGCACCGGGGGCGACATACGTACCTGCGGAAAACGCATCGCCCGGACAGTGGCGCAGGGAAGTTACTGCGCCGCCTACATGGAACAGCGCGTTGCCCAGCCCGAGCAGGATCACCGAGGGTAAAGGAAACGCGCAAGCCAGCACGCCCCAGGCAACCAGCCCACATCCGAGCACGGTAAAGGGGCGCGCATCATCCAGTCGGTCACAGAGCGCCCCGAGCGGCGCCTGCAGGGCAAAGGCCAGCGCATTATAAAGGAGCACCATGAAGGCCGCGTTTTCTCCGCGCAGAGTGGAAACCCACAGGGCAAAGAAACAGGAAAAGTCCACTGCGAAGTGCGCAGCGGCATGCGCGGCGAGGCGGCGGGCGGCACGATGCATGGCAGATCTCCTTAACGGCTTTTTGCCGGAAAAACAGTTTACTTCAGTATATCATAAATCGTTTGTGAAAAGAATTTGAAATTCGCTGAAATGGTTGGCGTTTTGCTATGTTTTGCGGTAAGATTGAAGCGAAAGATGAAACCGGAGGAAACGGGTTTTGGCATATATATCGCTTAAAAATGTAACGAAAACCTACCATATGGGGGAAGTTACCATCAAAGCGCTTTCGGGCGTGGATTTTGAAATGGAAAAGGGCGAGCTCTGCGTAGTTGTTGGCCCCTCAGGCGCAGGCAAAACAACGCTGTTGAACATTCTGGGCGGCATGGACAGCTGCACTTCGGGCGAGATTGTTGTGGATGGGGCGCACATTGAAGCATATGACCGGCAGAAGCTGACCGGTTACCGGCGGGATACGGTTGGCTTCGTGTTCCAGTTTTATAATTTGGTGCAAAACCTGACGGCGCTTGAAAATGTTGAACTTGCAGCGCAGATTTGCCGCGAGCCGCTCCCCGCAGAAACGGTTCTCCGGGAGGTGGGGCTTGGCGAACGCCTTTCCAATTTTCCGGCGCAGCTTTCCGGCGGGGAGCAGCAGCGCGTAGCGATTGCACGTGCGCTTGCGAAGAACCCAAAGCTTATGCTGTGTGATGAGCCCACCGGCGCGCTCGATTATCAAACGGGAAAACAGGTGCTCAAGCTCCTGCAGGACACCTGCCGCAAGGCAGGTATGACGGTGATTATCATCACCCATAACTCTGCCATTGCGCCGATGGCGGACCGAATCGTGCATGTGAAAAACGGGACGGTCGCCTCCACGGAGATCAATCAAATTCCGACTCCGGTGGAAAAGATCGAATGGTGAGCCTATGCTGAAAAAGGGCCTTCTGGTCAAAAACCTGCTTTCTGAAATCTGGAAAACGCGTACGCGCTATCTTTCTATTTTTGCAATCAGCGCGCTGGGGGTCGCTTTCTTTGCCGGCATCCGCGCCACCAGCCCGGACATGAAAGATGCGGGCGATGCACTGTTTAACGCAAGCAACCTTTCGGATATTATGGTGATGTCCACTGCCGGGCTCACGCCGGATGATATCGAGGCACTGCGGGGCATCGAGGGCGTTGAAGCGGTTTCGCCGGGGCTGTTTGTGGATGCAATGATGCGTACGGGGGGCGATGAGGAAAAGAACGTGCGCCTGTTTTCCATGCCGATTCAGGAGAAGGAAGCATATGGGCAACTCATCGACATGCTCCCTTCCTACGACATCAACCCTGCACCGGAATATAAAATGAACGCGCTCGAACTCAAGGAAGGGCGTTTGCCCGTTTCGGACAAGGAAACGGCGCTGGATGTGAAGTTGCAGGAAGAAGCAGGGATTGCTCTTGGCGATTATGTGACGTTTGAAACAAGCGGCGGCACGACGTCGCTGCGTGTGGTCGGCTTTGTATACAGCCCGAAATATGTGAGCGTTTTTGAACGCGGCCTCAGCACCATTGGAAACGGGAACTGCGCAGGGTTTGCATATGCTTCCGGCAATGCGCTCACGCGCCTCGGCACAAAGCTGCCGATTCTTGGCCTGCTTTCCACAGTGTATACAGAGGCTGACATTGTAATCAGCGGCAAAGAAGGGATTTCCGCCTTTTCCGATGCGTATGAAGAGTTGGTCGATGCGGTAAGCACGCGCATTGAAGCCTACGCAGAAACGACTTCCGGCACATGGTATATTCAGGACCGTACCTCTAACCCCGGCTATTCGGATTATTCCGAAAATACGGAGCGCATTGCCGCGGTGGGCGATGTGTTCCCGGTGATTTTTTTCATCGTTGCAGCGCTTGTAAGCCTTACGACTATGACGCGCATGGTGGAGGAACAGCGTATCGAAATGGGCACGCTCAAGGCGCTGGGGTACAGCACGGCTGCAATCATGATGAAATACGTGGTTTATTCCATCAGCGCCTGCGTCCTCGGGGGCTTTCTTGGCGCGGTAATCGGGTTTTGGCTGCTGCCGTATGTAATCATCTCCGCGTATTCGATCATGTACCGCCTGCCAAGCTTTGCAACGCCCTATCGTGTGGATATTGCAAGCGTTGCGATTATTGCGGCGATGGCCTGCACCAGCCTTGCGACCATTGCAGCATCGGCATCCGCGCTCCGGGAAGTTCCGGCAACACTGATGCGCCCCAAGGCGCCCAAGGCCGGCAAACGTGTTCTGCTCGAACGCGCCGGTTTTATCTGGAAACGCCTCAATTTTACCATGAAGGTGACCGTGCGCAATATATTCCGCTATAAAAAACGTTTTTTCATGAGCGTAATCGGGATCGCGGGAAGCTGCTCGCTGCTGGTGACGGGGTTTGGCATTCAGGATTCCATCTTCGGCATTGCGGAATACCAGTTCAACGACATTTGGAAAATGGACATTCAGGCGTATACGTATGACAGCATGCCGCTTGAGGAACTGCAAAACCTTGCGGCGGACAGCGAGGCATCTTCTCACTTCCGTTCGGTGATGTTTTGCTACGACACGGTATGCGATGCCAAAAGCGGCGATGCACGTACCGGAAACGTGCATGTGCTTGGCGTGCGGGAGTATGCTGAGATGGAGGGTAAAATCCGCCTGCACAGCAGCGGAACGGAAGTGCCGCTGACAGACGGGGGCGCGGTTATTACCAAAAAGCTTGCGGAACTGACCGGTGTGGATGCGGGCGACACGCTGCGCATCTATTCCGGCGCACAGGCCTATGACGTGTTGGTGGCAGGCATTGCCGACAATTACGTTTATCATTATGTGTATATGACCGCCGCTTACTATGAACAGGTATTTGGAAAACCAATGGAATATAATGCGTTTATGGTGAACCTTGACGACAATGCGACGGAAGGGGATATGGACGCAATCTCGGAGGCGCTGCTGACGGACAGCCGCGTTTATACCGTGATGACACTCACGAGCATTTACGATTCCATTATGGATTCCCTGAGCATTTTGGATTACATCGTGATCGTGCTGATTGCGGGCTCTGCGCTTCTCACGTTCGTTGTGATGCTCAACCTGACGAACATCAACCTCGGGGAACGCAAACGCGAGCTTGCAACGCTGCGCGTGCTTGGTTTTTACGATAAAGAAATGTACGATTATGTGTTCCGCGAAAACAATGCGCTTGCGGCCATTGGTGCGGCCGCGGGGCTGGTGCTCGGGAAATTCATGCATGCTTTTGTAATTCGTACCTGCGAGGTAGATATGGTTATGTTCGTGCGTTCGGCAAATGCGATGAGCTTTGTATATTCGTTCGTGCTTACAGTGGTGTTTTCCCTTTGTGTGAACCTGATGATGCGCAGAAAGGTCCGCGCGATCGATATGGTGGAATCCCTGAAGAGCGCGGAATAAAGGAGTGAAAGGACAATGAAGAAAACTACGAGAATCCTGTGCCTTGCAATTGCGGCGGTGTTTGTTGTTTCGCTGCTGTTTTCAATTGCAATGAGCATTGCATATGCAGAGGAAGATACATCCGCCTCCTCCCGCGGAGAAACGGTATATGTTACGGCGGATGCAAACGGAAACGTTGAGCGTGTGATTTCCAGCGTATACCTTGGAAATGATCAAAAGCGGGAGACGGTTACGGATTATACCAATCTTTCGGACATCAAGGCGATCACCACAAATGAACCTCCCGCTATTTCGGGCGATGTGGTGACGTTTGCCGCTGCGGGCGAGGATGTTTCCTATCAGGGCACAGCAAACGCGGAAGATCTGCCGTTTATGGTGTACTTTACCTACTTCCTGAACGGGAAGCAGATTGCCCCGGAAGATCTTGCCGGAAAAAGCGGCCGTGTGCGCATTGAGATCGCCACAGAAAACCGTCTGAAGCGCACATGTGAGGTGGATGGGGAACAGGTGGAGCTTTATGTGCCGTTTTCGATCATAGGGATGCTGACGCTGGATGAAAGCTTCACCGGAATTACTGCGCAAAACGCCAAAATCTCTGTACAGGCCGGCCAGGTTACGGTGCTTTGCGTTCTGCTGCCCGGCCTGAAGGAAAGCCTTGGCCTGCAGGAGAACAATGAAAAAATCAGCGATACACTTACCATCGAGGCCACGGTGAAGGACTTCAACTTCGATGGAGGGATGTTCATAGGCATGACGGGCATCGTGGATCAAAACGACCTTTCCGGCATTGAAGATGTAGAAGAACTGATGCGTGCTTTGACCGAGCTCAACGACGCGGCAAGCCAGCTTTACCGCGGCGCGCGCAGGCTGGACAAAGCAGCAGAAGCGTATGCAGAGGGCGTGAGAGCCTATGCGGAAGGCATAGCGCAAGCGGCAGAAGGAGCGGGTGCGCTCACGGATGGGGTGTCCGAACTTTACAAAGGCGCGGACCAGCTTGCCGGAGGCTCTGGTGAGATTACAGGCGGGCTGGAATCTCTTGCCGCCGAGTTGAATAAGCTCAAAGCGGCTTTGGATACAATTGAAAGCGGCGAGGTAGACGAGGCGCTGTATTCGTTTTTGGTTTCCTGGGCAGTGGAGGCTGCACAAAAAACGTTGGATGAATATAACTCAGAGCTAAGGGACAGGCTTCGCGCGCAGCTTGAGACAGCGATGCCGGATGCAACGCCGGAGGAAATCGAGGCGATTGTGAATGCGGTAATCCCTGCGGGCGCAACGGTCCCTAAACCGGAGCTTACAGAAGAACAAAAAGCGGAGATTGCGGCCAAAGTATCGGAAATCATTCAGAAATCAAACAATGCACAGGAGATCATCGCAAAATTTGAAGCGCTGATCAGCGGCGTGAATCAGCTCGCGGATGGCTCCTCGCAGGTGACGGACGGGCTTTATGCGCTTACGGGCGGCCTGCGGCAGTTAAAAGAAGGGCTCAGTGAGTTCGCGAATGGAGCAGCGGCGCTGCAGGAGAACGGAGCAGCGCTTTCGGAGGGCGCAGATTCGCTTGCAAGCGGCATTGGGAAGATCGCAAGCGGGCTTCGTTCGTTGGCAAACGATGGCATGCAGCGCATTGTGGATGAAACGGCTGAGATCGACATTACGCTTTCTCGAAAGGATGCGCTGATCGCTTTATCACAGTCATATAGCTCATTCTCTGCAACGCGGGAACCGGAGGATGGTGCGGTGCAGTTTGTGCTGTCGGTAGACGGCATAGAGGAGGAACTCCCCATTGAGCCTTCCCCTACGCCGGGCGAGGATGAAAACGTGCCTGCGGATGTGGAAAAAACAGAAGAACGCGGTTTTTTTGAACGCATCGGTGCATGGTTTGAAGGGATTTTTACAAGTGTGAAGGGATGGTTTGATTGAACGCTGGAATGCAGCGCGTTTTTGCCGCCGGAACTGCATGGCCTTTCTGGCAGAGTGCAGTAGTGGGTGAAAGCGCCCTTTCGTGCGCGTCCAGGTATATGCTATAATAAATCGGATTTTACTGCGAATAAAACTTTGCGGAGGAAAGATGCTCATACAATGGTATCCGGGGCATATGGCGAAGGCGCGCCGCATGCTCATTGAAAACCTGAAACTTATTGACGTGGTGGTTGAACTCGTTGATGCGCGTGCGCCACGCGCCACGCGCAATCCCGATTTTGATGATTTGTTTTCAGCAAAACGGCGCGTGATCCTGCTCAACAAAAGTGATTTAGCCTCTCCTGCGGCTACAAAGGCGTGGGTGGAACACTATCGGGAAAATGGGATCAGCGCCATCGATTTTGTTGCCACGAATTCTGCCAAACGCAAAGCGGCGGTGGAACTAATTGAAAACGCTGCGTCCGAAAAAGTGAAACGTATGCGGGAAAAGGGGGTTGCCAAGGTCGTCCGCGCGATGGTGGTAGGTATCCCAAACGTGGGGAAATCCACGTTTATCAACCGCATTGCAGGCGCTTCCCGTGCGCAGGTTGGTGACAAGCCCGGCGTAACAAAGGGAAAGCAATGGGTGAAGATTTCGCCCTATCTTGAGCTGATGGACACGCCTGGCCTTCTTTGGCCAAAGCTTGAGGATGAGCATCTTGCGAGGCACCTTGCATTCATCGGCTCCATTAAGGACGACATCATGGATGTGGAGCGCCTTGCAGGCGCATTGCTTGCGGAATTGGCTGTGCTTTGCCCGGATGAACTGAGCGCACGCTATAAATTGGCCCAATCCGGCATGAGCGGCGAGGAATTGCTTGTTGCTGTAAGCCGCAGCCGCAGCTTCCTGCTTTCAGGCGGCGAAGCGGATACAGAGCGGGCGGCACGCATTGTTCTGGATGAATACCGTGCGGGCAAAATCGCGCGCGTTACGCTCGACAGCGTTTCGGAGGAAAAGGAAAATGGCGCGGCAGAGTGAGAGGGAACGCCTCCAGGAGCTGACTTGCATGGAACGCAAGTTTTGGGAAAAGGAGATTTTCCCGGCAGGGATGGATGAGGTTGGCCGGGGTCCGCTTGCAGGCCCAGTGGTTGCGGCCTGTGTGATCCTGCCGCCTGCGCCGCTCATTGAATATGTGAACGATTCAAAAAAGGTTTCGGAACGCCGGCGCGAGATGCTTGCTCCCATCATTCGGGAAACTGCGCTTGCGGTAGGGATCGGCTGGGCAGACGAGCAGGAGATTGACCAAAGGAATATCCTTGAGGCCACAAAGACCGCATTTGCACGCGCCTACGAGGCGATGAACAGCCCTTGTGCGCATGTGCTGGTGGATGCGGTGAGCGGCCTCGCCATTCCGGCGGAACAGCATGCGCTCATTCACGGCGACGCGCTGTCTTATTTGATTGCTGCGGCTTCCATTGTGGCAAAGGTGGAGCGCGATGGATACATGCGGCGCATGGATGAAGCGTATCCGCACTATGGCTTTGCGAAAAACAAGGGCTATGGTACAGCGGAGCACATTGCGGCCATCAGGAGGTACGGCCCATGCCCGCTGCACCGGCGCAGCTTCCTCAAAAACATCCTTGAGGGCGGCGTATGAACCGGCGGGAGCTCGGCGCGCTGGGAGAAGCGCTGGCTTTGCGCTACATGCAGGAGCGCGGCTTTGTTTTGCTTGCAAAAAACTATCGGGCTTTGCGCTGCGAGATTGATCTTGTGCTGCGCGATGGGAAAACAATCGTCTTTGCAGAAGTGAAGACGCGCGCGGCCTCCTCGGCCTACGGCTTGGGGCGTGAGGCGGTAACGGCGGCAAAACAGCGCAATATTGCAAAGGCTGCAGCGGCATACCTCGCCGCATATAGCCTCTATGACGCCTGCGTCCGCTTCGATGTGCTTGAGGTAGACGCTGCAAACAACTCTGTCACGCATATCCCCGGCGCATTTACATTGTAACCATAGGTGCGCATAGCATATGAAATACACAAGAAATGAATTTTTTGTGTCAAAGGGTGGGCAAATCTGCAAAATGTGGTATCCTAGTAGCATGAAATCTTACAATATTTAAATTGAGGAAACATGAAAAAGAGGCTTTTGATTTTTTTTGCTGTGATCCTTGCCGCAGTGTTTACCGTGTGCGGGTCTGCAGCAATGGCCGAGGAAGACGGCAACCTTGCCATAAACGGCGGATTTGAACGAACGGCTGAAAACACCGAACTTCCGGAAGGCTGGTTTTACGAAGCATGGGAAACCGACCCTGCCGAAGGGTACGCCATGCGCTCAGAGGATGACGGCGGAACGGCATATCTTTGGAGTGCCGGAAATGATGTGCGCCTGTGCCAGACGATTGAGGTAAAGGCCAAGTCCTACTATAAACTTACATGCCGTGTGCGCACGGAAGATGTTGCAGGAGGCGCGGGAGCAAATGTCTCGGTCGTGGGTTCGCTTGCCGCTTCAGAAGGCGTATACGGAACCAATGGCTGGCAGACGTTGGAGCTTGTCGGCAAAACAGGGAAGAAGCAGACGGAACTTACCGTGTGCGCCCGCATCGGCGGTTACGGTGCGGAGGCTTCGGGCAGCGCCTGGTTTGACGATTTTTCCGTCGAATTTTTGGAGGATTTCTCGGGTGATGCAGCGGACTTTTCATCCGCATCCGCCGAAGTTGAAACGGCAGGGGAGTATGCGGACGGCGAGATTCCCTATCTTGCAGAATCCTGCATGGCATTGTTCCTTGCGGCCTGTCTGATGTTTTATTTCTACCAGCGGTTCATCCTGCGTGCGGATACGCTTACCGGTGTGGCACTGCATGAGCGCTTTGCGCTTGCATGTATCCTGTTTGGCGCATTCCTTTTGCGCGGGCTGCTTTCCCTGCTGGTTTATGGGCATCCGACGGATATCTCCTGTTTTATGGCGTGGTCGAACGCCCTTGCGGAAAACGGCCCGGCTGCGTTTTACACTTCCGGTATGTTTGCGGATTACCCGCCGGGCTACATGTATGTCCTTTGGCTCACGGGCAGCATCGCAAAAATGCTTGGGCTTACCTACGGCAGCGCAGGCTATGTTCTGCTCACGAAAATGCCCGCGATCCTCGCGGACCTTGGTGCGGCGTATCTGGTTTACCAAATGGCTGCAAAACGGGGGACAAGCCTTGGCAAGGCTGAGGGGAGCGGTACCCTGGCGCTCGTGCTTGCAGCGGTTGTGGCATTTAACCCGGCGATGGCCTTTATCTCCGGCGGCTGGGGGCAGATCGACCAGGTGCTTACGCTTCTTTTGGTCGCTGTGGTCGCGTTGTTCCTGAAAAAGAAAGTGATTTTGGCCGGGCTTGTATATGGAGCTGCGATCCTTGTGAAGCCGCAGGCGCTGATGGCTGGGCCGCTTTTTGCCGCAGCGTATTTTGCATATGGAAAAGATGAAGGTTGGAAAGGCCTTTTGCGAACCTTGGCGGCTGTGGTTTCAGCTGTAGCGGCGCTTTTTGTGCTGTCACTCCCGTTCCGCGGCGGGCAGGAACCGCTTTGGTTTCTCGAAAAGCTCCTCGGTACGGCCACTTCGTACCCCTATGCAAGCATCGAGGCATTCAACTTATTTGCGCTTCTTGGCGGCAACTGGGCAGATGTGAACCAAACACCATTCCTTTTCTCCTTTAAAATATGGGGAACGATTCTGATCTGCCTGTCCGTTGCGTTTTCGGCATTCCTTTATCTGAAGGGACGCAAGCGGGAACCGCACGCGTTGACGCTCTCTCTTGCTTTCCTGCTTACGGCAATCTTCATGCTGGGGCACTATATGCACGAACGGTATCTGTTCCCGGCATTGCTGTTGCTTTTGGTTGCTTTTATTGCTTATGGGGATCGACGCATCTTCATTTCCTTTGCCTGGCTGACTTGCTCGCTTCTGTTCAATAGCTTGATGGCGATTGTAATCGTAGACCATCAGCAGGCGCGCGGAATGACGTATGACATCGTGACTGCGGCAGGATCCTTGCTGAATCTCGGCGGATTTGCTTACCTTACCTATACCTGCTGTGATATTCTGCTCCGCCGGCGCAAGCATCCGGCATTCTGCGAAAAAACGCCGGAAAGGCCCCAGCCATCCAATGAACTTCCAAAGCCGGTAGATGCAAAGCTGCACTTCACAAAGCGCGATCAGCTTTATTGCATCGCGCTTACGGCAGCCTATGCCGTCATTGCACTAATTAATCTTGGAACCACCACAGCGCCGGAAACCCCGTGGTACGGCCAGGCAGGCGAAACATATGAAATTGAATTCGGCCAAGCGGCTGAAATCGCTGAAATTCGCGTATTCGGCGGCCTGTACACGGGAAGCATCCTGCTGCGCGCGGAGGACGGCACGGAATATACGTACACGGAAGAAAACGGCGATATGTTCCGCTGGAAGGACATTGCAGGCGACGTGCCGGCCACGACGACAGGGTTTACGCTTTCTGTGACGGACGGAACGGTGTGGTTCAACGAGCTGGCATTTTTTGATGCAGCGGGCAATTACATTCCGGCCACTGCGGAGGGAAATGCCGCGGCATTGTTTGACGAGCCGGAAGAGGTGCCCGAAACCCCATCTTATTTGAACGGCATGTATTTCGACGAACTTTACCATGCGCGCACCGCTTATGAACATCTCCACGGCCTTTCGCCGTACGAGAATTCGCATCCGCCGCTCGGCAAGGTGTTCATTATGCTCGGCATCGCAATTTTCGGCATGAATGCCTTCGGTTGGCGCATTATCGGCACGCTTTTTGGCATCGGCATGGTGCCGATTCTGTATGTGTTTGCAAAGCGCCTGTTCAAAAAGAGCGATTATGCGCTATTGGCTTCGTTCCTGTTTGCATTTGATTTCATGCATTTTACGCAGACGCGCATTGCGACGATCGACGTTTACGGCGTGTTCTTTATCCTGCTGATGTATTATTACATGTATCAGTATTACCGGATGAACTTCTTCAGTGACGGGCTGCAAAAGACGCTCAGGCCGCTTGCGCTTGCGGGCATATTCTTTGGACTTGGCGCCGCAAGCAAATGGATTTGCTTTTATGCGGGCGCTGGCCTTGCGGTGATCTTTTTTACATCGCTCGTGCAGCGGTATCTCGAGTATCGCCGCTTCCGCAACAGTGAGGATGAAACGCTGCGGAAGGCTGTTAAGCCGTTTTGGAGCAATGCGCTGCGCACCTGCATCTGGTGCTGCGCGTTCTATATCCTGATCCCTGCGGCAATCTATTTGCTGTCTTACCTACCCTATGTGCTCAGCGTGGATCGGTATGGCATCAAAGAAATCTGGGGCGTTCAGGAATTCATGTTCAGCTATCACAGCGGGCTTACGGCCACGCACAGCTATCAGTCGCCCTGGTGGCAATGGCCGCTGCTGATCCGCCCCATGTGGTACTATGTCGGCTATGATGTGGCGCCCGGCAACATCTCTACCATTTCGGCCATGGGAAATCCTGCCGTGTGGTGGGTCTGTTCGGCAGCGACGGGCGTTGTTGTCTATTCTCTCCTGCGCGGCAAACGCAAGGGGGATTCGGAGCTTTTTGTTCTGCTTGTGGGACTTCTCGCAAACTATTTGCCATGGGTCTTGATTTCGCGCTGCACGTTCATCTATCATTTTTTTGCGAGTGTGCCGTTTATCCTGTTGATTACGGTGTATGCGCTGCAAAAGAAGGAAGAACAGGATGCGCGCTATGCAAAGCTCAAATGGATTTGGATGGCGGCGGCACTCGCGCTGTTCGCGCTGTTCTATCCGGTAATATCCGGGGCGGAATGCGCGCGCGCATATGTAAGCTTCCTTGAGTGGCTTCCAAGCTGGACATTTATGGGGGTATAAAACAGCATGAAGAAAGAAAGTTTGGGCCAGTTTTTGAAATTTGCCCTGGTAGGCGTGTTGAACACGGTGGTGGATTTCCTTGTGTTTCAGCTTTTGAACCTGACGCTTGGCTGGACGTATCTTGCGCAGGTGATCGGATATAGTGCCGGGGTTCTCAACAGCTATTTCTGGAACAGCCGTTGGACGTTCCGCAAAGAGCATCAGCGCAGCGCACGGGAGGCGGCGGCTTTCGTGGTTGTGAACCTCGTGTCGCTTGGCGTATCGCTCGGCGTGCTTTGGCTGTGCCGCAACCCGTTCGGCATCACGGACGCATGGGTGGCGGGATGGATTCCCGCCTGGCTCGGCGGGTTCGTGAAAGGGGATACCATCGCAAAGCTCATCGCCACACCGTGCGCAATCCTCGTTAATTTCATCGGCAACAAGCTGTTCGTATTCCGGGCGAAGCCGGAAAAGGGGGCGCCGGAAAGCAATTGAGCGAAGCTCGCGTTGTGCGGGACCTTGGGGGGAGGAAAACGCATGTTGTCAAAAATCAAGAGTTATGGCCTGATGGGGATCGATGGGTTTTCGGTGTCTGTAGAGGTTTACGTTTCGGGCGGCCTTCCGGCATATGACACCGTAGGCTTGCCGGATGCTGCTGTGCGTGAGTCTAAGGAACGTGTGCGTGCAGCCATCCGCAACAGCGGATTTGAATTCCCAATGCAGCGCATCACGGTGAACCTTGCGCCGGCCGATTTGCGCAAGGAAGGTTCAGTGTATGACCTTCCTGTGGCCATCGGCCTGCTTGACGCAACAGGGCAGATCCGCAACAGGACGTTTGCAGAGAAATACCTGTTTTTGGGGGAGCTTGCGCTTGACGGCACGGTGCGCGGCGTTGCAGGCATCCTTCCAATGGTGATCGGTGCATACGGGCAGGGTGTGCGGAAGGTGATCGTGCCTTTAGAAAATGCAGCGGAAGCATCCTACATTGAAGGGGTGGAGGTATATGCGGCGGAAAGCCTGAAGCACGTTGTGGACTTTTTGAACGGCGAAGCGGCGCTTATGCCCACTCCGGCACGCAAATGGGACAGGGCGCACATCGCCTGCCCGATGGACTTTGCGGACATCAAAGGGCAGCAGGGCGCGAAGCGCGCGGCAGAGATCGCCGTGGCAGGCGGGCATAATCTGCTGCTTGTCGGAACGCCCGGAAGCGGAAAAACGATGCTTGCCCGCAGCATTCCATCGATCTTGCCCGAACTTACGTTTGAAGAAGCGCTGGAAATCACAAAGGTTCATTCCATTGCGGGAACGCTGCAGGGAACGGAAGGCATGGTATCCGAGCGGCCATTCCGCGCGCCGCACCACTCCGCGTCTACTGCATCGCTCATCGGCGGCGGACAGCGCGCCATGCCGGGCGAAATCAGCCTTGCACACTATGGCGTGCTGTTCCTGGATGAATTTCCCGAGTTCCGTAAGGATACGCTGGAAGCATTGCGGCAGCCTATGGAAGATGGCAGCGTGACGATCGCGCGGGCGGCCACACGCTCAACATACCCTGCGGATTTTATGCTCGTCGCAGCCATGAACCCTTGTCCGTGCGGCAATTATGGTTCACGCATCTCGCCATGCCGCTGTACGCAGCAGCAGATCGCGCGCTATTTGAACAGAATCAGCGGCCCGATGCTGGACCGGGTGGATCTTCATGTGGAAATGAGCGAAGTCGGTTTTGAGGACATTGCCTCGCGCAGCGCGGGCGAGCGCTCCGAAACCGTGCGCGCGCGGGTAAACGCTGCGCGGCGCGTGCAGGCGCTGCGTTATAAAAGAGAAGGGATCTTGTTTAACGCGCAGCTCACAAGCCGCATGACGGCGCGCTTCTGCGCGCTGGATGCACAGGCGGAAGCCCTTTTGAGAAAGGCGTTTGCATCGCTCAGACTCAGCGCGAGAGCCTATACGCGCATCCTCAAGGTGTCGCGCACGATTGCCGACCTTGAAGGGAGCGAGGCCATCCGTTCCCATCATGTGGCGGAGGCTGTGCAATACAGAAGCCTTGAAAGCAAATACTGGGGAGATACGCGCCGATGAAACGGGAGTACAACGAACGGGAACGATACTTGCTTTGGCTTGGTTTCGTGCTCGGACCGGGCTCAAAACGATATTTTCGGGCGCTCACGGTGTTTGAAAACGATGCGCATGCCATGTTTACAGCGGCGCAGAAGCACGATCTTCCGCCGGAATGCGGCTTAAAAGAGCCGATTTTGGAAAAGCTTTTCGCGAGTGCGACACAACGCTATATCGACGGATGCTTCAAGCGTCTGGCCGAGCTGGATGTTTCAGCAGCTGCGTTTGAATCGCCGGAATATCCGGCGCTGCTCAAAGAAATCTATGACCCGCCTCCGATTCTCTATTATCGGGGAAGGCTTCAAGCGGAGCCTGCGCTTCCCATTGCGGTGGTGGGGTCGCGCTCACCTACGGAATATGGAAGACGCATGGCGCATACGCTTTCGCAAGCGCTTGCAGAATGTGGTGCATGCGTGGTGTCCGGCCTTGCTTACGGTGTGGATTGCATTGCGGCGCTCGGCGCGCTTGCGGCGGAGGATAATCCGTATCCAACAATCGCTGTGCTCGGCTCAGGCGTGGATGTGGTTTATCCTGCTGCGAATCGGGATATCTATGAGCAAATCATCGCGCGCGGCGCGGTGGTTTCCGAGTTTTTGCCGGGCACGAAGGCGCTGCCTTCCAACTTTCCCATGCGCAACCGCATCATCAGCGGGCTTTCGCGCGGCGTGCTTGTGGTAGAGGCGGCTGCGAAAAGCGGAACGCTTATCACTGTGGATTGTGCGCTGGAACAGGGGCGGGACGTATTTGCACTTCCCGGCCGCATAACGGACCCGAAAAGCGAAGGCACAAATGTGCTTCTGCGGGAAGGGCACGCGAAGTTCACGCTTTCAGCGGAGGATGTTTTGGAGGAATATGGCGGCTGGCGTGCGGTGAAAGCACAGACGCTGTCTGAACCGGAGAACCTTTCTCTGGAGCAGGCGGTGATCCGTCGGCTGCTTCTTGCAAATGAAAGAAGCTTTGATGAATTGTGTGAATTGACGGGCTTTTCCGTCCCGTTGTTGAATTCTACCTTGACAGAGATGGAATTTTCGGGAATAATTAGACAATCGCCCGGAAGGGTATACAGCATAGAATGCGTTTTATGAACGATACACCGGAGGTAACGGAATGTCCGAAAATCTCGTGATCGTGGAGTCACCTGCAAAGGCGAAAACGATCGGTAAATTCTTAGGGAACGGCTATAAAGTCATCGCGTCCAACGGCCATGTGCGCGATTTGCCCAAAATCATGCTCGGCGTAGACGTCGAGCATGATTTTGCACCCAAATACATCACGCTGCGCGGCCGGGGCGATGTGTTGGAACGCATCCGCAAGGAAGCAAAGAACGCAAAGACCGTCTACCTTGCAACCGACCCTGATATGGAAGGAGAAGCAATCTCCTGGCACCTTGCGCAGATTTTGAAGCTTGACACAAACACCAAGTGCCGCATCGTGTTCAATGAAATCACATCCGGCACGGTAAAAAAGTCCGTGAAGGCCGCGCGTACGATCAACATGGATCTTGTGGATGCACAACAGGCGCGCCGCGTGCTTGACCGGTTGGTTGGGTACAAGATCAGCCCGATCCTTTGGGCAAAGGTACGCAAGGGGCTTTCTGCGGGCAGAGTTCAATCCGTTGCCACGCGCATCCTCTGCGACCGCGAGCAGGAGATCATGGATTTCGTCAGCGAAGAATATTGGACGGTTTCCGCAACGCTCAAGCACAAAGGGGCGCGCAAACCCATCGAAGCGAAATTTTACGGTTTCGGCGGCAAAAAGGCGGAGCTGCGTAACGAAGCCGATGCGGACGAGGTGATCAGCCGTGCCGCCAAAGGCGACTTTGCCGTAACGGATCGCAAAATTGCTGAAAAGGTACGCAGCGCGCCCGCGCCGTTTACCACGAGCAGCATGCAGCAGGAGGCCTCGCGCAAGCTTGGGTTTACCGCGAAACTGACCATGCTTGTGGCGCAGCAGCTTTATGAAGGAATCGATTTGCAGGGAAAGGGTGCGACCGGCCTTATTACCTACATGCGTACCGACTCCGTGCGCATTGCGGACGAGGCGCAACAACAAGCGCTTGCTGAAATAAAAACGCAGTACGGCGAAAAATATGTCCCTGCAAAGCCCAACGTGTTCAAAGGCCGCAAGGGGGCGCAGGATGCGCACGAGGCCATCCGCCCGGCAAACGTTTCGCTCACGCCGCAGGCGGTGAAGGCATCTTTGTCCAACCAGCAGTTTAAGCTTTACAAGCTGATTTATGAACGTTTCCTTGCAAGCCAGATGGCGCCCGCCGTGTTTGAAACCAATACCGTGACCTTTGATGCGGGCGGATGCACGTTCCGCGCAAACGGTGTGCGCACCATTTTTGACGGCTATACCGCCGTTTACACGGAGGGGAAAGACGAGGCGCAGGAAAAGGACGTAACGCTTCCCGAGCTTTCCGTCGGCGAGATGCTCGCCGCACAAAAACTTGACAAAGAACAGAAATTTACACAGCCGCCGCCGCGTTACACGGAGGCTACGCTCGTGAAGACGCTGGAAGAACGCGGCATCGGCAGGCCCAGCACCTATTCCCCCACGATTTCCACCATCCTTGAGCGCGGTTACGTGCGACGCGAAAAAAAGCAGCTTGTTCCCACGGAGCTCGGTTTTATTGTGACGCAGCTGATGAAGGACAACTTTAAAGACATTGTGGACGTAAAGTTCACAGCGGATATGGAAAGCAAGCTCGATCTCATCAAGGACGGCGAGCAGGAGTGGACGGAGGTTGTCCGTGAATTTTACGGCCCGTTTGAGGACAGCGTGGAGAAAGCGTCTGCAACCATTGAAAAGGTCGTTGTTCCGGATGAGGTATCCGATGTGCAGTGCGAAAAATGCGGCGCGATGATGGTTTATAAGATGGGGCGCTTCGGCAAGTTCCTTGCATGTCCGAATTTCCCGGAATGCCGCAACACAAAGGCGATTGTTGAAAAGATTGACGTTCCGTGCCCCAAGTGTGGGGCGGCGCTCATCAAGCGCAAATCCAAACGCGGTAAACCGTTTTATGGGTGTGAGCGCTATCCCGAGTGCGACTTTGTATCTTGGGATAAGCCAGCTAAGGAGAAATGCCCCCAATGCGGCTCCATGATGGTGAACAAGGTCGGGCAGCACGGCGCATATACGATGTGCACCAATAAGGACTGTGGCTTTGTTGTGCGCCCGGGCAAGAAAGGGAACGAGGAGAACAGCAATGAAGAATGACCGCGTCACGGTGCTCGGCGCCGGGCTTGCGGGGTGCGAGGCCGCGTTTCAGCTTGCTGAACGCGGCATCGCTGTATCGCTTGTGGAAATGCGCCCTATCCGGCGTTCCCCCGCACATAAAACGGATCTGTATGGGGAACTCGTGTGCTCAAATTCGCTTCGGTCCGACCGCCTGCAAAACGGGGCAGGGCTTTTAAAAGAAGAGATGCGGCACATGGGGTCGCTGATCGTTTCAGCAGCGGATGAAACGCGGGTGCCCGCAGGCGGCGCGCTCGCTGTGGATCGCGAAGGCTTTGCCCGGCTTGTGACGGAGCGCATTCGCAATCATCCGAACATTGCGGTTGTGGAAGCGGAGGCACAGGCTCTGCCGGAACCGCCCGCAATCGTTGCAACGGGGCCACTTACGGATGGCGCGCTTTTGCAAAGCATCGAAGAGTTTTTGGGTGAAGGCCTGCATTTTTATGATGCGGCTGCGCCTGTAGTTACAAAGGAATCGCTTGATATGTCCCGTGTGTTCGAGGCTTCGCGCTATGACCGCGGAGGCAGCGACTACCTCAACTGCGCAATGACGCGGGAAGAATATTTCGCCTTTGTTCATGCGCTTGTTGCTGCAGAAACGGCACAGCTGCATGCGTTTGAAACGCCAAAAGTGTTTGAAGGCTGCATGCCCGTTGAAATTATGGCCAAGCGCGGGGACATGACGCTTGCATTCGGGCCGCTCCGCCCGGTTGGTCTTTCAGACCCGCGCCTTGGGGAACGGCCTTTTGCGGTGGTTCAGCTGCGGCAGGATGATGCAGAAGGGACGCTCTACAATATTGTGGGGTTCCAAACAAATCTCAAATTTGGGGAACAACGCCGCGTATTCGGGATGATCCCGGGGCTTCAGAATGCAGAATTTGTGCGCTATGGAGTAATGCACAGGAACACATTCCTCAATTCGCCGGGAAAACTTGACCCGTGGTATCAGGTGAAGGCGCGCGAAGGGCTGTATTTCGCAGGACAGATTACCGGCGTGGAAGGCTATGTCGAGAGCGCCGCAAGCGGCATGGTAGCGGGAATTGACCTTGCGCACAAACTCCTTGGCAAGCCGCGTGTGGAGTTCACCGCGCGCACGGCTTTGGGCGCGCTTGGGCATTATGTTTCCGGCTATGCGGGAAAGGACTTTCAGCCGATGAACATCAGCTTCGGTATCATCGAAGGGCTTACGAACCCGCCGCGCAACAAACAGGAACGCTATACGCGCATCGCGGAGCGTTCATTGGAGTGGATCGGAAAAATTGCAAAGGATTGCGAATAAACTGTAAAGCATGCGCCAAAAACGGTTTCAAGTGGTGCGATTTGTGTTATTATGAATGCAAATCACCGCCAGAATGCGGCGCAAATGGAGAATTCGGAAAGGGAACATTGCTATGAGCTTAATGGGAACGACGATCGTCGCTGTCAGCCGGGATGGAAAATGTGCTGTAGCTGGTGACGGCCAGGTTACGATGGGGGAAAAGACCGTCATGAAGGCACACGCAAAGAAGGTACGCAGGCTGTATCACAACCGTGTTGTGGTGGGGTTTGCGGGTTCAGTAGCGGATGCGTTTTCCCTTTCAGAGCGTTTTGAGGCAAAACTGGAGCAATACAGCGGGAGCCTTCGCCGTGCGGCGGTTTCGCTTGCACAGGATTGGCGCAGCGATAAGGCGATGCGCCAGCTGGAAGCGATGCTGATTGCCGCGGACGCTGAAGAGCTGCTCATCATTTCCGGAACAGGCGAGGTGATCGATCCGGACGACGGCATTGCCGCCATCGGTTCCGGCGGCATGTATGCGCTCGCGGCGGCAAAGGCACTCAAGGAAAATACTGAGCTTGCGGCGGCAGAAATCGCAGAAAAGGCGATTCGCATCGCATCGGATATCTGCGTATTCACAAACGGAAACATCACCATGGAGGAAGTTTAAATGCTGACGCCGCGCGAAATCGTTGAATCCCTCGATCGCTACATCATCGGCCAAGGCGAAGCCAAGCGCGCAGTGGCGGTTGCGTTGCGCAACCGCTATCGCAGGAGCCGCCTTAAACCGGAATTGAGGGAAGAAATTACTCCGAAAAACATCATTATGATGGGCCCCACGGGCGTGGGCAAAACAGAAATTGCAAGAAGGCTTGCAAAGCTTGTGGACGCGCCGCTTGTGAAGGTGGAGGCGACGAAGTTTACGGAGGTCGGCTATGTTGGACGCGATGTGGATTCCATGATCCGCGATCTTGTGGAAGCATCCATCCGGCTCTGTAAGGATAAGCGTATGGCTGCGGTGCGCATCGTTGCGGAGACCGCTGCAAACGAGCGCCTGATTGACCTGCTTGTGCCGGGCGCAGAGAAGCGGGCAGCCGCGCCCATGAACCCGCTTCAGTTGCTCCTTGGCGGCGGGCAGCCGAATGAACCCGCTCAGACGGAGGAAGAACAGGCACAGCACCGCACGCGGCGGGAAGAAGTGGCCGCGCAGATGCGCGCTGGCCAGCTTGAAGAAGAACTTGTGGAAGTTGAAGTCGAGCAGAGCGGCACCGGCAGCGATGCCATGCTTGCAATGGGGATTGACATCAACCTGAATGAGATGATGGGCGGCCTTCTGCCCAAACAGAAGAAGCGCCGCCGCGTCAACGTGCGTGAGGCGCGCCGTATTCTGACGCAGGAGGAATCCGAAAAGCTCATAGACATGGACGATGTTATCCGTGAAGCGATTGACAAGGCGGAGCAGGACGGCATCATCTTTATCGACGAAATTGACAAGATCGCAGGCGCGCAGCATGGTTCGGGCCCAGATGTTTCCCGTGAGGGCGTGCAGCGGGATATCCTCCCCATCGTGGAGGGCTGCACGGTAAACACGAAATATGGCCCGGTAAAGACGGATTTTATCCTCTTCATCGCGGCGGGTGCGTTTCATGTTTCAAAGGTTTCCGACCTCATTCCGGAATTGCAGGGGCGCTTTCCCATCCGCGTAAAGCTTTCTGCACTCACCGAACAGGACTACGAGCGAATTCTTTCCCAGCCGGAGCACGCTATTACAAAGCAATATGCGGCGCTGCTTGAAACGGATAACGTTGCTTTGCAATTTACGGATGATGCGCTTTCCGCCATTGCGCATTATGCCTGCCGCGCCAACGAAAGCAGCGAAAACATCGGAGCACGCAGACTTCACACAATTATGGAAACCGTTTTGGACGACATTTCCTTCAACGCCAGCGGCGAGCACCCGCTCGTCAAGGTGATTGTGGATGAAAACTATGTAAAGGAGCATCTGTCGGACGAGTTCGACGGAGAGGATCTTGAAAAATTCATCCTCTGACGAAACCGCTATGAAACCAATCCTCAGCATTATTATGGCTTTTCTGCTGATGTGCTTGGCAGGGTGCGCAGAAATCGCAACAACGGCCAATGTTTCCGCACGCGCGGAAAACAGTGCGGACGCAGCTATAACTGAGATCACCGTTCCGCCCACAGCCACCCCTGCGCAGGTATATTCCGCAGCGGAGGGAGGGCAGGCGGAGGCATTTGCGCTGTCTGGCGGAGGTGAGCCCGGCCTTACGGCAGCAACACCATCCGCCCTGCCGCTGCCTTCGGAAACTCCGGAGTTTACACCGTCGCCTGCACCGGATCCAACGCCGGAATACACCGTAGAGCCAGTGGATGACAAAAAAGCATATTTGAATGCGGGCAGCGCGAATTTGCGTGAAGGCCCCGGCACGGAATACGCTATTTTGGAAGAACTGCTGGAGCTGGAAACGCTTTGCGTCACAGGCAAGATTGAAGAATGGTATCGCGTTGAGGCGGGAAACGAAACGGGGTTTGTGCTTGCGGAGTTTGTTGAATTCGGAACCGCGCCCACGCCGAAGCCAAGCTTCAGCGTAAAATCCATGGATGATAAGGCCGCGTATGTGAATGCGGGCAGCGCGAACTTACGCGAAGGGCCGGGGACGAAATACGAGATCGTCGTAGAACTCAGCCGCAACGAAAAAATAACCGTTACAGGAACCTCGGGCGATTGGTACCGCGTTGAATACGGAAGAAAAAAAGGCTTCATTTCTAACGAGTTTGTGGAGTTCGGGGCGCCGCCGACCGCTACGCCGAGGCCGACCGCCACGCCAAAACCGGATGTAACTGCTGAGGCCACGCCGAAGCCCACCCCCACCGCAAATGCATCAAATGGAAGCTCCTCCTGGGAAGCCGCGCGCGATTATTTTTCCGATACGAGCCGTTTTACGGCAGAAGAGCTGCTGTTGATTGCACAGGTGGTGCAGGAGGAAGCGAAAGGAACCTCTGTGGAGGCGCGGGCTGCAGTTGCGAACACGATCTACAACCGCTACCTTTCATCAAAATACCCAAATACAATTGAGGGAATCATCTTCCAGAAAAACCAGTATACGGTTGCGGATGACGAGGATGAAATCCGTTCCGTCAAGCCGGTGGAAAAAACGATCGAGGCCGTCACGCAGATTTTTGTTGAAGGAGATACCTTCCTTCCGGAGGACGTGCTCTTTTTCCGTTCGGCAAGCCGCGGCACAAGCTGGGGGGATAAACGGGAGTATTACGCGACATATGGCAACAACGCCTTTTTCAGGAGCTTCTATTGAGGAAGCTCCTGGAAGTAACAACGAACCGGCAAAAAAACTGCAAAATTAAAATGGGGGAAGAACTGTGATAACGCTGATAAAAAATGTTCGGGCCTATCAGAATGGCACATGGAATGAAGGGGAAATCCTTATCGCTGGAGATAAAATCGAAGCGATGGCAAGGAAAATTGACTGCACATTCCCGGGAATGCAGGTCATTGATGCTGAGGGCATGCGCTGCATACCGGGGTATCTCGACCAACATGTGCACATTACAGGCGGCGGCGGGGAAGGCGGCTTTGCAAACCAGGTTCCACCGCTTCCGCTGAGCGCACCTGTACGCGCAGGGGTGACAACGCTCGTTGGCCTGCTCGGCACGGATGGCACAACGCGCAGCGTGGAAAGCCTCGTCGCACGCGCAAAGGCGTTCAACGAACTTGGCCTTACAGCGTTCTGCCTTACGGGCGCATACGAGTTCCCCTCACCCACGGTGACGGGCAGCATTAAAAAAGATATTGTTATGATCCGGGAATGCATCGGCGTCAAGATCGCCATTTCGGATCACCGCAGCATGAATATGGAAAAACGCGACCTTGTCTGGCTTGCTTCACAGGCACGACAGGCGGGAATCCTTTCCGGCAAGCCCGGCATTACGCATCTGCATACCGGAAGCGGAAAAGCGGAGCTTGATATGCTCTTTGATATTGTAGAGACAACGGAAATCCCGATTTTCAATTTCCGGCCAACGCATCTCGGCGGAAAGTTTGAGGCGGCAATGCGTTGGACGGAGATGGGCGGTTATGCGGATTTCACATGCGGAAACACACATGCGGAAACCGCAGGAATCGTTGCGCGGGCGCTTGAACGCGCACCGGAGGGGCTTGTTACAATGAGTACGGATGGAAACGGCAGCTTCCCCATCTGGAACGAAAAGAAGGAAATGGTTGGGATCGGCGCAGGAAGCATTGCCAATCTGCACGGCGTAGTGAAAAGCCTTGTTCTGGATAAGGGCCTGCCGCTTGAAACGGCGGTTGCGCCCTGTACGCGGAATGTTGCAAAAGCGCTCGGCCTGTACCCGCAAAAGGGCTGCGTCGCGCCGGGCAGCGATGCGGATTTGATTTTGCTGGATGACACACTTTCCATCGACACTGTGGTCGCGCATGGAAAAACCATGCTTCGGCACGGCGCTCTGCAATTTCGGGCGAACTTTGAAAACTGAGGACCGGAATGGAGCGGCAGCTTAAGATGGCGCCGGGAAAGTAAGCTCGTTCATTTTCCCGGCGGACACAACATAAATCCTGCAAGCAAAGCTCACACTAATACCGCAATTCAACCGAAAGGCGGTATTTTTGTTTATGAAAGCTATCATCATGGCGGGCGGCGCAGGAAAGCGTTTGCGGCCGCTTACCTGTACGATGCCAAAGCCAATGGTCCCTTTGCTCAACAAGCCCGTGATCGAGTACTGCGTAGAGCTGCTTGTGCGGCACGGCCTCACAGACATCGGTGTGACGCTGCACTATCTGCCCAATGCAATCAGGAACCATTTAAAGGACGGAGAAAAATGGGACGCAAAAATTTCATACTCTATCGAGGATACGCCGCTTGGTACCGCAGGGAGCGTGCGAAAAGCGGCCGGGGCCGCAAAGGAGCCTGTTTTAGTCATCAGCGGCGATGCGATGACGGACATTGATCTCACGGCCGCCATCCGCACGCATACGCAAAGCGGTGCAAAGGCAACGCTTCTTTTGAAAAAGGTACCGTCTCCGACCGAATACGGCGTAGTTTTGACGGATAAGGACGGCATTGTGACGCGCTTTATCGAAAAGCCAGCGCCGTCAGAAGTGTTCAGCGACCTTGCAAACACAGGAATTTATATATTTGAACCCGAAATTCTTTCCATGATACCGGATTATATGCCCTATGACTTTTCAAACGATTTGTTCCCGCGCCTGCTTAATGAGGGAATCCGGATCTTTACGACAGAAGCCTCAGGGTATTGGAGCGATATCGGCGATATTGAACAGTATGCTGCAACGCAGGCGGACATGCTGGATGGAAAGTGCGCATTTGAAACAACGGCAAAATCCGACGGGCAAGGCATCTTCATCGAAGAAAGCGCGCGCATAGGGAAGCGTGCCGTTATCACTGCGCCATGTTACATCGGCGCGAACGCCGAAATTGCGGACAACGCCTATTTCGGCGGATACTCTGTTGCATGCAGCGGTGTGCGGATTGGGAAGAACAGCAGCGTGAAGCGCTGCATCCTGCTGCCGGAGGTCCGCGTGCGTGAAGGAGCTGAGCTGCGCGGTGCAGTGCTCTGCGAGCGCGTTCAGGTAGAGGATGGCGCTTCCATATTTGAAAAGGCTGCGATTGGAGCGGAAAGCGTGCTGGAAAAGCATTGCACCGTTGCGCCACGCGTATACATTTGGCCGAACAAGCGGTTAGAGCATGACCGCAAGTATACGGAAAACCTCATGTGGGAAGCTGAGGCAGGAAAACAGGCTGTGCGCAACCCGGAAGCCGGGTATGTGGACTTCGACCTTACGCCGGAAAGCGCGGCGCGCATCGGTGCATCATTTGCGGCGCTTCGCACGCTCCCCGCGGAACTTGGCGTGGCTTCTGACGGGGTGCAGCAGAGCGTGATGCTCAAATATGCGCTGACGGCGGGCATGGTCTCGCAGGGGGTGGATGTACAGGACATGGGGCTTTGTGCTCCCTCTGCGTTTGCCTATGCGGTTCGCATGCTGGGACTCGACGGGGGGATATATATCCGGCGCGGGGAAACCGGGAAGTACGAGGCGGAACTGTTGCTTTTGGATGCAATGGGTGCGAGCCTTTCAGCAGGGGAACACCGCAAATTCCGCCAGCAGTATGAACTTGGTGCACAGCGCCCCGTTACGGCGTCGCGGCTCGGTGTGGTGCAGCGCTATACGGGCGCGGAGCGCGGTTATGAGGCCAGCCTGCGGCGGATGGCACGCTTTGACGGGCGGGCGGGGATCGCTATGGTGATTGCAGGAGATACTGCGCTTTACGATGCCGTTGCGCGCGTGCTTTTGCCATATGGCGTAGGGGTAAAACTCATTACAGAACGGGCGCAGGAACCGCTTCTGCGCGCAATGGCACATGCAGGCGCGCAGCTGGGCTTTCTTGCGGGCGAAAACGGAGCGTTGCCTTCCGCTGTGTTTGGCGAGCATGCGATGAACGAGGAGGAATGTATTGCGCTCTTGGCAATTGCGGCGGCCGAAGATGGGCGGCGCACGCTCGTGTTGCCCGCATCGCTTCCTGAGGCGTATTGCTCCGCCGTTTTGGCGCGCGGCGCGCATGTCACGCGAGTGCCGGATGCACCGGCGCGTTGGCAGCATGCCTGCTTTGAAGCGGACGCATATCTTCCGGAACTATTTGAACCGGAAGCGATGGTCGTGCGCTTTGCGGCGCTTGCAAATGACGGGCGATTGGAAAAGTTGATCGCAGCCCTTCCAGCAGTGCGCAGGGCTGAGGCGGAGGTCGGCTGTACCTGGCGCGAGGTTGGCCGGATACTCCGCAGCCTTGTAGAAACCGAGCGGGATGAACGCGTGGAACTGATTGACGGCGTGCATGTAAATGATGACGATGGCTGGGTGCTTGTGCGGCCAAACAAAAACTTTACTGCCTGCAGAGTGATTGCGGGAAGCTTCAAAGAAGAATATGCCGAGGAGCTTTCTCTGATTTACGAACAGAAACTGCGGAGCATTATTGCAGAAGGCAGGGTGGAAAAATAAAGGAAAACCGCTTGACGCGGCGGAATGAAATGGTAAAATGGGAAGGTCAAACAAAAGGAAAGGAACTTCCCATGTTCAACATTGTGCTGGTGGAGCCGGAAATTCCAGAAAATACCGGAAACATTTCCCGCACCTGCGCCGTAACGGGAGCGGCGCTGCACCTGGTGCGTCCGCTTGGCTTTTCAACGGACGATAAGCACCTCAAACGTGCGGGGCTGGATTATTGGAAATATCTCAGCGTGACGTATTATGATTCGTTTGAGGAAGTTGAGGCAGCTCACCCGGAGGCGCGTTTCTTTCTTGCATCAACGCATGCTGCACGCAATTATGCACAAGCGGAATATCATGACGGGGATTTTCTGGTGTTCGGCAAGGAAACAGCCGGCTTGGGGGAAGCGCTGCTTACACGCCGCGCAGCAGATGCCGTGCGCATTCCCATGCGCAACGACAGGCGCTCTCTGAACCTTTCAAACTCAGTTGCGATTGTGCTTTATGAAGCGCTTCGGCAGGTTGGCTTTCCGGATATGCGGTAAGTTTAAAAAAACTTAAAAAAATCCCGGAAATGCTGAAAATTCCCTTGACATGACGGGGGCGCTTGGTTAAAATAACAAATGTGTGTTTGCTAGGATCGGTGATTTGCGGCCACTAGCCCCGGCAGCGAAGCGTCCAACCGCGCACGACACGCCCAAATAAATACATTTACCATTAGGAGGACGCGCCATGAAAACCTATATGGCAAAAGGCGAGACCGTCGAACGTAAGTGGTATGTTGTGGATGCTGACGGAATGGTGCTCGGCCGTCTCGCTTCCCAAGTAGCCGCTATCCTTCGCGGAAAACATAAGCCGATATATACGCCGCATTGCGACACCGGCGACCATGTCATCATCATCAACGCCGGCAAGGTCACGATGACCGGCCACAAGCTCGACCAGAAGATGTACCGCCATCACACCGGATATCCCGGAGGCCTGAAGGAGACCAGCTATCGCGATCTTCTCAGCAAAAAGCCGGAATTTGCTGTGTATGAGGCAATTCGCCGCATGATGCCCAAAGGGCCGCTCGGCCGCCAGATGCTCAAGAAGGTTCGCATTTATGCTGGCCCGGAGCATAAGAACGCTGCACAGATGCCCGAAACGCTCGTGCTCAAATAAGCGGGAAGGAGAAACGAAACATGGCAACAGTTACCCAGTATCTCGGAACCGGCAGGCGTAAAAAGTCGGTCGCCCGCGTTCGTCTGCTCCCCGGCAGCGGCAATATCACCGTCAACAAGCGTGACATTGAGGATTATTTCGGCTACGAAACCCTCAAGATGATTGTTCGCGCACCGATGGTGCTTACCGACACGCTTTCCAAGTTCGACGTAAACGTCAATGTTTACGGCGGCGGCTACACCGGTCAGGCCGGTGCGATCCGCCATGGCATCGCCCGTGCGCTTATCGTTGCAGACCCCGAGCTGCGCGGTGCACTTAAGAAAGCCGGATTCCTCACGCGTGATCCGAGGATGAAGGAAAGGAAGAAGTACGGTCTCAAGGCAGCCCGCCGCGCGCCGCAGTTCTCCAAGCGTTAACAAACCGTTTTGTACAATCGCCCCCATTGGATTCCTTTGGGGGCTTATTTTTATCTTGAAATAATGATTAGAAACGGGAGAAAAGCCATGCGCTTCAAAGCCGTATTTTTTGATCGGGATAATACGCTCTATTATAATCCGCAAAAGCTGGCATGGCGGAACGAAACCGTTGCTGCGTGAAGCGGAAAACCGTTAAACCTGCCATATGAAAAAAGTGATGCACTTGTTTGAACTTGCGGCAGAGGGGGCGTAGCCATGGTACCGGGATTTAGAGAAGATCAAACCTCCATCAGATGGCCGATTTCGTTAAAAATCTGGATTGAAGAACGTGCTTGTGGTAGAATAAAACCATGGAACAGAATACAAATAAAATTTATGATGTTGCGGTCATTGGCGGCGGCCCGGCGGGACTTGCAGCGGGCTTATACGCTGCGCGTGCAGGGCGAAGCACGCTTTTGATCGAAGAAATGACGGTGGGTGGCCAGATCACCAAAACACACAATGTGGAAAACTATCCCGGCTTTGACGAAGGCATCGACGGATTTTCCCTTGCGGCAAAGATGGAGCAGCAGGCAGCGCGTTTTGGACTTGTTACAAAGTTTGCCACCGTTCAGGAACTTGTACTTTCGGGTGATATAAAACGCATTGAATGCGGCAAAAAGGTGTTTTTTGCGCGTACGGTAATTCTCGCTATGGGGGCACAGCCGCGTTTGCTCGGCATACCGGGAGAGGTAGAGCAGATGGGAACTGGCGTTTCTTACTGCGCAACATGCGACGGTGCATTTTTTCGCGGCATGCCGGTTGCGGTTGTCGGCGGCGGGGATACCGCAATTTCGGATGCGCTTTATCTTGCGCGTTTTGCGCAGCATGTGTACGTTGTGCACCGGCGGGATACGCTGCGTGCAACGCAGGTCTTGCAGGATGCGGCAAGGCAGGAGCCTTCGATCGAATTCGTGTTTGATACTATGCCGGAGGAAGTCGTAGGCGGTGATGCTGTGGAAGGCCTCCGCGTGAAAAACAAAAGTAACGGGGAAGAACGCACGCTTGCGGTGAAAGGAATATTCGTGGCCGTAGGCACAACGCCACGCTCCGCGCTCGTTCAGAATCTGCTCGACTGCGATGCGGGCGGCTATATAAAAACCGATGCGCACATGCGCACTTCTATCCCGGGCGTATACGCTGCGGGCGATGTGCGCGTAACGCCGTTGCGCCAGGTGGTAACGGCCGCGGCCGACGGTGCTGTGGCGGCAACGATGGCGGTTGAATATCTTATCCAACAGGGCGGAAGCCCCCAATAACGGTCTTTCGGAGGAATATATGGCGAGACTTTTCGGAACGGACGGCGTGCGTGGGATCGCGAACGCCGATCTTTCATGCGAACTTGCGCTGCAAATCGGTGCAGCGGGCGCATATGTGCTTACAAGTGCGGTACACAATCCACGCATCCTCGTTGGAATGGACACGCGCCGCAGCGGGGACATGCTTGCGGCAGCGCTTACGGCGGGCATCTGCTCCGTTGGCGGGGACGTGCTGAATGTCGGCGTGATTCCTACACCGGCGATGGCTTATCTTGCGCGGCTTTACGAGGCGGATGCCGCCGTGATGATCAGCGCTTCACATAATACGATGGAATATAACGGCATCAAGTGGTTTGATGGAGACGGTTTTAAGCTTTCAGACGCTTTGGAAGATGAGATTGAACGCCTGATTCGCGAACGCACGGAATTGCCGCACCCTACGGGTGTGGGCGTGGGCCATGCGATTGAGGCACGCCGCGCGGTAGATGAATACAAGGCGTTTCTTTGCGGTACGGCACAAACGCGCTTCGATGGCCTGCGTATAGCGCTTGACTGCGCAAACGGGGCATCTGCGGGCATCGCAGCGGATGTGTTCCGCGCGCTCGGCGCAGAGGTGATTGCCCGCAGCGACGAGCCGGATGGGTATAATATTAATGCGCGGTGCGGCTCCACGCATCCGGAAGCATTGCAGGAACTCGTCGTTGAATGCGCTGCGGATGCGGGCTTTGCCTTTGATGGCGATGCTGACCGTGTAATCGCATGCGACGAGCTTGGCAACCTTGTGGATGGAGACCGCATCCTCGGCATTTGCGGCCGGGCGATGCAGGAGGCCGGAACGCTCCGCAACAATGCGATTGTTGTCACAGTGATGTCCAACCTGGGCTTGAAAAAGCGCATGCGTGAGCTGGGCATCCGGGTGGAAGAAACCGCTGTGGGCGATCGTTACGTGATGGAGCGCATGCGGGAAGGCGGGTTTGTGCTCGGCGGTGAGCAGTCCGGCCATGTGATTTTTCTTGACCGCAATACCACGGGAGACGGCATTCTGAGCGCAATTCAGGTTTTGAATGTGCTCCTTGCAAGCGGAAAGCGGATGTCCCACCTTGCGGCGGAGGTGCCGATTTTCCCGCAGGTGCTTGTGAATGTTGTTGTAGAAAACGGCAGTAAACAAGCTGCGATGCAGGACGAGGAGATGTGGCGGCGCATCCGCGAAATCGAAGCAGAGCTTGGCGAAGCGGGGCGCGTGCTCGTGCGTGCATCCGGCACAGAACCGCTCATCCGCATCATGTTGGAGGGGCAGGATGCGGATGCAATCGGCGTACTTGCGGTTTCCATCGCAAAAATCCTTGAGAAAAATCATGGTGGGAGGATTCGCCAGTGAGCGGATTCCCGGCGGAATATATCCTCAAACGCAGCAAACGCAAAACGCTTGCTGTGGAGGTGACGCGCGCGGGCGAGGTGATCGTCCGCGCACCTTTACGCATGCCGGAGCGCGAAATCCTGCGCTTTCTGCGGGAGCAGCGGCAATGGGTTGAGGCGCACATCACATTACAAAAGCAGCGTGAAGCCGCGCATCCCACACCGAATGCGGAGGAGGAAGCGCGCCTGAAAGCACTTGCCAAAGAGACGATCCCGCCGCGCGTAGCGCATTATGGGAATATCATGGGCCTTATCCCCACATCGGTTAAAATCACCTCTGCAAAAACGCGCTTCGGGAGCTGCAGCGTGAAAAACGGGCTTTGTTTTTCCTGGCGGCTGATGCAATATCCGCCTGAAGCGGTGGACTATGTTGTTGTGCATGAGCTTGCTCACATTGTTCATAAAAACCATGGAAATGCGTTTTACGCGCTGATCGGAAGCGTTTTGCCGGATTATCCGGCGCGGCGCGCGCTGCTCAGAAAATAGAAGGGGAAATTCGTTTGCAGCGAGTGGCGGGGTGGACGTAGCAATATATTATATATTTCTCATTGTTTCATTGTACCTTATTTGTTTTAATACTAAAATTAACATAACATCAAACATTTTATCTTTATGAAATTGAATTAAAAAGTAGTGGGAACGAAAAAGATATATTATAAACGCTGAAATGGAAATGAAGAACAATAAAAGAAAAAAATTGATTAAAAAAGGGACGATTATTGGAATCGGCATTGCCATATGCCTCGCGCTGTCCCTTGCGCTGTATTATCTGCCTCAGCCGCTCACGGAGCTGGCCGGAATTGATGATGCGGGGCAGGTGACAAAGCTCTTTCTCGAGAAAGGCGGTGCGGACGGAACTGTGAAAGCGCTCAGTGGCAAGCAATGCTCTGAAGCAGTCGCATTGCTGAAAACGCTGCACGTGCAAAGGACAGGAAAGACGGATACGGTTACAACAGGCCGGGAATACTTCTATTCCATTCAGGTTGGACAGGCGGAAGCAGATGAAGCCGAGCGGTTTTCCGTTACGTCAGATGGTCGCGTGTTCTTTCGCGGCAGGGTTTACTTGATTCAGGAGGATGGAAAAGAGGCCATTCGGGCGCTTGACGCTTGGTACGAAGGCGCGCCGGACGCATAATGAAAATATAAACTCCAAAACAAAGGACGCCGCGCGAGGGAATGCGCGGCGTTCTTTGCTGATGCGGCGGCAGAGGCCGCCGTGGATTTATTTGGCGTGTTTCCCGACAAGATATGTCAAGAGAAACTTAAAAATCAATGACTTTGTCAATGTATTCTACAAGGCCGCTGATGGGTACGCGCACCTGCTGCATGGTATCGCGGTCACGCACGGTAACGGTTTCATCTTCGAGCGTGTCAAAATCGATGGTGATGCAAAGCGGCGTTCCGATCTCGTCCTCACGGCGATACCGTTTGCCGATGGCGCCGGCTTCGTCATAATCCACCATGAACCGTTTTGCAAGCATAGTATACACCTCTTTGGCCTTGCCGCCAAGCTTATTTTTTTGCAGCGGCAAAACGGCAGCCTTAAACGGCGCAAGTGCAGGGTGAAGGTGCAGCACATTGCGTACATCGCCGCCCTCAAGGGTTTCCTCATCGTAAGCGTCGCACAGGAAAGCGAGCACCATCCGGCCTACGCCGAGGGAAGGCTCGATCACATAAGGAATATACCGGGTGTTATCCTCCTGATCAAAATAGGTCTGATCCTTGCCGGAGGTGGTCTGGTGCGCCGTCAGGTCAAAGTCTGTGCGGGAGGCAACGCCCCAAAGCTCACCCCACTCGGTAAAGGGGAAGGCGTATTCAAAATCGGTCGTGGCATTGGAATAGTGGCTCAGTTCTTCCTTCTCATGATCCCGGAGCCGCAGGTTTTCCTCATGAATGCCCAGGTCGAGCAGCCATTGATGGCAGAAGTTCTTCCAATACGTGAACCATTCAAGCTCGGTACCCGGTTTGCAGAAGAATTCCAACTCCATCTGCTCAAATTCGCGCGTGCGGAAAATGAAGTTGCCCGGTGTAATTTCATTGCGGAACGATTTGCCGATCTGCGCAATGCCGAACGGCAGCTTCTTGCGCGCGCTGCGCTGAATGTTCTGGAAGTTTACAAAGATGCCCTGCGCGGTTTCGGGACGGAGATAAACGGTGTTTTTTGCGTCTTCCGTCACGCCCTGGAAGGTCTTGAACATCAGGTTAAACTTGCGAATGTCGGTAAAGTTGTGCTTGCCGCAGGAAGGGCAGGGGATCGCATTTTCGTCGATATAAGCTTTCATTTCCTCTGGGGAGAAAGCATCCACGGGCTTGGGCAGGGTAACGTGTTTTTCCTCCGCCCATCCTTCAATGATTTTGTCAGCACGGAAGCGTTCTTTGCATTCCTTGCAGTCCATAAGCGGATCGGAAAACCCGCCAACGTGGCCGGAAGCAACCCATACCTGAGGGTTCATCAGAATAGCAGAATCAAGGCCGACATTATAGGGGCTTTCCTGAACAAACTTTTTCCACCAGGCCTTTTTTACGTTGTTTTCCAACTCTACGCCCAGCGGGCCGTAGTCCCATGTGTTGGCGAGGCCGCCGTAAATTTCGGAGCCCGCGAAAATGAAGCCGCGATTTTTGCAGAGCGCGACGATTTTATCCATCCCAAAGCGTGCCATATGTGAATTCCTCCAAAAATTAGTTTGCACTTTTACTGTAAAACAAAACCATCGGCTGGCAAGGGCACATACGGTTTTGAAGGAAGGGCGGGCATTGTCCGCAGTGGCAGCGCGCCGCGCCTCAAAACGCAAAGGCCGGCAGGGACGATGAAACAGGCCGATCCAGAGGATCCGTGTGTTCCCTTGTCAACCGATGGTACGAATATCATAACATAGGGAGCCCTTTTGTCAAGAGAAAACGCTTGCATTGCGCTTACTTTGCTGTGCGTCCCGCAAGCACACATCTATGGCAGAATGCGTACTATATCGTAGCAAGAGCCGAAAGGCCAGCAACAAAATTAAGGAGGAGACACAAAATGTGTAATTTGGGTATGTGCGGCAATAACTGGTGGTGGATCATCATCCTGATCCTGCTTTCCGGCGGGTTTAGCAACAACGGCTGCGGCTGCGATAACGATTGTGGTTGCAATAACTGGTGGTGGATCATCATCCTGATTCTGCTTGCCGGTGGGTTTAGCAACAATGGCTGCGGCTGCGACAACGATTGCGGCTGCGCTAACAACAATAACAACTGCGGCTGCGGCTGCGGCTGCTAATTGATGGTGCTGCGGGCATGGACCAAGCCCGCCAAATGCGGCACGGCAATTTTTGCCGTGCCGCATGCTGCTTACAGCGCTATAAAAAGCGCAAGAAGTTCACAAAAGTTTTTCTTTTTAGAGCCTTAGCATTGAAATGCCTTCCAAAATGCGTTAAACTATATACGTAATTCATGTTTCTTACCATAACGGAGCAATGAAAACGGGGATTCACGGCATCTTTCATACCATGAATAAGGTTCCCCGATTTTTTATGGCTTTGTGCTTGGAGAGGAACAGCATTCATTTAAGGAAAGGAAGGTTTCTTACATGTTGGAAAAGCTCTTCAAATTGAAAGAAAATGGAACCAAACTCTCAACTGAAATCGTGGCCGGCCTTACGACATTTTTTGCAATGTCGTATATCATCATTGTTAACCCGGCAATCCTCTCTCAGTCTGGCATGGAGTGGGGGGCGGTATTCCTTGCCACCATTATCGCCTCTATCATCGGCACGCTGGTGATGGGCCTTGTTGCAAATGTACCCTATGCACAAGCACCAGGCATGGGCCTGAACGCGTTTTTTGTCTACACAGTATGCTTTGGCTTGGGCTTTACCTGGCAGCAGGCTCTTTCCATGGTCTTTGTATGCGGCCTGCTGAATATTATCATCACCGTAACAAAGGTTCGAAAGTACATCATTAAGGCGATTCCGGAAAGCCTGCAAAATGCAATCGGTGGAGGCATTGGCATCTTTATCGCCTATATCGGTCTTCTGAATGTGGGAATCATTAACTTTGGTGCTGGCGTGCCCGCACTTTCTACTCTTAATCAGCCCAGCTTTTGGGTGTTCCTGATCGGCCTTGCGCTTATTATCGTGCTCCTCGTGCTCAAGGTGAAGGGCGCGGTGCTCATAGCGATTATCGCAACGACCATTATTGGAATCCCGTTCGGTGTTACTACTATGCAGGAATCCGTGAGTTTCTCCGAGGCCTGCGCGGCGCTGCCCACTACGTTCCTTGCCATCTTCAAAGAGGGCGGAATTGGCAGCCTATTCTCCGATCCTGCAAAGATTCCGCTAGTTCTGATTACGATCTTCTCCTTCAGCCTTTCTGATACGTTCGACACCATCGGCACGTTTATCGGTACTGGCCGCCGCAGCGGCATCTTCAGCGCTGAAGATGAAAAAACGATGGAGTCCGGTTCTGGCTTCAAATCGAAGATGGATAAGGCACTCTTTGCAGATGCGACTGCTACTTCTATTGGCGCTCTCATCGGCACGTCTAACACTACGACTTACGTTGAAAGTGCTGCCGGCATCGGTGCTGGCGGTCGTACGGGGCTTACCTCGGTTGTGGTTGCAATTTGCTTTGCAATCTCCGCTTTCTTTGCAGCGTTTGTTAGCGCGGTCCCTTATGCCGCAACCGCTCCCGCCCTCGTTGCCGTTGGCGTGATGATGATGTCCGCCTTCAAAGAAATTGAGTGGACGGATCTGGATGAAGCGATTCCCGCATTTTTTGCTGGTGTGTTTATGGCGCTTTGCTACAGTATCTCCTATGGTATTGCGGCGGGCTTTATCTTCTACTGCATCGTGAAAATCTGCAAGAAACAGGCAAAGGGAATCCATCCGATTCTGTGGGTATCCACGGTTCTGTTTATCCTCAATTTCATCCTGCTTGCGCTGATTTAAGCAAAAAATAGGAATGCTTCTGGCGGCGATTTTTCGCCGCCTATTTTTTGCCCGATTTGATTCGAAAAAAGTTTACTTGCCTTTTTTGTGCCGATCCATTACCTTATTTATATACAGGCGTATGCTTGATATAAAGGGAGGATTACTGTATGAAGAAGCTTAGCCCGCCGCGTGCGCTTTTGACGGTAGTGCTGCTTTTAACAGCCGCTTTCCTGATTTGCTTTGGCCTTATGCGCGGCGAGTTTATGCGAGTATTATCCAAGGCGGCGTCAATTTGCCTTGAATGTATCGGAATTGGGTGAGATGATGCATAAAAAGATAAAACAAATTATCCGCCCGTTAATTCAAGGGTTGAGCGCGCTTGCTTTCAACCTGAATCTAAGCGGATTCGCCTCTGGCAGTATCTATACCGGTCCGTTCAAAGGCGTATGCGTGCCGGTTCTTAACTGCTACTCCTGCCCTGGTGCGGTGGGCGCATGTCCGATCGGCGCACTGCAATCCTCTTTTGCAGCCATCGGAGGAAAGCTTGCGTACTACGTACTGGGCATGTTGCTGCTTTTTTCAATTACGCTCGGCCGCTTTTTTTGTGGGTGGCTTTGTCCTTTCGGGGCAGCGCAGGGGCTGTTGCATAAGGCTCCTGTGAAGAAACTTAAAATTCCAAAGCGTGTTGATGCTCCGCTGCGATATCTGAAATATGCGGCGCTTTTCGTGTTTGTCATCGGCCTGCCGCTGCTTGCCCGCAACGGTGTTAACATGAGTTCACCTTATTTTTGCAAATGGATCTGCCCGGCGGGGACGCTTGAGGGCGGCGTACCGCTTGCACTTGCGAATAGTTCTGTGCGGGGGGCTTTGGGCGGCCAATTTGCATGGAAACTATCGCTTGCTGTGGCAATCCTTGTGCTTTGCTTTTTTATATATCGGCCGTTCTGCAAATATCTTTGCCCGCTCGGCGCGTTTTATGGTATGTTTGCAAAACTCAGCTTATATCGATACACTGTGGATGCAAGCGCCTGTACGCACTGCGCCGCCTGCACACAGGTTTGTAAAATGGGGGTGGATCCCGCACACGAGCCAAACAGCGGCGAGTGTATTCGCTGTGGGGATTGTAAGCGTATTTGCCCGACAGGCGCCTTGAAAGCGCGTGCATGCTTTGAATGTGAAAAACAGAATTTAACGCAAAATGGAGCTAATGAATGAAGAAATTGATTTGCTTTACAAGTGTTTTGGCATTTCTCTGCGCCGCGCTTTCCGGCTGTGTCAGCATCGAGTTTAATGGCTTGTACGCGCAAACGCCGGAGGTGACAGATTCAAGCCGCACGCCGCAACTTGAAACGCCGGGCACGGTGGTGCTGCCGACTGAAACGCCTGCGCCAGTTCCTGTTTCCTTTGATTTCGATACGGTGGATTTGGATGGAAACGCAGTGAACACGCGTGAATTTGCGGCGGAGCATGAACTGACACTCGTGAATTTTTGGGCAACATGGTGCGGCCCTTGCGTCGGCGAAATGCCGGAGCTCCAAAGCTTGCATGAACGGTTTTCCACAGAAGCGGCGGAGACTGATGTAGCAATTCTGGGCGTATGGCTTGATACGGAGAACGCAGGGGATCTGGATGCAGTGCTGGAATATACCGGAGCCGCGTATCCCATCGTGGAATTCCGCAATGAAATGCAGAATGCGGTGGAACTGCAGTATATCCCGGCCACAATCTTCCTGAATAAGGATGGCGACATCGTGGGAAAGCCCGTCGTCGGTGCTCTGGATGCGGAGGGATGGCTTGCGGAGATTGAAGGGCGGTTTAAAGAGCTGGAATAGAATAAGGCAAAAGCAAAGCATAGGCGGGCAATAAAACCCGCCTATGCTTTGCTTTTGCAGCGCCCTTAACGCATGCCCTCCTTAGCGCCTGAAACAAGCGCCTCCTTTTCCGCATGCGTCAAACGTTTAAAAGCGCATTCACGGCGCATCGCCTCGCTTTTTCCATCAAAGCATTCGGAATAGACGAGCGCCACAGGGAGGCGGGAGCGGGTATACTTTGCACCGCGCCCCAAATTGTGCGTGCGGACGCGGGCCGCAAGGTCAGCGGCATAACCGGAATAATACGTGCCATCCGCACAGCGCACAATGTAGGCGTAATACATGGTTCAGTATCCCAGTTCCTCGTCAATTAACACAAGGTGCAACTCGGAAAGCAGGTTCGGGGGATATTCGATAATGCTTGTTATTTTGCACATGCGGCGCGGGGAAGCGCAATCCGTGCACTCGCCTGTGAGCGCGCAGGGGGTGTTCGTATTGAGGCGGCGTCCGTTTGCAGGGCAAGCTACACGTTTGATGCGGGCAATGGCTTCGTCCAGACCGCCCTCAACAAGCTTGTTTTTTCCAATAAACAGAATTACTTTTTTCGGCCCTGCAAACATGCCCGCGACGCGGTTGCCTGTGCCGTCAATGTTTACAAGCCTGCCGTCGCGTGTGACTGCGTTCGTGGAGCAGACGAACCAGTCCGCATGTGCAGCGCTCGCTTGGGCCTTACCGGGGTCGTCGGATTTCCAATGCCAATATACGGCGTTTCCGTTTTCCTGCAGCGTTTCATAAAGTCCAAGTTCCGTTACCGTAACGGAACCGCCGAACCCAACGGAACCGCCGCCGATAAGTGAAATCCCCAGCTCCTTTGCTTCAGCCGCAGTTGCTGCACTATGCACAAGGAAGCGGCGCTTTTCGAGCGCTTTCACAAATTCATCATACCGTTCGCAGAACATGTTCGTATACACCTCCAGATCAGATTAAAAAAAGTATAGCACAACACGGGCGGCGCTTGCAATTTGCAGGTGTTTCAAGTATGATTTTATACGGATAATTTTGCGAATTTGAAATAGATAAAGCTCGGAGGAATACGATGGCATACAGCCAGGACTTGATTCGGAACTTTTGCATCATCGCACACATCGACCACGGGAAATCCACCCTGGCCGACCGCATGATGGAGCTGACGGACACCGTCGCCTTGCGTGATATGGAGGCGCAGATGCTCGACACAATGGACATTGAGCGTGAGCGCGGCATCACAATCAAAGCCACGGCTGTGCGGATGTTCTACACGCATACCGATGGCAAGCAATACATGTTCAACCTCATCGACACGCCGGGCCACGTAGACTTTACGTACGAAGTTTCCCGCGCGCTTGCAGCATGCGAAGGTGCGGTGCTTGTTGTGGACGCCACGCAGGGCATTGAAGCGCAAACGCTTGCAAACGTATACCTTGCGCTGGATAATGGGCTTGAGATCGTCCCGGTCATCAATAAGATCGACCTGCCAAGCGCCGATGCGGAACACGCCATCCGTGAAATAGAGGATGTTATCGGCCTGCCTGCGGCGGATGCGCCGCGCATTTCAGCAAAGCTTGGCACAAACGTGAACGAAGTGCTCGCACAGATCGTAGAGCTTGTGCCACCACCCGCAGGCCGCGCTGACGTGCCGCTGCGCGCGTTGATTTTCGATAGCATTTATGACAATTACAAGGGCGCTTTGAGCTATGTGCGCGTCAAAGAAGGCACGGTTCGCGCAGGCATGCAGATCCGCTCCATGGCGACGGGCCGGGAGTTTGAGGTGACGGAGGTCGGCGTATTTACCCCTGCCCTTAAGCCGACTGATGAGCTTTCGGCCGGTGAGGTCGGTTATATTTCCGCTTCGATCAAAAGCGTATCCGAAACCAAGGTGGGAGATACCATCACCGATGCGGACAATCCGGCTGCGGAACCGCTGCCCGGTTATAAACAGGCGAACCCGATGGTGTTCTGCGGCATCTATCCCGCAGATGGGGCGGATTATGAATCGCTGCGCGATGCGTTGGATAAGTTGGTTTTGAACGACGCATCCCTTTCCTATGAACCGGAAACTTCAATGGCGCTCGGCTTTGGCTTCCGCTGCGGCTTCCTTGGGCTTCTGCACATGGAAATCATTCAGGAACGGCTGGAGCGTGAGTTTGATCTTGACCTTGTGACGACTGCGCCAAGCGTCATTTATAAAGTCAAGAAAAATGACGGTACTGAGCTTACGGTCGATAACCCCAGCAATCTGCCGGATCCTTCCGAGATCCTGTCCATGGAAGAACCGATGGTGGAAGCGCATATCATGACGCCTTCGGACTACGTGGGCGCGATCATGGAACTTTGCCAGGAAAAGCGCGGCGTTTTCCGCGACATGAAATACATCGAGGAAAACCGCGTGAACATCCTTTACGAGCTCCCGCTCAATGAGATCATTTACGACTTTTTCGACCAGCTCAAGTCCCGCAGCCGGGGCTATGCATCCTTTGATTATGAGCTCAAGGAGTATGTGCAGTCTGACCTGGTCAAGCTCGACTTCCTGCTTAACGGGGATATGTGCGATGCGCTTTCCACCATCGTCCACCGGGATAAGGCCTACGCGAAGGGCCGCGCAGTGGCGGAAAAACTACAGGAGGTCATCCCGCGCCAGCAGTTCGAAATCCCCATCCAGGCAGCCATTGGCGGGAAAATCATCGCGCGCGAAACCGTGCGCGCCGTGCGCAAGGACGTGCTTGCAAAGTGCTACGGCGGCGATATCACCCGCAAGAAAAAGCTGCTCGAAAAGCAGAAGGAAGGCAAAAAGCGCATGCGCCAGATCGGGACCGTCTCACTGCCGAGCGAGGCTTTCATGAGCGTGCTGCGCATTAACTGAGGCAAAGTATGGCTGGACTATATCTTCACATTCCGTATTGTAAGTCAAAATGCCGCTACTGCGATTTTGTTTCGTTTGCAGACTGCGAAAGCATGGGGGAATATTGTGCCGCGCTTTTGAAGGAAATGCGGCTTGATGCCGCCGCGCTTCCGAAACAGGCATATGATACTGTTTTTTTCGGCGGCGGTACGCCGTCCATTCTGCCTGCTGGAGCGGTGGCAATGCTGATAGACGCGCTGCACGCATCGTTTGAAATTATGCCGGATGCAGAGATTACCATTGAAGCCAACCCCGGCACGCTCAATGAAACCAAACTGCGGGAATACCGGGCGGCCGGCATTAACCGCCTGTCCATGGGGCTGCAAAGCACAAACGACGCTCTTTTGGAAACGATTGGGCGCATACATCGCTATGCGGATTTTGTGCAAAACTATGAGTGCGCAAGGGCGGCCGGGTTCACGAACATCAGCGCGGACCTGATGTACGGCCTTCCGGGGCAGACGGTAAAGGATCATCTGGACGCGATCGAGACGCTATACAGGCTTGGGCTCAATCATATCTCTGCGTATTCGCTCATTGTGGAGGAGGGCACACCCCTGTATACCGATGTGACCGGCGGCGCGGAGAGCCTTCCTGCGGAGGATGATGTGTATCTGATGCATCGGCGCGGCATGGAGTTCCTTGAAACGCTCGGGTATGCGCGCTATGAGATATCCAACTATGCAAAGCCGGGGTTTGCTTCCCGGCACAACCTGAATTATTGGGAGAACGGCGTGTACCTTGGCCTTGGACTCAACTCCCATTCCGCGATGCGCATAAATGGAAGCTGGATGCGCTTTGCAAACACGGAGCGGCTTTCGGATTACATCATAAGCTGTAATCAGGGCATTCGGCCGCTTGCATCGGAGCCGGAGGTAATTCCGCGCGCGGAAGAGATGTTTGAAACGGTGATGCTCGGCCTGCGCAAAACGGAGGGTATTTCAGAAGCCGCGTTTCGCTTGCGCTTTGGCAAAAGCATCGAGGACATATATCCAGAGGCCCTTAAATCGCTTGCCACGCGCGGCTGGCTTGTGCGGGATAACGGGGCCTGCCGCCTGACGGATGAGGGGCTGGACTTCCAAAATGAAGCGCTTTTAGCTTTTTTGCCGGACTGATGGTACCGCTTTGTTGCAGCGCGAAATTATCATTTTAATGTTACCGTTTTGTCACAATGGTAAGCTCTGCACGGGTTGACAAAGGCTCGCCGCAGAGCTATATTTTTACTGTAAGGTTTAGCACTCGATATGCGTGAGTGCTAACAGACACCCACAAACGGCAAAGAGGGAAAGGAGGGAGCTACAATGGAACTGGATGCACGGAAAATGCAGATTTTACAGGCGATTATCGATGATTATATCCTGACCGCCACACCGGTTGGCTCCCGCACGATTGCAAAACGTTCGGACATCGGCTTTTCCTCCGCTACGATCCGCAATGAGATGGCAGACCTTGAAGACATGGGGTATCTTGACCAGCCGCATACCTCCGCCGGACGGATTCCGTCCGACAAAGCATACCGGCTTTACGTCAACACCATCATGCAGCGTGCAAAGCTGAGCGATGCGGAGATACACTATATTCAGGATCATTACTCCCACCGGCTGGATGAAGTGGACGAGGTTGTAAAGCAAACGGCATGGGTGCTTTCCAGCATCACGAAATATACCTCTATGGTGCTTGCGCCGCAGCTTCACGCCATCAAGCTGAAGTACATCCACTTGGTGCCCATTGCAGAAGATAAAGCGCTCGCCATTGTTGTGACGGATGCCGGGATGACGCGGGATTCCATTATCCGCATCCCGCAGGGAATGTCCCCAGACGCGCTAACGCGCCTTGGCAGAACGCTTTCGGCGCGGTTTTCCAACTGCCGGCTGGATGAGATCACGTTGCAGCAGTTTAAGGGGATTACCGGAGAGGTTGCGGAACAAAAAGCGTTTCTTGATGCGATGCTCCGCAGCGTGCGCAAAAGCATGTCTCCGGGCGTGCGCAGCGTGGAACTTTCCGGGGCAACGAATATCCTGAATTATCCTGAATACAGCGATATGGAACGTGCGCGTGCCCTTCTCACTGCGATTGAGGAAAAAGATATGCTCTACCGTATGCTGACGGAAGCCACGAACGTGGAATTTTCCGTGCGCATCGGTGCGGAAAATGAAGATGAGAGCATTAAGGATTGCAGCGTTGTGACGGCTACGTATAAAATTGGCTCAAACCCGATTGGCTCTTTCGGCGTGATTGGCCCTACGCGAATGGATTATGCACGCGTGCTGGCCATGCTTGGGCAGATTGGAAAGAGCCTTAGCGAAGTGCTTACGAATATGTTTGAAGAGGAGCGAAAGTAACTTGGCAAAGAAAAAGGAACAGGCGCCAAAGGAACAGGCGCAGCAAACGCCCGAAACAAATGGGACCGCCGCAGAGGCGGAACAGGTTCCGGAAATCCCGGAAACCGTGACGCTGACGCGGGATGAGTTCGATCAGGTAAAGAACCGGATCGACGCGTTGCAGAAAGACAAGGATGACACAGTCGCAATGGCACAGCGTCTGCAGGCGGATTTTGACAATTACCGCAAGCGCAATGCCGCAATCCGGATGGATAGCCTTGAGGAAGGCACCCGGGAGCTTATTCGGTCATTGCTGCCGGTGCTCGACAATTTCGACAGAGCGCTTGACAACAGTGAAGCTGCCGATCAGGGTTGGGTGGACGGTGTGAGGCTCGTCCATAAACAGTTCATGGGCATTCTCGAAAAAAACGGCCTCACAGAGATCCCGGCTGAAGGCGCGTTCAACGCAGATCTGCATGAGGCAGTTATGCAGGAGGAAGCCGAGGGTGTGCAAAGCGGCGAAATCCTCTCTGTTTTGCAAAAAGGATATAAAGTGAAAGATCGCATTATTCGCCACAGCATGGTGAAGGTTGCGAAATAATAAAAGAGAAACCGCAATTTAAACGGATTTGGAGGAAATAAACTATGGCAAAGATTATCGGCATTGATTTGGGTACCACGAATTCCTGTGTAGCAGTGCTGGAGGGCGGCGAACCCGTCGTCATCCCCAACGCAGAGGGCGCGCGTACAACACCTTCCGTTGTCGCATTCAAGGACAATGAGCGCATTGTCGGCAATGCAGCAAAGCGTCAGGCTATTACCAACCCGGATAGGACCATCAGCTCCATCAAACGCGAAATGGGTTCTTCCTACAAGAAAAACATCGATGGCAAGGATTATACGCCGCAGGAGATTTCCGCAATGATCCTGCAAAAGCTTAAACAGGATGCGGAAGCCTACCTTGGTGAAAAGGTTTCCCAGGCTGTCATTACCGTGCCGGCATATTTCAGCGACAGCCAGCGTCAGGCTACGAAGGATGCAGGCCGCATTGCGGGCCTTGAAGTGCTGCGCATCATCAACGAACCGACGGCGGCTGCGCTTGCCTATGGCATGGATAAGGAAAACAACCAGAAGATTCTGGTGTATGACCTTGGCGGCGGCACGTTCGATGTTTCCATCCTTGAGATTGGCGACGGTGTGTTTGAAGTGCTTGCAACCCACGGCAATAACCGCTTGGGCGGCGATGATTTTGACCAGCGCGTGATGGATTACATCATCAAACAGTTCAAGAGCGAAAGCGGCATCGATCTTTCTTCTGACCGCATGGCGCTCCAGCGCCTGAAGGAAGCCGCGGAGAAGGCGAAGATTGAGCTTTCCAGCATGGCGCAGACCAACGTGAACCTTCCGTTTATTACGGCGGACGCGACCGGCCCGAAGCACCTTGACATGACGATCACCCGTGCGAAGTTCAATGAGCTCACACACGATTTGGTGGATAAAACGAAGGACTGCATGCATATTGCCATGAAGGATGCAGGGCTTTCCAATGCACAGATCGACAAGGTCATCCTTGTGGGCGGTTCGACCCGTATTCCCGCTGTTCAGGAAATGGTAAAGACGGTCACGGGCAAAGAGCCGTTCAAGGGAATTAACCCGGATGAATGTGTTGCCATCGGTGCGGCGATTCAGGGCGGTGTGCTCGGCGGTGAGGTGAAGGATATCCTGCTGCTTGATGTGACCCCGCTTTCCCTCGGCATTGAAACCGTGGGCGGTGTGTTCACCCGCCTGATCGACCGCAACACGACGATCCCGACCAAGAAGAGCCAAATCTTCTCCACTGCAGCGGACGGCCAAACCAGCGTGGAAGTGCATGTTCTTCAGGGTGAGCGCGAGATGGCGCAGTATAATAAGACGCTCGGCCGCTTCCAGCTAGCCGGCATCGCACCCGCACCGCGCGGCGTGCCGCAGATCGAGGTTAGCTTCGATATCGACGCAAACGGCATCGTGCATGTTTCCGCAAAAGATCTTGGCACCGGCAATGAGCAGAAGGTAACGATTACGGCATCCACCAACCTCAGCGAGGATGAAATCAAGAAGGCTGTGCGCGATGCGGAGCAATTTGCCAATGAAGATAAGGAGCGTAAAGAAGAAGTTGAAACCCGCAACCATGCGGACAGCATGGTGTACTCCACCGAAAAGACACTGAAGGAGCTTGGCGATAAGCTTTCTGCGGACGATAAGGCCAAGGTGGAAGCTGAAGTCAAGGCCGTGCAGGAGGCACTGAAGGGCACTGATACTGCTGCGATCAAGGCTGCAAGCGAAAAGCTGACCGAGGTTTCTTACGAAGTGTTCGGCAAGATTTACCAGCAGGCACAGCAGGAAGCGGCGGCAAACGGCGGAGCGGGCTTCGATCCGAATGCGGCAAACGGCGGTGCACAGCAAGGGGATGACACTGTTGTTGATGCTGACTATGAGGTCGTGGACGACGACAAAAAATAAACCAAAGGGCTTTTTCAGGCCCACAATCGGATAGAAAACCCTGTTTAAGAGCCGGGGCAGCGATGCCTTGGCTCTTGCGGGGTAGCCGGGCAATGCGGCAAGGCGGGGCCGGCCGCGTCTGCTCAGGCTATGAAAGGAGCGTTGGGGAATTGGCAAAGGCAGATTACTACGAGGTGCTTGGCGTCAACAAGGACGCAACCGACAGCGAGATAAAAAGCGCCTTTCGCAAAGCGGCAAAGCAGTATCATCCGGACCTGCATCCGGGCGATAAGGAAGCTGAAGCCAAATTCAAAGAGATCAACGAGGCATATGAGGTGCTTTCGGACAGCACAAAGCGCGCCCAGTATGACCAGTTTGGCCATGCTGCGTTTGATCCTGCGGCCGGTGGCGCAGGTGGTGGCTACAGCGGGGCAGGTTTTGGCGATTTTTCAGATATTTTCAGTTCGGTGTTCGGCGGATTCGGCGGATTCGGAGGGGCGACCCACCGCAACGGGCCCATACCGGGCGACGATTTGAAATATAACCTCACCATTACGTTTGAGGAGGCCGCGTTCGGAGCGCGCAAGGAGATTCTGATCCCGCGTGAAGAGGTTTGCAAGACCTGCGGCGGCACTGGAGCCAAGCCGGGAACGCAGCCGGCAAAGTGTACTGCCTGCGGCGGCAGCGGTCAGGTACGCGTACAGCAAAACACTCCTTTTGGTTCGTTTGCTACCGTGCGCACTTGTGACGCGTGCGGCGGCACGGGAAAGATCATCAAGGAGCCTTGCGCGGAATGCCGCGGAAAAGGGCGCATTCACAAATCAAACCGTATTGTGGTGAATATCCCGGCGGGCATTGACAACGGGCAAACGCTTACTTTGCGCGGCGAGGGCGAAGCGGGATACCGTGGCGGCCCCAATGGAGACCTGTATGTTGTAATCAACGTGCGGCCGCATAAGCTGTTTACGCGCAAAGGGTATGATTTGTATCTTGATATGAACATTCCGGTGACGGTCGCCGCGCTTGGCGGAGAAATCCAGGTGCCTACGCTGACGGGTACGGTTAAATACACGGTTCCCGAAGGAACGCAGCCCGGGACGACCTTCCGCCTGCGGGAGCAGGGGGTTACAAGGCTTAATGCCTCCGGCAAGGGGGATATGCTGGTTCGCGCAAACGTTCAGATTCCGAGAAAGCTCAATGAGGAGCAGCGGGAGCTGATGCGCAAGTTAGCCGAAGCGCTCGGGGACAGAGTTGCAGACTCAAAACCGGTGAAACGCGGGATTTTTGAAAAAATGAAGGATAAGCGCAGCTGAGCGGTGCGCATGACGCGAAGGATAGCGCGCTGATTGAGGACTAGATGAAACGGGCAGCTTCTGCAAGGAAGATGCCCGTTTGTGCATTATTCCAAGGTGAGTTCTGCCGGAGGTTCGCTTTGAGAGAAGGAAAACAGCTCCAAAGCAAGCCGCTTGGTGGTTGGTGCAACAGGCGTTTGAACGATGCAGGCTTTGAGCGGAAGCCCGTTTTTGCCAACAGGCTGATCCGGCCTTATCCGAAACATGAGGGCCTGAGAAGATGCCGGGTTTTCAGGAATGCACTTTAAAAAATCCTGTAAATAGAATTGTAGGAAGATGTCAGCTTCGCTCTCATATTCAACAATTGGATAACACATCCCCTTGGGGCATTCCCAAATAAGGAGTGATTCTATATCCGCCTGCCTTTTTGCAAGTTCCTCAAAAGAATGATTTTTCGTAATGCGCGGATCCTGAAACATCCGTTCACATTCCTTCCATGGGTCAAAAAGAGAGACCCGCTCAATATAATACCAATGCTCTGCTTTACCCTTCTTGTCCCGGAAAGTCCGCCTTGCGCTGTATCGGCCGCCGACGGAAAGCGAAACCGTTTTTTCTACGGGATGCACTGTGTTTGCAGGGCGCACGGCAACACGAAGCGGAGCGTTGTTCGAAATCTCCGCAAGCGTACTATAACTGCCGGTAAGTTCCAGCCTGGAGAAAAACAGGTTTTCATAGCTTAATTGCAGGAACGACTCCGGCTGCCAGCCATCGCACAGAAATGCAGCAATCAGAACAAGGCTTTCCCAATCCTGCATGCGGAGGGCGCCTGTTTCCGTGATGTTTATCGTGTAGGAGGCATCACCGATAAACAGCGTATGGCTTCCTTCAAAGGCATCTGGAAAATGAGCGGCATACTGTTCTTTTCGCAGCATATCGCGGTTGGTTGCACATGCCTGCACGCCGTCATTCAATTCGAAGATTTGGGCGGTCTCAAGCAATTCATTATACGCGGCATTGTATTGAAGAAAAACAAGGCTCACCGTTTCCCGTTGGCGTATCAGGCCGAGCGCGCGGCACAGCGTTCCATGAAGCGTGAATGTTCCGCTGATGGTTCTGAGCTCATCAATGCTGTGAATGAGATCTTGCAGGTACTGTAAGGTCATTGCATGCTTTCTCCTGAAATTTGATTGTTTATCTGCCCGCCAAACGATACAATTCGGTGATGCTGCCGCCTTCACCAAGCCGGAAGAGGAAGTCACCGTTGAGCACTGTGGGTTGATCAGCCTGATACGCAAAGAAGTATTCGGTATAGATATAGTCCTCAAAACGGCGCGCGGAATAAACGTTGAAACCAACGAGCGTCCCTGTGGCAGAAAGCCGGCTTTCGGGGTGACTGCGCGCGTTTTCTACCAACTGCCGGAGCTTTGCCTGATCCGCTTCATAAAACGCGAGTATCTCCGGCGTAGTTTCAGGCACCATAGAAAGCGGTTTTGCAGCATCGATCAATCCTTGGTAAAAGATCAATTCCGTGTCCTCAATGGAAAGCTGAAGGGAATGGTGGCTCTGCGCGCAAATTTGCAGCATGGCGGCGCCGCTGTCATAGCATGAAATGCGTACCGGGAGCAGTGCGTCCAGCTTAGAAAGGCGATCCTGCAGGCGGGCACAGGCTTGTTCGTACTTTTGCGCATCCAACATGCGGAGCGCGGAAAGCTCAACGAACTGCGCTGCGCCTTCAATGGCCTCAATGCGGCTTTCATAGCCGTATTCAAATGGAAAATGTTCCATCCGATAGCGGCGGAGGGAAAGAAGCCGGCCAAAGCAGCAGGCATCATGCCTGGAAAGCAGGCGAGAAAGCAGCTCATTCTCTTCATGCCGCAACGCAAGAAGCTCCGGGCAGGTTTGGTATTTTTGAATGGCCTCAAACTCGTTGGCAAACCGTTTCTCCCCGCATTCCTGCTGAAAGGCGTGAAACATTTCATGTACGATTTTTGCAGAAAGGACATCCAGATCAAGTTGTTCAGACAGTTCCCAAATTGCAATCTGTTCCCCACGAAAGTTGATTGAAGTATTGCCAAGAAACGTGTCCGTGCGCGCGAAGGTTTCTCCGTCGAAATATACGGAAGCATGATCATAAAGCGCAAACCGGAACGGATGAAATCCTGGCCATAAAAGAGAAAAATCAAGGGAGGCGAGCCGGTTTGCAGTCTGTTCTGCGCAAGTTTTCAGATCGGTATTCATAATGTAAACCCTCCAAAAATAAAATGGATGCACAAGGGGGAATGAATCAGTTCGCGCCATATATCGTTAGTATACTGCATTGGGCTGTCCGGTGCAAATGAAGCCGAATATACAGGCAACAAACAGATGTTGCCTGCATGTTTTTTGTTGCGTGATGCCCCAAAATGTTCTATATTATAAACGATATTGTAAAGGATGGACTTCAGGCATGAAATGGATCGAAATGACGGTGTTCACAACCGAACAGGGGCTTGACGCAGTTGCTGCCCGCTTTGATATGCTTGGCATTCAGCAGGTGATGATCGAGCAGGGGCGGGAAAGCATCGAAGCTTTTTTAAAGGAAACGGCGAAGTATTGGGACTATGCGGATACGGATGAACTTGTTGCAGGGGAAGAACCCTGCGTAAAAGCTTATCTGGCGGACGCGGGGGAGAACATGGAGCTGGTTCATTTGGCGGAGGCTTCGTTTGACGCGCTCAGAAAAACGGATGTTGGAATTGACCTTGGGAGCCTGCGTTTTGTCGTACGTTTGGCCGATGATGAGGACTGGGCAAACAATTGGAAAGCTTATTATAAACCGCTAAAAATCGGAAGCCGGCTTCTTGTGCGCCCTTCATGGGAGTCGCTGGCGGATGCAGAAGGCCGCACGGTGCTTTCGCTTGATCCCGGCATGGCTTTCGGCACAGGGTCGCACCACACCACGCGCATGTGTCTGGAATATCTCGAAAAGATTATAAAAAACGGAGATGCACTGCTTGATCTTGGATGCGGCAGCGGCATTCTTTCCATTGCGGGCGTTCTGCTGGGCGCAAAGGCCGCGCTTGCTGTGGACATTGACCCGATCGCGGAAAAGATTGCTTATGAAAACGCGGAGCTCAACGGAGTCGGGCGTGACCGCTATGAAGTGCGCATTGGAGATGTGCTCACGGATGCTGCGCTGCGCACGGGGCTTGCGGCCCGGCAATACGAGGTTATTACCGCGAACATCGTTGCATCGGTCATCATCGCGCTGTTGCCGGTCGTGCCGCCGCTTTTGAAAACAGGAGGCGCATTTATCACGTCCGGCATCATCCGGGAACGGTTGGACGAAGTGAAGGACGCGATCGTTTCAAACGGGCTTACGGTTGTTGAAACCAACATAAACGAGGAATGGTGCGCTATCCTGGCGCGAAAGGAGTAAGGTATGCACCGCTTCTTTGTTGCGCCAGAAGCGATTGCAAACGGCACCGCCGTGATTGAAGGGGAAGATGTGCAGCACATGAAAAAGGTGCTGCGCTTGAGCTATGGCGACGAGGTCACGCTTTGCGATGGGCGGAAAACGGAATATACGGCGCGCATTGAACGCATGGAAAAGGAATGTATTACGCTTCAGATTCTTGCATCGGCATCGAGCGAAACGGAACCCCGATGCTCCGTAACGCTGTATCAGGGCTTACCGAAAGCGGGGAAGCTGGAAACGATTGTGCAGAAATGCGTTGAACTTGGCGTTTCGCGCATCATCCCGTTTCAGGCCGCGCGCAGCGTCGTGCAGCTTTCCGCGGGCGATTTCGAGAAAAAACGCCTGCGTTATGCGCGCGTTGCCTATGAAGCCGCGAAGCAATCCCGGCGCGGGATCATTCCGGAGATAGGAGGGCTTGCAGATCTTTCCACTGAGAATTTGTCGGAATACGATCTTGTGCTGCTTGCCTATGAGGAGGAGCATGGCATGACGTTGAAGCAGGCGCTGCGCTGCGCTGAGAACATTTCCCGCCTTGCGCTCATCATCGGGCCGGAGGGCGGTTTTGCATGCGATGAGGTGGCGTCTTTGACGGAACGCAGCGCTGTACCCGTTTCGCTCGGTCCGCGCATCCTGCGCACAGAAACGGCCGGCATGGCGGCGCTTGCAATGGCGCTTTATGAATTGGAAGGATGAGGAAAAGCAAATGAAGGCAGCCTTTTGCACGCTTGGGTGCAAGGTGAACCAATACGATACGGAAGCGATGCGGGAGCTGTTTGAGAACGCGGGCTATGAAATCGTGGACTTTAGTGAACCTGCGGATATTTACGTTGTAAACACCTGCACCGTAACACAGACGGGCGATAAGAAATCCCGCCAAATGATCTCCCGCGCGCATGCGCTTGCTCCGGAGGCGAAAATCATTGTCGCAGGGTGCTATTCCCAGCGCGCGCCGGAGGAGGTGCTGGCACTGCCGGGCGTGAGCCTTGTGATTGGCACGAAGGAGCGGGCGAATGTGGTAGGGCTGGCGGAAGCGCTCCAGCAGGGAAAAAAGCATGCGGTTTCGGATATCTGCAGAGAGCATACCTTTGAACCGCTTACTGTTTCGCATGAAGGAAGAACGCGTGCACATTTGAAGATTCAGGAAGGATGCGACCGATTCTGTACCTATTGCATTATCCCATATGCGCGCGGGCCGATTCGAAGCCGGCCTCTTTTGGATGTGCGTACGGAACTTGAAAAGCTTGCGGCGGCCGGATACCGGGAAGTCGTGCTTACGGGCATCCACCTGATGTCCTATGGAAGGGATCTTCCCGAAGCGCCCACCCTGCTCGATGCGATTGCGCAGGCAGAGGGAATTGCGGGCATCCGCCGCATCCGTCTCGGCTCGCTGGAACCTCAGCTGCTATCGGATACATTCGTACACGCGTTGTCAGAAAACCCGAAAATTTGCCGGCAGTTTCACCTTTCCCTGCAAAGCGGGAGCACGGGCGTGCTTGAACGCATGAAGCGCCGCTATACGCCGCAACAATATTTGGATTGCGTGCAAAGTCTCCGCGCGGCCATGCCGGAATGCGCGATCACGACGGACATAATTGTGGGTTTTCCCGGGGAAACCGCAGCGGAGTTTGAAGAAACGCTTGCTTTTGCGCGCACCGTTTCGCTTGCGCGTATCCATGTGTTCCCTTATTCCCGGCGCGAAGGCACCAAAGCGGCAGAGATGCCGGGTCAGCTTTCCCGTGCAGTCAAAGCGGAGCGTGCCGCACGGCTCGGCGCGCTTGCGGCAGAGCTTTCTTGGGAGTATGCTTCCCGCTTTGTCGGAACGGAGCAGGAGGTGCTTTTTGAGGAACGGGATAAAGAGTGTCTTGCCGGGCATACGGGAACCTACCTTCGCGTAACCGTACCTTCGGCAGATGATGCGCTCCTGAACCGCTTTGCGCGGGTGCGGATCGTTCGTGCAGAGAAGGGTGAGCTCCGGGGGGAATTAATTTCGGTTGAATCGCGCGATCAGGCGTTCAACATAGATTCAAAAGAAGGAGGTAAACCAATGGAACCCTGCTTGTTCTGCAAAATTGCAAGCGGCGAAATTCCGTCTGCAAAGGTATATGAGGATGATGAAATTCTTGCATTCCGGGATATTGCGCCCGCCGCACCGGAACATGTGCTCATCATCCCCAAAAAGCATTACGACAGTGTGATGCAGCTTGACGATGATGCGTTGCTTGCACGCATGTTTGCCGCAGCGCGAGAGATCGCGAAAACATGCGGCATCAGTGAAAGCGGCTTTCGCCTCATAATTAATACGGGCAAGGACGGCGGCCAAACGGTCGGGCACCTGCATATGCATATGCTTGGAGCACGAGAACTCGGCTGGCCTCCCGGTTAGAAAAAACTGCGGTAAATTGTGTTGACTTTGTCCCGCGCTTACCGTATAATTGCTTTGTGTTTCGGTAGTCCTTATGCGATGGCAACGGCACGGTGTGCTATGTTGCGGTAAGAGGGGAGGGAAAATGATGGAAATTCGTGTAGGCGAAAACGAGTCCCTGGAAAGTGCTCTTAAACGGTTTAAACGGAAATGCGCACGCTCCGGCGTCCTTGCTGAGGTCCGCAGGCGCGAGCACTATGAGAAGCCCAGCGTAAAGCGCAAGAAGAAGGCGGAAGCCGCCAGAAAGCGCAAGTATTAATTCGCATGGCAAACCTGAACTGATCCAAGCAATCGTGCTGAGCGCTTTGGAATACTTAGAAACAAGACCAAGCTCTTTTGACCCGGTGAAAACCGGGTCTTTTTCGTTTGCCGCGCCCATACGATAGAATATGAGATACCTGAGAGGGGAAACGCGCGTGGCTACCATCAACTTTTGTGACCTCAAACGAAAGGAGGTCATTAACCTGTGCGACGGTGCGCGGCTTGGCTGCATCTGTGATTTGGAAATGGATGCCTGCTCCGGCGCCGTTTATGCAATCATTGTCCCTGGGCCGCCGCGCCTGTGGGGGCTTCTGCGCAGCGATGAGGAGCTTGTAATACCGTATAACAAGATAACAAAAATAGGGGATGACGTAATTTTGGTGGATATTGTATTGTAAAACAATGCATCCTTTGCCGTGTAGGGATAGAAATATACAACATGTTGTGGTATAATATCCAAAAACCTACACGGAGGTTGCGCAAATGAAATGCCGGTATTGCCTTGGGACGGAAAGCAAGGTTGTGGATTCGCGCCCGACGGATGACGGAACCAGCATACGCCGCAGGAGAGAATGCATTTCCTGCGGGAAGCGTTTCACCACGTATGAAAAAATTGAGGAAATTCCAATTATGGTGGTGAAGAAGGACGGCCGCAGAGAGGCGTTTGACAGCGCAAAAATTCTTGCCGGCGTTCGCAAATCCTGCGAAAAACGCCCTGTTTCCGCTGCGGATCAGGACAAGCTGGTGGATGAAGTTGTGCGCGAAGTATTTAACACATTGGAACAGGAGGTCACGAGCAACTACATTGGTGAACTCGTGATGAAAGGCCTCAAACAACTGGATGAGGTTTCCTATGTGCGGTTTGCTTCCGTTTATCGCCAGTTTAAGGACATCAACACGTTTATGGAGGAACTTAAACTCCTGTTGGAGGAATCCTGAGTGCGGCAGGCGGAATATGAAGCGCTTTCATTGCGGATGCGGCACGGATATGAGTATGGCGAGACGAAGGGCGTCGGCTTTTTTCGTGCAGCTTCACTTGAAGGCATGTCGGGGCTTATTCATGGCTTTACCGCACGAAAAGGCGGCGTGAGCGCGCCTCCGTTCGACACGCTGAACCTTGCTTTCGGAAAAACGGAACCAATGGATGCTCCGAAGAACGTGCAGCGGAATTTTGAGATATTCTGTGCCGCTGCGGGTGTTCCGTATCATTCGCTCTGCATCATCAATTTTGAACACGGCACAAACGTAGTGGCTGTGTCCGGTGTGGACTGCGGGCGTGGGATTGTGCGCGGGCCTCTGGCGCCGTGCGATGGGCTTGTGACAAATGATCCGGCTGTGACGCTAATTACATCCCATGCGGACTGCGGCGCTTTTTTTCTATATGATCCCGTGCACCGCGCGGTTGGCGCGGGACATGCAGGTTGGAAGGGCATGCTTGGCCGCATCGGCAGGAACCTGGTTGAGGCGATGCGCCGCGAGTATGGAAGCAACCCTGCGGATCTCATCGCATCCAACGGGCCGTGTATCTGCCGGAACTGTTATGAAGTGGATGAAGCGCTTGCTGCGCAGTTTGAAGCAGAGTTTGGGGTTCCGTGCAGCATAGCGGGGCGGCCTGGAAAGCGCCAGCTTGATTTGGAAATCCCTGCGGCCGTGCAGCTATTGGAAGCGGGCGTCCGGCCGGAAAACATCACGCTCATGCATGCCTGCACATTTGAGATGCCGGAGTTGCTGTTTTCCCACCGGCGCGTTCGTGGAAAAACGGGCGATATGGCGGGTTTTATCAAACTTACATAAATTTGCTTTGCGTATCTTTCACCCCATCGGGACATGCTGAAAGCATGATCGATGGGGCTTTTATTTTACAAGGATTTGCCTAAGGTGGTTTTTGATATGCAGATTTACGAGAGCCTTTGCGTATGCGCAATAATCGCCGGAGCGAGCGGTGCGATTGGCCGTGCCTGTGCACGTCTTGAGATTTCCCCATTTGCGCTTGCATTTTCGGGGGCGCTTCTTTTGATGCTCAGCCGGTTCTCATTCGCACCGCTTGCAGAATTTCGCTGCAACACGGGAACGCTTGTGTTTCCGGTATACTTTCTGATTCAGATGGTGGAACAGCGGGGGCTGAACGTGCGAGCTGCGGCGACATGGCGTGCTTTTTTTGCCGCGTCCACGCTTCCGGTTGTATGGATGCTTGTGAGCGCACTTGCAGAGCTTTGGCGATTGGATTATGCATCCGTAAATCTTGATGGGATTGCTTTGCGCAACGCGCAGGCGATTCTTTGCGCAACAACTTTCGGAAGCATGCTGCTGCATGCAGCATTGCACGAGAAACGAAAAACTGTCTGATTGCCACATGTTCTGCTGTTGTTGAAAATACGCATTTTGGTATTAAACTCAAATCTCAAACAATTTCTGGTCCGCATGCAAAGGTTAAAGGTTTCGGTTCTGTTTCAGCAAGCCTGTACATATCATAGAACAAAATGGGAGGACATGCAGCGATGGACAGGATTGGTAACAAACCGTTAAGCGAACTTCTGCGCGTTTTACCCGCATGCCTGCGCGATGCCGTTCTTTATGCCGGAACGGATGAGCTTGAGGAGATCCGGGTACGCACAGGGCGTCCGGTGCAGCTGCTGTATGCGCAAAAGGAACGGATGCTTGCGTTTACTGCTGACGAGCGCTTTTGCGCCCTGCTGCTGGAAAGCCTGTGCGAACATTCCGCTTTCGCGCGGGAGGCAGAGCTTCGGGAAGGATTCCTGACGCTGCGCGGCGGATGCCGTGTTGGAATTTCCGGCCGCGCGGAAATGCGGGATGGCCGGATTGCACATATGGCGCAGATTACCTCCTTCAGCCTCAGGATTGCGCGGGAGCATAAGGGCTGTGCGAGGGGAGCTCTTCCGATGCTGCTGAATACAAATGGCAGCCCCGTGCCGACGCTTCTGCTTTCACCGCCGGGCGCAGGGAAAACCACGCTTTTAAGAGATGCCGCGCGCCTGCTATCGGATGGCGGCACGGGATGGCGGGGCTATAAGGTCGCACTTGCAGACGAGCGTGGAGAGCTTGCCGGCGCAAGCGGCGGAACTCCCTTGCTGGACGTGGGCTTACGCACGGACGTAATGGACGGCTGCCCGAAAGCGGAGGCAATGGAGCGGATGCTCAGAAGCATGTCGCCGGAAATTATTGTGACGGATGAGCTCGGCAGTGCAGCGGATGCGGAAGCCGTGTGCCGCGCTGCCGCAGGCGGCGTCTGCGTGCTTGCATCCGCACATGCGGGGAGCATCGCCGATGCGGCGCGCAAGCCCTATCTTGCCCAGCTGCTGAACAACGGCAGCTTTCATCAGGTGCTTGTGCTTGAAAGGAATGGGCGCGACGTGAAGCTCCGGACATATGCTTGCGGGGAGGCGGCAATATGAGCGCACTGCTGGCAGCTGTTTTGTTTTGTGCATGTGTGTTCCTTGGAAACGGGAAAGCGCGCGTGCTCCGGGTACGCAGGCAAACGCTTACGGCAATGGAAGATGATATTCGCCGCCTTGCTGAAAGGATGGAACTACGCCCTGCGCCGATTGCGGTCCTTATTATGCAGTTCGCGCCGCGTACGGAGGCGTTTTGGGAGATTTTTGGCGAAAAACTTGGGGGAGAGGCACCCATAACAGAGTTGTGGAAGGAAGCTATGGAGGAAGCGGAAAAAATGCATAACGGGTTTGAAACGCTTTCGCCGGAGGAAACTGCTGTTCTTGTAGATTTTGGCCTTGGACTTGACGGAATTGGCCTTGCGGCACAGAGCGCCAATGCGCAAAACGCATGCAAGCGGCTCAACCAGCGCATTGCGGCGCTCGAAGCGGAACTTTCCAAAAAAGGGAAGCTTTTTGAATCGCTCGGTGTGCTTGCAGGACTTTCGCTGGCGCTCCTTGTTATTTAAATTTAAACGCGCTTGCATGCCATTCCGAAGGGGTGTGTTATATGGGGATTGAAATCATATTTAAAATCGCAGGCATCGGCATCCTGATTGCGATCATATGCCAACTTCTGAAGCAGACGGGGCGTGACGATATGGCGATGCTTGCTGCGCTTGCAGGGCTTATTATTACGCTGATGATGGTGATTGACCTGATCGGAACGCTGTTTGACAGCGTAAAGCAGATATTCCAGCTTTATTAGGAGAAAGGTGGCTTTGTATGACGGTTTTTAAAGTGATCGGCATCGCGCTCACGGCGGTAGCTGCCGCTCTGGTGCTGCGCGCTTATCGGCCGGAACTTGGGCTGCAGATCGCTGTTGCCGCCGGCGTGCTGATCCTCGTTTTGACGCTGGATGAGCTTGCGGCCATGTCTGGTTTCCTCAGAGAGGTTCTAGGACGGTATCAAATTGATACCGCATATCTTACGGTTATGCTTAAGGTGATCGGCGTTGCATATCTCGCACAGTTTGCGTCCGACCTTTGCCGGGATGCGGGAGAAGGTGCGGTGGCGGGAAAAGTGGAGCTCGCGGGGCGTGTGCTGATCCTTGCGCTCTGCCTGCCGGTACTTGCGGCGATCCTTGAATTGATTGGCAGTATCCTTTCCACCTATGCGGCGATATAGACTCAAATTCCTGCTTTTCGGGATGCTGTGCATCCTGATTCCGACCGCCGTGTGCGCGGAGGAGTTACCGCAGGAAAGCGCAGACCAGCTTGCGGCATATGACCTTGGAGCGTGGGAGACATACTATCAAACTTTGCCGGAAAGCGTTCGGAAAATATGGGATGGGGCGAATTTGACGTCGGTTGTGGAACATATTGCGGGTGGAAATGGAATTACCTACGATACCGTTCTTACAGCGTTTCAGGATATCGTGCTGTATGCGTTACGGGAAAGTATGGGGGCATATGCATCGCTCCTCGGTGTGGCGCTTATTTCCTGCGTGGCGGAGATCCTGTGCGGTGGCCGGGAAGGGATCGGAGAGACGGTCGGTATCCTTTGCTTCGGCATGAGCGCGGCAGCCGTATCATATGCATTGATGCGGCAGGTTGCACTTGCAAGTGCGACGATTGACGCGTTGACAGCGTTTACTGAAATCGCAGCGCCAGTGCTCTCATTTTCGCTCGCGGCCGTAGGCAGTGTAACGCTTAGCGGCGCGATACAGCCCATGATGGCATTTTTAAGCGTTACGATCACAGGCTTTTTTAAAAGCGTCATCCTGCCGCTTACAGTGGCGGGGGGGGCAGCGGTAATCGTGGGGGGCCTCACACAGCGGATGGGGCTTGCGCAGCTCCATAAGTTCATTAAATCCGCTGTAAAGTGGCTTACGGGGGCGGTGTCCACAATATATTTCGGCATCGTTGCATTGCAAGGGCTGAGCATGGGCGGTTCAGACAGCCTTGCCCTGCGTGCGGCAAAATATACGCTTGACAAGAGTGTGCCCATCGTTGGGGGTATAGCGTCCGGAACGCTGGAAACAGTGTTGGGAAGCGCAGTTCTGATCAAAAATGCCGTAGGGGCTGCGGTAATGCTGACTGTGGTTGGAGTTGCAATCTCTCCGTTATTGCAAATCGCCTGCGCAGGGCTTGCCTGCAAGGCGATGGCGGCGCTTTGCGCACCGTTGGGCGGAGATGGCCGTATTCCAAAACTTCTCGGGGATCTTTCGGATGTTTACAATAACCTTTTCGCTGCGGTGACAGCCGTTGCTTTAATGTTTATTATCTCTGCGGGGCTTGTGATGGCAGTGGGAAACGCAGCATAGCACAGGAGAGGCGGATGGAGTGGATTTACTCATTTATGGAGCGGCTTGCAGCGCTCGCGGTGATTGGGTTTACAGGAGAAGCACTGCTGCCGCGCGGCGGTTTGCGCAGCAGTGCAAAGCGAGCGCTGTCCTTGCTTCTGCTGCTTTATGCTGCGGAGCCAATTTTGAAGCTGCTGGAGAAGGGATAGAAAGCGCGATTGGAGAGAAAGGGGCTGGAATGTATGGCAAAGCAGGGCGGACTCGGGTTTGGCAAGCTGCTCGCAGGGCTTACAGAACGCATGAAAAAGGATAAGCGCTTTGAGCTTTGCGTTTACGGCGCGCTGGTACTTGCCGGCATTCTCATTTATGCTGTGACATCGTTTCCGAAAAACAGTGTTGTGGAGCCGGTTTCACTGGAAGAGCCGGACAGTGTATATTCCAGTGAACGGGAAACGGAAGAACGGCTGAAAAACGTGCTTTCCTGCATTCGTGGCGCGGGGGAGGTCGAGGTTATGATCACTTACGACACCGGTGCGCAGATCATACCCGCAATGAGCACGGATACACAAACTGGGATTACGCAAAGCTCAGGTACGGGAACGGAATCCGTTACGGAGAACCGGACGGAATCATCGCGCCCGGCGACCGTATCGCAGACGGGAGGAAACGAAGCAATCGTGCTTACGGAAAAGCAACCCGTAGTACGCGGTGTAATCGTGATTGCAGAGGGTGCAGCTGACATTACGGTTCGGATGAATCTGCAAAACGCGGTGCGGACGGTGCTTGGCGTAGACCTGTCCTGCATCGATGTGTTTGAAATGAAGGCAATTGAAAAGGGGGAATAGAGCATGAAACTGGAAGGCAAAAAGCAAAAGTACATCCTGATCGGTGGGCTCGCATTGCTGTTGGCTGGCGTCGTATACTGGAATTACAGCCTGAACGCCGGAAAGGAGACAGAAGGAGTTGGAACCGCTGCGCAGGGAGGCGGGGAATCGTTCCATATTGAAAGTATGAGTGGAGATACCTTGGAAACATCGGCGGCCGGAGAGGACTATTTTGAATCATTCCGAACGGAGCGAGAGAGTGTACGGGAGCTTGAGATTGGTTATCTTGACGAAATTATCGCAACCTCGGCTTCGGATGCGGAGACCCTTGCCGATGCACAGGCACAAAAGCTTGCGCTCGTGAATAACATGGAAACGGAATTTACCATTGAAAGCCTGATTCGTGCAAAAGGGTTCGCCGACGCCGCCGTTACGTTCCATGGCGGTTCGGTGAATGTAATCGTGGATTGCGAAACGCTCAGCGATGAGCAAGTCGCACAAATTCTCGATATTGTGCAGCGCGAAACTGGGGAATCGGCGGAAAACGTTAAGGTTATCCCCGGGGCGCAATGAAGGCCGAAAAGAAAATCTTCTGTGAACTCAGAAGCTTTCCGGCATCAGAGCTATGCACCAATAGAAAAATCTGTTATAATATTTCCAAATTCAAAAGGAGGTAGTGCACATGACCCCGGATAACGAGATCACCACTGAAGTAAATGCGACCCAAGGCGGGAAGATCATTTTTGCGCCTGATGTGATCGCAACCATTGCAAGCTTTGCGGCTGCAGAAGTCGAAGGCGTGGTGGGCATGGCCGGCGGCGTCGTCGAAGGCATTACCGGGATGCTGAACGCGAAAAAAAGCATGACCAAAGGCATTAAGGTCGAGGTTGGAGAGGAAGAGGTCGCTGTAGATTTGAGCGTGATCATTCGCTACGGTTACAAGCTTCATGAGGTTTGCACCAAGATCCAGACCGGCATTAAGAATGCGATTGAAACCATGACCGGACTTCGCGTCGTGCAGGTGAACGTGTTCGTGCAGTCCATCAACTTCGACAAGCCGGAGCCCAAAACAAAACCGGCCGAAATCCAGCCTGCCGAATAAGCGGCATACATGCCTAAAAAGCGCCGCCGGCTATGCTGGCGGCGCCTGAAACACCAAAGGAGAATCGCGTTATGAAGTTTAGTTGGTTCGACAAGCTTCTGCTTGTTGTTGTGTTGCTTTTGGTGATTGCACTTGCTGCGCTTTGCATTGGCATTGCGATGTCATTCGTGACGGCAGATATGGTCGCACATGTAACGGGTATCGTTACAAACGGCATGACTGAAAACAGGCTTATCATGGGCGGTATTGGCCTTGTGCTGCTGATTCTTGCCTTCCGGCTCTTTATTGCAATGGGCAATCGAAAGCAGGAACAGCCGGCAGCCGCACCGAGAGCGACATCTGCCCTCATCCTTTCCGGTGATAACGGTTCGGCCTTCATCACCCTTGCGGCGGTAGACAGTATGGTACAGCGGCATTGCAGGGCGAACCCAAAGGTTAAAGAGTGTGAAAGCAGCGTCACCGCCATTGAAAACACTGCGGTTGCAATTGCCCTTAAACTGGTCGTCTCCAATGAGACGGTGCTTCCCGAATTTACAAAGGCCCTGCAGGATTCGCTCAAAGAGTACATTGAGATGTACTGCGGCATCACCGTTCGGGATGTGGACGTTTTGATCGTAAGTGCACCGGCACCTGCAAAGCAGCCGCGCGTAATGTGAGGTGCATGATATGAATGATTTCTTTGCCTTTTGCAGGCTGTATAAGTGGCGCATCATCAGCGTGTGCTTTGGCATTTTGTTTACGATCCTGATTTTTACAATCGGGTTTTGGCGCACGCTTCTGCTGTTCGCTATCGTGGGCATCGCTTACTTTATCGGCACGCTTTTGGACGAAGGAGGCCGCACCCGTGTGAAGGATTTTTTTGCGGGGCTGTTTCAACGGAAAAATAACGGCTGAAATGCCGATACCCATGGAAGGACGAAAGAGAATATGAGCAGGAAGACAGCGCGCGAGGTCGCAATGAAACTCGCGTTTGCTCGTTTGTTTGGGGGAGAAGATACCTATGACGCGGTATTGGACAAGTCGGGTATCACGGAAACGCTGACCGAAGAAGACGTGGCCTTTTCCGATGCAGTGCTTTCTGGGATTGAAACGCATCAGGAAGAGATTGACCCGTTGATCAGTGAACTTGCCATCGGTTGGAGCATTGAACGTATGCCGCGGGTAGACCTTTCGATTCTTCGCGTTGCGATTTATGAAATGATGTACCGCAGGGATATCCCGTACAGCGTTTCCATCAATGAAGCGGTTGAACTCGCAAAGCGGTTTGGAGGGGAACGATCCTCCGCTTACATCAACGGTATGCTCGGAACGCTTGCCAAACGGCTTGAAGCGGAAAACGGGGAACAGCAGTAATGTGCGCATATGTCGGCGTGGATACAAGCTGTTATACCACGTCCGTTGCCTGCGTGGATGAATGCGGCATCGTTTCAGATCTGCGGACGGTGCTTTCGGTTAAACAGGGAGAACGAGGCCTTCGCCAAAGCGATGGCCTGTTTCAGCATATCCGGAATTTGGAAAGACTTGTGCCGGAGATGTTTGAAAAGCTGGACGTTGGTGCTGTGCGCGGTGTATGTGTAAGCGCTCGGCCAAGGCCAAATGAGGATTCTTATATGCCGGTGTTCCTTGCCGGGAAAGCTTGCGCAGCATCCATGGCCGCCGCACTCCGTGTACCGCTTTTGGCTGCATCCCATCAGGAAGGACATGTTCGCGCCGCGCTGTATGGCAATGAATTTTTGATGGGACAGCCCTTTTTGGGCATGCATATTTCAGGCGGAACGACGGAAGTTTTTTTGGTGGACGAAGCGTTTCATATAACGCTGCTGTCAGGTACGGAAGATTTGCATGCCGGACAGTTTGTAGATCGGATCGGCGTTGCCATGGGACTTCGGTTTCCGTGCGGGAAGCAGCTTGAAGCGCTTGCCGGCGAATTTGACCCTGCAACAGGAGGGGTGAAGCTTCCGGCGATTGTGCGCAACGGGGTATGCTCGTTTTCCGGGGTGGAGACACGTGCGCAGGCGCTCATTGGCGATGGAATCAAGCATGGTGAAATTGCGTATGCTGCATATGACTGCATGGCGCGCACCTTTGGAAAGATGCTGCTTTATGCGATGGACAAAACAGGCATCCGGCGCGCACTTCTCGCGGGGGGAGTGGCGTCAAGCCCGCTTCTGCGCGCTCTGCTGCGGGAACGGGTTCGAAAGCAGAAAACGGAAGCTGAGATTTTTTTCGGGGAAAGCGCGCTTTCTTCCGACAATGCGGTCGGCACAGCATTGTTGTGCAAAGACAGGCTTACCGCATCACCGGAGGGGGGAACCACAAGATGCAAAGCGGATATGTTCTGACCGTAACCCAATTAAACGAGTATGTTGCGGGCTTGCTGCAGCGAGATGTGCTTTTGCGCAGCCTTTCCGTGCGCGGGGAGGTCAGCGGCTTGAAGCGCCACAGCTCGGGGCATGTGTATTTTACGCTTAAGGATGGCGGTGCGCTTGTGCGCTGCGTGATGTTCCGGCAGGACGCAATGCAGTGCGGCGTGGCCTTTTCCGATGGAATGGAAATCGTGGCCCAAGGGCATGCTGCGCTTTATGCGCGTGACGGACAGTATCAGTTTTATGTGAAAACGGTGACAGGGGAAGGGGAAGGAGAGCTTTACCGGCGCTTCTTGATGATGAAAACGCGGCTACAGGCGCGGGGGTGGTTTGATGAAGCGCATAAAAAGCCGATTCCGGCTCTGCCACACTGCGTTGGAATCGTGACCTCGCAGAGTGGTGCCGCTGTACGCGATGTAATCAGCGTTGCACGGCGCAGGTTTCCGGCAATGAATCTATTGCTTTGCCCTGTAGCTGTGCAGGGAATGGGCGCTGCAGAGGAAATTGCAGCAGGAATTCGGCTGATGAACCGTCTGAAACGCGCCGATGTGCTGATCGTCGGCCGTGGAGGCGGCAGTTTGGAGGACCTTTGGGCGTTTAACGAGGAAACTGTTGCAGAGGCAATTTACGAAAGCGAAATCCCCATTGTGAGCGCAGTGGGGCATGAAACCGATTTTTCCATTGCGGATTTTGTTGCGGATCTTCGTGCGCCTACCCCCTCTGCCGCGGCAGAGCTTTGTGTGCCCGAGTATGACATGCTGCTTTCTACGTTGGATGGAATGCGTGAAACGTTGCTTTGCGCTGCACGAACGGGCCTTTTAAGGCGCAGAGAACGGGTGAATGCTATCGTAGAAAGTGGAGCTTTTGCTGCGCCGCGCCATGCGCTTGCAGATGCCCGGCATACTGTTCTGGATGCCGGACGACGCTTGGATGTTGCTGCGCAGGCCTCATTGGCTGCAGCCGCCCGCATGTGCAGCACGCTTTCAGGCAAGTTGGAAGCACTCTCTCCCTCGCATACGCTTTCGCGCGGCTTTGCACTTGTGCGCAGAAAGGATGGGGCGTATTGTGGTTCGGTGGAACGGCTTTCGCCGGATGATTCGGTGACAATCATTTTTCATGACGGCGCTGCCGGCGCTACCGTGAATACGATAGAAAAGGAACAGAGAAGAAATGGCGAAAAGAAAGCAGAACTTTGAAGATGCAATGCGGAGGCTGGAGGAAATCGTAAGCGCGCTTTCCGATGGGAATTTGCCGCTTGACGACATGATGAAACTCTATGAGGAAGGGCGTGCGCTTTCCCGGACGTGCCTTGCACAATTGGAGGCATATGAAGGCCGCCTGGAAGCCGTTGAACCGGTGGGCGGCGAAATGAACGCGGAGGAAGAATGATAAATCTGGAACAAATCACAGCTGTGCTTGAAGCATATATGCGTAGGGAAGATCTTCCCACTGCGCTGTGCGAAGCGATGAAATACAGCCTCCTTGCAGGCGGTAAACGGCTCCGTCCTATGCTTTGCCTTTACGCATGTGAAATGGTGGGAGGAAACATGGAGGCGGCGCTGCCGCTTGCCGCTGCTTTGGAAATGATCCACACATATTCGCTGATTCATGATGACTTGCCCTGCATGGATGACGATGACTTCCGCCGCGGAAGGCCGTCAAACCACAAGGTATTCGGCGAAGCAAATGCCTTGCTTGCAGGGGATGCGCTTTTAACTTATGCGTTTGAGGTGATCCTTTCGGAAGGGCCGAGGCATATCGAAAAAGCTCCCCGCTATTATGAGGCGGCGACTGAAATTGCGCATGGTGCGGGCGTGTCCGGAATGGTTGCTGGGCAGTGGGCCGATCTTGCAAATGAAAAGACCCCCTGCGCAGATGCAGAAACGCTCACGTATATTCATACCCGAAAAACAGGAGCGCTTATTACGGCGGCCGTTGTGGCCGGAGGCATAGCCGGCAATGCGGATCCGGAATCAGTTGGAGCACTGAGAAGGTTTGGAGCGCATTATGGCGTTTTGTTTCAGATTACAGACGACCTGCTGGATGTGCTGGGAGATTCCAAGACAGTGGGGAAAACGCTCGGCAAGGACGCAGCGCATCAAAAATTGACGTATCCATCGCTCTACGGCATTGAAACTGCAAAGCGCATGGCACAGGAGGAGGCCCGGTTTGCAAAGGAGGCGTTGGGGCAATTTGGAGACCGCGCAACATGGTTCCTGACGCTTACGGATCAAACGCTTACACGAACTTTCTAATTAAAAATGCCTGCCTGCTTTTGCGGATTTATGCATTTTTATTGGGGCTTTACCCTTGTATGCACGACGGCGAAGTGGTATAATACCCTCCGCGTTTGTGCATGGAAAGGCGGAACGGCATGAAAGAGACCCCGCTTTTGGATTCAATCCATTCCATAGATGACTTTAAGCGTATCAAAGAACAGCAACTGCCGCAACTTGCAGAAGAGATACGCTCTTTTCTTGTAGAACGGGTTTCACATACAGGCGGGCACCTTGCATCAAATCTTGGCGTTGTGGAGCTGACGATCGCTTTACATCGGGTATTCAATTCTCCGGTTGATAAAATTTTGTTTGATGTAGGACATCAGGCATATGTGCATAAAATTCTGACCGGCCGTGCGGCTGAATTTGACGGACTCCGGCAAAAAAACGGCATCAGTGGGTTCCCAAAACGTTCGGAAAGCCCGCATGATGCATTTGGCACAGGTCACGCCAGCACTGCTGTTTCCGCTGCGCTTGGCATTTTACGCGCAGAGCAGATGTTAGGCGGATGTGGAAGCGTTGTCGCCGTATTGGGGGATGGCGCGCTGACCGGCGGGCTTTGTTTCGAGGGGCTGAATGACGCGGGACAGAGCAAGCAACCGCTGATTGTGGTGCTGAATGACAACGACATGTCCATTTCCCATAATGTTGGCGCGGTAAACAGGCATTTAAACCGCATGCGCACCAGCCGCTCTTACCAGCGGTTTAAGCACAACACCGCAGAGTTCCTGCAAAGGCTTCCTAAAGTGGGCGTTCGGCTGTTCGGAAATGCACTGCGCCTCAAAAACAGGATCAAGTATTTTCTCATTCCAAACGTTTTGTTTGAGGAAATGGGATTTACTTATCTTGGCCCTGTGGATGGACATGACCTTATGGCGCTTACGGAGGTGCTGGCTCGGGCAAAGCAGCTTGACTGTCCGGTTATGATTCATGCCGTCACCAAAAAAGGAAAAGGATATGCACTTGCGGAGCAAAATCCGGAGAAATTCCATGGAATTGGAAAATTTGATGTAAATACGGGTGCGGTGAACGGAAATAAGCGGGAAAGCAATTCTTCCGTATTTGCGCGGGCGCTGTGCGCTTTTGCGCGTGCGGATTCCAGAATTGTCGCCATAACGGCCGCGATGCCGCAGGGAACGGGGCTTGACCGCTTTGCATCGGAATTCCCGGATCGCTTTTTTGATGTTGGCATTGCGGAAGAACATGCGGTTACTATGGCTGCCGGCATGGCGGCAGCGGGGGCCAGGCCTGTCGTTGCGATCTATTCCACTTTCCTGCAGCGCGCATATGACGAAATCCTTCATGACGTTTGCTTGCAGGGCCTTCCCGTTGTGTTTGCGGTAGACCGTGCCGGGCTTGTTGGGGAGGATGGCGAAACGCATCAAGGGGTGTATGATATCGCCTTTTTGCGTACGCTGCCGGGAATGACGCTTCTTTCCCCGGCATCTCAGGAAGAGCTTTCCGAGATGCTTCAGCTCGCGCTTATGCAAAGCGGGCCGGTTGCCATTCGATATAACCGGGGCGCATTGCCTTCCCATCCTTTGACGAAGCCTGTCAAAGTAGGAGAGTGGGAGGAGGTTTTGCATTTTGCGGAAAAACAGTTGGTGGTCATCGCAACCGGACGGTTGCTCAGCGCCGCGCTTAAAGCAAGCGATGGGCTGCCTGTCGGCCTTGTGAACGCGCGCAGCATAAAGCCAATGGATGATACCATGCTTGCACGCATCGCAGAACATGGTGCGCCGGTCATTACCGTGGAGGATGGCATAGTGGCCGGTGGCTTCGGCGAAGCTGTGCAGGCGGCAATCGGCCATGTGGTGCGTGTATCTCCGTGCGGGGTTGGGGAAGCGCCGGTGCGGCATGCTTCCGTTGCAGAACAAGACGCTGTTTCCGGAATCTCTGCGGATGAGATCCGCAAAAAAATAATGATTTATTTGGAGCGTGCGAAATGAAAGGAACGCGGGCGGACATCAGGCTGGTGGAGCTCGGCCTGGCTGAAAGCAGGGAAAAGGCACGCTCGCTTATCATGAGCGGAGCGGTGAGCCTTTCGGGCATGCGCGTTGATAAACCGGGCGATAATGTACCGCCCGATTGTGTGCTTGCCATAAAGGAGAACCCGGTTCCTTTTGTGAGCCGCGGAGGGCTGAAGCTCGATAAACCCGTGCGCAAGTTTGGCTTGTGCCTTGCAGGCACTGTTGCGCTCGATATTGGCGCATCTACAGGCGGCTTTACGGATTGCATGCTGCAAAACGGCGCGCGCAAGGTTTATGCGATTGATGTCGGATATGGCCAGCTGGATTGGCGTTTGCGCAACGATGCACGCGTTGTTGTGATGGAGCGTACAAATGCGCGGTATATGGAGCCCGGTTGGTTTGCAGAGCAACCTGATTTCGCTTCAATGGATGTTTCCTTTATTTCAATACGCCTGATCCTTCCGCAGGTGTTTCTTTGCCTCCGGGAAGGGGCACATGCGGTAGTTTTGGTAAAGCCCCAGTTTGAGGCAGGGCGTGCTAAAGTCGGCAAGAATGGCGTGGTGCGAGACAAACAAACCCATTGCGAAGTGCTTGTGGGTGCGGCGAAATTTGCTGTGCAAACAGGGTTTCATCTGCTGCATATCGATTATTCGCCTATCACTGGGCCAAAGGGAAACATTGAATTCCTGCTTGTCCTGGAAAAACCACAGGGTGAGGATGGCCGCGCGGATGTGGAGCTGTCCACGGCGGTCGAAAAAACGGTGGAAGAAGCACATTCTGGGCTGAAATATGTTTAAAAATTTAAAAAATTCCTTGAAAATCAATATGCAGGATATTATAATACTTATACAGACGGGAGATTGACATGCACAGTATGACCTTCGGCTTCTTTACGAATCCGCAGAAGCAGAGCGCGGTAGACGGCCTTTTGGCCGGATTATCAACGGCACTTTCGTTGGGATATACCTGTTGTGTGGACGCTCCGCTGCTTCCTTTGATTCATAACTCGCTTCCTACGATCGATCAAAAAACACCGGATTTCATCCTCGCTTTCGGCGGAGATGGAACGATTCTGCGCGCGGCATCCAAAGCATCGGAACTTAAAGTGCCGATCTTGGGGATTAATCTGGGCCGAGTGGGCTTTTTAAGCGAAATCACGCCGGAACAGTTTGAGACTGCGATCACCAGGCTTGCACGGAGCGAATATTCTCTGGATCAGCGTATGATGTTTGCCTGCCGCGTCAATGGAGGAACACCGCATTATTGTTTGAATGAAACGCTTTTGTATAAGCGCGCGTTTTCCGGGATTGTGGATATCAGCATGGAAATCAATGGAATGCAGGCGGGCTCTGTGCGATGCGATGGCATTATCGTCAGCACAACAACCGGTTCAACGGGGTATTCCATTTCTGCTGGTGGTCCTGTGATTTCGCCGGGGCTTGATGTGGCGATCATTACGCCGATCTGCCCACATACGCTCTCATTCCGGCCGATCATTGCATCCGCCGATGCGAAGATGCGCTTTTCCATGAACAGCGAGGGCTATATATCGCTTGACGGCATCTATACGGCGGAAATCAGCCGAGACGATGAGATCGTCGTTTACCGTTCGGAGCGGCATGTTGCTTTTGTAAAATTTGAAGAGCGGAACATTTACTCTCTGATCCGCAGCAAGCTATCGTAACATATACAACACAGGAGGAATGACTCAATGAAAGCGGCACGACATGCGATGATCCTGGATCTGATCGAAACCTTTAATATCGAGACGCAGGATGATTTGGCGATGCGCCTGAAAGATCGAGGAATCAACGTAACGCAGGCAACCGTATCGCGCGACATTAAGGAACTGCGCCTGATTAAGGTGCTCGCCGAGGATGGTGGCTATAAATATGCCACCGTGGATAAGGCCGAGGCGGGCCTGAAGGAGCGGTTTATCCGTATTTTTTCTAATTCAGTCGTATCGATTGCAAGTACATCCAACCTCATCATCATTAAGACGATCTCTGGTACCGGAAACGCTGCTGCAGAGGCCATTGATTCGATGCGGTGGAATGAGGTTGCAGGTACGCTCGCGGGCGATAATACGATTTTCGTTGCGATCAAGGACATAAAAAGCGTGCCGGAACTCGTGAAGCGCTTTAACGCTATGCTCAAACAATAAATATGCTGCTATGCTGCAAAGACTCTTTATCGAAAACGTTGCTCTGATTGAGCGACTTGACATTGAATTTCACGCGGGATTCAATGTGCTTTCCGGCGAAACGGGTGCGGGAAAGTCAATTATTATCGACGCTGTGAACTTCGTGCTTGGAGAGCGTGCCAGCAGGGAGCTTATTCGGCATGGCGCGCAAAAAACCAAGGTTGAGGCGGTTTTCGATATTGCAGATTGCGGCGGAACGAAAGCGGTTTTAGCGGAGCAGGGGATCGATTGCGAGGACGACACGCTGTTGCTTTCACGTGAGCTTTCCGTTGCGGGAAAAAACCTTTGCCGCGTGAACGGCATCCTTACGAGCGTTACAATTCTGAAAGCAGTTTCGGATACATTGGTTGACATCCATGGCCAACACGAGCATCAGTCCCTGCTTGCGCCGGAAAACCATATTGCTTTTTTAGATGCATATGCGCATGCGGAAATCCTGCCCATACGCAACGAACTCAATCGAATTTACGGCGAATTTGCGGCGTTGCGCCGGGAGCGCCTTTCCGGTTTTGGTTCGGTTGCTGAGCGCGAACGGCAGATCGATATTCTGAAATATCAGATCAATGAAATCAGTGCTGCGGGAATCGAAACAGACGAAGAGGACGCGCTTCAGGCAGAGAAAACGCTTCTTGTAAATGCCGAAAGGATCATGCTTGCGGTGGAAACAGCGTACGAACAGCTTAACGGCGAGGGCAGCAGCGCAACCGCCGCAGTGGACGCTGCACGGCACAACATGGAAAGTATTTCAGGCTATGCAAAGGAGTACGCGGAGGCGGCACAAAAGCTGGCCGACGCATACTATGCGTTGGAGGATGTCGGCTATGCACTGCGGGACATGAAAGGCGGGCTGGAATTTGATCCGCAGCGGCTTGACCAAATCGAAATGAGGCTTGAAACGCTCTCCGACCTAAAACGGAAGTACGGCGGCACGATTGCAGAGGTATTCGCCTTTGAGCAGGAGGCGCAAGAAAAATTGGACGCCCTTCTGCAGGCTGACGCACGCGCCGCAAAGTTGGATGAAAAGCTGGCAGAGGCAAAAAAACGCTATTTTTCGTTGGCACAACGCTTGACTGCGCTGCGCGAGGCGGCTGCAGAGCGGCTCTCTGGCGATGTCCTTTCACAGCTACGCGCACTTGGCATGGAAAAAGCGGCTTTTCGCGTGGCGTTCGCCGCACCTCAGGATAACGGTGAACCACAGGAGAACGGAATGGATGCGCTGGAGTTTCTGCTCAGCGCGAACCCCGGAGAACCGCTTAAGCCTTTGGCAAAGGTTGCATCGGGTGGTGAACTTTCCAGGATTATGCTTGGCTTTAAGGCGATTTTTGCCGATAACGATCGTATTGGAACGCTGATTTTTGACGAAATCGATACCGGGATCAGCGGCCGCATTGCAGGCACTGTCGGTGAGAAAATGGTTGGCATTGCCGGGGCACATCAGGTGATCTGCGTTACGCATTTACCGCAAATTGCGGCGCTTGCGGACGTACATTACCTTGTAGAAAAGACGGATGACGGTATGGCTACGCACGTTGCGGTGCGCTTGCTGGATCTTGATGGAAAATATCGGAGGATTGCCCAAATGATGGATGGAAGCAGTGATTCTCCGCTTGCACTTGAGCATGCAAAAACCCTTGTAGATAAAGCGGAAAAAGCGAAAAAGATACGCCGGGGAAACTGATTTTCTGGCTTGTATCTCCAAGTATAGCACGGCAACTTCATGCAAAGCATAAACACTGCGGTCAGGTAGGCTGCAGTGTTTTTGATTGAGGTGGAGCATGAAGCGGAACGTATTGCACGCAATGGCAAAAATTTTTGGGAGCATCGCCTGTGCGGTGCTTTTGCTCGTTAATTTAAGCCCTACAGTGCGAGAGGTGCGCGATCTCCCTTCTAACATATATATCGACGGCAATAAGGGCTGGGAGCAACTCACAGCAATCGGCGGCGCATTTACGCTTGCGGATGAAACGGGGAGCGAAGTCGGCAGCAACCTGTCTGAAATTCTGGCGGAAAAACCCAGGTTTCAAGAGGGAAACTATGTTGTAAAGCTCTTGGGGATTCCCGTGAAACGAGTGAGCGTACATGTTCGGGAAACCGTATATGTAATGCCGGGCGGTTGCTCGGTCGGCGTAAGCATGTACACAAAAGGCGTGCTCATTGTGGGCCTCGGCAGCATTGATACGGCGGAAGGGCGCGTTTCACCTGCGGCAGCTGCCGGCCTGCGCGCCGGGGATGTGCTTATCAGCATTGATGGAGTAGAGGTGGAAGGAGCAGCCCACATGGCGGAGCTTTGTGGCGCACATGAAGGAAGCGCGCTCACGGCAACGGTTTTGCGCGGTGGAGAAACGTTGACTTTTTCCGTGACTCCCGCAGTTGACCTTACAGACGGTGTGCGGCGCATTGGCATGTGGGTGCGTGAGAGCACAGCAGGAATCGGAACATTGTCATTTTATGTGATGAGCAGCCTCCGCTATGGAGCGCTTGGCCATGCAGTAACGGATGCAGATACTGGAGAGAGGCTTCTCGTCAAGAGCGGAGAGATTATTCGGGCAAGCATTATTGGCGTTGCGTTGGGTGAACAGGGGGCGCCGGGAGAGATTCGCGGAACATTCAACGTTTTAAGCAAGCGCCTTGGCAATATAGAGAACAATACCGTATATGGCGTGTTTGGCACGTTGTATGAACCATTGCCGAACCCTTTATATCCAGAAGGAGTTCAGCTCGCATATCCGGATGAGTTGGAGGAGGGGCCGGCACAGATCCTTACTAGCGTGGATGCAGAAGGCGTAAAAGCATATGACTGCGAGATAATTAAACTGTACGCACAGGACGCGGCTGATACAAAAGGCATGGTCATCCGCGTTACAGATCCCGAATTGATTGAAAAGACCGGAGGAATTGTGCAGGGAATGAGCGGCAGCCCAATCCTGCAAAACGGAAAGCTGGCAGGGGCGATAACGCATGTCTTTATAAACGACCCGCTTAAGGGATATTGCGTGTATGCACTTTGGATGAAAGAAAACTGTAGCACCAGATAAATAAATTTCGTGTGATTGCTTAACGTTTGAATTTCTGCTATGCTAATAAAAAAGAAAAGCAGCTTAGGAGGGATGGGCTGAGCGAGGCAAAGGAATCATACTGTCTGTTTTGCAAATCCGGGCAGGAGAGCGAGCAGCAGGGTTATGAATAAACTGCGTGCAAGGGGATATAATCCTCTTGCGCCGTTTGTGATCCGTTGGGAACCCAGTGCGCAGGGCATAAAAAGGTCAGCCTGCCGGCTGTTGCCCGGCTATGTCTTTTTTGAAACTGCAGATATCCCGGACTGGAGCCAGCTCAACAGCGACGAAGAGGTGCTCCGAATCCTCCAATATGAGGACGGACAGTATGCCCTGCGGGGAAGCGATCTTGCTTTTGTGGCATGGCTGAAAAAATATGATGGAACCATAGAAATATCGCATGTTTTACAAGTTGGCAGCAAGGTGGAATTTCTTGATGGACCGTTAATAAGATATGGCAGGCACGTTACTAAGGTCAATAAAAACAGAAAACAAGTTCAAATCGTTTTGGGAGATGAGGGAACGCTGCTCCATTCAATTTGGTGCTCAATTGAATACGTTGAAGCCAATGCTGATGCGGAGTAATCTGGAATAGACGGCGCCGGCAGGCAGAGGTTTCAGAGTTTAAGAAAGATGTCGAGAAAGCGAAGAATAGTGGGAAATATGCAGGCGCGCGCAACGATGCTGTGAAGGAAGCGGATTTCTGTCGTATATGTGCATATTGTGTCGATAAACCATGTGAAGCACTTGCCAGAAATTGGATTTATGTAATAGAATAATTTCGGAAGATCCGGTGAGCCTGCTTTCCGATATCGCTTTTCGAGAGGGGAATTGTAAATCCATGGGCGAATATAATCTGCTGATTGTTGATGACAACCTGAGGCTATGCAACGCAATTGCAGAGCGCTTTTTGCAGGAGGGAAGATTTTCTGTCGATATTTGCAGCAGCGGCACGGAAGCTTTGGATTTTTTGAAGAAAAATGAGGCGGATGTTGCGCTTGTGGATATGCTTATGCCGGGAATGGACGGTGCGGAATTCATGATGCAATGCCGTGAGCAGAAACTGGGAGAGAACACAAAATTTATCGCACTTTCCTCGCTGACCAGCGAGGAGGTCGTCAAATTGACGCAATCACTCGGCATGGCATATTTTATTGCAATGCCTACGCCGCCCGAAAAGATATGCAGAACGGTCGTGCGGCTGCTCGGTATATTGCAGCAGGATACTGCAAACGGTCAACAGAAAAAGCCAGAGAAGCGCCGCGATTTTGATCGGGAGCGGACCATCTCGAACTATCTGCACATCATTGGCATCTCGCCGCATGTAAGCGGCTATGCTTTTTTGAAGGCAGCAATCGAGTACTGCGTTGAAAATTATGGTAGGCGTATTTGCGTTACGACGGAAGTTTATCCTGAGGTGGCGCGCGTCTGTAACTCCACGCCAAAGCGCGTGGAGCGCAATATCCGCACGGCAATCGACCGTGCATGGTTCCGCGGCGACATTGAAATGCAGCATAAGCTGTTCGGGTATACGGTTAACGACAATAAAGGCAGGCCAACAAACAAGGAATGCATTGCAATGTTAACAGACAGGATCGTGATGCGTCAAAAATACCGTTGATTCCAAACAAGGTTTTTGAATAACATGCCGCTCGTCCAAGTATATTGAAAGCATAGAACGGAGGGCGGTCATTTTTATGCCTAAAATAGAATCTTTAAAGCATACCCGGTTTTTCCGGATTTGTATGGAACATCCTTATGCAGTAGCATTCGGGTGTGGCTTTCTTGTACTGGGCATTGCAACGGGGGTCTCCACCTGTGCCATTCTGAAGCACGATAATCTCCTTACAGATTGCATGGAGCGGGCGGGACAGTCGTCTGTGCTTTTTCATGGCTTTTTCCGGATTGCTCTATTTAATTTAATGCTTTGCTGCGGTGTGCTGAGCGGAACTTTATTCCCATCGTTCGTTCCTTTTTCTTGCGCATGCCTTACGTTAAAGGGAGGTGCGATTGGGTTTGTGATGAAACAACTCCAAATTGAATATGCGTGGTGGGGTGTGGTGTATGGGCTGGCTGGTATTATTCTGCCGTCCTTTTGTATGCTGACAGGGCTTATCTTTTGTTTTGGGCAGGGGGTGTCTCAACTGCGTGGATCACAAAAAATGAGCAAAGGTTGGGAGCGCGCAGGCTTGCCTTCCTTGGAAGCCTGCGTTCGGTTGACGGCTTTTCTTACCGCGATGGGGATTCTGCTCGAAGGAGTCGCAGCGCAGGTGCTTTTGCGCTTGATAATTGTATGATACTGAGCAAAAATTGACGGGATGCGGTTGGGATGTTACAATAATTGTTAATGGAAAACCAAAGAGAAAGGAGCGCTTTGCTTCGCAAGGCATTATGATAAGCATGAAAAAACGGGTTGTTCTGATCGTTCTCGACAGCGTAGGCATCGGCGCACAGCCGGATGCAGCAGCGTTTGGGGATGCAGGAGCACATACGCTTGGCAATATTAATGAAAAAAGAAAGCTGCATATCCCCAACCTTATTTCGCTTGGGCTTGGAAACATCCAAAACGCACGCTTGCCGCAGACAGATGCGCCCAAAGCAGCCTTCGGCCGTTCTGCCGAAGTGACTTTTGCTAAGGATACGACCTGTGGGCATTGGGAAATGGCCGGCGTTATTATGGAGCGGCCGTTCCAAACGTATCCCAACGGATTCCCGAAGGAGCTTATTTCAGAGTTTGAACGAAAAATCGGCCGGGGAACTTTGGGAAACTGCGTCGCTTCCGGCACGGTCATCATTCAGCAGCTTGGGGATGAACATGTGCGCACCGGAAAACCGATCATCTATACTTCTGCGGACAGCGTATTCCAAATCGCCGCGCATGAGCAGGTGATCCCCCTTGCAGAACTGTATTCGATGTGTGAAACAGCGCGCGCGATGCTCGTTGGCGACAACCTTGTTGGCCGCGTGATTGCGCGGCCGTTCCTTGGAAGCAATGGCGCTTATACGCGCACCGAAAACCGGCGTGATTATGCTGTGGAACCCGTTGCAGAAACGATTTTGGACCGCTTTGCACAGCGCGGGCTTCAAACGGTGTCAATTGGGAAAATTGAAGACATATTTTGTCACCGCAACGTTGGGATTGCAGACCATACAAAAAACAATCATGACGGGATTGAAGCAACCCTCAAATATTTGCAGGGAGATGAGGGTTCGTTTATTTTTACGAATTTGGTGGATTTCGATATGCTTTACGGCCATCGCAACGATGTGGAAGGCTATGCGGAAGCGTTGGAATACTTTGATGCACGCTTGCCTGAACTGATCGCTGCGATGCGGGAGGGGGACCTGATGATCCTCACGGCGGACCATGGATGCGACCCAACGTATCCCGGCACGGATCATACGCGTGAATATATTCCGATCCTGGCGCTTGGCCCTGCTTGGAAAGGCGGTGCATCGCTTGGCACGCGCGCCACGTTTGCGGACATCGCTGCTACCGCAGTAGAGTACCTTACAGGCGAAATCTGGCACAATGGAACGTCCTTTTTGAATGAACTCCGCTGAAAAAGGCCCGCGCAAGAATCCACTGGCCTGAGAAAACTGAATTTGGTCATGAAATCTTTCCTGGATCAATATGCTTAAAGCAGAAGATCGCAGGAAAGGTTTGTTTTATGATGAAACGTTCTATGGTTCGGCGGATTACATCGTTGCTCCTCGCAATGCTGTGCGCCTTTTGCATGCAGACAGCGTTTGCGGAACCTGAAAACGCAGCGGTAGATCTTTCGCGCGCAAAGAGCGCCGCAGTAGCGGAAGCATCCTCGCTTTCCATCGTGCTTGCAAAGGAGGCAGATGCAAAGCTGGATGTGGCAGGCCTTGCGCGGCTGCCGGTTTTGTTGTATGTGTGTGAATCCATCGATGCCGGAATATTTGCACCGACGGCAACCGTCACTATAAGCGAAGCGGCAGCGGCCGTGCGGGGGCCAACTGCGTTCGTAGAGCCGTATGAACGCATCTCGGCGGAAGCACTTTTGAAAGCAGCCGTAATGATTCTTGCGGGGGATGCGATTCAGGCGCTTGCCGAGGCCTGTGCTGGAACAAGCGGTGCGGCCCTCGCTGCAGTAAACGCGCGCCTTTCATCGCTTTCAATCGAAGCAGAATGCATGTCCCTTTCTGGGGAGGGGACACGGCTTTCAGCCAATGATCTGCTCAAACTTGGCGGCGCCCTTGCAAAGTCGGGAACATTTTGCGCTTACAGTGCGAACTATATGGACGAGATCTTGCACGAGAAGGGCAATCGGACGGAGCTTGTAAACCCCAACCGCCTCATCCGCAATACCACAGGCTGCTTTGGCATTGCCACAGGGTCCTCTGCAGAGGCGGGATACTGCGGCCTGTTTGGCGTGCGCAGAGCAGAGACGGCATACCTTTGCGTTGTGACGGGCGCACCGGATTCGGCGGCGCGTTTTTCTATGGCGCAGGAGATGATCGAATATTGCTTTACCGCCTACAAAGCAACGGCTCTTGCACGTGCAGGCGAAGTACTTGTTGAGGCCATGCCGGTGCGAGGCGGGACGCTGGACACAGTGGATCTGGTTGCGGGAACTGACGCGGTGCTTCTTCTGCGGCAGGGGGAAACGTATGAGCGCGGCCTTTCGTTACCGGAAATTCTTACAGCGCCATTGCCTGCGAATCGTGCAGTTGGAAAGGCGTATTTTACCGGCCCAGATGGTACGGTCGTTGCCGAAATCGATCTGTTCCCCAAATCGGATGTTTCAGCCGCGACCTTGTGGGAACACGTTCGGCGCGTATTTGTTTATTGGCTTCATGCCTGAAGGCCGCGTCTTGCATCGTTGGCCGCTTTGCCGTATAATAAAAGATAACTCGCCGTCGGTGCGGGGAAAATATCATTTGAGGAGAGCGTGCCTTTGTTGTTTGATTTTGGCAGTACTAATTTGTCAACCATTCTCCTGGAGATGCTCTACCGCGTTCCTGGGATTATTGTTGCAATCTCGTTTCATGAATGTGCGCATGCGTATGCAGCCTATAAATGCGGCGATCCGACCGCACGTAACCTTGGCAGGATGACTTTGAACCCACTTGCACACTTTGACCCGATTGGCCTTGTAATGATGCTGTTGGTGCGTTTTGGATGGGCCAAGCCAGTGCCGATCAATACGCGTAACTTTAAAAACCCCCGGAAGGATGAGCTGATTGTATCCCTTGCAGGCGTAGCTACAAACCTGATTATTGCATTTTTAACTTTGGGTGTAATGTATGTATTGCAGGTTTTTACTACTGTGGACAGCGTGATCCTCGATAACATTCTGAGTTCCATGTTCTTCCTGAACTTGGCGTTTTTTGTGTTTAATCTGTTGCCTGTCCCCCCGCTGGATGGATACCATGTGCTCCAATGCATTCTGGGCCGCTTTACGCGCAGCGCCGCCGGTTTCAAGTTTTTCTATTATTTTGAGCGTTATAGCTTTGCCGTTTTGATTGCAGTTTTGTTCATTAATGCAAATACCGGTTTTATGAGCGCAATCGTGATGAAGCTTTGGGCTGGCATGGACGCAATCTATTCAGCCATTTTCAACCTGTTCCTGTGAGCGTTGAGCCATGGCATATGAAGTCCATCTCAGCCAGTTCGAAGGTCCGTTAGATTTATTGCTGCACCTGATCGAACAGGCAAAAGTCGATATAAAGGATATTTTCATTTCGGAAATCACCGCACAGTATCTCGCGCTGATGGGTGAGGTGGACGAGCTGGATATGGATACTGCAAGCGAGTTTCTCATCATGGCTGCAACGCTTGTATACATAAAGTCCCGTTCGCTTTTGCCCCGCCCGCCGCGGGAAGACCCAGAGGGAGAAGAGGATCCTGAGGCGGTTCTCGTCAGACAGCTGCGGGAATACAAGGCGTTTAAGGAGGCAGGCGCAAAGCTGGAAGCGTTGCAGAGCGAAATGGCGCGTGCCTATACTCGCCTGCCGGAAGAATTCGTTTTGCCGCCACAGGAATACAGCCTTGAAGAGGCAACAAGCGCGGAGCTGTACGAAGCCTTTTTTGCAGTGCTTAACCGTGAAACTCCGGAGCCGGCCGTCCCTTCTCCGCTGCATCAGGTCAAGGGGGACATATTTACGATCCGAAGGCAGCTGAAAAAGATTCGTTCTGTGCTTTCCGCACAGGGACGTGTGACCTTTGAGGCTCTTTTCGACGAAGCAAGTGAAAAACTTGAAAAAATCGTAACGTTTATGGCGCTGCTTGATATGATTATGCGAAATGAGATTACGCTCAGACAATCCATGCCGTATGGAACGATTACGATCATTGCGGCCAGTCTTCTGAGCAATGATGACGATGTGGAATATATGGATGAGCAGGAGTAATGACGCGCAAGCTGCATAGGAAGGAGAAAGTTGCTTTGCAATATGACGAGCGCTTCGGCGCAATCGAATGCATCCTTTTTGTATCTGGAGATCCTGTGCCGGTTATTCAGCTCCAGCGTGCGCTTGGATTGACGGATATCGAAATGCAGTCCACTCTGCAGTCAATGGACGAGCTGTACCGCCGGGAAGAACGCGGCATACAGCTCTACTTGACGGAGGAGACGGTTCAGCTTGTTTCCAACCGGAAATATACCGATCTTGTACTTACACTGCTGCAACCTGTTCAGTCACGCACCTTTTCGCAATCCATGTTGGAGACGCTCTCCATTATTGCTTACAGGCAGCCTGTAACGCGTGCTGATATTGAGGCGGTGCGCGGCGTGCGGTGTGAATATGCGGTAAGCCAGCTTTTGAAGCTTGGAATGATCCGCGAGCTTGGCAGGAAAGATGTTGTTGGACGGCCAATGCTGTTTGGAACAACGGATGCTTTCCTTCGACACTTTGGACTGCGTTCAATCAGCGAATTGCCTCGCTATGAGGCTTATGCTGAAGCCGGGTCAGGCGTGGAGAACACGGAGGCTGTTGAACAGGCGTAAAGGGGATGGCGATCAGAAAGAGAGGAAGGGCATTATGAAGGTATTTCGCGTTGCGCTTTTACAACTGCTGCCGGGAAGGACGCAGACGGAAAACCTTCAAATTGGGCTTGCGGCCTGCCGGAAAGCAAAGAAAGACGGCGCGGATATTGCACTGTTTCCGGAAATGTGGAATTGTGGCTACCATATTCCTGCGGATGTAAACCGCCTGAAGGGACAGGCGATTTCGGGAGAAGGCGAATTTGTGTCGGCGTTCGGAACGCTTGCTGCGGAGCTGGATATGGCAATTATGGTCACGTTTCTGGAACGCTTTGAACCGCTTCCGCGAAATACCGCAATTCTGTTCGACCGGCACGGCAAGCAAGTTATGACCTATGCCAAGGTGCACACCTGTGACTTCGGAGAGGAATGCAGATTGACCCCGGGAGATGACTTTTATGTGGCGGATTTAGATACGGCATCCGGGCCGGTCAAGGTTGGCGCAATGATCTGCTATGACAGGGAATTCCCGGAAAGCGCCAGAGTATTGATGCTCAAAGGGGCCGAGGTCGTCCTCGTCCCAAATGCTTGCCCGATGGAGATCAATCGCCTTTCCCAGCTGCGGGGCAGAGCATATGAGAATATGATGGGAATTGCCACCTGCAACTATCCATGTGGCCAGCCGGATTGCAATGGCCATTCTTCTGCCTTTGACGGTGTTGCTTATCTGCCGGAGGTGCCGGGATCAAGGGACACCTGCATTTTGGAAGCCGGCGGAAGCGAGGGCGTTTATTTAGCGGAATTCGATCTGGACATGCTGCGGGAATATCGCAAAACGGAAGTCCACGGAAATGCATATCGCCGGCCGGAAAAATATCATATGCTGGTTGAAAAACGGATTTGTGAACCGTTTATCCGTGCAGATTACAGGGGGTAAACTCCTGCTGCGTCATATTTTTCCGTGAAACGCAAACAATAGAAACCATATGCTCCGTCTGGAGGAAAGATATGGTTCTTTTTTTATGCATTTTTTCTGGAGTGCTGGCGTTGATTGTCTGCCTGCTGTGGCGCGTAAAGATACGCTTTTGCGCAGAGCTGAATGATACCCACCTCTATGCGCGGGCGAAGCTATGCCTTTTGTTTGGGCTCGTGAAAATTCCGATGCATATAGATACCAACATTATTGCACTTCTGCGCAAAAAGCAGAAAAAACCTAAAAAAGAAAAGCCAAAGCGAAAGCAGCTTCTTCATAAGCTGCTATGGAATTCGCGAAGGACGGGAACCTTGCGCCTTGCTGAGCTCAATTGCAAAGGGATAATCGGAGATGCAGGCGATGCGTTTTGCAGTGTAATGGCCGCTGGGGCGGTGCAGACTGCACTTGAACTTCTTCTGCGCACCTGCTTTCCATCGCACCAGGGGCGTATTGCTATTGCTCCGGTTTTTGACCGGCACGCAATATGGATTTATATGGAAGGCATATTGGAAATCCTTCCAACGCAGATTATAGGTGTTCTCATTAGAGTGAGAAAACAAGGAGGGACATAGTATGATGCATCCAATTGAAAACATTATGAAAAGCGCTATGGAAGAGATCAAAGAGATGGTGGATGTGAATACCATCATTGGAGATCCGATCCTGACAGGGAATGAGACGATGATTTTGCCCGTATCAAAAGTGAGCCTTGGCTTCCTGTCCGGCGGCGGCGAATACGGAATGGGAAACAAACCCGTGCGCAAATCGGGAACGGCGCTTGATGGAGAAACAGGCGGAGAAGAGAATGGACAAAGGTATCCGTTTGCGGGTACAGCGGTTGCAGGCATGAGCCTTACGCCTATGGCGTTCCTTTCTGTGAATGCCGGCTGTGTAAAGGTTTTGCCGGCACAGTATAAGAATAGCTGGGATCGTGTCATTGATCTATTGCCCGAAGCAGTCTGCGCTGTGGAGCGCATGGTTTGCGATGCTGCCCCGGCGACTTGCACACAGCAGGCACAATCGGAGAAAGCACAACAGCAGTGACGCTGGGAAACGGACGGAACAGGAGCACAGGAAGATGAAACAGTGGACGCAACGGATGACGGCCGTTCTGATAGCTGTGCTTGCGGCGTTTGCAGTGAGCAACGGCGCGCTTGCGGAGCCGGAGCGCGATACGGTGGAAGTGTCTGCGGGCGGCGCGGTGCTCATGGACGTGCGCACACACAAAGTGCTTTACGCGAAAACTGCGCATGAAAAACTGCCAATGGCAAGCACAACGAAAGTTATGACGGCGATCCTTGCGATTGAAACGGGAAAACTGGATACGCTTGTAACAATTCCCAAAGAAGCATATGGCGTTGAAGGCTCCAGCATGTACCTACGCCTTGGGGAAAAAATCAGCCTGCGTGATCTGGTCTATGGGCTTATGCTTATATCAGGCAACGATGCGGCGGTTGCAATCGCGGTACATGTGGGCGGCAGTGTTGCGGGATTTGCCGCGCTCATGAATGAAAAAGCACAGGCGCTCGGCGCGTTGAACACGCATTTCGTGACCCCGAACGGCTTGCATGACCCGGATCATTATACGACGGCATATGACCTTGCGCTTATCGCTTCCTATGCCATGCAGAACGGAACGTTTCGAGAAATCGTCGGAACGACATATTATCGAACGGAAACCGGTGAGATTACGAGAACGATTAAAAATAAGAATAAGCTCCTTTGGGAATATGAGGGGGGCAACGGAGTTAAAACGGGCTACACGATGGCCGCTGGAAAATGCCTTGTTTTTGCGGCAGAGCGTGAAGGAATGCAGCTTGTGGGTGTGCTGCTGAATTGCCCGGACATGTTCCCAACCGCAAAGCGTATTCTGGATTACGGGTTTACCGCCTACCAGCCTGAAACACTTGTTGCAGCAGGCGATGTCATTGCGCGCGTACGGGTGAGCGGCGGCAAAAAAAACGCCTTGGCGCTTGCGGCAAAACAGGATATAATTATTTTGGTGAAGGATGGCGCCGTAACAACGGTACGAACGGTTGTAAAAGTTGCCGAGCGGATTCATGCGCCGATTGCAAAAGGTGAGATTGTCGGGTTGTTGGAAGTTTGGGAAGACGGCCGCCTGCTTGCGCAGACGGAGCTTTTTGCATCGGAACCGGTGGAACCCACGGCCTTCCCGGATTATCTTGAAAGGCTGTTCAGACGTTGGAGCGTATGAACAATGTGGTGCGCGCATGCGGTTGCAGAAGTTTTTGGCAGAAGCTGGGATTGATTCCCGCAGAAAATGTGAAGAACTGATTGCGAAAGGGTTGGTGCTTGTGAATGGGCTTCCTGCGGAAATTGGGTGTGTGGTGGATCCGGAGCGGGACGCGGTAACCTACCAGGGGAAGCCTGTCACACTTGCCCAAGAACGCGTTGTCCTTGCACTGAATAAACCTCAATGCGTTGTGAGCACAATGCACGACCCGCAGGGCCGCACGACCGTCGCTGATTATTTCAAGGATTTCCCGCAGAGGCTTTATCCGGTGGGGCGGCTTGATTATGATTCTGAGGGGCTGATCATCATGACGAATGACGGCGCGCTTGCTTATCGGATGACTCACCCCAAGTTCACGGTTGAAAAAACCTATCTTGTCCACTGCGACGGAATATTGGCGGACGAACAACGCACTGCACTTGAGCGCGGCATACCGCTTGCCGACGGCATGACTGCACCTGCCCGCATTCGGAATATTAGAAAGCTCAAACATGGAAACACGGCCTTTGAAATTACGATTCATGAGGGGCGAAACCGACAGGTACGCAGGATGCTGGCAGCTGTTGAACACAATACATTGCTGCTGAGGAGGGTAGCCATCGGCCCGATCAAATTGGGCACTCTGGGACAGGGCAAATGGCGCAGCCTTACAGCAAAAGAAGCGGAAGGGCTTGATGCGCTGTTGCAATAAAGTATGGCAAATTGAAATGGAATCCGGGGCAATATTCCAAATTTTTGGGATATTGCTTATTTTTTTATTAACGATTAGCAGGAAAAACAGGATATGCGCAGAATATAAAAAAATAGGCGGTGGATTGAACGATATAATGATTCAAACGAGCGCTTATAAAAAAACGTTAGATTTGCGGAAAAACTATAAATCATCCTTAGAATGGAGGCTTGGATATGGAAATGAGCCCGTGGTTTGTATTGCTCTTGGGTATGGGTACTGTGTTTGTAGGGTTGTTTGCAATTATTTTGCTTACAAAACTCATGAGCACACTTATGGGCACAAAGGCCACCGCTAGTGAACCCGCTTCAAAGCAGCAGGCCGCAAAAGCCCCGGCGCCTGCCGTTTCCAAACAAACTGGGTTTCCTATTGGCGACCGTGCTTGTTTTGATGCGGTTGTTGCGGCGGCACTTGCCACATACATGGGAACGGAAGCACGCGGCCTACGCATCCACAGCATAAGGCAGCTTTCGGCTGAACCTGAAACAGCCCTTTCACATGGGCAGTTCGTGGCGGTCATTGCAGCCGCGCTTGCTACTGCAACGGGCACCGATGCGTCCGGTTTCAGAATCCACAGCATTCGTAAGATTTAACAAAAGCCATAAATACAATTTATGTTTTAGGAGGAAATCAATATGCGTAAGTTCATCGTGAATGTCAACGGCGCTTCTTATGAGGTTGAGGTGGAAGAAATAACAGGCGCAGCCTCTGCACCTGTGCCTGTGCGGGCATCGGCGGCCCAGCCTGCTCCTGCCGCCGCTCCGGCAGCTCCGGCTCCAAGTGCGGCTTCCGGCGGCAAGCAAACATCCGTAGATGCGCCGATGCCGGGCAATATTCTGGACGTACGGGTAAAGGCGGGCGACGCGGTGAAAGCGGGTGACGTTCTGCTGATTCTCGAAGCAATGAAGATGGAAAACGAGATTATGGCGCCTGTGGCAGGAACGGTTTCCGCTGTAAATGTTACAAAGGGTGCCAGCGTCAACTCGGGTGATGTGCTTTGCGTGATCGGCTGAACGCTGATAAAAAAAGCTCCTCTGACCTTTGCTACCAGAAGGAGGACGTATGGATGTAATCCAGAAATTTTTGTCTACAACCGGATTTTCCATGCTGATTGAGGATCCTAGACCCCTTGTGATGATCCTGATTTCATGCATATTGCTCTATCTTGCGATTCGAAAAGGTTTTGAACCGCTTTTGTTGATCCCGATTGCATTTGGTATGTTGCTCTCCAATTTACCGGGGACGGAGATGTACCATGCCTCATTGTTTGAGGGCGGCCATGTTCACTGGGCTGAGTTCAGTGAAACAGCAGGGTTGATCGATTATCTTTATCTCGGCGTAAAGCTTGGCATCTATCCATCGCTGATTTTCCTTGGCGTTGGCGCCATGACCGATTTCGGCCCTTTAATTGCAAACCCGAGAAGCCTGATCCTTGGCGCAGCAGCGCAGCTTGGCATATTCATTGCATTCCTGGGGGCACTTGCACTTTCCGCAGTCTTCCCTGCAATCGATTTTGGCATGCGTGAGGCAGCTTCCATCGGTATCATCGGCGGTGCGGATGGGCCGACAGCCATCCTTGTAACTGCGATGCTTGCACCGCATCTGCTTGGCCCGATTGCGGTTTCCGCATATTCCTACATGGCGCTCGTCCCGGTCATTCAACCGCCGATTATGAAGCTCTTGACTACGAAGAAGGAGCGCAGCGTTGTGATGGAGCAGCTTCGCCCGGTTTCCAAAGCGGAAAAGATCGTATTTCCGATTATGGTTACGATCTTCGTTTCACTGCTGTTGCCCTCTGCCGCTCCGCTTGTTGGCCTTTTGATGTTGGGCAACCTGCTTCGCGAGTGCGGTGTGGCGGAACGCCTCTCTAAAACCGCGCAGAACGAACTTTGCAATATCGTAACAATCTTCCTTGGCCTGTCCGTTGGCGCTACCGCTACGGTGGATGCGTTTTTCAACTGGCAGACGGTCGGCATCCTGCTTATGGGCGTGTGCGCGTTTGCATTCAGCACTGCGGGCGGCGTGCTGCTTGGAAAACTGATGTATGTTATCACGGGTGGAAAGGTGAACCCGTTGATCGGTTCTGCTGGCGTATCTGCCGTGCCGATGGCTGCGCGCGTTTCTCAGGTGGTCGGCCAAAAAGAAAACCCGGGCAACTTCCTGCTGATGCATGCCATGGGGCCGAACGTTGCAGGCGTAATCGGCAGTGCGATTGCGGCTGGCGTATTCCTGTCCCTGTTTGGCAGTTAATTTGCAAAAAGGAGATACAATTATGGGCAAAAAGCTCTTCATCACCGATACGATTTTGCGCGATGCGCATCAGTCGCAGGCAGCGACGCGCATGCGCGTGGAAGATATGCTGCCCGCGTGTGAAATACTGGACAGCATCGGCTATTGGTCGCTCGAATGCTGGGGCGGCGCTACATTCGATAGTTGCCTGCGCTTTTTGAACGAGGATCCTTGGGATCGTTTGCGCAAGCTACGAAAGGCCCTTCCGAACACAAAGCTGCAAATGCTGTTCCGGGGCCAAAACATTTTAGGCTATAAGCATTATGCGGACGATGTTGTGGAACAATTCTGCCGCAAGGCAATTGAGAACGGCATCGATGTAATCCGCATTTTCGATGCGCTCAACGATGTGCGCAATTTAGAGGCGGCCATACGATACACAAAAAAATACGGCGGCATCTGCGAACCTGCAATCAGCTACACCATCAGTCCCGTGCATAACGAGGATTACTTTGTAAAAGTGGCAAAAGAGCTTGTGCAAATGGGGGCAGACGTGATTTGTATTAAGGACATGGCAAACCTGCTGTTGCCCTATGAAGCATATTCTTTGGTGAAGCGCCTTAAGGCAGAGGTTGATGTGCCCATCCATTTGCATACGCACAATACGACAGGCACAGGAGACATGACTTACCTCATGGCCGTGCAAGCTGGCGTAGATATCGTGGACTGTGCGCTTTCCCCGTTGGCGAACGGCACGTCCCAACCCGCAACGGAATCGCTTGTGGCAACGCTTAAGGACACGGAGCATGATACCGGCCTGAGCCTTGAAAAGATGGCGGAGGCAGCCAAGCATTTCCGTGGTGTCGCGAGCAAACTGAAAACGGAAGGGTTCCTTGATCCCAAAGTGCTAAGCGTTGATACGAATACGCTGATCTATCAGGTGCCGGGCGGCATGCTTTCAAACCTGATCTCTCAGCTGAAGCAGGCAAACGCAGAGGACAAATACTACGATGTTTTGGCTGAAATTCCGCGTGTGCGCGAGGATTTTGGATATCCGCCGCTCGTAACGCCCACAAGCCAGATTGTGGGTTCGCAGGCTGTGCTTAACGTTCTCTCGGGCGAACGATATAAGATGTTTACCAAGGAATCAAAAGCGGTTCTGCACGGGGAATATGGGGCGCTTCCCGGCAAAGTGAACGAGGAGGTGCGCAAAAAGGCCATTGGAGAGGAACCTGTCATCACCTGCCGGCCAGCTGATTTGCTTGCTCCGGAGCTTGATAAATACCGGGATGAAATCAAGGATGTGATTCGGCAGGAGGAAGATGTGCTGAGCTACGCGCTTTTCCCCCAGGTTGCACTCAAGTTTTTTGAGGCGCGCAACAAGGTGGAGGAACCCGTTCTGCCCAATGCTCCTGAGGCTTCAGAAACAGCGCCTCAGGTTGAAAAAACCCAAAAGACTGAAACAGACACAGTAACGGTGCTTTATGTCGAAGACTTGACCATTTGATGCACATATTGAGAAGAGGCTGCCCGGAAGATTGTTCGGGCAGCCTCTTTTGCAATTTCGACATGCAGCACTTGCATCATTTTAGAAGGGATATTGAAATGTGTGCTGCAATCTGATAAAATATAAAACGAATTTGAATATGGAGCGGTTGATTCATGCGTATCCTTTTTACCAACGACGATGGAGTTTTTTCGCCGGGGTTGCTTGCATTGCTTTCAGCGTTTCAAGAGGCTGGGGACGAACTGCTTGTTGCCGCCCCTGATGCGGAGCGAAGCGGTGCATCCCACTCCTTTACAATGCTCTCCCCGCTGCGCGCAAAGCCTGTTTTGATTCCCGGCGCCGAGCGAGTTACAGCTTATGCCGTTTCCGGCACACCGGTGGACTGCGTTAAACTTGCATATGGAAATCTTTTTGAAAAACCCGACCTGCTGATTTCGGGGATCAACCTTGGTGCAAACCGCGGTACGGACATATTTTACTCAGGCACGGTTTCCGCAGCGATGGAGGGCGCGTTGCTTGGTATTCCTTCGATCGCAGTATCCAATATTGCGTGGAAGCCCATGAGCTTTGATGCGGCAACTGCAGGGGCAAAGTTTGCGGCCGAGATACTCAGACGCGAGCCGTCAATCCGCCTGTTGAACGTTAATGCGCCTGATCTTGCACTTGCGCAGGTGCGCGGTGTGCGCATTACGCCTGCAGGGGTGCAGGAATATGAGGCACGCTATGAAGAACGCATTGACCCTTACGGCCAAAAATACTATTGGATTCCAACAGGGCGCATGAATCCATGTGGGCCGGAATCCGATTGCGATGAACGGTGGACGAATGACGGCTACATCGCGATTACTCCGCTTGTTACAAACATGACGGATCATCCTTCTCTCGAGCGGCTTCGCGCGATGCAGGATGAAATAACGCTAGATTCGTGAGGTAAACGCACTATGCCGAACATAGAAGAAAACGATCTTCTGCTGAAGCTGAACCAAGCGTATAAGTCCCTCAGCAAAGGACAAAAACAGCTTGCAAACTACATCATGGAAAACTATGATCGCGCGGCATTTATTACGGCTTCCAAAATGGGGCGCATCGTCGGCGTAAGCGAATCCACAGTCGTGCGTTTTGCGTATGCCTTGGGATATGATGGTTACCCGGAGCTGCAAAAATCGTTGCAGGAGCTGATCCGCAACAAACTTACCAGCGTGCAGCGCATTCAGCTTACATCTGACCTGAAGCAGGACGATGTGCTCAAATCCGTCTTGAAGGCAGATATGGCTAATATTCGCGCTACGATTGATTCAATCGACAATGCTGCGTTTAATTCTTCCATTGACGCACTGCTCAATGCGGAGAAGGTATACATCGTCGGGGTACGCAGTGCAGCCCCGTTGGCGCAGTTCCTTTCTTATTATTTGAATTTTGTTTTGGACAATGTTATTACGGTTAATATGATCGTAAGCGATGCGTATGAAAGCATGGTGCGCATCAGCGCAAATGATGTTTGCATCGGCATCAGCTTTCCGCGTTATTCGCGCCGCACCATTGAGGCGCTGACCTTTGCAAAAAGCCGCGGCGCGAAATTGATTGCAATTACGGACAGTGCATTTTCGCCACTTGCGGAACTCGCGGATCATGCTCTGATTGCGCGCAGCGACATGGCTTCCTTCGCGGACTCGCTTGCAGCGCCGTTAAGCCTTATCAATGCAATCATTGTGGCTACAAGCCTGCAGCGGAAGGATGAGGTATATGAACGCTTCAGTCAGTTGGAAGGCATTTGGGGCAGGCAGAACGTATACGTAACAAAGGAAGCTGGGAACTGATGCAATGAAGCTGATTTTGATACGGCACGGCAGGACGGATTGGAACGTGCAGGGCAGAGTGCAGGGCAGGACGGACATCCCGTTGGATGAGACCGGCCGCAGGCAGGCTGCCGCTGTTGCTCAGCGGTTGTCCGGCATCCGTTTGAATGCAATTTATGCAAGCCCGCTTACGCGTGCGCATGATACGGCCAAGGCAGTCGCTGCATTTCACGACTGTGATATTTATGTTTCCGAAAAGCTTACCGAAATTAACTTCGGCGCATGGGAAGGGAAGACGGGAAGTGAACTGGAGGCACAATATGCCTCGTTGTGGCGGGATTGGAACTGGATTCTTCATCCGGAAACATGCCGGGAGATGGGAGCGGAATCCGCAGATGATATCTTGTTGCGCACGCTTTGTTGCGTGCAGGAAATCCTTTCGGCGCACCCAGCAGAAGCAACCGTTGCACTGGTCAGCCACACAATGCCGATCAAGCTGCTTACAGCGTATATGATCGGGCTTCCAGCTGCAAAAATTCGGGCGCTAAAGCTTGCAAATTGCAGTTATACGGAACTTGATGTGGTGGATGCGGACCATGCCCACCTTTGGGTATGGAACGATACTTCGCACCTGCATGGAGCGTGTTTGCAAAAAGGAGAAGCGCTGTGAAAAAAGTGGCGGTGATCGGCGGGGGGCCTGCAGGTATGCTAGCGGCCGCAGCGGCTGCGGAACGAGGACATACGGTAACCTTGATTGAAAAAAATGAAAAACTTGGAAAGAAACTCTTTATTACGGGGAAAGGCCGCTGCAATATTACCAATGCGGCTGACACGGAGGAGTTTTTTAAGAACATTCCCCGAAATCCAAAATTTCTTTACAGCGCGCTCTACGGATATACGAACGAGGATATAATTGCACTGCTGCAAAAGATGGGCGTACCCACCAAGACAGAACGCGGCGGACGCGTGTTTCCGGCTTCTGACAAATCCAGCGACATTATACGTGCTTTTGCGGCTCATGTAAACCGGGCGGGAGTTGAGGTTCTGCTCAACACGACCGTGGATTCTATTGCGCGTGCAGAAAATGGCGGTTTTGTGGTTATGGCAGGTGGCAGAGAGCGGACTTTCGACGCGTTGATCCTTTCAACGGGCGGCGCAAGCTACCCTTCCACTGGCTCCACTGGGGATGGTTACCGCTTTGCCCGCGCTTTCGGGCACACCATTACGGAGATCCTTCCGGCACTGATCCCTCTGGAGACAGAGGAAGACTGGCCCAAAGCGCTTTCCGGACTTTCACTGCGCAATGTGATATTGCGCGCCTGCAATGCAAGAGGGCGGCTTGTTTACGAGGAACTTGGTGAAATGCTATTCACACACTTCGGAGTTTCCGGTCCGCTTGTGCTTAGTGCGAGCAGCTTCCTTGCAGATGCACCGGAGGGCGCAAAGCTCAGCATTGACTTGAAGCCCGGGCTTACACAGGAAGAACTTGACCGGCGGCTGCTGCGGGATTTCGATGCAAATATTCGCCGCATCTTTGCAAATTCGTTGGATGCGCTCCTGCCGCAAAGACTGATCCCTGTGATGGTTGCGGCAAGCGGGATTCCTGCGGAAACTCCTGTGCATCAAATTACGCGGGAGCAGCGGCAGCGCTTTGCAGCCTTGCTCAAGGCAATCCCGCTTACGGTAAAACGCGCTTTGCCGGTGGAGCAGGCGATTATCACGCGCGGCGGCATTGCGGTGAAGGAGATCAACCCATCCACGATGGAGTCAAAGCTTGTGCAAAACTTGTATTTTGCGGGCGAGATGATCGATGTTGATGCCTGCACGGGCGGCTATAACTTACAAATTGCATGCTCTACTGGAGTATTGGCAGGAAGGTCGGTAAACTGAAGATGAAACGGAAGCAAAGGATTCATATTGCGATTGACGGTCCAGCCGGAGCGGGAAAAAGCACAGTTGCAAAACATATTGCAGAGAGGCTTTCCATCCTGCACCTTGACACGGGGGCCATGTATCGCGCCATGGCCCTCAAGGCACTGCGCTTGGGAATTGAGCCGGGCGATGCAGAGCATGTGCTCCCGCTCCTCCCCCGAACAGAGATCACAGTGGAAAACAAAAATGGTATCCAGCATACTTATTTAGACGGAGAGGATGTTTCCGTGCTGATCCGCACGCCGGAGGTGGCAAAAGGCGCGTCCGACATCGGCGTAATTCCCGAGGTGCGCATTAAGCTGGCGGAAAGCCAGCGGCAGTTTGCGCAAGAACATGATGTCATTATGGATGGACGGGAAATCGGCTCATTTGTGTTGCCGGATGCGCCATATAAGTTTTATGTGACTGCCTCGGCGGAAGAGCGTGCGCGCAGGCGGCTTGCAGAATTGCGGGAAAAGGGGCTCGGGATGGACAAAACACTGCAATCGCTGCAAGAGGAGATTCTTGCACGCGACCATACGGACAGCACGCGTGCGTTTGCTCCGTTGGTTCGGGTGCCGGAGGCTGTGCTGATCGACACAACCGATATGAGCATAGACGATGCCGTAAATGAAGTGTTGCGCTGCATAATTGCCGGAGAATAAAGGAATGCTGTATCTTCTTATTAAATGGTTGATTGGGCCAATCATCCTCCTTGTAACGCGACCGATCGTTTATGGCAGACAAAATCTGCGCGTAAAGGGGAAAGCGATCTTTATCGCGAATCATAGGTCCATGTGGGATCCTCTGATTCTTGCGCTCGTTTCTCCGCGCAATATTCACTTTATGGCGAAGAAGGAGCTCTTTGCATCCAAACTTGGGAATTTCTTTTTCCGTTCGCTTTATGCGTTCCCGGTAAACCGGAGAAATGTGGATTTACAATCGCTTAAAAATGCGCTTAAAGTGCTGGATAAAGGGGAGGTGTTTGGCATTTTTCCGGAAGGAAAGCGAGCCGTGACGGATTCGTTGGATGAATTTGAAAAGGGCGCGGCATTTCTTGCGATCCGTTCCGGGGCGCCGGTTATACCAATTTATATACATCCGGATACGTCGCGCCAAGTCCGGCCTGTAATGCTCGTGGGAAAGCCGATTGACGTCAGCTCGATTGTCGCCACTGCAAACAAATCTTCCCTGATTGAGGTCGTAACTGACGAGCTTGCCGATTCGATTGATGCGCTGCGGATAGAACTGGAGGAACTCTATTGCGGATAAGGGTTGCAAAACATATTGGCTTTTGCTTTGGGGTGCGCCGGGCGATTGAGTTGGCGGAAAAAGCTGCGGCGATTCATGGAAAGGTTTACACGTTGGGAGCGTTGATTCACAATGCAGCAGTTGTGGAGCGGCTTGCCGGAAATGGTGTGATTACCGCTGAAACGCTTGCTGAAATCCCGGAGGGAGCTCACGTTGTGATCCGCTCACATGGCGTTCCGCCGGAAACCTATGCGGCATGCGAGACACATAAACTCATCATAATTGATGCAACCTGTCCGTTTGTGCGCCGTATTCATGAAATCGCCCTTGATGAAGTCCGAAAAGGGCGGCACATAATGATCGTTGGGGATCCATTCCACCCTGAGTGCATTGGAATTAACGGATGCTGCGGCGGAAAAGCATTTTTTGTCCGCTCACTGGAGGATGTTCTTTTGGTGCCTCAGACGGAAGCCGTATCGCTGATTGCACAAACGACGACGTCTGTGGCACTGTTTGAAGCTGCTGCGGCGCAAGCACGCCTGCACTTTTCAGATTTGCACGTATTCCGCACCATATGCAGCACCACGGAAGCACGCCAAAAAGAGGCTGAAGAATTGAGCAAATCCTGCACCCGAATGGTGGTGATAGGAGATGAAAATAGCTCCAACACGCAGAAATTGCTTTCCGTTTGCAAAAAACATTGTAAACATATACAATCATTAGCAAAACATAGCGAACTTTCACTTGAAAAAATCCATGCGGATGATATAATAGGTATTGTTTCAGGCGCATCCGCGCCGGATTGGATAATTAGGGAGGTTATAACTAGGATGAGCGAACTGGAAAAGACGATGGCTGAAAATCCCGTAGAAAACAGTGAGGTCGAAACGGAAGCAACAGCTACCGTCGAAGAACCCGCCGTAGCGGCCCCCACTGAGGAGATTGCTGCGGAGACGACCGAGCAGGGCGAGAACACGGACCCCAACTTTGCCGAAGAGTTCGAGAAGACCCTTGTCAGGATCAGGAACGGTCAGATCCTTACCGGATCTGTTGTGCAGATCGTTGATGGCGAAGTGTGCGTGAACATCGGTTACAAGTCTGACGGGTTCATTCCTCGCAGCGAATTTTCGGCCGATGCGGATGTAAACCCCGCAGACGTAGTAAATATCGGCGACCAGATTGAGGTTGAAGTCCTTAAGGTCAACGATGGCGAAGGAAACGTTTTGCTTTCCCGCAAAAACGTTGAAAGCAAGAAGATGTGGGACAACCTTGTTCAGGATGAAAACATTCAGGATAAGGTATTTGAAGGCGTCGGAAAAGAAGTTGTTAAAGGCGGCTTGATTGCTACAATTGATGGAGTTCGTGCATTCATTCCTGCATCACAGCTTTCTACCAAGTACATTGAGAAGATCGACGAGTTTGTCGGTCAGCCCATCAAGCTGAAGGTCATTGAGGTTGATAAGGCGCGCAAACGCATTGTCGCTTCCCACAAGGCTGTCATGCTCGCGGAGGCGGAAGAAGCGCGCAAGCAGAAATGGGCGCAGCTTGAAGTCGGCGCAAAGGTTAAGGGCGTTGTACGGAGAATTACCGATTTCGGTGCATTTGTCGATATCGGCGGAATCGACGGTCTTGTTCATGTGACCGACGTTGCGTGGGGTCGCGTGAAGCATCCTTCGGATGTGCTTTCTATTGGCCAGGAAATCGAAGTTTTGATTCGAGATGTTGATGTTGAAAAGCAGCGTGTATCGCTTGGCTATAAGCAGCTTCAGCCCAAGCCTTGGACAATGGCTGACAAGAAGTATCCTGTTGGCTCGATCGTAGAAGGCAAGGTTGTACGCATTGTGCCGTTCGGCGCATTTGTAGCGCTTGAACCGACGATCGATGGCCTGATCCATATTTCTCAGGTTGGCGTAAAGCGGATCGTCAAGGTAGAGGATGAAATCAATGTTGGCGATATCGTGCGCTGCAAGGTTCTTGATGTGAACCCCGAAGCGAAACGCATCAGCCTGAGCCGCCGTGAGGTTATTCTCGAGGAGAATCCTGAGATTGCGGAAGAACTTGCCAAGGAAAAGGCAGAGCGTGAGCGCATTGCTGCTGAGCGCGCAGAACAGCGTGCTGCGGCGGCCGAGTCCGCGCGCCAGCCTCAGCAGAACCGTTCTGAGCGCCGCAGCGAACGTCCGGAACGCAGTGAGCGTCCGGAGCGCAGTGAGCGTCGTGAACGCCCGCGTCGTGAAGATGCCGACTATGATCTGCCGCCGGTGCAGTCCGCGACGACTTCTTTGGCGGACCTCTTTGCAGGTTTCACCGCAAGCGATGACGAAGAGAAATAATCACGCTTTTTAATGGAATTGGGCTGTTCTTTGGAACAGCCCAATTTTTATCCTTCCCGTCAGGAGGCAAAATTTTGAAGCTTGTAATTTTATTTGGGCCACAGGCAGTGGGGAAAATGACAGTGGGGCAGGAGCTCGCAAAACAAACAGGCTTAAAATTGTTTCACAACCATATGACAATTGACCTGGTGTCAAATTTTTTTGATTATGGCACCGTGGAAGGAAAGCGCCTTGTTTCGCTGTTCCGACAGGAAATTTTTGAGGCTGTGGCAGAAAGCGGTTTACCCGGTTTGATCTTTACCTATGTATGGGCGTTTGATATGCAGGAGGATTGGGCATATATCGAAAGTTTGTATCAGCTGTTTCGCACACATGGAGCAGAAGTGTACTTCGTTGAGCTTTCGGCAGAATATGCTGTGCGCTTTGAGCGCAATAAAACACCGAACCGGCTTTCCAACAAGCCAACAAAACGCGACTTGGTGCGTTCAGAGGCAATCTTTTGCGCAGTGGAAAAGAAATATCGGCTTAACTCTATGGATGGTGAGATCCCTTACCCGAATTATCTCCGTATCGATAATACGACGCTTGCGCCGGAAGCCGCGGCTGCAATGATATCGAATCATTTCGCCTTTTAAAGTGAATCTTTTCAAACACACCTTCCGTGCGGGAATGCTTTGGAAGGGTGTTTTTGTGCTTTTAACAAAACCGGAATTATAGTATAATATAATTCGTATGGCGTTGTGAGGTGAACTTATGGCAACTAAAAAGAAAGCCACAAAACGAAATAAGCAGATTGAAGAGCAGAACCGGAGGGAAGTGTCAGGGATCTGCCTGATTGCACTTGGCCTCTTTTTAGGGGCGAGCCTGTATTCTGATGCAGTGGGATTGGTCGGGAAAGCGATTAGCGCCTTTTTCTTTGGAATTTTTGGCCTTGGTGGATATGCTGTTCCGGCAGCAGTAGTGGCTTTTGGAGGGCTATTAATTATTTTTTCTGAAAACTCAATGCGGCCTGCTGCGGCCTTTCTCGTTGTTTTGGGCACGCTTTCAATATTAACCTTGCTGCACATTCATGCACGGTCTGCAATTGAAGGCGTGCGTTTCCTTGAATACTATAAAGATGCCTATGAGTTCGGGACGCTTTATCGGCAGGGCGGCGGCATGCTTGGTGCTTTACTGGCATATCCTTCGCTGCTGCTAATCGGTAAAGTTGGCGCTTATATCCTGTTTATCGCATGTATTCTTGTTACATTCCTGGTGCTGACAAAACTATCCATCAAGCATGCGGGGGAAAAGCTCGGCGCTACAATCAAGACCGGTGTAGATCACATGGCAGCACAACGCGAACAGCGTAAGGCAGAGCTTTATACTGAAGCTCTTGCGCAGAAACCTGCGGCTAAACGCACGAAGGCCGTCGATGCTGTGCCTGAGCGGCCCATGAAACGGCGGAACAAAGCTGCCCGGGAAGCTGAAGCGCTTACAATTGGGCCTGAAATGGAGCCTGCAGGAAATCCCAATGCTGTGCGCAACGCTGAAGGTGAGCTTGCATTTATGCCCACGAGCGGTGCGATTGAGCGAAAAAAGAAGAAGCCCGCTTCACTGCCACTGGATGAGCAGGGGGATTTTGCATTCCAAGGTTTGGACGAGCCACTGGAAGATGGAAGTTACTTTGCGCCGGAATATATTCCGCCGATTCCGGAGCAAGAGCGCGTTTCCCGTATTTCAGATCGTGCGCCTGCAGTTTCCGAAACTGAAACCATTTTGCCAACGGTGGAAAAGCCCGCAAAACCGCAGGAAAGCATAGCACAACCTGCCGAGGTAGAGAGCATTGAGTCCGCGGCACCTGTAATTGAATATCAACGCCCGCCGTTCACGCTGCTGAACAGCCCTAACCCACACTATGCGGCTGGGACGGAATCCCCGCAGGAAAAGGGAAAGCTCCTTGTGGAAACACTTGCAAGCTTCAACATTAGCGCACGCATCATCAATATCAGCGTTGGCCCTGTGATCACCCGCTTTGAACTGCAGCCGGCACAAGGAGTGCGCGTAAATCGCATCACAACCCTTTCACAGGATATTGCGCTCGCACTTGCTGCCCCGCGCGTGCGCATTGAAGCGCCCATTCCGGGGAAGGCCGCAATCGGCATCGAAATCCCAAATAAGAATACGGCGCCGGTGCTGCTTCGTGAAATCGTGGAATCCAAAGAGTATATGGCCGCGAAATCCCCCATCGCGTTCGCGCTCGGTAAGGACATTGCGGGCAAGGTGATGTTCGCAGATCTCGACCGCATGCCGCATCTGTTGATTGCAGGCTCCACGGGTTCCGGAAAAAGCGTCTGCATTAATGATATTATTATCAGCATGGTGTACAAATCTGCGCCGAGTGATGTGCGGATGATTCTGATCGACCCCAAAGTGGTCGAAATGAAGGTGTTTTCAACACTTCCGCATCTGCTTCTGCCCGTTGTAACGGATCCCAAGAAGGCAGCGGGTGCGCTGAAGTGGGCTGTGCTTGAGATGGAACAGCGCTACCAGAAGATGGCACAAAAGAACGCGCGCGGATTGGATCGCTATAACAGCCTTGTATCGGAGGAGGAAAAGCTTCCACGCATCGTGATCGTGATTGACGAACTTGCAGATCTGATGATGGTTGCCGCGAAGGAGGTGGAGGAGTCTATCTGCCGCATAGCGCAGCTTGGCCGTGCTTCCGGCATCCATTTGATTGTTGCCACCCAGCGCCCTTCCACAGATATCATTACGGGCCTGATAAAAGCAAACATTCCTTCACGAATCGCGTTTATGGTATCTTCCGCCGTGGATTCCCGCGTCATCATGGATGAAAGCGGTGCGGAAAAACTGCTCGGCAAAGGCGACATGTTGTTCCATGCAAACGGCGCAAATAAACCTGTGCGCGCACAGGCGGCTTTTGTTTCGGATGAAGAGGTGGAACGTGTAATGGATTTCTTTGGCGAAACCCAGTCTGTACCGCCTGTGCAGGAAAGCGCGTTTGAGGAATTGACTACCGGCGCTGCCACCGGCGCGCAGGGCAATGGAAAGCAGGAGGACGAGCTTTTGCCGGAGGCTGTCAAGATCGTACTTGACAGCGGGCAGGCATCCATTTCAATGATTCAGCGCCGCTTGCGCGTAGGGTATGCGCGGGCTGCGCGCTTGATTGACATCATGGAACAGATGAAGATCGTAAGCGGTTTTGATGGCAGCAAACCGCGTAAGCTTTTGATCGATCACGCGGAATATAACCGCATGTTTGGAACGGGAAATGAGACGGAGGGGCACGAAGAATGAGTACAGTCGGTGTTATTTCGCTTGGGTGTTCAAAAAACCGCGTGGATTCCGAGCGCATCCTCGGCTGCTTTGCGGATGCGGGGTTTACGATTACGCCGAATCCGGAAGAGGCGGAGGTGCTTCTTGTGAACACTTGTGGCTTTATAACTCCTGCAAAGGAAGAATCTATCAATACCACGCTTGAGATGGCGCAATATAAGCAAACCGGACGCTGTAAGCTGCTCGTGATGGCTGGCTGCCTGAGCCAGCGTTACCCCGGTGAGCTTGAAGCAGAAATGCCAGAGGTGGATCTCTTTTGGGGCGTGCGTGAGCCGGAACTGTTGGTACGGCGTGTGTGTACGATGCTGGGGCTTCCAGCGAACTGCGCGATGCATGGAGGCCGGATTCTTACTACGCCTGCTTACAGTGCCTACCTGCGCATCGCGGATGGATGCGACAACCGGTGCACTTATTGCGCAATCCCGTTGATCCGCGGCGGAAGAAAGAGTGTGCCTATGGATGTGCTGCTGAGAGAAGCGCATTCTTTGGCGGAAAGCGGCGTAAAAGAACTTACATTGATCGCACAGGACACTTCTGCCTATGGAAGCGAGCTTTACGGCAAGCCTATGCTTGCCGAGCTTTTGCGGGCACTGTGTGGAGTCGATGGTTTCCAATGGATTCGCGTCCTCTATGCATATCCGAATACGGTAACGGAAGAACTGATTGACACCATGCTTTCCAACGACAAAATTGTAAAGTATATCGACATGCCCATTCAGCATATTGCGCCTGCATTGCTTACGCGCATGAACCGTCACGGTACGCGCGAACACATCGAGCATATGGTTGAATACATCCGCAGGGCTTCGGATGCGTTTATTCTGCGTACAACGGTCATGTTGGGCTTTCCGGGTGAGGGGGAAGCCGAATTCGGGCAATTGGCTGAATTCTTGAAAAGCTATCCTTTCGACCGCGTCGGCGCATTTGCATTCTCTCCGGAGGATGGAACATCTGCGGCGCTGATGGACGGGCAAGTTGAGGAGCATGTGAAGCAGGAGCGCCTTGATGCAATCATGCGTGCACAGCGGCATATTTCTCTTGAATTGAACAGAAAACGTGTGGGCAAAACGGAAACCGTTCTGGTGGAACGTGTTTCAGGGGATATGGCATATGGCAGAAGCTATGCGGAAGCGCCTGACGTGGATGGCATGATTGCCGTTTCCGGCACAAAGAATGCCGGCCTCATACCCGGAAAGTTTGTAAAGGTTAAATTGACACATGCGGATGCATATGATCTGAAAGGAGAACTCCTGCAATGAACCTCCCAAATAAACTCACAATCCTGCGCATTATTCTGGTCCCTGTATTTGTGGCGTGTTTTTACTTACCTGTGGAAGGAGCGATGTATATTGCCGCCGCCGTGTTTGTTGTAGCATATTTCACGGACATGCTCGATGGGTACATCGCACGCAAGTATAATCTCATCACCGATTTTGGCAAATTGATGGACCCTATGGCGGACAAGCTTTTGACTGCAGCGGCGATGATTATGCTGACGGCATATGGCCTCTGCTCTCCAATTGCCACATTCCTGACCATTGGCCGCGAGCTTGTCATCAGCGCATTTCGCCTCGTTTCTGCTACGCAGGGCGTTGTGATTGCAGCGGGGAAGATCGGGAAACTTAAGACTTTAACACAATTTATTGGCATAGTGCTCATCCTTTTGGGCAATCCGCTGTTCAATAGAATTGGCGTGCCGTTTGATCAGATTGTAATTTGGATTTCCGTGGTATTGGCAGTGTGGTCCTGCACAGACTATATCGTAAAAAACCTCAAGGCTCTGAAATTTGATTAACTTCAGAAAGGCGAAATCATGACGGCTGAGATACTTTCCGTCGGCACAGAGCTGCTGATGGGCAATATTTTGAATACAAACGCGCAATATATTTCCCAAAAGTTGTGTGATCTTGGAATTAACTGCTACTTTCAAACTACGGTTGGCGATAATCACGATCGCCTTGTTGCTGCGGTAGACCTTGCGCTTTCCCGGGCGGATCTGCTGATCCTGACAGGGGGACTCGGACCCACTGCAGACGACCTTACCAAAGAAACGATTGCGGATGCATTCGGGCTGGATCTTGTACTTGATCCGGCTTCTGAAGCGCATATCCGCGCACGCTTTGCCCGCATGGGACGCGAGATGACGCCGAATAACATGAAGCAGGCTATGTTCCCGCGCGGCTGTATCATCCTGCCGAACCCAAACGGTACGGCGCCCGGCTGCATCGTAGAGGCAGGGGAGAAGGCTGCAATTTTACTTCCCGGACCGCCAAAAGAAATGGCGCCGATGTTTGACGCTTCCGTAATGCCATATCTTGAGAAGCGAAGCGGGTATATGCTTCTGTCCCGCGTTGTGCACGTCTTCGGCATGGGAGAATCCGAAGCGGAATACCGCCTCTTACCATTGATGGAACGGCAAACAAACCCAACGGTTGCGCCTTATGCGCTTGCCGGAGAAATGAAGCTGCGCGTCACGGCACGCTGTAAGAATGTAGCCGAAGGCGAACTGATGGTGGCCCCTTTGCTTGCAGAAATCAAGGAAACGCTTGGCAGCGTAGTCTATTCAACAAACGATCAGGAACTCCACGAGGTCTGTGCCGCGCTGCTCCGAGAGCATGGAATGACGCTTGCCGCAGCGGAAAGTTGCACAGGCGGTATGATCGCTTCAAAACTCATTTCCGTTCCGGGGATATCGGAGTATTTTTTGGAGGGAGCGGTTACCTATTCAAATGAGGCAAAGATGCGCCGTCTTGGCGTAAAACGGGAAACGCTGGAAGCGCATACTGCCGTAAGCGAAGCGGTTGCCCGCGAAATGGCAGAAGGGGTTCGTGCAACTTCCGGTGCTTCACTGGGCCTTGCGACGACCGGAATCGCAGGACCGGACGGCGGGACGGCGGAGCGCCCTGTCGGTCTTGTGTATATCGCGCTTGCCGACGCAAAGGGCACAGTTGTGCGGGAACTGCATTTGAGCGGAAACCGGGAACGGATCCGCAACGCGGCGAGTCTTAATGCACTCGACCTGCTCCGGCGTTATTTATGCGGAAGCTTAACAAATTGCTGATGCAAAAAAAGCGAACATATGTTAGAATTATTCCAACACTCTGATTATTAAAAAAGGATGGTACCGTCCGCTATGGCAATGGAAAAAGAAAAAGCATTGGAGATGGCATTAAGCCAAATCGAAAAACAATTTGGTAAGGGCGCTGTGATGAAGTTGGGCGATGCGGCTGCAAAGATCAGCGTTTCCACGATCCCTTCCGGTTGCCTGGAGCTGGATTTTGCCCTTGGCGTGGGCGGCATTCCACGCGGTAGAATTATTGAGATTTATGGCCCGGAATCTTCCGGTAAAACGACAATTGCGCTGCATGTAATCGCCGAATCCCAGAAGCTTGGCGGAACGGCTGCGTTCATTGATGCAGAACATGCGCTTGACCCTGTATACGCAGAGAATCTGGGCGTAGATGTGGATGAACTTTATGTATCCCAGCCGGATACTGGAGAACAGGCGCTTGAAATCTGTGAGGCGTTGGTGCGCAGCGGGGCGATGGATGTTGTTGTTATCGACTCTGTAGCAGCATTGGTGCCAAAGGCGGAAATTGAGGGCGATATGGGGGATTCGCATGTCGGCTTGCAGGCGCGTCTTATGTCCCAGGCGTTGCGCAAACTTGCGGGTGTCATCAGCAAATCCAACACGATCGTCATCTTTATTAACCAACTCCGCGAAAAAGTTGGCGTAATGTTCGGCAATCCGGAAACCACCACAGGCGGTAAAGCGCTTAAATTCTATGCTTCCATTCGGCTTGACGTGCGCCGGATTGATTCCATCAAAAACGGCAACGACGTCGTCGGCAACAGGACGCGGATTAAGGTTGTAAAAAATAAAGTTGCTCCGCCGTTTAAAACCGCTGAATTTGACATTATTTACGGCGAAGGCATCTCGCATGAGGGATCTGTGTTGGATATGGCCGTAAACCACAAAATCATCAACAAGACTGGGGCTTGGTATTCCTATGGGGATATGCGCATGGCGCAGGGGCGCGACAATGCACGCCTGTTTTTGAAGGACAATCAGGAGCTGTGCAACGAAATTGAGCATAAGCTCCGTGCAGAACTTGCTGCAGCTGCTGCCAAGCCGGAGGCGCATCCGGAAGCGGAAGAATAAGCCTCCGGTGAACGCTGAAAACAGCGTAAAAAATATCTTAAGCATGTCAAGGATACGGCCCCCCGTATCCTTGACTTTTATTTTCAAAGGGGTTAAAATAACTGTGAGTAATTATGTCGGTGTGTAATTTCATAGATTTTGCGGTTTATGGAATTGTGTCCATGCATACTGAGTAGTGAGATACTCGGCATTTTATATACACTTGGAGGTGCTTGTTTGTCTGTGAACGACATTATAATCCCCATTGCAGTTGGGGTGGCTTGTTTGGCTGCGGGCGGTTTTGGCGGATACTGCTATCGTCGAAATATCGCGGAAGCCAAGGTTGCAAAGGCGGAGGACGCCGTCAAGCAAATGATTGATGATGCGCAGAAACGCGCAGAAAGCATAAAAAAAGAGACCATTTTGGAAGCAAAGGAAGAGGTTTACCGAATCAAGAGCGAAAACGAAAAGGAAAACCGCGACCGGCGCAACGAATTGCAGCGCGCTGAGCGCAGATTGGTTCAACGCGAGGAAACACTGGATAAGAAAATTGACGGCGTTGAACAACGGGAAGAGGCGCTGAACAGGAAGCAGAAAGAGGTAGAGGATCTCGAAGCTTCCATTCAGGATTTGCATGACCGCCAGCTTAAGGAGCTTGAAACCATTTCCGGAATGTCGATGGACGAGGCAAGGGAAATCCTTTTGAGCAATGTGGAGCGTGATGCCCGCCACGAAGCGGCGCTGATGATCCGCGATATTGAAGCAAAGACCAAGGAAGAAGCGGATAAGCGTGCACGCAACATCGTTTCCATGGCCATTCAGCGCTGCGCTGCCGATCATGTGGCGGAAACTACAGTTTCCGTTGTTCCGCTTCCAAACGATGAAATGAAAGGCCGCATCATTGGGCGTGAGGGCCGCAACATCCGTACACTTGAGACCGCAACCGGTGTCGATCTCATTATCGACGATACGCCCGAGGCTGTCATCCTTTCGGGGTTTGACCCTGTTCGCCGCGAAGTAGCGCGCATCGCGCTTGAAAAGCTTATCATGGATGGCCGAATCCATCCTGCACGCATTGAAGAAATGGTGGAAAAGGCGCGCAAGGAAGTTGATGTACAGATCCGCGAGGCAGGGGAACAGGCAATTTTTGAAACCGGCATTCACGGATTGCACCATGAGCTTGTGAAAGTACTTGGCCGCCTGCGCTATCGTACCAGCTATGGACAAAATGTGCTGAAGCATTCCATTGAGGTCTCTCACCTTGCAGGCATCATGGCGGCCGAAATCGGGGCAAACGTTAGCCTTGCAAAGCGCGCCGGCCTCTTGCATGATATTGGCAAGGCAATCGATCATGAGGTTGAAGGACCACATGTGCAGATTGGCGCTGATCTCGCTAAAAAATATCGTGAAAACAATCAGGTCGTAAACGCGATTATGGCACATCATGGCGATGTGGAGCCGGCGACGGTAGAGGCTGTACTCGTTCAGGCCGCAGATGCAATTTCCGCCGCGCGGCCCGGTGCGCGCCGCGAGACGCTTGAAAATTACATTAAGCGCCTTGAAAAGTTGGAAGAAATTGCGAACTCTTTTGAGGGCGTAGATAAGTCCTATGCGATTCAGGCGGGCCGCGAGGTGCGTATTGTTGTAAAACCGGAGAACGTGAATGATGCCGATACCATCATCATGGCTAAGGAAATCGTTAAGCGCATTGAGACAGAGCTCGAATATCCGGGACAGATCAAGGTGAACGTAATCCGCGAAACGCGCGCCGTGGAATTTGCAAAATAATGTTTGAAAAAATCAAGGATATGCTTGGCTGCATATCCTTGATTTTTAAGTGGGAGGAAATGTGGAACACTTGATTCCGGTTGCGGATGCACATTGTGATTTTTTATATTACATGCTTTATGACCATTTCAAACTGAAAACAACAGCGCCCCGGCAGGCTGTCAGCCTGCCGTATTTACATCAGGGCGGTGCTTCTATCCAGTTTTTTGCGGCATGGATTGACCCGGACATGCGAGCCTCCGGCCTGCAGCAGTGCATGTGGCTGATCGATGCGTATTACCGCATGCTTGAAGAATGCAAGGATGCCGGCATCATACCGTTCTCGCGGGAGTTTACGCCGGAAAGCGGAAAGACTGCAACGGTGCTCACCATCGAAGGCGGAGAGGCATTGATGGGGCGTGAAGAAAATCTGCGCCTGTTTTATCGGCTTGGCGTGCGTGCTATGACTTTGACCTGGAACGCCACAAATGAATTGGCACATCCCGCAATGAGCCGTGTGAACCGCGGGCTCACAAAACTTGGACGTGAAATCGTTTACGAGATGGATCGCATCGGTATGGCGGTGGATTTGGCACACCTGAGCGATGCAGGCATCGATGACGTACTTTCCAGTGTGAAGCATCCGGTGTTTTCCTCGCATACCAATGCACGCGCAGTCTGTCCTCATAAACGGTCGCTTTCGGATGAACACATCCGCGCCATTGCGGAAAGCGGCGGTGTTGTCTGCGTGAACTACTATCCGCCACAGCTCTGCCGAAAAGGAGAAGCCAGTATTGCGGACATCGTGAGGCATATTCTGCATATAGCGGAAGTGGGCGGCTTGGAGCATGTGGCGCTCGGCTCGGATTTTGACGGCATGAGCGAATATCCCAGAGATTTAAAGAACTGGGGCGATGTACCAAGGCTGCTCGACGCACTTTTGCACGAGGGTCTTTCGGAGGCGGAGGTGCGGCGCATCGCATATGACAATCTACGCGATTATATCGTACAGTTTTATTGAAAAAGAAACGGCGCTCATACAGGAAAGGAAAAGCAGCTGCTTTTCGGCAGTCTTGGGTGCAGCTTTGAACACGTGCAACCTGAGGAAACTTGACAGCGACAATGAACCGCTTGCGGAAAAGGGGAGCAGCGGAACATAAAAAATCGCCGCAAGCGATATGAAGCTTGCGGCGACTATGGCAGGGGCAGAAAGATTCGAACTCTCAAGAACGGTTTTGGAGACCGCTATGTTACCATTACATCATGCCCCTTTGGCTCAACGAACGTATTATAGCATTCAGCATCGTTGTCTGTCAATCATTTCTATGCTGCAAGTTTTGTATTGGTGCAACGTTTTAAGCGGAGCCCGCAAAGAAAGCATGCTATAAGGACTCCAGGCGCAGAAGACGGCGAAATAAAGCGGCGGCAGCAGGAGGGGGAAGTATGATCCTTTCTTTTGTTGCGGATTGCACCCATAAAAGATATAATAGCATTAGTGTAAATATGCTTATGAGGTAAACGAATGAGAAAAACTGTTGAAGTTCCGCCGGAAGAGCTGCAGAAAAGCCTTCAGGCTTCAGCCAGCTTAAAGAAGGAGCTGGAAGGACGCGGCTTTCAATATTATATCGAATCTTACGGCTGCCAGATGAACGATCATGATGCCGAGAAGCTTTCCGGCATGCTGCAAACATGCGGATTTTCCCCTGCGCCTTCAAAGGAAGAAGCGACCCTGCTGCTGTTCAACACATGTTGTGTGCGCGAACATGCTGAAAAGCGCGTGTTCGGCAACATTGGAGCGCTTAAAAAGCGGAAGGAGAACGAACCGGGTCTCTTGATAGGCGTATGCGGTTGCATGATGCAACAGCGAGAAGTTGCTGAGCGGCTTTTTAAGCGTTTCCCGTTTGTGGATCTTGTGTTCGGAACACATGAGCTGCATCATTTCCCATTGCTGCTGTCCCGCACGCTGGCAGGCGAACGTGTGTTTTCTGTACGTGAAAGTGACGGCGAGATTGCCGAAGGGCTGCCCGTGGTGCGCGGCGGCAGCTTTTCCACCTTTGTTACGATTATGTACGGATGCAACAACTTTTGCTCATACTGTATTGTGCCGTATGTACGCGGCAGGGAACGCTCCCGTGCACCCGAAAACATTGTTGCTGAGGTACGTTCACTTGCGGAGCGTGGTTTCCGGGAAATTACGCTGCTTGGACAGAACGTTAACTCCTATGCCTATGCGGATGACGGGGTGGATTTTCCAGAGCTTCTTCGCCGCGTAAGCACTGTGGAGGGCATTGAACGCATCCGCTTTATGACATCGCACCCCAAGGATCTTTCTCCCCGGTTGATCGAGGCGATGGCAACCCTGCCAAAGGTCTGCAATCATATTCATCTGCCGGTCCAGTCCGGCAGCAACCGCATTCTTTCCGAAATGAACCGCCGCTATACACGCGAAAAATATCTCGGTCTCGTAGAAGATATCCGAGCGGCAGTAGAGGGTGTGGAGCTCACAACAGACATTATTGTAGGCTTTCCCGGCGAAACAGAGGAGGATTTTGAGGAAACCCTTGCGCTTGTGCGACAGGTCGGTTTTTCAGCCGCATATACCTTCATGTATTCACCACGCCTTGGGACGCGCGCTGCGGAGATGGAGAACCAAGTCCCCGAAGAGGTCAAAAAAGATCGCTTGCTTCGCCTGAATGCATGCAGTGCAGAGCAGCTTAAGGTGGGAAACCGGAAATACATCGGCCAAGAGGGCACGGTACTCGTCGAAGGTTGCGACCGGCGGGAGAAAGCACCCATGGCATATGGAAAACTCACAAATTTTAAAATGGTATATTTTCCCGGTGACGCGGGACTCATTGGGTCAATGCGCCATGTGAGGATTACGGGAATACAGAACAATTCGCTGATTGGCGAACTTGTGGAATGAATGAGAGAAGGGCGGAAAAATCAAATGGTGATTGAAAAAGCAAGAGAGCTTGGTATTGCACTGAGCGAATCCCAAGAATTCAGGCGCATGCTTCAGGCGCGCGCTGCCATAGAGGAAAACGAGACTTTAGCCAATACGATCAACCTGCTTCAGGAAAAGCAGAGGATGATTGCGGATCTGCTGGCTGAGGGAGGGGATTCGGATAATAGAATTGACCTCTCTACGCTTTCCAATGAAATTGACGACATCCAAACTGAACTGATGGAGTCCGGGCCGTTTGTGGAGATGCTGGACGCGCAGCATGCTTTTGAAGCCCTGATGCAGCGCGTGAACCGTGTGATTGCGGCTTGCATCGGCGCTGACTTCAGCGATGAGCCCACAGGAGCATGCGGTGGTGATTGCGGCGGCTGCGGCGGCTGTAAGCATTAAACGCTTTACCCGGCATGCGCCGGAATTTGTTTTGTGCGGACAATTGAACGGGAGGAAAATGCGCCAATGCCGGCAAGCCTGACGCCCATGATGCAGCAATACCTGACGCTTAAGGAAAAATATAGCGATTGCCTTTTGTTTTTCCGTTTGGGCGATTTTTATGAAATGTTTTTTGAGGATGCGCTGACTGCGGCGCGCGAACTTGACATCGTACTCACCGGGCGTGATTGCGGGCTCGAGGAGCGTGCTCCGATGTGCGGCGTACCATATCATGCAGTAGATTCTTATATTAGCCGCCTGATTGAAAAGGGTTATAAGGTGGCTGTTTGCGAGCAGTTGACTGACCCGGCACTTGCAAAAGGGCTGGTGGAACGCGATGTTGTGCGCGTGTTTACGCCCGGCACTGTGATTGAGGAAAGCATGCTCAATGAGCGCAAGAACAATTACATAGCCTCTTTGTTCCTTTGTGCGAACACTTTGGGCCTTGCCTATTGTGATGTTTCCACGGGCGATTTTGTCGTGATGGAGTTCAATTCTGAAAAATGGGCAACTGAGCTTATGGATGAGTTGGCTCGCATCCAACCCACCGAAATCATTGCAAACGATGCGCTTTTTTTGCAGGAATCGCTTGTGAAACGCCTGCAGGCAACGAGCTTTCTTGAATGCTATGCTGGCTGGGCTTTTGAACAGGAGCAGGCAAACATGCGCCTTTGCACGCACTTTGGCGTTGCAAGCCTTGCCGGATTCGGCTGCGAAAAACTTTGTTCTGCGATTTCTGCGGCAGGCGCCCTGCTGAATTACCTAGAGGAAACACAGAAAAATTCGCTTGCGCATATTCGAAAGATCAGTGTGCTGCGCCGCACGCTTTACATGGGGCTGGATGCGTCCACACGCCGTAACCTGGAGCTCACACAACCGCTGCGTTTTGAAGGCAGCAAAAAGAGCACGCTCCTGTATCTGCTGGATAAAACCGCAACGGCGATGGGAGCACGCCTTTTGCGTGCTTGGCTGGAACAACCTCTGCAAAATATGGACGACATCAACGCGCGTTTGGACGCAGTGGAGGAGCTTTTCAAAAAACAGCATGCGCGGGAGACGCTGCGCAGCGCGCTCAATTCAATTTATGATATTGAACGGCTCTGCAGCCGCATCGCATATGGCACGGTTCATGCCCGTGACTGCGATGCCCTGCGCGCTTCCCTTAGCCACCTGCCTGAAGTACTTGAGGCGGTCGCTGCGCTCGAAGCGCCCGAATTCCGGCGCATTGCTGCGAACCTTGACCCTATGGATGATATTGCTGCGCTGCTCAATGCAGCGATTGTTGAAAGCCCTCCGCTGAGTGTGAAGGAGGGGGGGGTTATCCGGGATGGCTTTAATGCTGAAGTAGATTCTCTGCGCGAAGCTGCACGCAACGGGAAAAGCTGGATTGCAAAAATGGAGGCTGATGAACGATCGGCTACGGGCATAAAAAACCTAAAAATTGGCTATAACCGCGTATTTGGATATTATATCGATGTAACAAAATCTTACCAAAACCTTGTGCCCTATACGTATCAGCGCAAGCAGACGCTTGCAAATTCGGAGCGCTATATTACGCCGGAGCTTAAAGAACTGGAAGAAACAATTGTGGGCGCTGAAGAAAAGCTTGTCTCTTTGGAATACCGGCTTTTCATAGAGCTGAGAGAGACGTTGGCGGGCTGCATTGAACGTTTGCAGAAAGATGCAAAACTCATTGCAGAGCTGGACGTCTACCGTTCCCTTGCACAAGTGGCGTTTGAAAACGATTATTGCCGCCCGCATATCCAAAAGAAGGGCGCGATAAATATTGTGGATGGACGGCACCCTGTGGTAGAGCGCTCTTTAAAAGACGGCTTTGTTCCCAACAATACGCTGTTGGATGCAAAAGAGAACCGCCTTTTGATATTGACAGGCCCTAACATGGCGGGGAAGAGCACATACATGCGCCAAGTGGCGCTCATTGTGCTGATGGCGCATGTGGGTTCCTTTGTGCCTGCAAAAAAGGCAGCAATCACGGTGACGGATCGCATCTTCACCCGTGTGGGTGCATCGGACAACTTAGCTTCCGGACAAAGCACGTTTATGGTAGAAATGAGCGAGGTTTCCAACATCCTCAATAACGCCACGGCAAACAGCCTCTTGATTCTTGACGAGATCGGCCGTGGAACAAGCACGTTTGACGGCCTCTCCATTGCATGGGCTGTGCTGGAGCATATAGCGGATCCATCAAAATGCGGCGCTAAAACCCTCTTCGCTACGCATTATCATGAATTGACAGAGCTGGAAGGCAAGCTTGCAGGGATCAAGAATTACCGCATTTCCGTAAAAGAGGTTGGGGACGATATCATTTTTCTGCGCCGCATTGTTCGTGGCGGTGCGGACAAAAGTTTTGGTGTGCAGGTTGCACGGCTAGCTGGCCTTCCGGACGATGTGATTGTGCGTGCGAAGGAGTTGCTCAAGCAGCTTGAAGCGGCGGACATTAACCATGGCCTTTTGGACGAGCTTCGTCCTGCGGCGGATGATGTGCAGCAGCTTACGCTGTTCGGCTCGCCTGCGCCAGATGACATTGTGGAGTCGCTCAAACAGATGAACGTGGATTCGCTCACGCCGCTTGAAGCACTCAACACGCTCTATGATTTGCATATGCGGGCAAAATTGAGGTAAACATGAAACGGATTAAAGTACTAAGCCAGCTTACGGCAAATCAAATCGCCGCAGGAGAGGTGGTTGAGCGGCCGGCTTCCGTTGTAAAAGAGCTCGTTGAAAACGCGCTTGACGCAGGCGCCTCCGCCATCACCATCGAAACAAAAGGCGGGGGACTCGAATCCATTCGCGTAACAGACAACGGTTGCGGTATTCCGGCTGAGGATGTGGAAACCGCGTTCCTCAGGCATGCGACAAGCAAAATCAGCACTGCGGACGACCTTTCTCATATCGAGACGCTTGGCTTCCGTGGTGAAGCGCTTGCTTCCATCGCCGCTGTTTCGCATGTAACGCTTAAAACCTGCACGGCAGAGGAAGAAGCAGGAACGCTCCTTCGCGTCAGTGGCGGCGAAGTAAAAGAAAATCATGCCACAGGTACTCCGCAGGGTACGGCAATTGAGGTAGAGAACCTGTTTTTCAATGTTCCTGCACGCCTGAAATTCATTAAAAGCGCACGGGCTGAATCCGCTTACATCAGCGATTACATTTCCCGCATGCTGATGGCGCGCGCCGACGTTGCCTTTAAACTTGTGCAAAATGGCAAAACCGTGTTTCAAAGTGCGGGAGACACAAATCTGCAGGATGCAATCTACTGTGTATACGGTGCGGATATGCTTCCGCATTTGCGTGAGCTATTTTATGATGACGGATATGTGCGCCTTTCCGGCTTTATTGCAACGGAACAGGCGGCGCGAAGCAATCGGAACGCACAGAGCTTTTTTATCAATGCGCGCTATATTAAATCGCAAAAACTCTCCTTTGCGCTCCAGCGCGCTTATGATATGCGCCTGATGGTTGGAAAATTCCCAGTTGCCGTGCTTAGCCTTGCGATCTCGCCGAATGAGATCGATGTAAACGTGCATCCCAACAAGCTGGATGTACGCTTTAAAAATGAAGAACGCGTTATGCGTGCGGCCACGATCGCTGCAAGGCAGGCTTTGGGAGATCCTGTGTCCATGCCAATTCCGCACACGACGGGTGGAGGTTGGCCGCAGACAGAATTCAGCCGATCAGCCGAATATGCGCGCAAAACACAGGATAGGGAGACGATACCATCTATTACGGCATATGCGCCTGATTCAAAAGAGGAATGTGTTGCGCAAGCATCATTTTCTCCGTTTGACGTATCCACGAAGCCTGCTCAGCCCCCCATACTTCGAGAGCCCGAATCAGTTACCGTAGCTCCACAGGTCAAGATTCCGGAGCGGCAATTAACGCCATGGCAAAAGAGCTCATCCTCCATGCCGGAAGCGCTTTCTGAACCCAAAACTGAGCAAGCGCAGGAACGGGATAAACGGCCTGCGCCTCTTGTGGAACGGAACGAACAGCTCAGGCTTACCTGCGGCTCATACCGCATTATTGGCCAGGTGTTTGATTGTTATTGGATCGTTCAGCAGGATGAAGACACTTTCTTCATTGACCAACATGCTGCGCATGAGCGCAGGCTGTATGAGCGATTTGCTGAAAAGGGTGTCGCAGCACAATCCCAAATATTGTTGATCCCGGCCGTTATCAAGCTTTCACCGCTTGAGTTTGAGACTTTAATGGAAAACCTTCCGCAATTTGCAGAGCTTGGCTTCGACATCGAGGAATTTGGGATGCTGACCGTGAGCGTACGTGCTGTACCATATTTAATTGGTGAGCCGCAAGCAGCCGCTTTCCTGCATGAGGCAATTGCCCTGCTCGACCGTCGCAACCGTCTTTCTACCGTTGAACTGAAGCGTGCCGCGCTGATTCAGGCGGCATGCAAACATGCGGTAAAAGCGGGAGAGACGCTTGACCACGTTGAGATTGAGGCGCTTTTGCGAGAATATGAAACGGAAGGTACGCCGCTTACCTGCCCCCATGGCCGCCCAGTTATGGTAAAAATGGCCAAGATAGATTTTGAAAAGCTTTTTAAGAGGGTACTTTAAGCATATGCGGGAAAAGCAGAAGCTCTATTTAATTGTTGGTCCAACAGCCAGCGGAAAAACTGCGGCGTCGCTTGAGGTCGCAAAGCGCATCAACGCGGAAGTCATTTCTGCGGATTCCATTCAGGTTTACCGTGGCATGGATATTGGTTCCGCAAAACCTTCCATGGAGGAACGCGCGGGAATACCGCACCACATGCTCAGCGTTGTTGCACCGAATGAGACGAAGTTCAGCGTTGCCTGTTTTCGAGAGATGGCGGATGCATGCATTGCCGACATTGCCGCGCGCGAGAAACGTCCGCTCGTTGTTGGGGGAACAGGTCTGTACGTAAATGCTTTGACCTATCCGCTCAACTTTACGGGTGCACCTGCGGATCCGGCGATTCGTGAAAAATACGTGTCCCTCGAGGCGGAGCAGCCCGGTGCCGCCCATAAACGGCTGCAGGAGGTCGACCCAGCTTCAGCCGCACGCCTACATCCAAATGATAAAAAACGCGTTATTCGCGCGCTTGAGGTATTTGAGCTTACCGGAAGGCCGATTTCTGAAAACGGAGAAGGCTTTTCAGCGCTTGATGAGTCAAAGCTTCCCTACACGGTGCGCATCGCCGGGCTTACAATGCCGCGCGAGGTTTTGTATGCGCGGATCGAGCAGCGCGTAGACCGCATGATGGAGCAGGGGCTGCTGGACGAGGTAAAGGCGCTGCTTGAAAAGGGATATTCTCCCGAACTTCCCGCGCTGCAAGGCCTTGGCTATAAACAGCTGCTCTCTTTTTTGAGCGGAACAATTACGCTTTCTGAAGCGGTTGAAGCAATTAAGCGGGAGACGCGGCGCTTTGCAAAGCGGCAGATTACATGGTTTAAACGGGATTCGCGCATCCGCTGGTATGATGCAGCCGCGTATGCCGATATTTCAGCACTTGGAGAGGCGATCGCGGCACAATTTCTGCAGGAAGACGGGGAGGAATAACATGGCTGCCGATAATAGCATGAAGCCCTTTGGCGGGTTGCAGGATACGTTTTTAAACTCTCTCAGAAAAGAAAAAATCCCGGTTACTGTGCATGTAGTCAACGGATACCAGCTTAATCATCTTCTGATTATAAGTTTTGACAGCTATGCAATTTTAGCCGAAGCCGGCGGAAAGCAGATGCTGCTTTACAAGCATGCAATCTCTACGATCACTCCGGAACGTGCAATCGTTATTGAGCCGGGCGGTTTGAAGAAAGAAGCAAAGGAAGAACAGAAATGAACCAAAATCAGAAAAACCCTTATGCGGAATTTTCCATTTCGGAGCGCGCGCAGGCGTTTGTAAAGGCAGCCGAAGAAGATCTTATTCCGGTTTTTGCGCGCATCGAAGCAACGGAGTACAGCAATCAGGCGAAGGTACTACATGCGTTGCAGCGGGAAAAAATTGCGCTTCATCATTTTACTCCCACGACAGGATACGGGTATGATGACATCGGCCGCGATGCGCTGGATCGTGTGTTTGCCTATGCGCTTGATGCGGAGGACGCGCTTGTGCGTCCGCAGTTCACCTCAGGCACGCATGCGATCTTTACTGCGCTTGCCGGGCTGCTTGAGCCGGGGGACTGTATGCTTTCCGCAACCGGCCGGCCGTATGACACATTGGAAAAGGCGATCGGGATTTCCGGAGACGCGTATGGATCCCTCAGGCGTATGGGAATTTCATATGAAGAGGTTCCACTCACGGAAACGGGATGCATCAATGTGGAGGCTGTAGTTTTCACTCTTTTGCAAACCCAAGCTTCCGTCGTTTACTTCCAGCGTTCGCGTGGCTATTCTTGGCGCAATGCGTTGCTGCCGGAAACGGACCTTGCAACTGCATTTGATGCGGTGCGAAAGGCAAAGCCGGATTGCATCATTGTTGTGGACAACTGTTATGGAGAGTTTACGCGCACGTCTGAACCGGCTGCATTTGGCGCAGATGTTGAGATTGGATCGCTCATAAAGAATCCCGGTGGCGGAATTGCGCCGACAGGTGGATACATCGCGGGAACACATGCTTGCATTGAACGCATTGCCGAGCGCCTTACGGTACCCGGTATGGGGCGTGAAGTTGGTTCCTATGCCGGCAGCTATGCACCGTTTTACCAAGGCCTGTTTCTGGCCCCGCATATTACCGCGCAGAGTTTGAAAACAGCAGCGCTTTTTGCACGGGCCTTTGAAGCATGTGGCATGGAAACGCTTCCGTCCAGCGATGCGGAACGATCGGACATTGTTCAGTCATTGCGGTTCAGCACTGCGGAGGCTCTGATTGCCTTTTGCCGGAGCATTCAGGCCGCATCGCCGGTGGATAGCTTTGCTGTGCCAGAGCCATGGGATATGCCCGGCTATACAAGCCAGGTTATTATGGCGGCAGGTGCGTTTGTACAAGGATCCTCTATCGAACTTTCTGCGGATGCGCCAATTAAAAAGCCCTACACGGCATATGTGCAGGGCGGGCTGACCTATGCGCACGGCAGACTCGGTGTCATGCTGGCCTTGGATGCGCTTTGGAAGCTCAATATTTGCGGATAAGGCCAACTACCTTGCCGTCGATGGCAACATCCGAAGCGTCCACTATGATTGGCTCCATGCTTTGGTTTTCAGGCTGGAGCCTGATTTTTTCCCCTTTTTCGAAGTAAAGCCGCTTCACAGTTGCTGTTTCACCACTCACGCGCGCTATGATGATGTCTCCTTCAAAAACCTCTGTTTCCTTATCCACAATTAGTGTATCGCCATCCCGAATCCCGATTTCAATCATGCTTTCCCCTTGCACATTCAGTGCAAATACCTCGCCGGGCCTACGGCCGCGCAAAAATGACTCGGGGACGGAAAGATAATCCTGGATGTTTTCTTCCGCAAGAATCGGCTGTCCGGCTGCTACACTGCCCACAAGCGGTATGTTCATGCCGGGGGACATTGCAGAAGCAGGTGCAACGCTTTTGGGGAGCGTAATGGAACGCTGCTTGGAAGGGGTTAGGATGATGAGGCCTTTTGCCGCAAGGTTTTGCAAATGCATGTGAACTGTGGAGGTGGATTTTAAGCCTACGGCTGCTCCGATTTCACGCACGGTAGGCGGAATGAAGTTTTCTTCGATATAAATACAAATAAATTCATAAACAGCTTTTTGAGTTTTCCCAAGTTTCGGCATGATACTCTCCTATGACAGCCCGATTGTGGTATAATGTTAGGCAAAGTATAGCATACTATGCTCGCAAAATCAAACTTTTGTTCTGATACTTCAGGGTGAGGTGAATGATATGACTAGACGCGTTCCCGAAAATGATTACTGCGACTTGGAACCCGGAAAGCTTTGCGATAACTGCTGTCGGTGTATTGACGAACCGGGCAGGGAATTTAATACTGTTTTTGCAGAATTCGAGCTTTTATCGGAAGATTATGTGCTGGATGATGTAAACGTACTCAACGAACCGCTGGAGCGCCCCAATATCGATCCTGCACTGCTTGCGGAGTGGGAAGAGAAGCTGCGTGCATTGGAAGAAGAGGAACGCGCTGCCGAAGCGGAACACGAGAAAGCACGTAGCCGTGATACGCTCCTTGCGTTTGATATTGATCCGGATGATTTGGAGGAATAAGAGCCGTTCATTAATCTTCGCGTAGCTTTACAACTTTTGCTGCGAGCCGCCTGCGGTCTTCGGAGGCAGCGGCGTAATGCTTGCGCGTTGTGTTCACATCTTTATGTCCGAGCACATCCGCTACAAGGTAAATATCGCCCGTTTCCCGATAAAGAGTCGTCCCATAAGTGCTGCGAAGCTTATGGGGCGATATTTTTTTAAGCGGAACCGCAATCGCGGCATATTTCTCAACCAGGTTTTCTACTGCACGCACAGTAATCCGTTTTCGCTGAAGGGAAAGGAAAAGCGCTTCTTCGTGTCCTTCTTCCGCGATGATGCGTTCACGTTCAAGCATATAATCCAAAAGTGCGGCGCGTGCTTCATTCCCAAATACAAGAATATCCTGATTCCCACCTTTGCGAATAATCGAAAATTCATTTGCAGAAAAGTTTATGTCGTCCATGTTGATACCAACGAGTTCACTGATGCGGATGCCGGTCCCGAGGAAGAGCGTCAGGATTGCAAGATCCCGCTTTTGCGTGCGCACATGGTACTTTTTTTGCTTTTCGGTTAATCCATCCCCGCTTTGTACGACATCGAGCAAAATGGCAACCTCGTTTGGTTCCAGGCGGATAATGGCTTTTTCGCGGATGGTGGGCAGGTCAACAAGCGAAGGCGGGTTGTTTTTCAGCTTCTCTTTTTTACAAAAATACTTATAAAAAGAACGGATCGTTGAAAGCTTTCGCGCCTTTGCGCGATCCTGGTTCACAACTTCACGGTTGTCCTCAGCAGTATAATAAGAAACATGGGCAAGGTACGTTTCAATTTCAGTCGCACTGATTGCATCGAGATCGGAAAGCGTAAGGGATTTGACCTCGCGCCCCTGAAACGCCGGGAGCTCTGTTGTAACAAAACGGAAGAAGTTCCTGAGATCGCCCGCATAAGCGCAGCGCGTGCGCACAAGGGTTTCGTTCTCAATTCCCCGGAAAAACTCGGCACAGAAAGAAGGAAGCTCGCTCATGCGCTGCCGCAGCATTGCCGTATACTCTTTATATTGCCCGCCCGCATAGTTTGATGCCATAAATACCACCTTTCTTTTTCATTTTAATTATATCATAAAACCTCTAAAACAAGAAATTTGTATTGACGAAGCCTTTATAACGCGTTACCATTCACAATAAAAGGATGTCGAATGGAGACAGAGAGGAGAAACGCAATGGACTGGATTGATATGAGGAGCGATACGGTAACGAAGCCAACATTGGAGATGCGTGCTGCGATGGCAAGTGCAGAGGTCGGAGATGATGTATATCAGGATGACCCGACCACCAACCGTTTGGAGGCACGTGCAGCCGAGCTTCTCGGCTTTGAAGCCGCGCTGTTTATTACTTCCGGAACGATGGGAAACCAGCTTGCGCTGATGTGCAACACCCGGCGTGGTGACGAGGTGATCGCAGGTGCGGAATGCCATATCGTAATGCATGAGGTCGGTGCGGCAGCGGTGCTTTCCGGCGCGAACATCCGTCAGATCCCTTATGAAAACGGGTTGCCCGTCCCAGCACGTATTGAAGCGGCGATTCGGCCTGACGATATCCATGAGCCTCGTACAGCGCTCATCTGCATGGAAAACGCACTTGCAAACGGCCGTGTTGTTCCGCTGGACACTATGCGGGAAATTTATACTCTTGCGCATGCGCATGGTATCCCCGTGCATCTCGACGGTGCACGCATATTTAATGCAGCGGTTGCGCTTGGTGTTGATGTAAAGGAATTGACGCAGCACACCGACACGTTGACCTGTTGCCTTTCCAAGGGCCTCTGCGCTCCCGTCGGGGCTGTGTTTGCCGGAAGCCGAGAGATGGTAGAGCGCGCAAGGAGGTACCGCAAGATGCTGGGCGGCGGTATGCGGCAAAACGGTATCCTTGCAGCAGCAGGCCTGCTTGCAATTGAAAAAATGCCGGAGCGTCTGCACGTTGATCATGAAAACGCCCGCTATATGGCATCGCTGCTTCAGAGCGTCCCTGGCATCACGCTCGACATTGACAGTGTAGAAATAAACATGGTTTTTTGCAAGATCGACCGGGAACTTCCTTTTTTAGAAACCTTGCCGGAACGCATGCGGGAGCACGGAGTATTGATTGGCGGGTATGAGGGGGGAGAGTTCCGTTTTGTAACAAACCATGGCGTGTCACGCAAGGATGTGGAACATACGGTGGCTGCATTGCAAACGGTACTGTCTGAATAAAAACAGCGCAGCAATTCCACGTTTGGGAGGATACATGAAGAATCGTTTTTTATCGAAGCGCTATTGCAAGGACATTGCAACGCCGATGGGGAAAGCAATGGACCTAACGCATAGCTTCGATGATTTGATTAACCTTTGTCTCGGCGATCCGGATCTGATCACGGATGAACGGATTATTGATGCGGCGTTTGCAGACGCCAAGCGCGGCTACACAAAATATACGGACGTGCGCGGCGATCCCGAACTGCGCGCAGAGATTGCAAAGTTCTATGACGAAGAATATGGAATGAAGGTTTCGGACGAGGAAATCTTTGTTACCACGAGCGGGTGCATTGCGATGCATCTGATCATGGAAGCGATTCTGAACGACGGCGATGAGGTTTTGATTCAGGCTCCGTTATTCACGCCATACATTCAGCAAGTGCAGCTTTCGCGCGGCGTTCCGGTTGAATTGCCTACTTATGAGGAAGAGGACTTCCAGATCAACATTGAGCGGCTCGCTGCTGCGATTACCCCAAAAACCAAAGCATTGATTCTTAATTCGCCGAGCAATCCGACGGGGAGCTGCTTATCGCTTGAAACCATGCAAAAAATTGCGGAGATCGTGAAAAAGCACGACCTTGTCGTAGTGGCGGATGATATTTACACGGCGTTCAGCTTCCAAACTCCGTTTGTGCCTTTTGCAAGCCTTCCCGGGATGCGGGAGCATACCATCACCATCAATAGCTTTTCCAAAAACTTTACGATGACGGGATGGCGCCTCGGGAACATTATTGCGGATCCGGAAATTGTGGATACGATCCGTACCATTAACGAAAACGTTGTCTTTACGGCGCCGTCCATTTCACAGCGCGGCGCAATCTTTGCATTGCGTAACCGTAAGGCAATCCAGCCGACACTCATTGAAGAATACCGCCGCCGCGTTTACTATGCTTCTGAACGCATTAATGGGATCTGCAACATGTCTGTACTTTACCCGCCAAAAGGAACATTTTACGTGTTCCCAAGCATCAAAGCGACGGGCTTAACTTCTGCACAAGCGGCAGACGTAATCCTGCGCGAGGCACATGTTCTTACGATTCCGGGAAATTCCTTTGGAAAGTGCGGGGAAGGATATCTTCGCATGGCATGCACTGTCGGTGTAGATAAGCTGGCGGAGGCATTTGATCGTATTGAAAAAATTGCGGTCTTTGGAAAACGCTGATACGGTGCAAAACAACGTTGGGCGTGGAAGTAAGGAATGAATTCCACGCCTTTTTGATGCTCTTCCATAATTAATAGCAGATAGGTACCATATTTAAAGAACCAGTGAACCCAACACCCAAAATCTAAAAATCACCATCATGGCAGAGCATGAAGCATTGGCTAGGTGAAGGAAAAGGAGTGAAAGATTACAGGAGGGGGACAGCATTGCTCATAAGGTGAGCAACATTTCAAGCAATTCCTCAAAGGAACCGCTGCGCCGCTCCACGGCTGTATGATGATAAAAAGCACATGCAGCTGCTCCATCCGCATATTCATTGCCTGTTTCCGACCATAGCACAATGCGCTTATTGTTTCTGCTCGCAAGCGCCAACCCAAGTTCAACATGGGTCTCATAGCTTCCGGGCAGAAGCAGTAGAACGAAATCCGCATCGGTCACAGAAAAAACCTTCTTATATGCGGCTTCAAACAAAGCATCATAACCGGTTCCCGCCATCACAGAAGGCGCTGTGATGATATGTCCATTGTGTGCAAGCGCTTCGTTGATTTCCGCAACGCGCTGCGTATTTTCCGGACCGCCTGAAACATAAAACCGCATAATATATACCTCCAAAGGAAAGCCGCAAAATGGTTTGCAGCCTTTCTGCAAAATAAATAGTAAGCAATGTAATTATAGCAAATTTTTGTGGATCGTGGAAGCATAAGATTCTGTAATTCAGCATTGCGATTGGAGGGAAGATTTTTGTATTTCAGGGTTGACAAATAGATATACTTGAATATAATTATATATGAACACTTGAAAATACGTTTATATGAAAAGAGGACTGAGTATGGAAAGCAAAACCAAAGCGATATCCCCAGAAGGAACAGGCGATTTTTTGGCTGCGCATGAGGATGTTGTAAAACGTGTACTGGAGCGTCAGCCCGCAGATGAATATCTTTATGAGCTGGCTGAACTGTTTAAAGTATTTGGAGATTCTACGCGGATTAAAATTCTTTATGCGCTTTTTGAAAGCGATCTTTGTGTTGGAGATTTAGCTCAGCTTGTTAACATTAGCCAGTCTGCCGTAAGCCATCAGCTAAAAATTCTTAAAGATGCAAAGCTGGTAAAGTTCCGGCGGGAGGGCAAAATCATCTTTTATATGTTGGATGACGATCACGTGAGGACTATGCTCAGCATGGGCATGGAGCACGTGGAGGAATAAGAAGGTTGGAAGACGGGGGAGTAGGAGGAAAGAAAATGAGAAAAACCTATGATGTGGAAGTGGATTGCGCAAACTGTGCCGCAAAAATGGAGGAAGCTGTGAAGGCAACGCCGGGCGTTAAGGATGCCGTACTTAGCTTTATGACGCTGAAATTGAGGGTTGAATTTCAGGATGGCGTAAATGTAAATTCCGTAATGCAGGAAGCTTTACAGAGCTGCAAAAAAGTTGAAGAAGATTGCACAATCCTTTTGTAACACGGAAGCAACAACGTGAATTCAATTCATTATGGAGGGACGGTTTCAGCAAGATGACAGTAAAACAAAAGCAGGTGCTTTACAGAATTATTGCAGCTATGATTCTTCTTGTCGCGGTTGCGATCTACTGCGCCAGCATTAAAACCAACCTGTATGTTCAAGCAACGCTATACCTTATCCCGTATCTGGTTATTGGATACGATATCCTGAAAAAGGCAGGCAGAGGTATTTTAAACCGACAGATGTTTGATGAGAACTTTTTGATGGCGGTGGCAACGGTAGGCGCAATGCTGCTTGGTGATTTTAAAGAAGGCGTTGCTGTTATGCTGTTCTATCAGATCGGGGAGCTGTTCCAAAGCGTTGCCGTTGGAAAAAGCCGCAAAAACATTGCCGCCCTTATGGATATCCGGCCGGATTATGCGAACATCATCATAAATGGAAAAATCGAAAAGGTTGACCCGGAAGATGTGGAGGTTGGCACCGAAATTTTTGTGAACCCTGGTGAAAAGATTCCGATTGACGGCGTGATTGCGGAAGGCAGTACCACGCTTAACACGAGCGCTTTGACCGGAGAGAGCGTCCCCAAAGATGCGAAAACCGGAGATGCGGTGATTAGCGGATGCATCAATATGTCCGGCGCGATCCGGGTACGGACTACGAAGGAATTTGGAGATTCAACCGTTTCCAAGATTCTGGACTTGGTTGAAAACTCAAGCATGAAAAAATCGCGTTCGGAGAACTTCATTACGAAGTTTGCAAAATATTATACGCCTGCTGTGTGCTACAGTGCACTTGCACTTGCAATACTGCCACCTGTGGTGCGCTTGTTGATGGGGCTTACGCCTGATTGGCAGACATGGGTTGTGCGTGCGCTTACCTTTCTTGTAATCAGCTGTCCCTGTGCACTTGTGATCTCCATCCCACTCAGCTTTTTTGCGGGAATTGGCTGTGCATCCAAAAACGGAATTTTGGTTAAGGGTTCCAACTACCTCGAAGCCCTTGCGGATACGAAGTATGTTGTGTTTGACAAAACGGGTACGCTGACAAAAGGCGTATTTGAGGTAAACGGAATTCATCCGGCTGCTGGGTTTTCCGGTGAAGAATTGTTGCACTATTGTGCTTATGCGGAAAGCGCATCAAGCCATCCGATCAGCCTAAGCCTGAAGAAAGCCTATGGGGACAAAATTAACCTCGAAAGGGTCAGTGGGATTGAAGAGACTGCCGGGCATGGGGTTCAAGCAATCGTCGATGGACATAGCGTATATGCCGGAAATGAAAAGTTGATGAAAAAAGCAGGCGTTGCGATTTCAGAGGAACATAATGATGAAGGGACAGCGGTTTATGCTTGTGTTGACGGCAAATACGCAGGCTGCATCACGATTTCCGACATGGTAAAGGATTCCTCAAAGGCTGCAATAGCCGAGCTCAAAAAACTCGGCATAAAGCAAACTGTGATGCTTACGGGAGACACCAAACAAACTGCCGAAAGAGTAGCGGGGGAGATCGGTATTGACAGAACACACAGCGAGTTGCTTCCAGCAGATAAGGTCAATGAAGTGGAAATATTGCTTGCTGAAAAGGAGCAACGGGAAAAGTTAGCTTTTGTGGGCGATGGCATCAATGATGCGCCGGTGCTGTCTCGCGCGGACATTGGGATTGCTATGGGGGCTCTGGGGTCAGATGCGGCAATTGAAGCTGCGGATGTGGTGCTGATGGATGACAACCCCTGTAAAATTGCGCTTGCGATGAAGATTTCGGCGAATACGTTGAAAATCGTGCGGCAGAACATCATTTTTGCGCTTGCCGTGAAGCTTGTCTGCCTCATTCTTGGCGCCACAGGTGATGCAAGCATGTGGACTGCAATCTTTGCTGACGTTGGCGTCATGGTGATTGCAGTCTTAAACGCAATGCGTGCAATGCGGATCAAAAAATAAGACAATTTTCCAAGTGAAGGCTCCGAATAGCATATGCCTTTTCGGAGCTTTTCCTTCAAAAGTTTCTGCTTAACCATCTGAAATGAACATAGAAAAATAGCGTGGTCTTCCGGCATATCAAATGCTCTAAGACCACGCTATTTGGTGCGGGAAACAGGACTTGAACCTGCATGAAGTCGCCCTCACACGGACCTGAACCGTGCGCGTCTGCCAATTCCGCCATTCCCGCGAAATTTGGTGGATGGGGATGGATTCGAACCATCGAAGTCTGTGACGGCAGATTTACAGTCTGCTCCCTTTGGCCGCTCGGGAACCCATCCACGGCAAGTATTTATTTTTCAATGGAGCTGGTGATGGGACTCGAACCCGCAACCTGCTGATTACAAATCAGCTGCTCTGCCAATTGAGCTACACCAGCAAACACTGCACATTGGTGCCTCAGAGTGGACTTGAACCACCGACACAGGGATTTTCAGTCCCTTGCTCTACCAACTGAGCTACCGAGGCGAAAATTTGGCGACCCGGAGGGGGCTCGAACCCCTGACCTCCAGCGTGACAGGCTGGCATTCTAACCAGCTGAACTACCGGGCCGCGTTTCACCATCATTGCCGTTGTTCGAACGATTGGTGGGCCTTCAGGGACTTGAACCCCGGACCAATCGGTTATGAGCCGACCGCTCTGACCAACTGAGCTAAAGGCCCACAAACAGCGTTTCCCGAACAACGAACAGGGAAGTGGTGACCCCTAGGAGACTCGAACTCCTGTTACCGCCGTGAAAGGGCGGTGTCTTAACCGCTTGACCAAGGGGCCATAAATATGGTCGGGGTGAAGGGATTTGAACCCCCGGCCCCATGCTCCCAAAGCACGTGCGCTACCGAACTGCGCTACACCCCGTTCGCATTTCGCTTTTGGCGACGCTTAGTAATATACCGTATTTTGTTTCACTTGTCAACAACTTTTCTCAGAAAATCCAAACAAATTGTATAGCCGGTGGCGAAGCGCCAACACATATGGTATAATTTCAGCACAAATTGGGCATTTTTTTGAAAGGAAAGGCTTAATGTGAAAAAAATAACGATATATACTGATGGTGCCTGTTCTGGAAACCCCGGCCCGGGCGGTTGGGGTGCAATCCTGATGTACAGGGAAAACAGTAAAGAGCTTTCCGGCTATGAACCGGAAACAACCAACAACCGCATGGAACTTACAGCTGCCATTCAGGCGCTGGATGCTTTGAAAGAGCCATGTGAGGTTGAGCTTTATACGGACAGCGCCTATCTTTGCCGCGCATTTAATGAGCGATGGATCTACAATTGGATGCACAATGGTTGGCAGACTGCCTCAAAAAAACCGGTGGAAAACCGTGCGCTTTGGGAGTCATTGCTGCGCCACACAAAAACGCATAGGATTACCTGGGTTAAAGTGAAAGGCCACAGTGATAACAAATATAATAACCGCTGTGATCAATTGGCTACCGGAGCAATTAAAGCCCATCAAGCATCAAAAAAGGTTTAAAATACATATTACTATTCGTTAAACTTGTGTTTAACGAATAGTAATAAATTGGGAACCCTGCCTTCTTTTGAAATTCGCACCAAGTTTTCAGGCTAACGCAGGAGTGCGTCTACTCTAACACTCCACGAACGCACTTCTCCGGTTTCTGCCCGATACGTTCCTGAAAACACATAATATGGGATCATGGGAACATCGGCACGGAAAGGTTCGCTCCATAAGTTGAATCGTCATAGTTCAAGCTTACCGCATTCAAGACGGCGCCATCCGCGCTCCAGCGTCCACCGCCAACCTGCAGGTTTCCATACCGTTTGGCAAAATCATATGCATCCTGAAAGCCACCTGTAAGCAAAAGTCTTTCGGAATTGCTCAATTCCTTGCCCCTCCCCGGCAACGCATGTGCGGATGGCGTTTGGGCAGCTGCGTCCACTTCATCCGAATCGTATTTACGCCAACGCACACACCAATTTTCCTGTTTCTTGATTGGCCAATGTATGATGCGCCTCCCCAGGCGTGCACCTGAAGTGCTTCCTCGGTTTCCGGTTTGATTTCAAGCGCTGCAAGCACGCTTCTAAGCGTCTGCAAATAATCGCCGTCATAGGAGCATAGGAGAACCTCCCCCGTCTTTTCGGAAAGCGGGATATTCAGGATTGTGTTTTCCGGGATTTTGCTGGTTGCATAGCGCAAAAGACCGTACTTAGAATGTGTGCTTGCAATATCGATCGCCGCAGGGACGCAGATGGAAAGCAAAAGCGCCAAGCCGGCGCAAACAGTACGCTATTTAGCGCGAGGAATTTGAGCTGTACAAAGTTTTTTCCACCAAACACGCCGGGAAAAGATGCTCTCGCAGAGGCGCAAAAGGCAAAATCCCAACATTCCGCCGAAAGTGTTAGCTAGTATATCATCGATATCGGCCGAACGCCCGATAAAATATTGAATTGCTTCGATGCTGAACGTTGTGCATAATGCGCAAAGCGCAACCTTCCAAAACCGATTGAACTTGTCAGGAAATACCAATGGCAGCAGAAATCCGAGTGGCACAAAAAGCAGCACGTTGAGCGTAACCTGTGAACCAAGAATTCCGGCTTTTTCAAACATGGCGGAAAACAGTTCCGTGAGTGGGCACAGGTTTAAACAACGCAAATCCCAAAATCAAGCCCCCTTCCTCAATTCCTTTTACGGTAACCTTGCAGATTTATGGTAACCTTACAGAAAAGAAAAAGCAACCGGCCGAAAAAGTGTTTACAAACGGTTTAAACATAAAAGCAGGATGCTAAGCATCCTGCTTTTTGTTTTTGGTCTGGGTGAGAAGATTCGAACTTCCGGCCTCTTGAACCCCATTCAAGCACGCTACCAAACTGCGCCACACCCAGAAAGACTATGCGCGGTTCGATTTTCTCGAACCTTGAATATAGTAGCATTCCGGCGTGTATTTGTCAAGTGCTTGCAGCGATATGTTTTTTGGCCGGGATATCGAAATAAAGCAAGATGCATGGCAAACATCATTACCGGTTGGCCATGCATCTTGCTCATACGTGCATTCTATAACAAAATGCAGATCAGCCCATTGCAGCCTTCGTTTACCATGCGTTGCAGGGTTTCCTGAAGCCGCTGCTGCACCTCGTCCGGCAGACGGTTTACTTTGCCCGTCATACCTTCTTTAACAAGGTCATAGAGCGGTTTACCAAAAATATTCGTATTCCAAATTCCGGCGGAATCTCGTTTGGCTGCTTCCATCAAGTAGGCAAGGAACTCTTCTGCCTGATCTTCCGTTCCGACAAGAGGCGAAACTTCGGACTCAATATCAACACGAATCATATGCAGCCCGGTTGCTTTCGCATGCAGCCGCACGCCGAAGCGGCTGCCATGCTGCATGATCTCCGGCTCATCAAGCGACATCTCATCCATGGCAGGCGGAACCATGCCGTAGCCCGTTCTGTAAGCTGCATCGAGCGCGCCGCGCAGCCTGTCGTACTCCCGCTTCGCTGCAACGAATTCTTTTATTGAAGCGATTAGATGCGCGTCGTCCCGAATTTCATAACCGCAGGCCTCGCCAAGCACCGTATAAAACAGGCTGCTCTCCGGCCTGAGGTCAACTTCAATTTCCCCGCTTCCAAGTGCGACCCGTTTTACCAGAGGGCTTTCAAAACCTTCTATGCCTGAAAGTGACGCTGTGAGCTTCCCGTAATCTCGCATGCGTGAAAGTTGTTCTGACGCTGCATAAACCGGTTCCATGATGCGCTGAACCAGCCAGTGCTGAAGCTCGAGTGCGCTGATCCATTCCGGAAGTGTCACATGTACCATACGGATCGGGAACTCCATCAGCACGAGTTCCATAAGATCATAAAATTCTGCAGATGACATTTGCATTACATCTGCGGCCCGCACGGTAGCGTCGTATTTTTCCTGCATGGCCATGGCAAGCGCAAGCGTTTCTGCATTGTTGGGGTGTGTGCTGTTCAGGACGATTACGAAGGGTTTTCCCTGCTCTTTCAGTTCACGGATAACCCGTTCCTCTGCCTCCACGTAATCCTCGCGGCCAATCTGGGTGATGCTGCCGTCCGTCGTCAGAACAACACCGATGGTAGAATGCTCCGTGATGACCTTTCGCGTGCCGATTTCCGCAGCTTCTTCAAAGGGGATGTCATGATCATGCCAAGGCGTGCGCACCATGCGCGGCATGTCGTTTTCAATGTGTCCAACCGCACCCGGAACCATATAACCAACGCAATCTACCATGCGGACCCGGATAGATGTCGTGTCGCTGATTTTCAGTTGCGCAGCTTCGTTCGGGACGAACTTTGGCTGCGTTGTCATGATGGTCCGTCCTGCAGCGCTTTGCGGCAGCTCATCTGTCAGGCGTTCCTTCGCATGCGGATCCTCCATCCCCGGCAATACGAGGAGATCCATGAAACGTTTGATAAAGGTCGATTTTCCCGTCCGGACGGGGCCGACCACACCAATATAGATATCTCCATTCGTTCGTTCCGCGATATCGCGGTATAATTCAGTCCTGTCCATTCAGGTGTCCTCCCCACTGTTATAAATCGACTAGTGAAGTATATGTGCCGCGGAAAAGAAACATGCCCCCCTTTCCATATGGAAGGAGGGCAAATTGAATGGCGCCTTTTAATTTTGAATCAGAGCGGTGCATTTTTCGTGCGCTGGCGCACGAGAAGCCGGATGGGGGTTGCCGTTAGCCCAAAGGACTTGCGGATATAATTTTCCATGTATCGTTTATAGGAAAAATGCATCAGCTCCGGCTCATTCACAAACAGGACGAACGTGGGCGGCTTAACCGATACCTGTGTTGCATAGTAGATTTTCAGGCGGCGGCCCTTATCCGAAGGCGGTTCCGTAATCATTACAGCTTCGGAAACGATGTCATTGAGCGTGCCGGTAGAAACGCGCAAACAGTTCTGCGCATATGCAAAATCCGACTGTTCCATCACCTTGCCGACGCGTTGGCCGCTTAAGGCAGAAATAAAAAGCATTGGCACATAATCCATAAACGCCAGGTCGGCTGAAAGCTTCTTTTTAAATTCGTTCATCGTATGTGTATCCTTTTCAATAAGATCCCACTTGTTTACGATTAAAACCGAAGCCTTACCTTCTTCGTGTACATAGCCTGCGATGCGCACATCCTGCTCGCTTAAGCCTTCTGCCGCATCAATCACAATCAGCACCACGTCTGCGCGGCGAATCGCACCGAGCGAGCGGATTACACTATAGCGCTCAATGCTTTCATCTTCAATCGCACGCTTCCGCCGGATACCAGCCGTATCAACAAGCATATAATCTCGTCCGCCATAGGTGAAAGGTGTGTCTATTGCGTCCCGCGTTGTTCCCGCGATATCGCTTACAATCGTGCGCTCCTGGCCGAGCAGCGCGTTTACCAGGCTGGATTTTCCAACATTTGGTTTCCCCACTACCGCAATGTTCGTCACTTCCGGATGCTCATCCTCCGGGTTCTTTTCAAAATAAGAAACAACTTCATCCAACAGGTCGCCAATGCCGAGCCCCTGCTCTGCAGAAAGTGCGACGGGCGCGCCAATACCGAGCTCGTAAAAATCGTAGACCGAATCCGCATACTTAACGTGATCCACCTTGTTCACGCCAAGCACGACCGGCTTGCGAGACCGGCGAAGCATTTCTGCAACCTCTGCATCTGCCGCCGTAATGCCTTCCCGCCCATCCACAAGAAAAACGATGACATCTGCCGTTTCGATTGCAAGCTCTGCCTGCCGGCGCATCTGCACGCTGATAACGTCATCGCGTGCGGGCTCGATTCCCCCGGTATCCACCAAAGCAAAGTTATATTCAAGCCATGTCGCATCACCATAGATGCGATCCCGTGTAACGCCGGGCGTATCTTCCACAATGGCGATCCGCTTTCCGACAACCTTGTTAAAAAGTGTGGATTTTCCCACGTTGGGCCGGCCCACAACCGCAACCAAAGGTTTTGCCATATCCCTGTATACCTCGTTTTATTTCCAGTTTTTTAATGTATCAAACAATTCCTCAATGAACAGCGTGCCGTCGCTTGCGCAAAGCGGCACGATCCGCACAGAAAGCCGGTTTTGAAGCCCTTCCAAATGCTCTCCATCAAGGAAAACATCTTCGCGCTCACGCAAAGTGTCATCCGGCAAAAGAAGCATCCCGCTTGCGAGCTTCCCCCTGAGCTGCGCAGCAAGATCGCCCGCTGTCATGAGGCCACTTACAGTCACACTATGGCCAAAATAATCATTTTCAATGCGATGCAGCACAATCCGGATGCCATAGGGTGCAAGCATGGCAAACAACGGCTGCAAAAACGGAAATGCGGAAGCGCCTGTTGCAGCATCCACTGTTACCGGATTTTTAAGTGGAGCCTTTTCCGCAAGCGCTTCTTTAAATTCGGCTTCAAACTTGCGCAGAAGCCCAACACCGTTTTCGATTTGTGGGAATTCCTGATAATCCTCATACGGGGGAAGCGGAAGACCCGCAATGCAGTACATTTCATCCGAAGCATAGGCAAAGCCTTGCCCCGTCTCCTGCAATGCATGCGCATTGCACGCTTCCACGCGGGAAATTGCTTCCTGCGCTTCGTCACGCGTCAGCGTCCGAAGCGGCGTCAGTCCATCCCTGTGCTTTGTAAGGCCAACGGGAACGACTGCCACGGACTGTGCGGCAGGCGCGAGCGAAAAAAGATCGCGGAGCGTATTCGTAAGGATTTCCCCATCGTTCAGTCCTGGGCAAAGCACAATTTGCGCGTGAAACTGCATGCCCTCCCGCTTAAGCCTGCCCAAGCGCTCCATAAGGCGCACGGCTGTGGGATTGCGCATCATGGCCTTGCGCACTTCCCCATCCGTAGCATGTACGGAAATATAAAGAGGGCTGACGCGGCGTTTCAGGATGCGCGTAAACTCTGCATCATCAATGTTCGTGAGCGTTACATAGTTCCCCATGATGAGGGATAGCCGCCAATCGTCATCCTTAACATGCAGGGTGCTGCGCACTCCCTTGGGCATTTGGTCAATGAAACAAAACACGCAGTGGTTCTTGCAGCTTTTAATTGGGCTCATCAATCCACTTTCAAAGTTTAAGCCGAGCGGCTCATAGAGCTCCTTTTCTACGTCAGCATAAACGCTTTCACCATCTGATGTTTCAAAGCAAAGCTCCAATGTTTCCTTCGTTGTCAGCTGTTCATAATCAATCACATCGAGCACAGTTTCTCCGTCAACGGATACAAGCGACCAGCCCGGCTCTACACCAAGCTCTTCTGCAATCGAATCCATGTCTATGGCTGTAATTCTGTGCTTCATTAAAATCTTCTCCATCCGCAATAAATCATGTTCGATTATATCATGCCATATCCGATTCCGCCATACTTCTTTCTTTTGCACATTTCGAAGTTTTTATGTTATACTTTGTTTCATGGAAACGATCTATCACACACTCCTGCCCATATATGACGCCAATTCACGCATCCTGATCCTTGGCACCTTTCCCTCGCCCAAATCGCGTGCGCAGGGGTTTTATTATGGTCATCCACAAAACCGCTTCTGGCATGTGCTATCCACCGTTCTGCAGGAGCCATTGCCAGCTTCAATAGAAGAAAAAAGGGCAATGCTCCTGCGAAGAGGTATCGCCCTTTGGGATGTACTTGCATCGTGTAAAATCACAGGTGCAGCGGACAGCAGCATTCGTGACCCGGTTGCGAACGATTTCACGCCGATCTTCGCAGCAGCGGACATCCGCGCCGTATTTACAACCGGTAGGGTTGCGGCAAAATTTTATACGCGTCTTTGCGGAAGCGGATGCATTTGTCTCCCCTCCCCAAGCCCGGCAAATTGCGCGATGCCGTTCAGTGCGCTTGCGGAGGCCTATCGTGCTATTCTTCCGTATCTGCTGCAGCCTCTGCCGTAGGGGTCGGTGGGATTACCCAGACCCGGAAATGTCCCCAGTATACCTCTGTCATAACATAAAAGCGCATTTCTCCCCGTTTGAAAACAAATGCTCTTCCGTGCTGATCGCATGCAACGGCATCATATTCAGCTTCGATATGCATAAGAACGGCTGCTTCGGCGGCTTCACCCAGCAGGGAAATATATTCGCCGCTTCGCTGCGGCACTTCCGCAAACGGCTGCTTACGATTCAGCGTTGCCATTGCCCTGAGATACGGCAAAGGGTTACCGCGCTGAAACACGGCCGGGCCGTAAGAGCAGAACAATGCAAACAAAAGAACAACCAACAGCGCAATGCAGCTGCTTACGACTCCGCGCACGATGCGCCGCTTTTCCGAAAGTGCATTAACGAGCAGCTGCTCCGCAGCTTGCGGAACATTTTCTTTTTCAATCCGCACCCCGGCAAGAAGCTCGCTTACCGACACATCAAGGGCAGTACTGAGGCAGGGCAACATCGTAATGTCCGGCAAACCTCGCCCCGTTTCCCATCGAGACACCGCTTTGTCGGTAACGCCAAGCAGAGATGCAAGGGCGCCTTGGGTGAATCCCTTCTCCTTGCGGCAAGCTGCGATGAAGGCGCCTATTTTTCTGGGATCCATATGAAGCCTCCAATTTCAAAAATTTATGGCTTCAGGGTAACTGACGCATGAACTCCTGTCACCCTATGGAACGTAGAATTCCCTAAATTCCAAGCTCAGCTGCCCATTCGCTTTCTTTGAAACCAACAAGCACGAACCCATCCCCAATTAAAATCGGACGCTTCACAAGCATGCCGTCCGAAGACAGAAGCATAAGCTGTTCTCCTTCCCCCATCTCAGGCAAGCGCTCTTTTAACTGCATGTTCTTGTAGATCAGGCCGCTGGTATTAAAGAAACGCTTGAGCGGAAGGCCGCTTTTCGCATACCAGGTTTTGAGTTCGTCAAGCGTAGGACGTTCAAGTTTGATATCGCGCAGATCATAAGAAATACCGTGGCCATCCAACCAGCGTTGTGCTCTCTGGCAGGTGCTGCATTTGGGATAACAAAGAAGAAGCATTGAAATACCCACCTTTCTTTTAAATCGATCGATAAAATTAGTCCAAGAGCTGGAAACGCAGGAGCACGGGATCATGATCCGAATAGCAGTAGCCTGTGTTTATATTCTCATATGCGGTGCACTTTATATTATCAGAAATAATGAACCCATCAAGCGTGACGGTATAGGTTAGGTCAGGCACATATTCCATGTCCGCATTTCTTGCGCTATTCCATAGTTGCGCGCGCTCCTCACCACACAGCATATCGATGCAAAACTCAAAATGCTCCGGAAGTTTTTCCCGCGGAAATGGATATGCCCAAGACTCCCGTTCCATGTTGCCATCCGCCAGCGCTTTTAAGTCGTGGTTGAAGTCACCGCCGCAAATCACATAGTTGCCGGCAGAATATTCCCGTTCCATGTCCTCGCAAAGCATAAGAATCTGCCCTTCACGGATTTCATCCGAATTGCCATAGGCAGACATATGGAGCGTTAGGATCACAAGCTCTTTCCCGTTTTCCACCGGAAAGCGGGAAACGCTGTAGCAGCGGTCAAGATCAAAAAATTTTGTGATTGAGGTGGAAATCGGAAAGCTCCGGCGCATGCTTCCCGTAATGGGGAAACGTGAAAAGAGCGCAAGGCCTGATTTGCTTTTTCCGTGCGGCTCCGTGAAAGGATAAGCAAGAAATGCAGAATCATAATTGACCGCAAACGTTGAATAATAGTCCGGCAGAGCTTTGCGCAAAAGCTCATATTGATCTATATGGTAGCTCCGCGTTGCATCCAAGTCTATTTCCTGAATCAAAGCAAAGTCCGGATCGAGAGCGGCGATCAGGCTGGAGGCGCCCTCCACGGTATTCAGTACGCTCTCTTTGCTGGCCGCCCAGGAGGACTTCCCGCCATCCATAAAGAAGCTGTATTCCGGCGTGTAGGCTCCGAAGCCAATATTATAAGTAGCGGCACTATATTCCTCCCCAAGCTGCAAGGATGTTGGCGCAGATTCTGTTATATCTTGCGGCTGAATAATTGAAAGCTCCTGCATATCCGCAATGCGGTCATAGGTCACCAAAAGGTACGCAGCATAGCTTGCTATAAGCAGAAAAAACGCGGCAAAGGTAATTCCGATTATTTTTATTGCTTTTTTCACTGTAGTATACCCTTTCCCACTTCTCTTTGGACATTGTATTCATTATAGCATGAATGAAGAAAAAAGGGTTATACCTTGCCATTTTTAGGGGAAAGCAAGATAGCGCGAAATGAAAAAAGCTAGGTAAAACCTAGCTTTTTTCATGGTCGGGGCGACATGATTTGAACATGCGACCTTTTGGTCCCGAACCAAACGCGCTACCAAACTGCGCTACGCCCCGAAACTGGAGCCAATGTGGGGACTCGGACCCCAGACCTGCGCATTACGAGTGCGCCGCTCTACCAACTGAGCTACATTGGCGCGCCATGCACAACGTGCACCAACGGTTTCTTATTATAACAGACAAATCTTGTTCTGTCACTAGTTTTTTAAAAATTTTTTGTCCAGGTTCATGTTCCGGGATAAGCCCTTGCCACCGTCTGGGCGTGGCGGACATCTTCCTGCGAACTCAGGCGCGTGACTTCAAACTCGTCAACACGCATATGTCCGTCACCCTGCACATAAATTGTTCTTCCATTCGTTATGGGCAGGATTGGCGCCTGCGGCAAAGAATGATCTGCAATGATTTCGGCGATATGCGGATGCACCCGCAGCAAATAATCGCAGGATGCGTCCGTGCTGATCATGCGCATGAGCTGCTTACGCGCCTTTAACACCACGGTTTCATGCGAGAGCACTTTACCATCCCCTCCGCAGTAAGGACAAGGCGATTGAAGGGTATGGGAAATGCATTGCCGCGTTTTTTTTCGCGTCATCTCCACAAGGCCAAGCTGTGTAATGCCAAGCACGTTTGATTTCGTCCTATCCTTTTGCAGCTCAGAACGCAGCGTGGCAAGTACGCGCTCTTTGTCTGCAATTTCATCCATATCAATAAAATCTACAATAATAATGCCGCTGATGTCCCTTAACCGAAGTTGGCGTGCGATCTCCTTTGCGGCCTCGCAATTGGTAACGGTAATCGTTTCCTGAAGATTATCCGTTCCAACGTATTTTCCCGTGTTAACGTCAATGGTGGTAAGCGCCTCTGTTTGGTCAATGATAATGTAGCCGCCGTTTTTCATCCATACTTTGCGGGCAAGCGCTTTGTCAATTGCGCTCTCCAGCCCCAAAAGATCAAACATATCAGGCACATCTTCATAAAGCTCTACCCGGTCGCGCAATGTTGGGGAAATAATCCCTGCAACGAGCTGGATTTTTTCGCAGAACTCGCGGTCATTGATCACAAGGCGCTTAATGTCCGGCGTGAACAGATCACGAATTGTGCGGAACACGAGCGGTTCCTCTGCATGAATCAATCGCGGTGCGCTGACAAGCCTGCTCTTTTGCTGGATACGTTCCCAGAGGCGAATCAGGAAGTGTAAATCCGCTTGGAATTCCTCCTCCCCTTTCCCTTCCGCAACCGTGCGGACAATCACCCCCATTTTCTGTTCGGCGGTAAGGCCTTCGAGCAGGTTCTTCAAACGTGTCCGTTCACACTCATCCTCAATGCGGCGAGAAACACCAACGTAGTTCACGCTTGGCATCAGAACGAGCGTTCGCCCTGGGAGGGTAATATTTGTAGTAACACGGGCGCCCTTTGTGCCGACAGGCTCTTTTACAATCTGTACTAGAACTTCCTGCCCCGGTTTAACGATATCTTTGATGTTCAATGGAGCGGACTTGAGTTCGCTCTGCTGCCCATGAAACGTGAAATCGGAGCGGTCGATTTGGATGTCACCCGCATAAAGGAAAGCGTTGCGTTCCAAACCAATATCGACAAAAGCAGCCTGCATTCCCGGTAAAACGTTCTGTACCCGGCCTTTATAAATATTGCCGACAAGACGCTCGCGCCCTCTGCGTTCGATATAAATTTCGCTTGGGGAACCGTCCTCAAGCAAAACCACCCTGGTTTGATATGGGTTAATATCAACAATGATTTCCTTTTCCACGATATTCGCTCCTAATTGAAAATTCATGGTGTGCCGATTCGGCATTAGTTTTTCCTGAAGTCTTTAATATCTTGTGGCAAGGCGGGCATAACGACACCATCTGCTGAATAAATGGCGGTTCGGTGCACGCGATAAGAAAAAGCGCAGGAGCAGCGGGAAGCGAGCGCTCCAAGCAGAAGATCTACATTTAAACTTCCCTTTGCGTCTGCAACGCCAAAAAGGGAAAGGGACAAGGAATCATTATCGGCCGAACGGCTGAACTTAAAATCCAGCAGCAACGGGCGGATATCCACCGTTTTGATTCCTCCTTTTGTACGCTTTTCAACGTAAACGGGAGCCTGTATCATGCTGTAAAACGCCTGTTCTATCCCTTCCGCAAAAGAAGGGTTCTCAGGAAAGAACCGAATCGTATAGGATGCTGCCGCCATGAGCGCTGTTAAAGCCGACAGCCCTTCAGCAGCGGCCGCTGCTTCCAAAATGCGAAAGCCGCCGGGAAGCACTGCATTTACTGCATCACGAAATGCATCGGAGCACATATCCTGCGCAAGCTTTACATCAAACCATTCTGCTTCACTTGTATAACCAAGGGAAAGCGCCGTTGCAAAAGAAAGCAGCGGGTGCGGGTTAAACCCCTGTGAATAGGCGAGGGGTATGTTCGCGCGACGGAAAGCACGTTGGAACGTGCGCTGAATATCGAGATGAGAAACGAAGCGCACCGCTTCTCCCTTTTCAAATCTTGCAATAATCCGCATACTTTTCTCCAAAACAACCATTGCATCCACTGCGGCAGTCCCTTGTTGTGAGTGCCGCATTTGCACGAGAAAGCTCGCGCATAAGATACGCTTCCGTTACCAACATATCGATATGCCCCCAAGGCAATGGTTCGCCAGGCTCACGCCGCCTATGGGCATAATCAGAAGGAAGCAAACCGTTTTCGGCAAAAGCGGTGCTCCAGGCTTCGGGTTTAAAATGTTCGTCCCAGGAATCGAACCGCGCACCATAGCGATATGCGGTTTCCATCACGTCCGCAAGGCGGCGGTCACCGCGCGCAAAAACCGCTTCAAGGACGCTGATATCCGGTGCATGATACGAAAACTCTGCGCCGCGAATCCCCTTCATAGCTGCACGCAGGAACTTCTGCTTTTCTATAAGCGTTTCCTTTCTGTCCTGGGGCTCCCACTGAAACGGGGTAAATGGCTTCGGCACAAAGGAGGAAGCGCTTACGCTGAGGCGCAGACCTTTCCCACGCTTTTCCTTTGGCATGCTGTAAAACAGCGCAGATACTTTTCGGGCAAGGTCGGCAATGCCGAGGAGATCTTCCTCCGTTTCTGTAGGAAGACCGATCATAAAATAGAGCTTCACGCTGTTCCAGCCCGCCTCAAAAGCATCCCGTGCAGAGCGCAGCAGATCCTCCTCCTGCACCCCTTTATTGATGACATCACGCAGGCGCTGGGTTCCTGCTTCAGGTGCAAACGTCAGCCCTGCCTTGCGCACAGACTGCATGCGTTCCAGATCATCTTTCATGAATGCGTCAATGCGAAGGGACGGAAATGAAATTGAAACGCGCTTCTTTTCAAATTCGTCCATGATTTCCGGTACGAGTGTGTGGATTTCTGAATAGTCCCCCGAACTCAGGGAGAAGAGAGAAACCTCATCATAGCCTGTACAGGCTATCAGTTCACGCGCCTGCTCCATCACTGTTTCACGATTGCGCTCCCGAATGGGACGATAGATAAAACCTGCCTGGCAGAACCGGCAGCCGCGCGTACAACCGCGGAATAATTCAAGAGCGATACGATCATGCACAATGGACATGTAGGGCACAATTGGTTTCCCGATATACGGCGCATGCTCCAAATCTTTGACCACACGCCGCGTAATGCGGTGCGGCGCACCTGGTTCTATCACAGCCATGCGTTGGAAGCAGCCCGTCTCATCGTAGACAGGCTCATAAAATGATGGAACGTAAATACCCGGTATTTGAGCGATCGATCGCAGCAGGGTCAGCTTGTCCCATCCCTGCTGTTTTGCCTTAAGAACGGCGTCTGCAAACTCTTCAATCAGCTCTTCACCGTCTCCGATCAGGAAAGCATCCACAAACGGGGCCAATGGTTCCGGATTGCAGGCACAAGGCCCACCGCAAACGATAAGCGGCATGCTGCCGTCTCGCGCTTTTGAATGAAATGGCAAGCCAGAAAGCTCAAGCATTGTGAGGATGTTTGTATAACACATCTCATAAAGCAAGGAGAATCCAATTACATCGCAGTCTGCAAGCGGACGCTTTGTTTCAAGTGTAAACAGGGAAACTCCATTTTCGCGCAACGCACGTTCCATGTCAGGCCAAGGCGCAAAAACGCGCTCGCAAATTGTGTTCTCCCGCGCGTTTAAAATGTGGTACAGGATGCGTGAACCAAGGTGCGACATACCAATCTCATAAACATCGGGGAACGCAAGCGCAAAGCGTAGTTCAGCATCGGTTTTCTGTGTCATATTCACTTCTCCGCCCATATAGCGTGCCGGCTTTTCTACGGACGATAGAATGCGATCAATCAGTTGTGAATCCAAAACGCCCTCCAAATGGTATTTTTGCCATCTTCAGTTTATCACTGAATTTGCATAAGGTCAATGTAACAATAAGATTGCACGGAGCGTTGCCCCCATACCGAGGCGCGCTATGCCATCAAGCAGACACGATTCGCTGAGGCGTCCAATCTCTTCCATCGCATCGTTTACAACGAGGATATATGTGATATTGCGTGGGTCTGTAAAACGCAACGCATCCTCACCGCGCACAGATTGATGCAAGGCAATAAAGCGCACACGGAGGCAATCGCCGGCACGTATTGTTTCAAAACGGCGCAGGACTCCATCGATACGTGCTTCTTTGGTTTGCCTGCTTTCCCGCCAGACAGCAAGCAGCAAAAAAGCCCCCATAATGAACATCATTGTTTGCGTATCAACTTCAGTGGGAACAAAAATGCCGCAGACAATTGCGGCAGCTCCGGTGATGCTCCCAAGAAAAAGGAGAAGCTGCGAGGCTTGGCGTGGCGGGAGCACCATGCGCAGCAAGGATTCCGCCATGCGGCCGCCATCCAGCGGCAGCGCTGGAACAAGGTTGATAATGCCCAGCAATGCGTTGATGCGCCCAAACTGCGCAATGAGCGTGCGCCCGGGCAGATGCAGACTTTCGCTTGCCCATAGCGCTCCGCAGGCAGCCGCGGAAACCAGGCTGAACAACGGCCCCGCAGAAGCGACGGCAAGTTCATCCCATCGATTTCCGATGCGTTTTTCAATACGGGCCACAAAACCAAAAGGCTGGAGCTCGATGCGCTTGATCCGGTATCCCATTGCGCGTGCAACAAAAACATGACAAAGCTCATGCAGAAACAGAGCCAATAGATTTAGTAACATTGTTCCGGGGCGTCCCGCAAGCAGCGCGTAAAGAATCGGCAGCAACACAAATGGGCTGCATTCAATTTCTGTGTTTCGTAGCTTGCCCAGCCGCATCAAACATTTCCAGTCTTTAAAATAAAGTATGCAGCGGGATTTTCCGGCTGTCCCTGAATTAAAAGCCCAACATAGAGTTTTTCCCCCGCTTCAATCGAACCGACATAATCGCTTTTTAGAAGGGGCTGCCCCACTTCTACGCTAATGCTGGAAAGCCCGTAAAGGAAAAGCTCCTTATCGTCCGAAGCGACAATGCGTACATAATTTCCAAGATCTTTATCCGCTCCCGTCTCCTTTACACTGCCATCCAAGCAAGCGGATACGTTTTGCTCCTGGCCTGCCGTCAGTGCAAGCAGGGTACTGTCGCGGAGTGACTCGCTTTCGTTTGCCTCAATCGGCGGCTGTAGCTTCCCGCTGCTGGAGAAAACCTCCAAAATGCCCGGCAATTCAACAAATTTCAGTTTTCCAAGCATATCGTCAAGTTCGCTTTCCTCATTCACGGCTTCTTTGACCGTTTGCAGGGCACTGTCCGTAGCGGGTGTGCCGATCCATTTCAGCAGCAGCACAAGCGCACATGCAGCAGCGCAAATGCCGCATTTTACGAGCATAGAAGTCGCATCAAACGGCTGCGATTGGGATGGCCTTCCCCGCCTTGCCTCCCGCATGCTGCGGCGCGGTTCCGCGCTTCGCCCGGAACGCACGCGCGGCAAACGCAGCATCATATTCGTTTCTTCGGATATAAAGCCTGAAAGTTCCACTTTATTGCGTTTTTCTTCCATAACAACACCTCCCGCGCGGTAGAGTATATGCGCAGGAGCGGTGTTTCAACAACGGTTTGAGTTATTTTTTGACCGGCCGGCGCATGCACACGTTTTCAACGATACCGACCGCAATCATGTTTGTGAGAAGATTCGAGCCCCCATAACTTAAAAAGGGAAGAGGAATTCCGGTGACGGGCATAAGGCCCATCGTCATGCCGATATTCTCGAAGACGTGGGCGAGCAGCATGCCAATCACGCCGGCAACAAGGCATGTTCCAAAATTGTCCTTCGCTTTGAACGAGATCCAAAGCCATCGAAATACCAACATGAAATAAAGAAGGATAATCAATGTGCCACCGACAAAGCCCAAACCTTCTACAATTCCCGCAAAGATAAAATCAGTATGGCGTTCCGGCACAAAGCGAAGCTGCGCCAGCGTGCCTGAGCTAAAATATCCTTTCCCATAGAGTTGCCCTGAGCCAATGGCGATCTTGGATTGATATACGTTATATCCGCTGTTGGAAAGATCGAGACTTGGGTCCAGAAAAACATCAATGCGGAAACGCTGGTCATCGTTCATCACAAAAAAATATGCAAGCGGCAGTCCGGCTGCGAGCGCGCCTGCGGCGGCAACAATATACCCCCAACCAATGCGCGCAATGAACAAAATAAAAACCAGAATGCAGATGTAAACAAACGCAGTGCCAAAGTCCGGCTGAAGCATGACCAGTACCGTTGGAAGGCCGCAGACTGCAAGCGCAAACAGGATGGACTTGAAAGAACGCAGCCTTCCATGATCCTGGTCCATCCCCTCTGAAACAATTTTTGCAAGGAAAATAATGATGCACACCTTGCATAGCTCAGCTGGTTGAATTGCACGGTCGATTGCTTCAAAGACAAACCAACCCGCAATACCACGTGTTTTTTCTACTGTAAATAAAATGAGTAGAAGCGCCACATTTCCAATATAAGCATATTTGATCAGCAGCTTGAAAAAGCTGTAATCAAACACGATTACAATCAAAAATGCCGCTATGCCGACAAGAAAGTTTACGCCCTGACGCTGCACATAATTGAGGTTTAGCTTTGCTAAGTAATCGCTTACAGAAGCCTCGTCTCCATCAAAGGGAGAAGCCATGATGCTAGCAATGCTAATAAGGCCAATTGCAACCAACACCAAAACGAGGACGATGGTGACCCAGTCAATTTGTTTAAGCAGCTTTCTGTCGAGCATAAAGCGGTTTCCTTCGGTCAGGTAATGTTGAACAAAGCTTTCATTTGTTCAAAAATGGCTTTGTACTTGTCGGCTGTGTCGCCATAAATGATAGGCCTGTTTACGCGGGAAACCGGAGGCACTGTATCGCCGCGCAAAAGCTTATCAAGCGCCATGGTTGCCTCTGCCGCAGCCTCATAATAAGGCTCGATGCAGAGTGCATAGATATCGTTATCGCTGAACAAGCCATAATTGTCGTCGCTCAAACCATTGCAAAACACCGTAATGGTGATCTGAGTAAGCAGACCTGGGTTGGGTGTTGGCTCCGGCGTCATGCCGGGTGCAGGGGTGGGTTCCGGCGTCGGGCTTGGAGCGCCTTCCGCACGGAACGTTTTCTGCGCTTTTGAACGCGCCTGAATCGCAATGGATGCCGCCTCGCTGTCCACTACATACATACCCTTTATGTCCCGGTTATAGAGCAGATAGGTTGCAAGTTCGTCGATGGCCCCCTGCTCATCGACTGCCGTGCGGTCGAATGCCTCCACGCGGAACTGCGGATAGGCAGACGCAATAGATGCCGAAAATGCTGCATAGCATGCTGCCGTATCCGCCCCATAAACCAGAATGCGGCCGGACTTCAGGCTTCGCTCCGTCATGCGCTCGGCAAGGCCACGGGCAAGCTCATCATAATATTCCGAGGTATCCGCTATGATGTTTGCATCAAGCCCCACGGCAGAGCTTTCGTAATACGGCACAACAACCTTTATCCCATTTTCTGCAGCGCGCCCGATTGCGGCATCGCTTTCGCAGGTTGGATCGAACACAAGAAGTGCATTCACATCGTCCGCAATCGCTTCGTCCACGGCGGAAAGCATCCCTTCTCCTGCGGTTGCACGGTATATTTTCGCCGCATAGGAAAGGTTTTCTGCGGTATGCAAGAAGCCGTACATGGTCATGTAGGCTCGGTCAGAACCATCGTCATCTATTACAAGGCCAATTAAGTCAAAGCCTTTTCCGGCTGCTGTGGCAGGCACGCCCGCATTCAGCTGCCCGGGCGTTTCCGGTTCCGCAGGGGAGTTGGAGCTGGATGGCAACGATGCCTCCTCTATTTTTTCTGCGCAGCCGCTACACGCAAAAAGCAACGCAGCTACAAGCAGAAACGCGATTTTTCGTTTCATGCAGTTCCTCCGAATTAAAGCGCTAAGCTTATTGTACAGCATTTCCCCTGGTCTGTCAGCCAATCGGGGGAAATTAACAAAAGGGCCATAAAATTATACGCCGGATTTCATTTAAACCTGATAGCGCATATCCCGTGCAGGCATTGCGTCAAGCTCTGCTTTTTTTGCCGCAAATCCGGGTTTGCCGAGCAGTGCGTAAGTTGCCTTCTTCCCTTCCTCAACGCCTGGTTGGTCAAACGCGTTCAGACCGAGCAATTCACCCGCGAACGCTGTTTGAAGCTCAAACAGGCAGATCAGTTCGCCAATTGTAAACGCGTTTACCTCCGGCAAGGTGATGGTTTTGCTCATGTGGCCTGACTTACACACAGCATATTCGGTGGCTGCTTGCTCCGCCTTAATGAGTTCATTGAACGTATGCCCGCTCAAGAACGCTACGTCCGGGATATAGTCATATGCATGGGGGATTGGTATTTCTGCACGATACCGATCTACCCCGAGGAACGTGATCACCTTATCGAACGGACCTTCTGTGTACAGCTGCACTTGAGAATGCTGATCCGTTACGCCGAGTGCCTTTACAGGCGTTTGGCCGGCATAGATTTCCCGGCCGGAGCACGCGTACCGTTTGCCGAGCGATTCCGCCCAAAGCTGCGCATACCAATCGGACATAAAGCGAAGCGAATCCGCATATGGCATCAGGACGCTGATATTACAGCCCTGCTTCATCGCAAGAACCTCAAGCGCCGCGAGAATGCACGCAGGATTTTTCAATGCATCTTGCTCAGAACAAAGCGAGTCCATATATGCCGCCCCGGCAAGAAGCTCTTCGATGTCAATCCCACATACGGCCGCAGCAAGCAGGCCGACCGGACAGAGTTCGCTGAAGCGCCCCCCCACGCCATCCGGCACGAAGAACGTTGTAAGATCGTTTTCCTTTGCGATTTTGATCAGGTTCCCTTTCTCCGCGTCCGTTGTAGCGATAACATGCTCCCGCCATGCGTCGCCAACGGCATTTTTCAGAAAGTCTGTCGCCCAAAGCAGCTGCGACATCGTTTCGGAGGTGCTGCCGGACTTCGTAATAACATTAAACACCGTACGGGCAGGGTCGATTACATCCATCAAAGACGCCATCCGTTCCGGATCAATGTTATCCTCAACATAAAGTTTGGGGCCGTTGCGCTTTGCGGCAGGCAGGTCATTGTAGCGCAAATGGGAAAGCGCCTGCTGCACTGCGATGGGACCAAGCGCGCTGCCTCCGATGCCAAGCACAACAAAAGCATCGCAGTTCCTTCGTACCCATGCGGCGGTTTCAAGAATTTGGTGAACCACTTCGCTCTGGTTAAAGGGAAGCTGGCGCCACTTCATTTCGCCGCGCTTTTCTTCCATACGCAGTGCTGCCGCCTTACACTGCGGCCTCTGCTCTGCAAGCATGGCTGCGCCAATACCGCGCATCCCTACAAATTCCTGCATCATGTTGTTGTAATCCACCCGAAGCCGCATGGAATCACGCCATTCCCTGCTTTCAAATCGCTTCATATGTTTCGTTGCCTCCTAAATCTATTGCAAATGGTTTTGCATCTTTATTTTGATAGGATTATATCACATATCGTGTGCGGCTGTCCGCATAAATTATACTACCGGTAATTCAGGGAGACTTAAAATGAAAAAGAGGAAATGGCTATGGATTATTTCTTTTGCCGTCTGTGCGGCCTCCGGGATTGTTCTTCTGGCTGCGGCTTGTTCCGCACGCGCATCCGGACACATGAAGCTCACGGTGATTGACGCATATTCCCTGCGCGCCATTGCAAACGCGAGAATCATCCTCCCGGAAGCCGGCCTTTCCGCAACCTCCGACCAAAATGGGGTGGCATATCTTTACGGCGTGCCGGTGCGGGTGCGGGAAGGGGCGTTGGCAGAAGTTCCCTGCGATTATGGGGAAACCACAATTTTTGTTTATGCGGAAGGCTACCTGCCTTTTGCGCTGTTCCATGCGCATGTGTACCCAGACCGCATGCGCAATGGGCCAACGCTGTATCTTTTTCCGGAAGGGAACGAGGACGGCATTGAGGTCATTTCGATGATAGAATCCCCTGCCGAAGAGTGGGTAAAGCGCCTTCTTGATTCTTACATGCCATGATATTTTAACACTTCGGATGCTGCTTTTGCCGTTGGCGCATGGTATAATAACAGCATGTCGAACGAAAGAAGCAAATCGATTTCCCGTGCCGAATGGAAGCGGCAGCTCAGGAAGCTGCCGTGGCTTTTACTGATCCCGCTTGGAATTTTTGTCCCGCGCCTTGCCGCACAGCATCCGGACTGGATTGAAGCATACTACTCCGAGAAAATCTACCCTTTTATCAGCGCATGGATGGGAAAGCTCAATTCCTTCACCCGCGCTTCGTTGGCTGAATGCATTCTGTTTGCGCTTGTAATCACGGTTGCCGTACTAACGCTTGTGTATCTTTACCGCCTGTTGTTCCGGCGAATCCGCTTTTCCGCCTTTGTTGGCTATCTGCTTTCGCTGTGCATCGCGGGAGGCGTATTGCTCAACCTGTTTTATGTGATGTGGGGCTTCAATTATTTCCGGCCTTCACTTTATACGCTTCTTACGCTTCCGGTGGAAGAACGCAGCACGGACGAACTGGAGGCAGCATGTTTACGCCTTGCGGAAGAAGCAAACGCATTACGGGGCGAAGTGCGTGAAAATGAGGAAGGCGTATTCACACTCGATGAAGGATACGAGGCCTACTTTGACGAAATTCCGGCCGCATACGCAGCGCTTGGCTGTGAGCTTCCTCTTTTTTCCCGGCGCACCTATGCCGCAAAGGGTGTCGCGAGTTCCATCGGTCTTTCCTATGCCGGGATCTCCGGCATCTTCATCCCGCATACAGGGGAAGCAAACGTAAATGTCGATCAGCCTGCGCTCCTGATGCTTTCCGCTGCAGCACACGAAACTGCCCACTACCTTGGCATTGCGCGCGAGGACGAGGCAAACTTCGCCAGCTACCTTGCCTGCACGCATTCGCAGGATCCCTCCATCTCGTATTCCGGCACAATGCTTGCCCTGATCCATTGCGGAAACAAGCTTTATGCCGCAGACAAGGAAAAATACTCCGCCCTTTACGCAACATACAACGAGGGGGTAGTACGCGACCTCAGGAGCTATAATGCGTATTGGGATTCGTTTGAAGGCCCGGTCGAAGAAGCCGCCACAACGCTCAATGACAATTACCTGAAGTTTAACCAACAGGAAGATGGAGTAAAAAGCTACGGCATGATGGTCGACCTAATTCTTGCCTACTTTGCTGCAGGAAACTGATCCGCTATTCCGCTTTGGTTTTCACAGCCCGTTCCAGCACTTTTGACGCAATAGGCGCGGCAACCGTCCCACCTCCTCCCGCCTGCTCCACGATTACGGTGATCGCATAGGGATGCGCATCACTATCGATATAGCCGGTGAACCAGGCATGCGCACGTGCGTTTTTTGCAGAGGAAACCTCTGCCGTGCCTGTCTTTCCGCAGACGGTATAACCATCCACGGCTGCGCGCGTGCCCGTGCCGCGCTGCACCACGCCCCGCATGCAGGCCGCAAGAAATTCCGCTTCGTTGCCTTTGAGGAACGCCTCATATTCCTCTGGCGCGAGGCTTTTGTATTCTATGCCCGCCGTACCGCTCACGCCTTTTAAAATCTTTGGTTCCATGGCAGCGCCTCCATTTGCAATGGCACATGTAATCAGGCAGAGATGCACAGGCGTAATAATGTCTGTATGTTGGCCAACCCCGCTCCAAGCGAGCTCGAAATCCGTCTCCGCATCGCTGTAGGTTCCCGGATATGCCACCAGTTCGTCAAACAGGAGCTCCCCGTTGAATCCAAGCGACTCAGCTGTTTTGCGCAGATTTGTTTCGCCGATTTCAAGCGCAAGCTGTGCAAAGACATGATTACAGGAGTGGATGAAGGCTTCCTCCAACGTCAGCTCACCATGCCTGGCGTCCTCATGATCCCGAAGAAGGATATATTCCTCGCGCAATGCCCCCGTTTCGTCATAAGGGTTCACATCGTCATTCACCAGCGTTCCGCTTTCCTTTTCAAACACAAGCGGCCCGCTGCACAAAAACGTGCGGCTCTGCACATTCGGCAGATATCGCAGCGCTGCAATCGCCGTAACGATTTTAAACGTCGATCCCGGAGTATAGCGTCCCATCGTTGCGCGGTTGACCATGCTGCCCTCTGCAAGCGTGTATCCTCCTGTGGCATAGTCTTTCATGCGTGCCGGGTCGAATCCGGGGCGCGCGGTGCAGGCAAGCACTTCTCCTGTTTTGTAATTCATCAGCAAAATCGCACCGTTGTTTCCTTCTAAAAGAGAATAGGCGTATTCCGAGAGCGCTGCATCGACCGTGAGCATAATGTCGGCTCCCGTACGCTGTTTCCCTGAAACCAAATAAGAAAGTTGTTCCCCAAGATCCTGATCGAATCCAAGCAGATATTTTGCAAACAACGCTTCTGCTCCAAGCGTCTGCCCAGTCGTGTCGCCGATTACATGTGCGGTAGCAAGCCGCATGCTCTCATCCGCAGCGTAGTTCCGCTCCCCCGCTTCATTTGTGGTGGCAAGCACAAAGCCACGGCGGTCAAATATCGTTCCTGCCTGCACAGCATTCTTCTGTTTTGTTACGCGTGTATTGTAAGGGCTGGCAAACCAATAGGTACCATAAGCGCCGACGATGTAAACAAGATATCCTGCGAGCAGCAAGAACAGCGCAACGAACACGGCAAGCATGCCCTTAATGTTTCGCCTGGTATTCATGCGCGTTCCTCCTCGTCCGCTTCATAGCCTGCCCCATCTTCTTTATCGTTTGAGGGCTGCGTCTCCCGGGCAAGCGCATCCTCCAGTGAGGCGCTGCTTTTTGCCACAACCCCTTCCAAAATTCCGGCGAGCAGCATGCAGGCGATCATAGAACTGCCGCCATAGCTCACGAATGGCATGGTAATCCCCGTGAGTGGAATCAGTTTGATTACGCCGCCGATAATCACGAATGTTTGCACCGCCAACATTGCCGTTGCTCCAAATGCTGCGAGCATGCTAAACCGGTCTTCCGCATTGAGTGCAATTAAAACTCCGCGCACCACAATAAGCAGATACAGCGCAATAACGCCCACGCCAAACACGATGCCGAATTCTTCGCAGATGACGGCAAAAATATAATCCGTATGATAGGCCGGGATCATCTTTGGCGAGCCTTGCCCAAGCCCTAACCCCCACAGTCCCCCCGAGGCGATTGCCATGAGTCCCTGCGCAATCTGATACCCGCTCGTGGAATAGGTCGCCCATGGATCCTGCCAAATGGCGATGCGCGCGCGTACATGGTCAAACATCAAATAGCTTGCATACGCGCCTGCGCTGCCAGTGAGCAGCGCTGCGAGCGTTGCTCTGATATTGCTCGTCGCAACGAAAAAGACCAGCAGGAACGTTCCGGCCATCAACATTGCGGCGCCCAAATCCCGCTGCAGTACAAGAAACGCCGCAACTGCACCCACAAACAGAAACAACGGAACCAGATCCCGTACGTGCGTGCGTTCCGTCAGCGCATCTGCAAGTACGAACACAAGCGCAACTTTTACAAATTCGGAGGGCTGGAACAATATGCCGCCCACGCTGATCCAGTTTTTTGCTCCGCCGGATTCCTTTCCAACAAAAATCAGCGCGCCGAGGATGCCCAAACTCAAAAGCGCCATCGGAATGCTGAGCACGCGGAAAATACGAGGCCGCCGCATCAATGCCATCATCAGCAGCATTGCCGCAAGCCCTATGCCGAGCATCATCAGTTGGCGCGCTGCTGTTTCGGGTTCGATGCGGTATTGAACCACCATGCCAAGCGCACAAAGGAAGAATACGGTTAGGATCAGGAGCTTGTCCGCGTGTGGGGCCAGCCAGGAAAGCAAACAATAGGAAAGAAGAATTACACCCGAAACAATTGCTCCAAGCAGCAGAGCCCCCATGTCAAACGATTCGGTACGGAAGGAAAGCAGAAGAAAAGCCGCAGCAGTGAAAAACAAAACTGCACTAAGCGCAGCAGCGCAGCGTGCATGGCGCAGTCTATGCATGGTTTCCCTCCTCTGCACGCCTTTTATGGCAGACAAAACATACGTCCTGCACCCACACCACATCGCCGTCCGCAAGCGGCGTTTCTCTCCGGATCAAAGGCTGGCCGTTAATTTCGCAGTAGCGCTTCTGCTTCGTAGAAAAACGGTACTCACCTTTGCTGAGAACAATGCGCGCATGGCGTGCCTTCATTTTACTTTTAGGAAGGGTTATTTCACAGTCCGCACCGCTGCCTATCTCATTATCTTCCGCAAGCGGAAACCACCTGCCCCGATAGCGGACGGGTTCCAGTACCTCAATCCAATGAATTGAAAGATTCAAGATGCGCTGTGCTGCGCGCAGGCAGCGGTATTCTGAAACGGAGCGGACGATCAGCACGGCAATAAAGTAAGCAAGCAGTGCAACGAACACATACCGCATCAGAGACGATGCCGCCACATACGCACTCACCGCTCAACCTCATATCCCGCTGCAGAAAGGGCCGAAAGCGCACGTTCAAAGCAGGCAGACTTGGTTAAAACATAGTCCGTATTATAGGTGGAAACTGCAAAAATGCCGATGTTTGCCTCCGCGAGCACGCGCGAAAGTCCGGCCAAGATCCCAACGAGCGAAAAGTCAAGCACCCCTTCAATCCGGATCGCACGCCAGCCGTCATCCCGCGCGGCTGCGTTTGCGGGCACCTTTTCGGTTGGGCAAACTAGAGAAAGCTCTTCATCCGTTTTTGCGATAAAATAAATCTCGCCATCAGAGCGGACGTCCGAATCCTCCGGAAGCTTACAAATGGAAAATTCCTGTTTGAGCGCAACAATTCTCATTGGTCTTCTCCTTCGTTTTTAATTTCCATTGCAAGGCGGTACGCCTCATTGCGCGGCGTGCCGAGCAAGGCGGAAACCTCCTTTGCCGCATCCTTTGCGCGTACACCGCGTGCGAAAAGCGACTCCAACATCGCCCGCACATCCGCTTCCGTAGCTGCAGGTGCATCCGGCGCGCCACCGATGAGCAACACGCATTCTCCACGCGGCGGCGCTTCGGCATAGCGCGCCGCAAGAGCAGAGAGCGGCTCCCGCACCGCCTCTTCGTACACCTTGGTCAGTTCCCGTACGAGCGCTGCCGGGCGGTCGCCAAGCGACAAAGCGAGTTCTGCGCAGGTTGCAGCGACCCGCAGCGGGTTCTCATAAAAAATCAGTGTACCGCGGTGCGCGGCAAGGCCCGCGACCGCCTCACGCCGCTCTTTCGTTTCACGCGGAAGAAATCCGTAAAAGCAGGCCCCCCGGCTTGGAAAGCCGGAAAGGACAAGCGCCGTAAGCGCGGCGGAAGCACCGGGCAGAACGGTAAACGGAACGTTTTCGCGGATGCATGCCGTAACAAGCCGTTCCCCCGGGTCGGAAATCCCCGGCATGCCCGCATCGCTCACAAAGGCAACCGCCTCGCCCGCATGCACAGAACGAACGATTTCCTCCGCGCGTTCCTTTTCATTATGCTCATGGCAGGAAACAAGCGGCTTTTTGATTTCAAGCCGGTTTAACAGAGCGGCAGTATGGCGCGTGTCCTCACAATAAATGCGGCTTACGCTTTCAAGCACGCGCACTACGCGAAGGGTAATATCCTCCAGATTGCCGATAGGCGTCGCGCAAAGATAAAGCATGGGTTCAAGCGCATTCAGCCTTTTTTCTTCCATCAAGATTCCTCCAAAATGATATCAGCTTCAAAAACAAGCCCGCTTTTCCCTCCTTTTTTTGCCTCTGCAAGGAAAAGGTACGGCGCTTTTCCGCATTTCGAGCGGACGAAACAGATGCGCTTCACGGCAAGCTTTTCGGCTTCAAGCGCAGCGCAGAACCGCGAGAGCCCCAAAACAGGATAACAGGCAAACAGCCTGCCGCCATTTTTGAGCATTCGCCGCGCACAAGCGGCAACTTCGCTGATCGTGCAGCTTGTTTCATGCGCGCTTTGCTGGCGTACAGGGTTTGGGCTTTCGGTTCCACCAGAAAAATACGGCGGGTTGCAGCAAATGCAGTCAAAACTTTCCCAAGGCAGGCGGGCATCCGGCAGCAGGCGCAAATCGGCCTCATATACCTTGATTGCTTTTGACAGACCGTTTTTTGCAACGCTTTTTTCCATAAGCCTGCAACAACGCTCTGAAATGTCCGCAGCGCAGATCCCGGCCCCCGTCTTTGCATGCACCAAAAAGGAAACAATGCCAGTCCCTGCGCCCAGATCAAGCACATGATCATTCCTGTTGGCGCGCACGAAGTTTGCGAGCAGCACGGCATCATGCCCGTAGGAAAAGCCCTCCGTATCCCGATAAATGCCAAACCCCGCACATTGCAGGTCTTCCCAAACCTCTGCCATATGCCCTTCTCCCGTATCGCAAGTATAGTACCATTTTGGTAGGAAACACGCCGCTTGTCAATCGTGAATATCCATGTTCCTTGGTTTCGCCTGAATAATGGAAGATTTTCTTGACAAAAATACAGGAAACAAGTAAACTGAATCAAATTACGAATATGCCGCAGTGACGGAAAGAGTAAGTGGAATGCGTGCCCAAAGAGAGCCGGGGTCAGGTGAAAGCCCGGCGGTGCAGCGCCACTGAACATGGCTCCCAAGCGGCTCCGGCCGAACGCAGTTTGCCTTAGGCCGAAGCGGGCGCGCCCGATACAGCGCACGTCTTTGAGCTGCCCTCTGGGCAGGAAGAAGGGTGGTACCACGAAAAAACATCGTCCCTTTGTGCGAGCGCGCAGAGGGATGTTTTATTTATGACGGGAGGGAACAACATGAGCGAAACAAAGAATTATTACATTTCAACGGCCATTGCATATACTTCGGCCAAACCCCACATCGGCAACACCTATGAAATCGTGTTGGCCGATGCCATCGCCCGATATAAGCGCATGACCGGCTACCGGGTATACTTCCAGACCGGCACCGACGAGCACGGCCAGAAAATTCAGGAAAAGGCGGAAGCCGCCGGTGTAACGCCGCAGGAATATGTAGATGGCGTGGCCGGAGAGATTCGCCGCATCTGGGATTTGATGAACACGACCTACGACAAATTCGTTCGCACCTCGGATCCGGAGCATGTGGCAAAGGTACAAAAAATCTTTAAGCGGCTCTATGATCAAGGGGATATTTACAAGGGCACCTACCACGGTAAATATTGCACCCCCTGTGAAAGCTTTTGGACCGAAAGCCAGCTTAAAGATGGGAAATGCCCGGATTGTGGAAGGGAAGTTCAGGATGCAGAAGAAGAAGCATACTTTTTCCGCATGAGCAAATATGCCGACCGGCTTCTTGCATATATTCAGGATCATCCGGAGTTCATTCAGCCGGAGTCCCGAAAGAATGAAATGGTTAACAATTTCCTCAAACCCGGCCTGCAGGATCTGTGCGTTTCCCGCACTTCCTTCACTTGGGGAATTCCAGTAGACTTCGACTCCAAGCATGTGGTTTATGTATGGTTGGATGCCCTGACCAACTATATCACATTCTGCGGCTATGACCCGGACGGCAATCATGGCCAGCATTATAAGGACTTTTGGCCTGCGGATCTCCACCTGATCGGCAAGGACATCGTCCGTTTTCATACCATTTACTGGCCCATTTTCCTCATGGCTTTGGGCGAACCCCTGCCCAAGCAGGTGTTTGGCCATCCATGGCTTTTGGTGGGCAGCGGCAAGATGAGCAAGTCAGCAGGCAACGTGGTCTACGCCGACGACTTGGTGGAACAATTCGGAGTGGATGCAATCCGTTACTTTGTTCTCCATGAAATCCCCTTCGCAAACGATGGGGCGATGACCTATGAGCTTATCATTGAGCGGGTAAACACGGAGTTGGCCAATATTCTGGGCAATTTGGTTAACCGCACCATTGCTATGGACCAAAAGTATTTTGGCGGGCAGATCATGGCTCCCACCGCCGGCGAACCCGTGGATGAGGAACTCAAGGCAATCGCCCTTGCCCTACCCGCCCGGGTGGAAGCACGGATGAATGAGCTCAAGGTGGCCGATGCAATGGATGAAATATTTGCCCTTCTGCGCCGTGCAAACAAGTATATTGATGAAACCGCTCCCTGGGCTTTGGCCAAAGAAGCGGAAAAGCGGGATCGTTTGGGCACTGTGCTCTACAATCTGCTGGAGGCAATCCGCTTCTCCGCTATTCTGCTGGAACCTTATCTGCCGGAAACCTCCGCACGGATGCTGCACCAGCTTGGCGTTGAAAACGGCGGCGTAGCGTCCCTGTCCCGCTTTGGCGGAATGCCTGTTGGCGGCACGGTAGGTCAGGCAGAAATACTTTTCGGCCGCATTGACCGCGAACAAAAGCTCGCGGAGTTGGAGGCATGGCAAGAGGCAAAGGCCAAGGCTGCTCTTCCTGCTGTAGAAGTAGAACCACAGCTTACCGACAATGTTGATTTTGATACCTTCTGCCGCAGCGATTTCCGCGCAGTGAAGGTTAAGGATTGCCAACGGGTAAAAAAGTCCGATAAACTGCTGCGCTTCACTTTAGATGACGGCACAGGAGAAGATCGGCAGATTCTTTCGGGCATTGCAAAGTATTACCAGCCGGAGGAGCTCATAGGCAAAACGCTTGTAGCCATTGTAAATTTACCCCCCAGGAAGATGATGGGCTTTGAAAGCCGCGGGATGCTTATCTCCGCCGTCCACAAGGAACGCGGGGATGAACGGCTTAACCTTATCATGATTGACAGCGCCATCCCTGCCGGAGCCAAGCTCTGCTGAAGCCGCAATGATGTACTTTGACACGCACACGCACCTGGCGGACGAACGCTTTGATGTGGATCGCGATGCATTGCTCTCCTCCCTTCCGCATCACGGCCTCGCGCTTGCGCTCGACGTTGCCTGCGCGCTTGGGGATTTTCCCAAAACGCTTGCGCTGACACAGGCCTACCCTTGGATTTACGGTGCATACGGCGTACATCCGCATTATGCCGCCGAAGCGCCAGACGGGTACCTGGATGAGGTTTCTTCTGCACTCAGGTACCCCAAAGCCAAAGCGCTTGGTGAGATTGGGCTTGATTACCATTACGATTTCGCGCCGCGCGAAACGCAGCGCCGTGTGTTTGCGGAGCAGCTTGCGCTCGCTCAGTCGCTTGGCTTCCCTGTTGTACTGCATATCCGGGAAGCATTCGGCGATTGCATGGACATCCTCAGGGCATATAGAAATGGTCTTTGCGGCGTGATGCACTGCTTTTCCGGAAGCGCAGAGATTGCGCGCGAATGCGTGGACCTGGGCCTGTATGTTGCTTTTGGCGGCGCTGTTACGTTCAAAAATGCGCACAAGCCAATTGAAGCGGCGGCATATGTGCCGCTTGACCGGCTGCTGCTCGAAACGGATTGTCCCTACATGACCCCTGTTCCCCATCGCGGCGAGCGAAACGATCCTTCTTTTATTCCTTTCATCGCGCATGCAGTTGCACAAGCGCGCGGCATGGATGCTGAAGAGCTCATGCAGGCGACGCTTAGAAACGGAAAGCAGCTCTTCCAAATTCCATGACCAGCATACCGAAACGGCCTGCAGAAGCTTCTGCAGGCCGTAATCAATGGGGGGCAGTCTCAGTTAAGTAATGAGGATCCAAGCAGCAATGTTTTTGTGCTTTCCAAATGCGTGCGAAGCACTGCGCAAGCCAGTTCGGCATCTTTGCTGTGGCAGGCATCAATCAACGCCTGATGCTCCTCAATCGACTTGAAGGCGCTGTCGTCTTCCTTTGGATAGTAGGGGCGCAGGTAGCGATCCGAATTCGCATGCAGTTGGTCAATCATCGAAAGCGCAACATCGTTGTTGCAGGGAGCATAGAGCGCCAAATGAAACTGAAGGTTTAAGGTATCATATCGCTGCGGGTTACGCTCCGCATGGAAGGCATCCAACAATTTCTGCGCATACGACAAATCGCTTTCATCCATAAGCGGAATTGCCGTTTTAAACGCGCCCATTTCGAGCATGATACGCGTATCCATTACATTTTCCAGTTCATGCCGCGTCAGCCTTGTTACGACAGCACCACGGTTCGGGTAAATCCGTACCAGCCCCTGTGCTTCCAACTGGCGAAATGCTTCGCGTACTGGAATGTGGCTCACATTGAGCGCGGAAGATATTTCATCCTGCCTGAGCGGCATTCCACCCGGAAGTATGCCCCGGACGATTGCCATACGAATTACCTGAAACACCCAATCACGCGCAGCCATTGTTTTGGGCTGCATCTCCTCCGCAATTTTCTTTAATTCCATTTTAATCACACACCTTCTTTGAAATTGTAAAAAGATATATGCTTGCTGAATTCTCAGATATTACAGCTCTATCTTATACTTTTTCCCTGCCATTCGTCAAGGAATTAATTCAAATGTGTGCGAATCGCGGACTGTGTCTTTCAACCATCCCCTGAAAACTCAATGTCGTTCAGGATGATTTCAGCTTCTCCCACTTGAACTAGCGCCGTCTTTTTAACAGGTCCGCAGACTTGTTTTCCGTTGACGGAAAGTTCCGGATGTTCGGGAACCACGGAATATCGGTAAGAAGCCCCGCTGCTGACCATGTTATCTTCAAATACAACCTTTCCTGTTTGGCCAATCCATTCCTTTATGAGCATGCGATTGTTTCCATAAGCGTCCTCTCGGTATAGCCTATACCGGATAAAAGGCTGGCGAGCCGTAAAGGAAACCGTTGGGATTTGTGTTGCCGAAAGGGTCACAGCAAGATCACGTACCGGTGCCGGGACCCCCCAATACTGTGTGGTGATTGTGGGCTCGGTGCCGGTGCGGAACACTTCGCGCAACACGCTGCTTTGCGGTGTAAATGAATTGGACAGAACCACAGTATGCTCCACTGTAAGCGTACGCTTATCCAAAGCATACTCTGCCACGCCATCCGGCATAATGAAATCAGGTGAAGTTTTACCTTCATATAGAAACTTGAAAACTTCACGAAGCACCAATGCGGGATACTTACCGCCTGTGGCATCGGCGGGAAGCATTCCGTCCTCCGTATTGTCGTATCCCATCCACACGCATGCAGCGTATTCAGGATTATACGCCGCCATCCATGCATCCCGGTTTCCTTCCCCCGCACCAACGGTTCCGGTCTTCCCCGCAATCGGGAGCTCCAGCTCACCCAAGCGGCGGCCTGTTCCTTCTTCAATTGCACTTTCAAGCATGCTGGTAAGAATATAAGCGTTCTCTTTGCTCATTACACGGTTGCTTTCGGGCTCATATTCATATAACACCCTGCCTGCGGCATCCGTAATATACCGGATTACAGTAGGCGCGTCGTATACGCCTTCAGACGCAAACGCTGCATAGGCGCCTGCAAGCTGCCATGGCGAGACGCCATAGGTAAATCCCCCGAGCGCAAGCGTAAGGCTCGTATCTGTTTTATCAAATGAAACGCCAAGCGATTCGGCAAACGCCTTTCCCTGCCCTAACCCAACTTCATTGAGCACTTTCACGGCAGGAACATTAAGGGAGCGCTGCACTGCTTCGCGCAGCGTTACCCATCCATAGTACTTGTTGTTGAAATTTCTTGGCGCATAATCCGCAAAGGTTGTAGGCTCGTCAAGCAGCATAGACGCCGCCGTATACCCGCAAAGCTCCAAGGCAGGCGCATATGCTATGACTGGTTTAATCACGGAGCCAGGTTGCCTGCGGATGCGCGTTGCGCGGTTAAAAGCCATGGCCACATTGGAATCTCTCCCCCCAACAAGCGCTACAACATGTCCCGTACCCGCTTGTTGGATCACAATTGCTCCCTCGCAATCTGCTGCCGGAAAGAATGAATCCTCTGCGAAAATCTCCTCACAGTGCGCCTGCAAAGCTGGATCCATAGCCGTGTAGATGCGGTACCCTCCTGTGAGCAGCTCATCCATGCTTATAGCAAGAATATCCGAGGCGGTGCTCAGCGCAGTATCAACATAATATCCGCGCGATGGTTCCATGACGTTTTGGATTTTGACGGGTTCTGCGACGGCAGCATCACATTCTTCTTGCGAGATATAACCATATTCGTGCATCAGCGAAATGATATTATTGCGTCTGCGCAGGCAATCATCCGGCTTAAGATGCGGTGCATAATTGGTTGGGGATTTCAGTATGCCCGCAAGCGTTGCTGCCTGAGCTATGCTCAATTCGGACGCATGCGTGCCAAAGTATCCCAGCGCGGCCGCTTCCACTCCATAATATCCACGCCCAAAGTATACATAATTCAAATACATTTCAAGGATTTCATCCTTGCTGTATTTCTTTTCCATCTGATAAGCCAGCACAGCTTCTTCCAATTTGCGGCTGATCGTTTTATCCGCGCTTAAATGGCTAAGCTTGATAAGCTGCTGTGTAATTGTAGACGCACCTTGCACATAACTGCCTGCCTTAATGTCCTGCCATGCAGCCCCTGCAATACGGATTAAATCCACCCCAGGATGTTCATAAAACCGTGCGTCTTCCGCAGAAATAAACGCCATACGCACATGCTTTGGAACCTCTGAAATGGAAACGGAAACCCGGTCTTCCGCCGCATGAAGCCTGAGGGCCTCATTGTCGTCTTTATCGTACAGAATCAGCGTTTCGGGCGCGCCCAAAATGTTTTCCGGGTCAAATTCTTTCCAGGCATCCAGCTTCAGCAAACTTACGGCAAAAAACAGCACGAAACAGGTTGCCGCAAGAGCGAACGCCAGCAAAATCGCTTTTAAAACGGTAAAAAACAGGGAATTCTTCTTTTTTCTTGGTTTATCAGAACGCATGGAATCGCCTCCCCATATCAGTATTGCCCGATATGGGGCGCAATAGTACGGTCTTATAAAGTTCAACGGCGCGGAATCACAGCGTTTCGGATGCGCGTCAAATAAATTTTTTGGCAGGTAAAATAAAGAAGGTCATATACAAAGAATGCAACTTGCAGGAGCGGCACAACCGTCCAAAGCGGGATGGGCAGCGCTACCGATGAAAGGTCGAAACTAAGCGTAAACATGGCGAGAAGAACCGCGAGCGCAAAAAACAGGTCACAATAAAGCAGCTTCAGAACCGATCCAACCAAGCGGTCACCAATATGCTCATCCAAAAACGTTTTAAAGATTCCATAATGTCCAAGAAGGAGCGCATATGGAATAAGCGCGGCCTTTGAAGGCAGCAGCAACAGGCCAAGAGCTACAGATGCTGCATAGACTAGAAACGCACTTAAATAAGCTTGCTCTGCGCACAGGATGTACACAAAAACCGAAGATAGAAAATAGCAGGCGATCCGCATCGTTGGCAGCACGGCCGCAGCATATAACGAAAGCACTGTAAGCGCAATGCACATGGCACTGAGCGTAATTTGTTTTGCAGGAGAAAGCTTCAGCATTGGCACACCTCAACATCAGCAGCAGCGGATCAGGTCGCCACCCATGCATTCGCAGCAACAGTCTGCACAGAGCAAACCTGAACAAACGTCGCATCCGGAGCAGGAAGAATCATAGCCCGACGCCTGCCGGGTATAGGGATTCCCCGTAGTGCGCAAGGTTTTATATGCGTTTGCATATTCGGCATTCCCGGGTTCCTGATGATAAGCGCGGCTGATATAATCGTTTGCCTTATCATACCAGCCTTGCCGAAGATAAATTATTCCGTAAAGATAATACCATTCGGCGTTCCGCACAGAAATCGTATCCAGCACCTGCTTGGCTGCCTGAAGGTTATTCTGGTTAATGAACGCGCGCGCCCGCGCAAAGTCAGCTGCGTTGGGGCCTGAATATGTGGAACCTTGCCCACTGTAACCATAGTTTGAATAGGCCCCGGCGCCAGATCCGGAGGCTTGTGTAGAGCCGTTCTTCTTGGTCAGTGCTTCATACGCTTCATTAATTTCAACGAGTTTTTCGTTGGCGAGCTCTTTTAAGTCCGTATCCGTGTATTTATCAGGGTGGTATTTTTTCACAAGCTTCAGATACGCTGCGCGAATCTCTTCCTGCGATGCCCCCTCACTTACGCCAAGGACTTTATACGGATTGTTCATGCTTTCCTCCCAACAGCTTCTGCGTTCGTGCAGCACAGCCATCATACAGAATATTATCCAAGATCTCCCGATTCACGGCAATATCCAATAGCTCATATGCTTTGATTGCCTCATGAATCGAATAATGCATCAAAAATCCCGCGCGTTCCGCCTCTGCCCCGGTAACGTTAAAAACGTTATAGGCGCCCGTGCGTGCATCGCGCTCCCGATCCTCCCATGCATCGGCCAGATACACCCACTTCCCGATATTATAGAGCAGTGCCTCAAAAGCAGGCTTCATGCGCACGTCCGCAAGCGGCGCTTCCTTTCCAGCGGCACGCATCAACAGTGCGAAGCAATCTGCCGGCGCATCAAGTATATTACACCGTTCTCGCTCCAGCACAGAGAGTTCCCGGATGCCGGCTTCAATCGCGCTCACCATGTTCGGCCGTTCGGCTGAAACCTGTTTTGCCGCCCGCTTTAATAAGCCTTTTCCTGCAAGTGCAGATGCTTTCTTTTCATCTTGCCAATCATCGCGCAGCTTATACCACGCAAGCGCAACATTAAAATCTGCTGAAAAACGCAACGCATCGGAATCTGGAGCAAAGAGCCGCTTTTTTTGAAATGGCTTATACCCACAGGAACGCGGGATGCAGGGTTGCGCCGATCCGCCTGAAAGCCCGGTGAGCAGCATTGCAAGAAAAGTGCTGTCATAATTAAGCGTTAGCCGCGCCGTCTGACCGAATCTTGCACCGATGGAGGCACAAAGCCCGCAATAGTATGCGTTGTATTGTGCCAGCTCTCGCATGCGGAGTTCCTGTTTCAGCGGCACGATATATCCAAACATCAGTTCTGCGCCTTTCTAAAAACTACATCAGGTATACCACGACTTTTTGTCGGGCATGTGTCGCTGCGGAAACAAAACGCGGTTATCCTAGCTTTCGATCTCTGGAGCACTGCACTGATGAAAGCGTGCAAAGTGCGTGAGCGCTCTCTGCAAAGCGCTGCGGGGCAGACGCTTGCCAGGCTCCAACCATAGGTTTTTTAGGATAAGCCTGTTTTCTTTCCGATCACATACCAGTTCAATCCGTCCAGCAAACCCCTCACCATACAGGACCGGAAGCGTATAGTAGCCGTACTGACGCTTCGCAGGTGGCGTATAGATTTCCCAACGATAGGAAAAACCGAAAACCGCTTCAATCAGCTTGCGATCCCAAAGAAGATTGTCCAGCGGCGCGATAAACTCACAGCGCGGCGCTAATTTCTCCGTTCCGCATGCCGTTTCAAGGAGCGGCAGATCCTGTTTGTGCAAATAAAGTGGCTGCCGAATTTCTTCCACCCCAATTGCAGCAATCGTGCCCGATGCGCACAAATCCTCAATTGCTGCAGTTCTGGCCTTCCTATCTAATCCACGGATTTCCAGCCAGGCATCCGAAGGCCGATTCCACAGCAATCCTACGCTGCCGATTCGCCGGGCCACCGCCCAACGGTAATATTGGGCCTGCGTTTGGTTGGGGTCAGGCGCACTAAGAAGCTCCGGTGACAGGTGGCGCGCGGCAAAGTCATAGTATTTCCGCGTCCCCTGCTTGTTGTGTATGACGAGCTCTCCCTGAAAATACAGCGTTTCCAATGCGGCACGTCCAATTGGCGCATAGCCCCAAGGCCAGCGTACCTTTTCCCGGCCATCCGGAATATCGTCCGAGCAACAAGGGCCCTGCGAGGCCACCGTTTCCCTTGCAAGCGCAAGCGCGGGGCGTACTGCTTCCGCATTGTAAGTGTTTTGCATGCGCGTTCGCGCAAAATATGGCCAATCTTCAACAGGAAAAATGGCCATGCATTTATCCCAATAGTCTATCAGGCTGCGCTCCTCGTACAGAAGCTGCTGCAGCATCTCCTTGCGGAAGCCTTTTACGCGTGCTTGAAGCACCAATTCCGCATTGCGTCCGCACACATCGATCGGATCATATTGTATACATCCGACGCTGCGTATAAACGCAAGCACGCCGTTCTTTCCGCAATAACGGTAATGGTCGATAAGGCCATGGCGCAACAGCAGAAAGCGCGCTGCCTGCTGTTTTGTGACAGTGCGAAGTTTCACCGCTTCCCCATCCTTTTCCCTAAAATGAATCCGCTACCGCTGCAAGCGCGGCTTGTACGGCATGCACCATTGCGGAAAGGGGCATAGACGCAGCACCCGGCTTGCCTTCTGCTTGTTCTGGAAGAGATGGATGAACCCTGCAGGAATGCCATACCCCATGCGGCTGATGTAATGCAGTGCTTCGTATGAAACATGGTTACAAACGAACGCGCCTGCGGAAGCGGACATTGCGCACCCTACTTCGTACTTTCGCATTTCCTGCAGCATTGCATGAACCGGCAGGGTTGAAAAATATGCAGCCGGCCCTTCCGGATGGATTACAGAATCGATGCGCTGCTCGCCGTCATTATCGCATGCCTCGCAATGATCCAGATTTACAGCAATCCGCTCCGGAGTAATTTTTGCCCGGCCACCGGCCTGACCGAGCATTACTACAGCATCCGGCCTTACCCTTTCGATCTGCTCCAACAACAGCGCTGCACTCTTTCGGTAGCTCACAGGAAGCACTGATCTGTACAGCACTGCGCCGGATATCGCCTCCGGCAGCCGCTCCAACACAGCCTGCGCGGGGTTTATCCTTTCTCCACCAAACGGTTCAAAAGCCGTAATCAAAATTTTTTTCATGCAAATAAGATAACAGAAAAAGGAGCCGTGCGCAAGCACCGCTCCCATTCTTCGCTTTCAAACGGTTAAAATTCAGTTTCCTTTGCCGAAGAGGCGCGAGAAAAAGTCCGCAACCTTGCCAAAAAAGTTCTTCACACCAGCTGCAAATTCACTCAATTTGGATTCAACCTGCTTCGCACCTTCGAGCGTCTTTGTGAGTGAAACCAGCTTCTCCTGCAACTGTGCTACATCGAGCTTTTCCAAACTGCGGCAGAGCTTAAGCAGCTGATCCACCTGCGCGTCTGTAATCGAAACGTTGTATGCCTCCGCAATGCCCTTAATTTCAGCGCGCACCTCATCGTCCGTCATGTTCTGCGTTTGATCCAGAATCTTTTTTAGTTCATTGACGATCTGCGTCGCTTCATTGCTTCCGATGTATTCGGCAAGTTCACCCGTTGTAACCAGTTCTTCCACGCCAATGGTCTTTGCAATCTCAGAAAGCGTCGTGCCGGTGATGTCCTCATACGCCTTATAAATGCCGGTGAGCGCCGCCGTACCGGAAACGTCAAACGGTGCGCTGACCTTAACCTCGGCATCGGTAATTCCGGCAGTAATGAGCGCATTCATATACATTTCGCTCGTGCACCAGTTAATGTGATTGGTGCTGATCTTCAAGCCCTCGCCTTCCTCAAGCGTTTTAATGTAGATGCAGGAAAGCGCTACGCTGCCGATCTTGCGTTCCGGGGCGATCCCTTCAAGATAGGCCCGTTCATCTGCGTTTGTCACAGTGATTTCCGTAACAGAGCCGCGTTCAATCCCAAAATCTTTGTAAATCTGCGCAATCTGCGCTTCATCCAAATTTGCTCCTATGGTGACGCGGACTTCGCCGCTGTCTGCCGGCGTCAAAACTGCGTCTCCTTCCTCGTCCGCAAACGCTGCGGACGGCAGGATCATGAAGCAAAGCAGGAGCGTAAGCACGGCTGCAATCGTTTTTTTCATCATATCATCCTCCCAAAATTAAACATGCTGCCGGATCAAAACCCGACAGCTGCATTATACCACATCAGTGGCCACAATATTTCAAACGAAGTGTAAACTCTCTTTGGAGCACCAACCAAGCACACCGTTATGCTTGACAAAGCATTTTTTCTGTCCTTCTTCAACGATAGAAACGATATCTCCCGCTGAAAGCGGCAACCAGTAATCCGTATAATCATAAGAGCATTGCCTTCCATTGCATAAAAAGAGCTTTTCATTTGGGATCAGAAGCGTGCGCCCAGTATACAGACAACGGCAAAGGCTTTCCGAATTGCCCGCTGCTAAAAGTTCAATTTCTTTGTGCTGCCATGCGATTGAGGCTGGTTCGGGAGATGCCTCCTGTGCATGCAGCACGGCCGCCTGCGGAAGCTCATCTGCCCATGCAGTAGAAAACATGCCGTTTTCACGAATCAGCGCATTAAGCTGCCCGGATCGCCTAACGCCGTTTCCTCCATCAATGCATATGATCTTTCGATGAAAATCAAAAACCGGATTGCAGGTGAGGATGTCTCCCGTTAAATCGCTGTAGTTCGGTGTCGGCATATGCCCTGCTATCACGAATTTTTCAAATACGGGGGCTTCATGCAGAAAGTCGTCACGGCGAAGGCAGCGTTCGGCATTCTGCGCGTGCAGGTCGCCCGCATCCAGCCCTGCATGAACAAAGATAAGATCTTCACTTTCAATGATGTGCGGCAATCCGGCAAGCCATGCAAATAGATCGCCATACGCCTGCTCCAGCCGAAAGCGGATTTCCGCAGGCGGGCATGCATGCGCATCCAATCCAAGCTCTGCGCACATATCGCACAGAAGGGACTGCTTGCGCCAATCCATATAGCGAACGAGATCCACGCCATACAGGCCGCTTTTCAAATCCTCCCATAATGTGTCACAGTTCCCCTGCAAAGCGTATGTATTTCCGGCTTCACAAAGGCTTTTTATAAAACGCAGCGTATAAAGACTGCCGTCCCCCTTTTCGATATGGTCTCCGAGCAGCACAAGCGCATCCTTGGTGGAAAACCCGATTTGTTCAAGCAAACGCTGTAAAAGATGTCCGTTTCCGTGCACGTCGCTGATGGCAATGATGCGCTGTGCGCCGCGCAGCGCTACGTTCTGAACGTTCGCTTTCATTGTGCGTTTTCCTTCAATGCAAAGTATTCTTCCCGCATGATAGAGTAGCAGCAGGAATCCAAAACCGTATTGTCATAGCGGCGGTATGCATGTCGGATCGTGCCCTCATAGCGAAATCCGCACTTTTCAATCACACGGCGTGAACGTGCATTAAATGGGAAATGGCATACGCTTACAAGTTCAAGCCCAAATTCCTCAAACGCAAACGACAGAACACGCTGTGCAGCCTCTGTTGCATAGCCATGTCCCCAAGCTTCTTCCGCAAGCACATAGCCAAGCGCGCGCGCTTTAATTTCGCTGCCGCGCATAGCATCGCGGTGCAAGCCAAAAGAACCGAGCAGCTGGCTGTTCGAGCGCAGAACGACAGCCCATGTTTCGTCCTCTTCCATAAAGCTTTTCAGAATGGCGCGCGTTTCCTCGATGGAACCATGCGGTTTCCAACCTGCCGCAGGACCGACATTCGGCGTATGCGCATACGCAAATAACGCTTCGGCATCGCTTTCCTTCCAAGGCCTCAACAACAGACGCTGTGTTTCAAGCAGTTTCATGATACTCCTCCGTTTGTGCAATCGTTTGGCTTTCTCTTTTATTTGCGTTCAAGTAAGGCGGCTGTTTCTAGGTGCCGTCAGTAGTTTTGCGCATATCAATCGAGCTTGCGGAAGCTACACTTTGGGCGGACGATGGTGCCGCCGAAATTATCAAGGAATTCAAGAACGGCAAACTGACCCTTGGTGTGGACGACATTGGTAAAACCGTCGCCGCAAAACTGACGGGCGCGACCACAGATGAAAACGGTGTTCTTATCTCTGCTTCAGAGGATGGTGGCGAGCCTGTCGCTATTGGATTTCGAGCGAAAAAAGCGAATGGTAAGTATCGCTACTTCTGGCTTTACCGCGTCAAGTTCGGCATTCCGTCCACCAATCTTGCCACCAAGGGTGATAGTATCACCTTTTCAACACCAAGTATTGAAGGCACTGTTTCCCGTCGTAATAAACCGGACGGTAAACACTTTGTGACAAAGACTCTTTCCTCACTACTCTACGAGACAACATCTCCACCGTCATAAATCGTGAAAGCGACAAGGCCTTAGCGGATATCGATAAGCGGCTTGAGGAACTGCAAATGGAACTACTGAAGCTTGCCACCTCCAATGCCGAATATGATAAAGTCGGTGATGAGATACACCGACTGCGTGACCAGAAACAAAAGATGCAGCTTGAAAGTGCTAACCGTGATGAACTCAAAAAGCGCATGGCTGATATGAGCACATTCCTAAAGAAGCAATCCACCGCCCTCACCGAATACGACGAGCAGCTTGTCCGACGGCTGATTGAAAAGGTTACCATCTACGAGGATAAATTCACCGTGGAATTCAAATCCGGCGTGACGGTGGATGTGGAATAAGGGTAAAAATGAGCAAGGCACTCTACGCATATTTTGCATAGGGTGCCTTGCTTTTTCAGTTTAAGTACTTAAAATGGAAGCTTGAAATATCGAATTGGGTTATTTCTTATATCCGCACTTGGGGCATACGCCGTTTTCATTCAAGGCAATACCGCACAACGGGCAACGATCAATATTGTTGTGAGTCTCAAATTCCTCAGAAGCCGCGTTAACGCCGCTGGTAAAGGTCAGCTTGGCGATATTCAGCTTATCCTTCAGCAGATCATAAACTATCTTGATCATGCCTTCAACGGTCATGGTCTCTTTGGTCACAACCAAACGACATTCTGGATATGCGGTTGCAAGCTCGGTCTTGAATGCGGCGCCCTTCATTTTATTGGTCGGAGCACCGTCCTTAATACCCTGTTTTTCATAAACATCGAGAATTGCGGGCAACAGGGGGTCGTCTTCCCGGAGAACCAGTGCATGGTCAAAGTTTTTCAGGACTTCCCAGGCTGTCTTTTGAATTTCGTTGCATGGGAAAACCATATTGACGCCAGTATTAACGGAATCTTCCACCTCGATCGTCAGGATGCCGGTGTGCCCATGCAAATACTGCGCTTCGCCTTTGAATCCGTAGAATCTGTGTGCGTACTGCAGGTCTAACGTTGTGATACTTCTCATAGTAATTCTCCTCATATTATATATTTACGGGTGTTTTACGCTCCCGTATGAGCCAATATTTGGGTTTGCCGTTATTGTTGCTTATCTATTGTGCCATAAACAATTCAATGTCAGCATCCACAGCACCGATGCCGGCGATACCGAACTTCTCGACCAAAACATTCGCTACATTCGGTGATAGGAAACCAGGAAGAGTCGGCCCGAGATGAATATTCTTTACGCCAAGATACAAGAGCGCTAAAAGAACGATAACAGCTTTTTGCTCGTACCAAGCAATATTGAATGCGATTGGCAGCTTGTTGATATCATCAAGACCGAATACCTCTTTCAGCTTTAACGCAATGACGGCAAGCGAATAGGAATCGTTGCACTGTCCGGCATCCAAAACTCTTGGAATTCCGCCGATGTCGCCAAGCTTCAGCTTATTGTAACGGTATTTCGCGCAACCTGCGGTGAGTATAACCGTGTCCTTGGGGAGGCTTTCCGCAAACTCAGTGTAATACGCTCTCGGCTTCATTCTGCCATCGCAGCCGGCCATAACGAAGAATTTTTTAATTGCTCCGGATTTTACAGCCTCGACAACCTTGTCTGCCAAAGCTATAACCTGATTGTGGGCAAAACCTCCAACAATAGAACCTGTTTCAATTTCATCTGGGGCAGGAAGGGTTTTAGCCAAAGCGATAATCTCTGAAAAATCCTTTTTGCCGTTTTCGTCAGCCTCAATACGCTTGCAGCCCGGGTATCCGGTAGAGCCTGTGGTAAAAATTCTGTTTCTGATTTCTTCGCTTCTTGGGGGAACAATACAGTTGGTAGTAAACAAGATAGGTCCATTGAACGGTCCAAACTCGTCTACCTGTTTCCACCATGCATTGCCATAGTTCCCGGCAAAGTTATCATATTTCTTAAAGGCGGGATAATAGTGGGCAGGCAGCATCTCACTATGAGTATATACATCCACACCTGTGCCTTTAGTCTGCTCCAACAATTGTTCCAGATCGGTGAGGTCGTGGCCGGATATCAGGATTGCGGGATTTTTTCTAACGCCGATATTAACCTCGGTAATTTCAGGATTGCCGTACCGTGACGTGTTAGCCTCATCCAGTAATGCCATTGCCTTTACACCGTATTCGCCGGTTTTCAGCGTTAGCGCAACAAGATCGTCTGCAGTAAGCGAATTGTCCAATATTGCAGCAAGAGCCTCATATATAAAGGCACTAATCTCCAAATTTTCCTTGCCGATGTTCTTGGCATGCTCTGTATAGGCAGCCATACCCTTGAGACCGTAAGTGATCATCTCACGCAGAGAGCGAACATCTTCATTTTCTGTTGCCAGCACCCCTACAGAAGCGGTCTTTTCCAGCATTGACGCTCTTGTGTCCACTGTAAATGTTGAAGCATCGTGCAGGTTTTCAAGCTTAGCAGCTTTTTTCAGGCTGTCCCGAACAGCAAGCATTTTCAAAATTTGTTTTTCAATGGACTCATCGTCAAAATTAGCGTTGGTGATTGTCATGAAAAGACTGTTCAGCATTTCATAATTTGTGTTGCCAAGGTCTTTTACATCCAGCTTTCCTTTAATAACTATTTCTGAAATTCCCTTCAGCGTATAAATCAAAAGGTCCTGAAGCCTTGCAACCTCTTCGGTTTTTCCGCATACACCGCGTACCGTACAGCCTTTGCCTCCTGCGGTTTCCTGACATTGATAACAAAACATGCTCATTTGGTTTTCCTCCGTTTATTCTTCAATAATTTCAAACTCGTCCTTGCCTACAAAGCAAATAGGGCACTGCCAATCATCTGGGATATCTTCAAACGCAGTACCGGGCGCAATCCCGCCATCAGGATCGCCAACTTCCGGGTCATAAATGTACCCGCAAGGGATACAACGATATTTCTTCATCTTTCTTTGCCTCCTTTCCAATTGTTATCTATAGAATTTTCATTCCATATCAAAAGCTTTTGCCCAGGTGTCAATCATAGCGTGCAGTTTTTCATGGACGCCATGTCCTATAACAGTCTCTTCATACTGCTCAAATTGTTCAAACATAAGGCTCTGCGATTGTTCATCAATCACATTATCCGCCATCATGAAAAGCACATTATTCTCCTTGTCGATATGTCTGCACAGCAGATCTCGGTATTGATCAGCAGCGTTGTTAAAGCTGCTGATGTTCTTATCCTCAAGGAATTTAGTCATTTGTGCAATGTATTCTCTGCCTTGAGTGTGCTCCTGCAGCATGACACCGACCGGTCCTCCCTCGTTAGGTATTCCTTTATTAACCAGTTCTTTGAACAGGTAATTCTCCTCTTTGCCGTGGTGGCATTTATCCGCAAATGTCTTGAGGAAATAGACAACCTCACCGTAATAGTGAAACAGGGTTTCCGCATCACGGTTATCGGACTCCGTCATTTTATCAAGTATTTGCAGAACATAAAGAATGGCCTCGTGTTCTTTCCGCAGATCTTGTGTCGCTTTTCCCATTTTGAATCCTCCTTCTAAAAATACAGCATAAAATTTGCAAAGCTTGTCCGTCAGCTTTTTGGGGCAGGTGCTTTGACGATTATAAGCTCCAAAGTATCATCATGTAGGTTTTTTACATTCATTTTAGTTTGATAAGGGATTTTCAGCAGAGTACCACCCTCATATTCATGTATCTCCTGATCATTCAAACCGATAGATAGTATCCCGCGAATAACGGTCATATACACGTTTGAGTTGGAGAAGTGTTCCGGCAACCCTTCTGTTTTGTTAAACACCATGTGCAGATAGTGCAGGTTATCATCGAAAATAACCTTCTCGACGGCTTTTTCATTGCCCCTTGACAATTTGAATATCTGTTCAACCATAATTATGCCTCCTATTTTATAATCATTTTACCACAAGCACAACTTCAAGTTTGGCTTGTCGCTGTCATAAAAGCATTTTTTCATGCCTACATCTAAACTGACCACACAACCTCGGCTTTTTCAAAAAACATCTAAATCGACCACTCGCAAACCCATGTTATCTAAATCGACCACTCGCCAAGTGCTGACATCTAAATCGCTCTCTCGCACTCGAAAATGCCGTCTTTGACTTGTTCCCATGAACCGATATTTTCACGATTTTGACACATCAGATTTTTACTCTCAAACCTCTAAAAACCCAGTATTACTGGACTTTTCACCCATCTACTTCTCAACCCTTGACATCAATACTACCGTCTCAACGTGCGCTGTCTGCGGGAACATATCGACAGGCTGTGCATATACGAAGCGGAACCCACCGTCAACGAGAACCCGGACATCCCGCGCAAGGGTAGATGGATTACAGGAGACATACACCAACCGCTTTGCGCCGCATGCAAGCAGCGCATCCAACACGGGGCGCTCGCAGCCTTTGCGCGGCGGATCGATCAGGACGGCATCTGGATGGTATCCTTCGCGTACAAGCTGTGGAAGAACATCCTCCGCATTCCCGCAATGAAACTCAACATTTTTGATGGCGTTCTCCTGTGCATTGAAGATTGCATCTGCTATCGCTTCGGGTACTGTTTCAATTCCATCTACCTGCGCAGCATGGCGTGCAAGCAGAAGTGATATTGTTCCGATGCCGCAATAAACATCCGCAACGCGTTCTGTTCCCTCAAGCTGCAACGCATTTAAAGCGGCATGATAGAGCACCTCTGTCTGTTGTGGATTTACCTGCAGGAAGGATGCTGCGCTCACGGCAAAGCGCAAGCCGCAAATTGTATCATAAAGACGATCTTTCCCCCAAAGCGTGCTGAATTCCGGGCCAAATATCACATTTGTTTCCGCGTCATTTCGGTTGTGAAGAATGCTGACAAGCCCGGGGATGCGGTTGCGCAGGTGCTCAATCAGCGCCTCTTTTTGCGGCAGCTTTCCCTTTGTGACAATTGCGGCCATGACTTCGCCGTTTGCCGCGGAAACACGTGCCATCACATGCCGGAGCGTGCCTGTTTGCAGGGTTTCATCATAGGCCGGTATCTGGAATTGATTGGCCCAGTCGCACACCGCTTCAGCAACAAGCAGGGTTTTGTCTTCCTGAATCGAACAGTCTGAAAGCGGGATCAGGCGGTGGCTGCGCGGCGCGAAAAAACCAAAAGAAACGCGCCCATCCAAATTTGCAAACGGAAAGCTTCCCTTGTTCCGATAAAAATAGGGGAACTGCATTCCAAGAGCCTCACGCACCTCCGGAGCCATAAGGCCCCCAATGCGTGTGAGGGCGGAAGTTACCATATCCCGCTTAAACATGAGCTGCGCCTCATAGTCAAGATGCATGAGGGTGCATCCGCCGCAACGCCCAAAATTAGAGCATTTCGGTTCTGCGCGGCAGGGGCTTTTTACGGATATGGAAAGCAATTTTCCTATTGCATAGCTGGCTGTGGCTTTTATGATATGAACCCGTACCGTTTCTCCCGGCAACGCAAACGGCACAAACACGGCAAAGCCATCATATCTTCCGATGCCCTGACCTTCAGAGCCAAATGCGTCAACGGTCAGCTCGATTTCATCATTGCGTTTCAAGGGCGGTGTTTTCTGTGGCATAAAAATCTCCTTTTTGCGGCAAAACGCGGCTTATGCCGCGTTTGGATCAACCGGAAACGAATGCAGCGCGTCAAAACTTTGCAAGCACGGAATTGAAGCGGTATAGCTTTTCATCAAAATTGTCCGGCAGCGCGATTGCATCTTCCAAAGATACGTCGACAATATGATTGTCATGAATGCCCACTGCGCGTCCGCCAACTTCCGCATCCAAAAGTTCCACTGCGCGCTGCCCGAGCCGTGCTGCAAGTACGCGGTCAAATGCCGTAGGATTTCCACCGCGTTGAATATAGCCGGGAACGATTGCTTTGATATCAATATCGGAATGCTCCCGCACATAATTTGCAAAATCTGAAGCTCTGCCGGCTCCTTCTGCGATGATGACAATACTCGTGAGTTTTCCCTTAAGCTTATTTGTAACGAGTTGGCGTGTTGCATCCTCCCAGGAAAGCTGGCTTTCCGGCACCAGTATAATATCCGCTGCTCCTGCAACGCCGGACCAAAGGGCAATGTCACCACAATTGCGCCCCATTACCTCAATCACGCCCACCCGGTCATGTGCGCGCATGGTGTCGCGTATTTTATAGATTTCGCTTGTAATGGTATTGACAGCGGTATCAAAGCCAATTGTAAAGTCGGTGTACCCCAAATCGTTATCAATTGTTCCGGGGATGCCGATCGTTTTAATTCCGCTGTCGGCAAGCATCTTCGCACCGCGGTAGCTCCCGTCTCCGCCGATAACGATCAGGCCTTCAATATCAAACGCGTGAAGCATGTCCAACGCTTTTTGGAACCCCTCCGGCGTACGGAATTCCTCGCTGCGCGCCGTGCGCAGAACCGTGCCGCCCTTGTGCATCACATTTGCGACATCCTCATGTGTCAATTGACGAACCATGCCTGCAATCAATCCCTTGTAGCCATGGTAGATTCCCATAACGTTGATGCCGCGGCTTTCTCCCTCTTTGAATACCGCACGAATTGCTGCATTCATGCCGGGCGTATCCCCGCCGCTTGTTAAAACGCCAATACACTTCATTAAATTAACTCCTTTCGGAAAATCGTAAGCAAATTCAATCATTTTGAGCTGCACATGGGCAAGACTCATGGTGCAATCCCATACCGTTTTGTATTATATCACATACGCAAAATTAGTCAAAAGTTTATCATAGCTTATGTTCACTGCTGCTTCACGTTCTCCTTTCCAAGCAGCTCGTTAAGAATATCCCGGAGTGCAGAGGCTTCATTTACATACATGTCTTTGGGCACAAGCTGCGTCTTTTTTGTACCGGGGTTGTGAAGCACAACGGGTACGTTGCCCGGGAAACGCTGCAATAGCGTGAGCACGCGCGTGCGAAGCGTCTGATCCTCCGTGTCAAAGCGCAGATATAGCTTGCCCGCCGCAGGATGAAGCGTGAGCGGAGCCACCTCATCCACCAGAACCATGTTGCTTTGATCTTCCCGCACATTCAAACGGCCCGAAACGCATACCTTACTATCTTCCGAAAGCAGGCTTCCAAAACGTGTGAATACTGACGGAAACGCCAAAAGCTCAATGGAACCGGTCATATCTTCAAGCGTACAGTATGCCATGACACCGTTTCCGTTTTTCGTCATTTTACGCTGCACGTGCGCAATAATGCCCCCCAAACGCACACGGCTTCCCTCTTTAAGCGCCCCGCTTTCATCTGCTGTGGCAAGTTCTGCAACGCTGTTGGGCATTTTTGAAAGCACTTCCCCATATTCCTCCAAGGGATGCCCGCTCAGGTAAATGCCAAGCGCCTCCCGTTCCAATGAAAGCAGCATCGTTTGATCAAACTCATGCACGTTGGGCAAGGGCGTCATCCCTGTTTTCATTTCAGAGCCGCCCCCAAGATCAAACAGGGACAGTTGTCCGGTTTCCGCCTGTTTGCGCTCGTTTGCCGCAGCGCTGAGCGTGCGCTCATATATGAGCAGCAGCTGATTGCGGTTGGCACCCATGCCGTCAAAGCAGCCGACTTTGATCATCGCTTCCAGCATGCGTTTGTTGATGCCCGGCGCGCGTCTTACGAAGTCGTCAAAGTCTCGGAAGGGGCCGTCTGCATTCCGTTCAGCAATGATATCGCACATTGCGCTTTCTCCAACGTTTTTAATTGCGGCAAGGCCAAAGCGGATGGAGTTTCCCTCTACGCTGAACTTTGCAACGCTCCGGTTTACATGCGGCGGCAGAACAGGGATCTTCATCCGTTTGGCCGCATTGATATATTCTGCCATCTTATCAATGCTTCCAAGAAAGCTGTTGATGATTGCCGTCATAAATTCAACGGGATAGTACAGCTTTAAATATGCCGTACGATAAGCAACAACAGCATAGCAGGCCGCATGCGGTTTGTTAAACGCGTAAGACGCAAAATCGACCATTTCATCAAAAATTTTATTCGCGATTTCTGCGGGCACGCCGTTCCGTACAGCGCCTGGAACCTTGACGACCCCGTTCTCAACAATTCCGTTGACAAAGTTTTCCCGCTCCTTGAGCATTACGTCGTGTTTCTTTTTTGCCATTGCACGGCGCACGAGATCGCTCCTGCCCATAGAATATCCGGCGATATCGCGTACGATGCGCATTACCTGCTCCTGATATACCATGCATCCATAGGTTGCCTGCAGAGCAGGACGCAGTCTTTCATGCAAATAACGCACATGTTCGGGGTCATTCTTGCCTGCAAGGTATTTGGGGATCTGGTCCATCGGGCCGGGCCGGAACAGTGAAATCCCGGCGATGACATCCTCCAGGTTGCCCGGTTTAAGCTGCAGCATAAATTGGCGCATGCCGGCAGATTCAAGCTGAAACACGCCGTCTGTATCCGCTGCGGAAATCATTGCATAAACCTTTGGGTCGTCATATTGAAGCCTGCCGAGATCCGGAACTTGTTTTCCATGCTGCCGGATGAATTCGAGCGTATCCCTTATCACGGTAAGCGTTCTAAGACCAAGAAAATCCATCTTCAGCAGGCCGAGTTCTTCTATTGTGTCTTTGGGGAACTGCGTTGTAATTGCCTCGTCGTTCCTCTGCAAAGGCACATATTCGGTAATGGGTTTTGCGCTGATCACCACGCCGGCCGCATGCGTGGAGGCATGGCGCGGCAACCCCTCAAGCTTCAGGGAAAGATCAATCAGCTTTTTGACATGCTCATCCGTATCATAAAGATTTTTTAGTTCAAAGGACACTTCCAAAGCGCGGTTGAGCGTGATTCCCAGCGTTTTTGGGATTAGCTTGCTGATTTTATCGACCTCGCCAAGCGGCATATGAAGCGCGCGACCAACATCCTTCACCGCAGCTTTTGCCGCCATGGAACCGAAGGTAATGATCTGCGCGACATTATCCTTTCCGTATTTTGCAACGACATAATCAATGACTTCCTGTCTGCGCTCAATACAAAAATCAATATCGAAATCCGGCATGGAAATACGCTCCGGATTTAAAAAGCGCTCGAAGGGAAGGTCGTATTTAAGTGGATCCACGTCCGTAATGTCCAAAGAATATGCAACAAGGCTTGCCGCACCGCTGCCGCGTCCCGGGCCGACAAAAATGCCGTTTCGGTGCGCAAAATTCACAAAGTCCCACACGATAAGGAAATAATCCACAAAGCCCATACGCTCGATGATGGAAAGCTCCAGCGCAAGGCGTGCATGCGCTTCCTCTCCCGCATTCGGCATCTTCCGCTGGAGGCCCGCCTCAGCAAGCTGCATCAGATACGACATGTTATCAAGCCCATCCGGAGCGGAAAAACTCGGTAGATGCCGTTCCCCGAACGTAAGCTCCAAATCGCACTTTTCTGCGATCTCAAGCGTCGTATCCAGCGATTCGCGGTAATTGTACAGCGCCTGTTCCATCTCGTCGGCGTTTTTAAGATAAAACTCGTCGGCGGACATGCGCATGCGGTTCTCATCATCAACAAACTTTCCGGTTTGGATGCATAGCAGAACATCCTGCGCTTCCGCATCGTTCTTTTCTACATAGTGTACGTCATTTGTGGCGACTGTTTTGATGCCGAGCTCCTTTGCAAGCGAATCAAGCTGCGGCAACACCTCAAGCTGCTCCGGAATGCCGTGGTTTTGCAGTTCAATATAAAAATCATCGCCGAACATGCCGCGCAGCCGCAGGGCAAGCGCGCGCGCTTTTTCCGTCTGTCCATTCAGCAAGGCTTGAGGGATATCTCCGGCCAGACAGGCCGAAAGGCAGACTAAGCCTTCCGCGTGTTGTTCAAGAAGATCGTAATCGATGCGTGGCTTATAATAAAAGCCATCCACAAAAGCGCTGGAGGAGAGTTTTATTAGATTTTGATAACCGGTCTTATTTTTTGCCAACAGCACAAGATGCGCATTTTCGCGCCCGCCTTCGCGCTCTGTGCGGGACCGTGGGGCAACATATGCCTCCATGCCCAAAACCGGCTTAATCCCCTGCTTTTTGCATTCTTTATAGAAGTCGATCACACCATACATCGCTCCATGATCCGTAATTGCAAGCGCAGGCATGCCAAGCGTCTTGGCGTGCGCAACCAGCTCCGGGATGCGTGCTGCCCCGTCAAGCAGGCTGTACTGCGTATGAACATGGAGGTGTACGAAGTTTTGCATGATGGTTTCGTTTCCTTTCCCCTTACCGTTTTAAGGTCAATGCAGGCGGATGTCCTCCGCCAACGCTGAAAGCTTGTTCAACCGATGATTCATCCCGGATTTTCCAATGTCAAGAAGCTCAGCAAGCTCCGTAAGCGTAGCCTCCGGATTGTTCAGCCGCGCCTCAGCAGCCTCGCGCAGCTTAGGCGGCAGGTTTGCAAGGCCTATTTCCCGGCTGAGAAGCTCAATGTCAACCAGCTGCTGCGCCGCGGCCTGCGCTGCTTTTTGCATGTTCGCGTCCTCAAAGTTAGAGCGACGGTTTAGGTCGTTCGCTACATTGCGCAGAACACGCGCATTTTCAAAAGCCAACATTCCCTCCATCGCGCCGATGTAGGTCAAAAATTCGGAGATGCTCTCGCCCTCTTTCATATAAGTGATAAACGATGATTTTCGTCTGGCTGTTTTCACATTCAGCGAGAGCTGAGCCATACGCGCAGAAAGCTCCTTTGCAAATCTTTCATGGCGGCATACGATTTCAAGGTGATAGCCCTTGCTGGGATCGCTCACGGAGCCGGAACCTAAAAAGGCGCCGCGCAGAAAGGCCTGCGTGCACTCGGGGTTCACGAACATGTGCTCCGGAACAGCGCCCATTTCAAGCGGTTCATCCACATCGCCCGCAGGCAAACAGCCGCTTTTTTGCAGGAGTGCGGTGCAGCCACTTCCAGTCAGGGTTACCACGGTGTTCTTGGCTTTCAACCGCTCGTGCTCCCTGAGGGAAAGCGACGCTTCCACGGGAAAAAGCCTGCAGGCAAGCTGTACGATCAGCTGCCCGACATTCTGGTTTTCCGTAACGTATTCCACCGCAAGCCCCCTCCGGCCCAGCATGATGGAGCCAGCGGTATGGGTAAGTGCGGCAAGCGCTGCAAGACGCACCGCATCATCCTTCAGACGAAGGACGGAAAGCTCATCTTTTGTCTTTGATGAAAAGGACACCGCGCTTCCCTCCTAATTTCCCATCCGCTCCAAAATATCACCCGCCTCAACGGTAGTATCCCGGTGCACAAGCTTTATGTCAAACTCGCCGCGCATCCGCTTCGCCATCTGTTCGGCAGCACATACGGAGCGATGCCTCCCTCCCGTGCATCCAAACGCAACAAGCAAGCGCCGTTTTCCCTGATTGCAAAAGCCGGGAATGAGCATTTGCAGCATCGATTGTGTTTGGTCCAGAAATTGTGTGAATGCAGGATCCTGAAAAATGTAATCCCGAACAGCGGCATCCGCCCCCGAAAGCGGGCGCAATGCGGACTCATAAAACGGGTTTGGAAGGAACCGCATGTCAAACACCATGTCAGCTTCAAATGGAACGCCCCGCTTATAACCGAAGCTTTCAAAAGTGAGCCGAAACGCATCCATGGAGCCATCTGAAAACAGCGTTCCGAGCCTTGCGGCTAGTTCAAGCGGTTTCAGGTTCGTCGTGTCGATAATGGTATCCGCACGATCCCGGAACACACCGAGCATGTCACGTTCCGCCCGGATGCCGTCCCGCACATCTCTTGAAAGCGGATGCCGCCTTTTCGTTTCATTATATCTGCGTTCCAAGACCTCGTCCCGGCATTCCAAAAAAAGAATTCTATATTGTACTGGAAGCCTGTCCAGCGTACGGAGCACCTTCTCAGCATCTGAGCGGAACACCTGCTCCCGGCTGTCGATCACGACGGCTGCGCGCTCGACAGGGGGTGCAGCCTTGTGGCAGAGTTCAATGAACCCGCCCAACATTTCGCAGGGAAGGTTGTCCACGCAAAAGTAACCTGCATCTTCAAAATAGCGCAACGCCTGAGTTTTGCCAGCCCCCGAAAGGCCGGTTACGATTAATAACTTCATGTCATTTCTCCATTCTTACTGCTCATCCAGGTTGGAAAAGCTCCCGAGCAAGCGCACCTCCGGCTCCAGCCATATGCCGCTTTGCGCATGCACAACCCGCTGTACGCGGCGTATCAGGTTGTAAACGTCAGTTGAGGTCGCGCCCCCCGCGTTAATAATGAATCCGGCGTGCAGAGAACTTACCTCCGCACCTCCTACACGCACGCCCTTGAGCCCGGCCTGTTCAATCAATGCGCCTGCAAAGTTACCGGCCGGCCGCTTGAACGTACTGCCTGCGCTCGGATATGCAAGGGGCTGCTTTTCGCGCCGTTTTGCCGTATATTCCGCCATGCGCGCCTTTGCTCCGCCGTCATCCGGCATAAGCGAAAACGCTGCTGAAACCACAATTCGGTCGGGCGCGCGGTATGCGCTGAACCGGTAGCCAAACATTTCCTCCGCCGGCGCTTCATCAACCAGTGTCCCAGAGGTTGCGTCCATATAGGTAATCCGGTGCACCGTTTCTGCCACTTCGCCGCCGTAAGCTCCGGCATTCATTGCAATCGCGCCGCCAACGCTGCCCGGGATCCCCGCGGCCCACTCCAACCCCATAAAACCGCACTCCACCGTGCGCTTTGCAAGGGCGGAAAACGATGCTCCTGCCTCCGCAAAGAAAAGCCCGTTTTCCTGCCGGATTGCCCTCATTGATTCGCCAATGTGGAACACAACGGCATCAATCCCCGCATCGGAAACGAGAAGGTTTGTTCCGTTTCCGATCACCTCATAAGGGATGCCATATTCATGCACCGCAAGGAGCGCGTTTTGGAGCGCTTCCACACTCCGCGGTTCTACCAACGCACGCGCACATCCGCCCGTCCGGAAAGAAGTATACTGCGCCATGGAGACATTTCGCTGCACCGTACAATCAAAAAAGCGTGCGCACAGCGCATCAAACTGATCAGGCATTGTTCCCTCCATGCTATGCTGCGCCAATCTGCACAGCAAGCTGTTTCCCTATCATTTTACTTGATTTACGTGCCTGAAACAAGTTCTTTCAGCCTGGCCTCAAAATCCTTTTTTGCTTCCGCGTCCCCAGCAAGGACGCGCCGTGCGGTTTTTTCAAGCGCATCGCGATACCGTTGCAGCAAAAAAGCATTCGGAATTTTAGGTTCGCGCAGATGTTCTGCGGCGCTCGCAAGCAAAGCACTTTCCGGCAGCGCTTGGGGATCAACTTCCGTTACAGAAAAAAGTCCGAGCTGCACAAATTGTTTCTGAGCAATTTCGGAAAAGATGCGTTCAATCAGTTCAATTGCATATGCCCGCTTTTCCTGATCTATCCCATGCGACAGGCCGATCATCTGGACAAGGCTGGTGCTCCCGGAAAGTACGGAAGCCTCGAATGCAAATCCTTTGCCTGCGGATTGAAGTGCCTCGAGATCCCCTGCTGAACGCAGGTCTGCAATCGCTATCGCAGCCTTTCCAGAACGGAACGCGTCATATTCCGCTACTTCTCCTGTCAGTCCAAGCGCAGCGGCAAGGACCGCATTGCCGGAAAGCGCAGGCAGTTGCTTTTGCTTCCCGCTTTTCTGCGCAGCAGCAAAGGTTTCGGCAGCCTGGAGGATCCATGCAGCGTTTCTTGTTCCTTCCGGCACCATAGCGCCGCGCTCCTGAAACAGCCCGGTGTTCACAATAAGCGCATGCGCGGACATTGCATAGGGCAGTGCATAAATTTTTCCGTCCCATTCTCCAACAGCCGCCATGTCCTTTGAAATACATTCTACGGGGAGTTCATCAAATGCGGACAGTTGATCCGGATAACACACCCCCAATGGAAAGGACAGCAAATCCGGGGATTCTCCGCGTGCAAGCCGTTCGGTGTATTCCGTTTCATCCATGGCGATTACATCAAAAAAAACGCCATGATGCCTGCGCTCGATTCCTTTTGCAATCGCTGCAAGCGCAGTGCTCATACTGCCTGAATAAGGTTTAAACCCCACGATATGCCACACGCTGATAATGCCGGTGTATGGTTCTTCTGTCGGGCTGAATTTCTCATCATAAGTGCGCTCTTTCAGTGCGTCGTTTAAATATGCCGGCATAAAAAGAAGATAAGCGGCGATCAACACCGTTGCTATTAACCTTGGAACCCATTCTCTTGCACGCATCATAGCCTTACCTCCGTATGCTTTAGCATATGCATGCATGCCTTGAAAAAGGAGCGCGGTAAGCTGCGCAAAAATAAGGAGCCTTGCTATGCAAGACTCCTTATAATCGTCCGGTTCAAAATTTTTTGCCGCTTACCGTATTGCCCCGTTACAGCAAGCGAAAGGAACTATTTTTTGGAGGAAAACAATAATGAAGATGACTGCGCTATATTCCGGACGATTGACACAATCACATTTATCATTGAGTTAATCCTACCACCATATATTGTGGAATGCAAGCGTTTTTGACAACTTTTTAAGATTAAGTAACACAATTCACATTTTATTCATGATTTAGGACAGAAACACTCGAAATCCCCCTTTTATTCCTCATTAAATGTTACATTTCCATTAAATTCAGGAACATAAGATGGATCCGCCGCCTTCAAATTTTGGATGCTTACATTTTCAAAGCCAAGTTGAATGCAATACGCAATCGCCCGGTCGTATTCCCGCTGCAACAGGTGCCGATTCAGCGGTGGAACCTCCGAAGCGTGATGGCACGGCATATACTGCCCCATCAACGAAATATGGGTCGTCAGCGGCAGATTCTTCGCAAGAAAATCCAGGATGTGGCGCGTTTCATCCACTGAGCCCGGCAAAACAAGATGACGGACGATCAGGCCGCGTTGAGCCAGCCCGTTTTCATCGCACGACAGTTCGCCGCACTGACGGTGCATCTCAAGAATCGCTTTTGACGCAAAATCAAAGTAGTCCTTCGCACCGGAATATCTTTCCGCTGCAAGCGAAGAAGCATATTTGAGATCCGGCAGATAAATGTCCACGATTCCTTCGAGACGCCGCAGGGTGTCAAGCGTTTCATACCCATTGGTGTTGTACACAATGGGTATCATAAGCCCGCATTTGCGCGCGCCCAGCACAGCAGGAATGACGGTATCTACGTGCGGCGTAGGCGTAACAAGGTTTATATTGTGCGCCCCTTCCGCCTGCAAGTGGAGCATCAGCGCAGCAAGTTCATCCGCATTCCACGTTCGTCCAATCATCGTGTGGTTAATTTCGTGGTTCTGGCAAAACAGGCAATCCAGATTGCATCCGCAAAAAAAGATGGCGCCCGACCCGCGCGTGCCGCTCAGGGAAGGTTCCTCCCAAAAGTGTAATGCGGCACGCGCAATGGCCGGCCGTTCTCCCGCGCCGCAGAAGCCCTTGGCGCTTGTGCGGTTAACTCCACAGGCGCGCGGGCAAAGCGTACAGGTCATTCCCGCTTTCCCTGCCCTTCCCGTTTTACGGTGGGTTCCTTTCTTCCATTCTCTTTTTTTGAGGGTTCTCTCCCCGCGCTTTCTATGACTTCATATTGTGCATCCACAACTGTGCTCGCACTATTTGTCTCCGGAATTTTTTGCTTTTCCGCGTCTTCGCCGGCCTCATCGCCGTATCTTCCGCGTCCTTCGCCGGCAGGCCCAAGTGCAATCGCGTTGCGCACATACCGCTTCACCGTCATAATAAAGCGGGTTCCCTTGCCGGGCTCGCTTTCCACAGTAATGCTTTCGCCCAGTTTTTCCATGATGAATTGCGCAATGGAGAGCCCGAGTCCCGTCCCTCCCTCACCGCGGGATTTATCGACCTTATAGAAGCGCTCGAAAATATGCGGAAGGTCTTCTTTGGAAATTCCGCAGCCGGTATCTGTAACGGTGAGCACGATAGCGTCTTTTGCGTTGCACATGCCGATGGTGATCGTTCCGCCTTCCGGCGTATAGCGCATTGCATTGTCAATGAGGATGATCAAAACCTGCTCGATACGGTCCGGGTCGGTCATCGCATCGGGAACCGGCTTTGGAGCATCCACAATGAGATCAATCCCCTTCTGATGGGCCGGGCCGGAGTAACCGCTTGCGATATCCCGGATCAACGTGTTAAGGTCGACGCGGACAACCTCCATGTATTCCGTTCCGGACTGCAGGCGGCTCAACGTCATCATATCCGTAATCAAGCGCGAAAGGCGCAGGACCTCATGCAGCATGATGCGATAATACCGTTGCCGGTCCTCTTCGTCCCTCACCATCCCATCCGCCAACGGTTCCAACAGGCCACGAACCGCCGTAAGCGGAGTGCGCAATTCGTGGGAAACGTTCGCCACATATTCGCGCCGCATGGCCTCCAGGCGCTCCATCTCCGTCATATCCTTAAACAAGCCCACCACGCCAACGCGCTGTCCGCCATCCGTTACCACGGGAGCTACGGTGATCCAAAGCGTTTTATCTCCGGCCATAGGATAGGTAAGGGTCTGTGGTTTGCCCGTTTCGTACACTTCGTCAAAAGCCTTCCAAATCTTTGGATCTGGCACTAGCTCCTCCCGTTTTTCGACGTTTACCGCGCCGAACATGCGCATCAGCGCCGCATTATAGTGCGTGAGCATGCCGACTTCGTCGGTTGCAGCAACGCCGTCCGCAAGGCTCTGCAGGATCTGATCGAGTTGGCTTTTTTCCGTTTTGAGCTGATAGATTGTTTGAGAAAGCCCTTCGCAAAGGTTATTGAGCGCGCGTGCCAAAACGCCGACTTCCCCAATCTCATCTTCGTTCACGCGTATTTCAAAGTTGCCCTTGGCCATCGCAATTGCAGCTTCGGACATGGTATGCAGCGGATCCGTGATACGGCGTATGCGCCAGGATGTAACCAACATTGTAACGGGAACCACAATGGCGGCGATCCAGAAAAGGGATGTGTTCAGTTTTGTGGTGGCTCCAATGACCTCCTGCGTGGATTTGATTACGAAAATCGCCCCTGCAAGCGTTCCGTCCGGCATGAAAATTGGCGTGCCTACAACAAGGGCATTGCGCCGTTTTCCGGGCAGCCGAACTTCATCCGTGCTGACGTTTTCCCCGGAAAGCGCCGCAAGGATTTGCTCGGAAAGCGCCTGCTGCATTTCCTCTGGGCTCATGCCAAATATGGAATCCTGATACTGCACGCACTGGTTCGCTGCATCAACAAATAAGGTCGCTCCATTCACCGCAAGCATTTGCGTCTTTGAAAGGTGGATGAACGCCTCTTCCGTGATCTGCCCATTCAGATATTCAATAATCAGCTGCTCGGCCGCTTCTGCTTTGGGCGCCATTTCCTGCAATTTAATCTGCGTGTACGTATCCCGGCTAAGGAAAACATAGCCTCCGACCATGGCAGCGGAAGCTATGAGCAGCGTGATGATGAGCGCCAGCAACAAGCGGCGCAGGAAGATACTCCGCATGATTATTCGACCTCAAACTTGTAGCCTACGCCGTAAATGGTCTTAATGCTCCAACCAAGGCCCGCGCTGTCAAGCTTGGCCCGCAGGCGCTTAATGTGCGTATCGACCGTGCGTGTCTCCCCCGCAAAGTCATATCCCCAAACGCGGTTAAGAAGCTGTTCGCGCGTGAATACCTGCCCAGGATTGGATGCCAGCATATAAAGGATTTCAATTTCCTTGGGCGTACAAATAACCGGCTGGCCCCGCAGTGTGACGGTGTAGCTTTTGATGTCGATTACGAGCCCTTCATATGTCACGCAGCCATCATCCGAGGTTTGCTGCTGCTCTGTAGTGCGGCGCAGTACCGCTTTAATACGCGCCACAACCTCACGCGGGCTGAAAGGCTTTACGATGTAATCATCCGCACCAAGTTCAAGGCCCAAAATCCGGTCGATTTCCTCCCCCTTTGCAGTCAACATAATGATTGGTACGCGGGAGTTTTTTCGAATCTCCTTGCAGGCTTCAATGCCGGACATAACCGGCATCATAATATCCAGCACGCAAAGCGCGATTTCCGCATCCAGCTTTTCTATTGCTTCCGCACCGTTGTATGCATCTACAACTTCATACCCTTCCGCTTTCAGGTAAATGCTTAACGATTCGTGAACGACACGGTCGTCATCTGCAATCAGGATTTTGTTCGCACTCATATCCGGTGATACCCCCAACTGTTTCTTTGGTTTTTATGCATTATACCATATGTCCGCGGCAGAAAAAACAAACAGCATGCAAATCCTACGCTTTTTCACACTTTTTCCGCATTCAAGGAAAGTGTGAACGTGAATTCAACGCGTCCGTTTCGGTTTTGGGCCCAAATCTTTTCATCGAGTAGGCTCATGATTTCCTGTGCAATGGAGAGCCCCAGGCCGGTGCCTTCCCCGGAGTGAGATCGGTCGGCCTTATAGAAGCGCTCAAAAAGGTGTGCGATATCTTCCTCGGCAATCGTTCCTGCATTGGAAACATGCACGAGCACTTTGTCCCCCGAGATTTCCGCACCAAGCGCAAGAGGTTCATCCGCACTGCCATGCTTAATGGCATTATCAAGAAGGATAATAAGTACCTGTTCCGTGCGATCCGGATTTCCATACACTTCCGGAAAAGGATCCACAACATTCAGACGAATGGATAGCCCGCGTTCCTGTGCAGCGCTTTCATAACGCTGTGCAACATCATATAGGATCTCCTGCACATCCATGCGCTGCTTGGTAAGTGCAATCGTCCCGGATTGCAGGCGTGAAAGCTCCAGCAGGTCATCAATCAGCCTGGAAAGCCGCATCGATTCCTTTTGAATATAGCCGTAATAACGCTTCCGGTCGTCTTCCTTTTTGATCAGTCCATCACTCAAAGCATCTGAAAGGCTGCGGATAGAAGCAAGCGGTGTGCGCAGTTCATGCGAAACGTTTGCCACATAGTCCTTGCGCGTTTGCTCCAAACGGACGCTTTCCGTCACATCCTGTATCAACAAAACTGCGCCTTCCACCTGACTGCCGCCATCGCGCAGCGGAGATATTGTAACGCGAACGACCGCCTCTCTGCATTTATGCTCCGCAACCTGCGGCAGACCTGTTTTTAGGACTTCCTCAACCTGCGGCAAAAGACTTTGGAACTGCGGCAAGGCTTCCGGCGCGTCAGTGTTTGCGCCGCCCAGCAGCTGTACGGAGGAGGGGTTATATTGCATGATCTGCCCATTCAGGTTTACGCTGATCACGCCTTCTACAAGGCCGTCCAACGTTGTACGCAGCCGGTTTCGTTCAAAAGTGAGGTCTCCAATGGTATGTGAAAGCGCACTGGAAAGATAGTTGAGCGTTTGCCCGAGCTGCGCGAGTTCGTCCCTGCCATCAGCCTGTGCGCGCACAGAAAAATTGCCATGGGCCATCGCAAGTGCAGCTTCGTTCATCTGCTTTAAAGGGCCCGTTAGCTTGCGCGACATCAGATATGCGGGAATAAGCATAAGGAAGGCAACAACAACAATCGCTATCAGAAGAGCAGTCCAAAGGCTGTTCATCGCCATATTCAGTTCGCGGATTGGCTTAATGAGAAAAACTGCGCCGATCACGCTTCCGTCATTGCCCCAAACCGGTGCGCCGACAATCGCATCCGCCGCACGCCAGCTGCCGCGCGAAACACTTTTGCCGGCAAGCACGGCATCCAGATTTTGCTTTGCAAGCGTGAGCATCTCCTGCGCCTGCTCCGAATCCAAATTTTGCGGAAAAACAAAAAGGGTTTTGTCCGCCGTAAAAATGTATGGAGACGCCCCCCATATATTCTTGCTTTCCACCACTGTAATCTGGTATTCCCGGTAGCTCATAGTACCCTGAAGAAACTCAGCGGATCGTTCCGCAAGAAATGATGCGCTCGGCGCAAGCTCGCGCAATTTGATGCCCGCATAGGCCCCAACGCCGGTATAGCGAAAAACGAGCGCTGTTAACCCGGCGCTCAAAATAACCGTGAGCAAAACGATCGCAAGCGTTTTCCGCAAAAATGTGTTTTTCATTGTCCCGCCTCGAATTTGTAGCCAACGCCATATACGGTTTTGATGGACCAGGCGATGCCCTCCTGCGGGAGTTTCTGGCGGATACGCTTAATCTGTGTATCCACGGCACGTGTATCGCCGAAATAATCATATCCCCAAACTTGGGACAGTATCTGCTCCCGCTCGTAGACGCGGCCGGGATGTGATGCAAGAAGCTGAAAAATCTCCACCTCTTTTGGGGTGAACGGGATTTTTTCTCCGTTTATGCGCACGTCATAATTGTTGATGTTAATCTCAAGGTTGTCGAAGCGCAGCACCTTCTGCGGCTCCTCCTTTGCGCTGGTAAAGCGCCGGAGTACAGCCTTAACGCGCGCTACGACTTCCCGCGCGCTGAAGGGCTTTACAATATAATCATCCGCACCGAGTTCAAGGCCTAAAATGCGGTCGATCTCCTCCCCTTTTGCGGTGAGCATGATAATTGGCACACGGCTTTCCGCGCGGATTTGGCGGCAGACTTCAATGCCGGATACTTTGGGCATCATCAGATCCAGTAAAATCAAATCCGGCTTTGCAGAATTGGCAAGCGTGAGCGCTTCTGCGCCATCCATCGCAGAGATATGTTCAAACCCCTCGCTTTCCAAATAAACGCCGAGCGTTTCATGAATGATGGGCTGGTCATCGCAAATCAAAATCTTTTGTGCCATACAAATGCCTTCTTTCTAAAAAGGTATGGTTTGATTATAGTATGCGGCATGCCACAGCGCAAGGCAACGCACTGTTTTGTCATAATTGTACCAAATTCCGCCTCTTTTTAAAACCGGATACCGTTTTTGCAGGCATTATGGTATAATTGCCGCATGAGACTGCATGTGTGTACAAAACGCGCGTTTAGCGTTGTATTCATTTTTATTTTTTTGTTTGCCTGTACAGGGTGCGATGGCCTATATGTGAACGCCGACCACACTTCTGCCCTGCGCATCAACGAAGTTGTATCGTCCAACACGCGCTCCCTTGTAGATGAAGCGCTGGGCACTCCGGATTGGATCGAGTTGTATAATGCTTCTGCTTCTCCCATTGATCTTACAGGCTATGGTCTTACGGATAATCCAAAGGCTCCGCACAAATGGACGTTTCCAAGCGTGACGATTCCGGCAGGCGGCTACCTTATTGTTTATGCTACAAAGGCGGATGGAGCGCTTTGCACCGGCTTTGGCCTTTCCCGTGGAGGAGATTCCCTCTGTCTTTCCGATAGGTATTATACTCTGTTAGATTATGTCGAAATCCCTGCACTTGAAAGCGACATATCCTTTGCCCGTGGGAAAGACGGTGCTTTTGGCTATTGTGCTGCTCCTACACCCGGTTCGGAAAATGTTGCGGAGATCGTGTTGGATCCAGCTCTGCTCACATTTGACAGCGGCAGCGGCAGGCTCACCCTCTCGGAGGTAGTGCCGCACAACGCGTCCTGTGCGGATGCTTACGAGAAGTACCCCGCATGGGCAGAAGTTCAAAACAGCTCAGATGCGCCAATTTTGCTCTCCGAGTATTACCTGACTGATGATGCGGAAGATGCGTTTAAGTGGCACCTGCCGGATTCCATTTTACAGCCGGGCGAATTTCTCGTTATATTCTTCTCAGGCCGGGATGAAACTGCCGGAGAATTCCATGCTTCCTTTAAGTTGGGCAGCGATGATTCTACCCTTTTTCTTTTCAGCAAAAATGGGGCGCAGATTGGGGCCCTTTCTTGGGCGAACGACCTTCCGGATGATATTGCGGCCTTGCCCGATGGGCTTTATACCGCATACCCCACCCCCTGTGCAGCGAACGATCCCCGCACGTTCTCCAACACAGAACTCATTCCTATGGATATAGGAAGCGCAGTCCGCCTCAACGAATTCCTCCTTCATAACGAATACAGTCTGCGCGATGCGGCGGGCGACCGTCCCGCCTGGGCAGAGCTTTACAATACAACGGATTCTTCCATAAGCCTCGCCGGATATTATCTTTCAGATGATCCGGAGAACCCGTTCAAGTGGGCGTTTCCCGCAAATGCCGCCATCGAGCCACAAGGATATCTGCTCGTGTTCCTCTCCGGTAAAAACCGTTCGGAAGGCGAACTGCACACCTCGTTTAAACTCACCCAAAACGATGAAGCGCTCCTGCTTTCTGTAAAGGATGGCTTGCGTGCGGACTCTTATCCCATCGATGCTTCTTTGGGCGCTAACATTTCCGTTGGTATTGATCCTGCAAGCGGAGATACAAAATACTTTGCCACACCTACGCCGGGCACCGCCAATACCACGCGGGGCTTTGATACGCTCGCCGGAGCGTTTCTTCCAGACATGAGCGGTGTTTATATTTCTGAAGTGAGCGCGGTAGCTGAAGCAAAAAGCGGCGACAGCGCTTGGGTTGAGCTTTTCAACGCTTCCAACCATTCCGTCTCTTTGACAGGCTGGCACATTACGGATAACCCGGATGATCTGCAAAGCTGTGAGCTTCCCCCACTTACCATCGAAGCGGGCGGTTACGCTGTCGTTCATGCAACAAAGCGCACTGAAAAGCAGAAAGGCAATTTCGTTGCGCTCGGTATTTCGGAGGCCGGCGAAACGTTGATTTTAAGCGATGCAGATGGGAATGTTATAGATGTATTTGAAACGGGGGCTCTGCGCGCCGGTACTACCAGTGGAAGGGTTGTGGGAAGCGGCGCGCCGGTGCGCGTCTTTTTTGCTTCTGCAACCAAAGGAAAGTCCAATGATGCCGCAGTGCGTTCCGCCTATGCTGCGGAACCGGTATTCTCCGAAACGGCGCTTTACCATGATGCGGCATTCCCGCTTGTGCTTACCTCTGCAACGGAGGGCGCCGAGATCCGCTACACGCTTGATGGCAGCGCTCCCGGCCCCGATTCGACGCTTTACACAAGTCCAATAAACATATCTTCCAGCGCAGTTGTGCGTGCTGCCGCTTATTGTGACGGACTGCTCCAAAGCGACAGCGTTGTGATGACCTATCTGTTTGAACAACCGCATACCGTACCGGTTATCTGCATCTCCATTTCTCCTTCTGCATTCAGCGAGGTATACGCAGCAACCATCAAGAAGGAGCGCGTGGAGCGTCAGGGCGTCTTTTCTTTCTACGAAGACGGTGCGCTTGGCGTGTCTTTCCCCTGCGGTTTTCGTGCGAGCGGTGCTTCAACACTGACCGCAGCACAGAAATCACTTGCTGTGCTGCTGCGCTCCGGTTACGGGGTTGCAGAAACAAATTATCCCTTCTTTGCAAACAGCGATGTTTCTGCATATCGATCGCTCGTGCTGCGCAATTCCGGACAGGATCGTACGGCTGCACGCATCCGCGATTCTTTCTTTATGAAAGCGGTAAAAGGGCTTAACATTGAACAGGTGGAAACACGCCTGACCGTTGTATATGTTAACGGAAAGTACTGGGGCATTTATGACCTGAACGAAAATCAAAATGAGGATTATCTTGCGTCGCATTACGGCGTCGATCCGGACGCAGTGGATATTATTCGCCGCAATTTCACTGCGCTTGAGGGAACGAAATACGATTTCCTCCGTGTACGCGAATATGCGCTGAACCGGGACCTTTCCGACGATGCGCTGTTTGCCGAGTTCGCAGAATGGGTCGACGTTGCGTATTTTACAGATTATATCATTGCCCAGACCTACTTTGCCAACAGCGATATGTTCAATCAAAAATACTGGCGCTCACAGGATTATTCCGTTAAATGGCGCCCTGTGTTTTTTGACCTTGATTTCGGCTTGCATTCGTCAAGCCCAACCCGGAACATTCTTTCTTCATATTTTCGGGTGGAAGGCGTCCCTTCTCAGGATGGTTCCCTGACGAATATGGATATTTATGTCGGTCTTCGTAAGAATGCTGCCTGGCGCGATTATTTTTGTGAGCGCTATGTTTACGTTGTGCTTAACCATTTTAACAGCGAACGCCTGTGCGCAATTCTGGATGAAATGGCTGCCCAACTGCGTGCCGAATGGCCGCGTCATACCGCGCGTTGGAGCGATGCCCCTTCCCTTTCAAAATGGGAAAGCAATGTTGCTGCACTGCGCGATTGTCTCGCTAAACGGGCAGAGTATGCGCTCAAATACCTGCAGAAGGAATTTGGCGTTTCCGATGAAAAAATGCAGGAATATCGCGCAAAGGCATTGGCCGCTTCCGCTTGAAGAGAGCCTTGGCCCAAAAAGAGAAAGCGTCCACCGGATATGAAACCAGCGGACGCTTTGCGTTCTTGTTCAGGCAGGCGCAATTAATCCTCTTCTTCCTCTTCGGGGAGGATTGCGTTATGGTAAATCTCCTGCACGTCATCATTGTCCTCAAAGCGCTCCAACAGGCGTTCCATCTTCTCCGCAAGCTCCGCATCGGTGGCGTCGACCGTATTTTGGGGAATCATAGTGACCTCAGCGGAAAGGAAAGAATACCCCGCCTCTTCCAAAGCTTCACGCACGGCCGAGAAGTCGTTCACGCTGGTATAGATTTCATAAACATCCTCGCCAGGTTCAAAATCTTCAGCCCCAGCCTCAAGAGCGGCCATCATAAGTTCATCCTCATCGATGGACGCACTGCGCTCAACCACAAGCTGCCCGCGGCGTTCAAACATCCAGGAAACGCAGCCGGTTGCGCCCATGCTGCCGCCGCTTTTGTCAAACAGATGCCGGATATCCGCCGCAGCACGGTTGCGGTTGTCCGTTACTACGTCAACAATGATCGCAATGCCGCTTGGGCCGTATCCTTCATAAGTAATCTCTTCATAATTAACATTGCCTAACTCGCCGGCCGCCTTTTTGATTGAGCGGGTGATGTTGTCGTTCGGCATGTTGTTTGCTTTTGCCTTAGCGATTACATCGCGCAGCTTGGAATTGTTCACGGGATCGCTTCCGCCCTCTTTTACGGCGATGGCAATCTCGCGGCCGATCTTGGTGAATATTTTGCCGCGCTGCGAGTCAGTTTTTTCTTTTTTGTTTTTAATGTTTGCCCATTTGGAATGTCCAGACATAGCACTTTCCCTCCCGGTAAAATCAACGCTTTATTATAGCATCCCCGCAAGGGGCAGTTCAACCCCCGGATGGCGCTTTACATCCGCTTTCCGGGCACAATTCTTCATATTTTGCTTTAAGCTTCTTCATATCGTCCCATGCGTCGCGCTTTTTGCTCTCGTCGCGGAGGAGGGCCGCAGGATGATAGGTCGGCAGAATCCAAATGCCTTTCTTGCATTTCCATGCCCCGCGATCCCGTGTAATGCGGACGCTTTCATCATAAATGTACCGTGCGGCAGTTGCCCCAAGGCATATGATAATCTTCGGCTGCACAAGCGCAAACTGCGCGCGCAGATATGGAAGGCATGCCGCCGCCTCCGCATCCGTTGGTACGCGGTTCTCTGGAGGGCGGCACTTTACGATATTGCAGATATAGGTTTTTGTTCGGTCCAAACCAATTGCCGCAAGCATTTTATCCAACAGCTTTCCTGCCGCGCCAACAAACGGAATGCCTTGGAGGTCTTCATCACGCCCCGGCCCTTCTCCAATGAACATGATTTTCGCAGAAGGGTTCCCAGCGCCAATCACAACCTTTGTCCTTGCCTGTGAAAGCCCGCATCCAGTGCAACCGTTCACCTGTTGGTAGAGCTCTGCCCATTCATAATGCACCGCCGCATACCCCCTCAATGAACAGACGGACATCATCAGATACCTGTTCGCGGTTCGTTTCATTCAAAAGCTCGTGCCGCGCGCCTGGATAAAGGATGCATTTCACTCTATGGCCGCTCTGCACAAGCCATGCTTCGACCTGCTTTACACCCTTTCCGTTTGCGCCCACGGGATCCGCATCGCCTGCAATTAAAAGAATCGGCCGCTTCGGCACGCGCCTGGCCCATTGCGGGCCGGAGACCTCGCCAAGCCCGTCAAACAAATCGCGGAAGCCTGCTGCGGTAAAAACAAACCCGCAAGCAGGGTCGTCCACGTATTTGTCCACCTCCGCTTCGTCTCTTGAGAGCCAATCGAACGGCGTTCGGTTCGGTTTAAAAGCATTGTTATATGCACCGAAGGACAACTTGTCCAATAGCCTGCTCGGTGTGCTTGTGCCATTTTTTCGGATTTCACAACGAGCAAGCAGCTTTGCAACAGGGAGTGCCGGATTTTTCCCTGCTGTTCCGCAGAAAATAAACCCGTCCAAGTCGTCTCCATGCCGCGCTGCATAGGAGCGCGCAAGAAAGGATCCCATGCTGTGCCCGAACAGGATGCATGGCAAACCGCAATAAGATTGTTTTATGATTGAATGCACAGATTGGATATCCTGAATCAAGGAATTCCAGCCATGCTCTGCCCCAAAATATCCCCGGATACCGTCTTTACTTATGCTTTTTCCATGTGAAGCGTTATCTGCGCCCACCACTAAAATGGAGTTTTGGCTTAAGTATCTTGCAAAGCGGTCATAACGCTCGATATGCTCCGCCATCCCATGCACGATTTGCAGGACTGCCTTCGGTTGGTTTTCCGGCTCCCAAACCCGGACATACAGCTCCCCTTGGCCGGTTGCAGACTGTAATGGAAGTTGATGCATTTTCCGCTACATCCTCCTTGCAAAAATATATTTTTTATCAGGATACCATATTTCATTTTAAATTGCACGAACTATTACTTCCGCTTATTGCAAAATAGCAAAATCGGCCTTATAATTGTGTATAAATAATGGTTATGGATCAGTTTGGCGCTCCGCACGTGGCGGTGCGTCTGCAATATTCAGGAGGAAATACTATGGCGACAGACCTCGATCTGTACAGCATTTTTTGCACCGTAGCCCGCTGCGGCAGCTTATCGCATGCAGCGCGCGAGCTCTATGTAAGCCAACCGGCCATCAGCCAATCCATGCACCGTTTGGAATACGCATTGGGCTGCACGCTTTTCACCCGCACCAGCCGGGGTATTTCGCTGACAAGCGAAGGGCGCATGCTCTATAGTTATGCCGAAAAAGCCGTAAGCTTAATCGCAGCCGCAGAGGATCGCCTTAACCGCATGCGTACGCTTCAATCCGGCGGGCTTATGATTGGCGCAAGCGATACGCTTTGCCAATTTTTCCTGCTCCCTTATTTGGAAAAATTCCATTCGGAGTACCCTGATATTCAGCTTCAGGTAACCAACCGCACCACGCCGGACACCGTTGAGTTGCTCAAGGTTGGCAAAGTTGATATCGCCCTCGTCAACCTGCCGGTAAATGACAGTAGCCTTCAGGTACGTGAGGTGCTTAATGTGCACGATGTTTTTGTTGCCTCATCCCGTTTTTCTCATCTCAAAGGCCGTCCTGTAACGATGGAAGCGCTTTCTCATGAGCCTCTGGTTCTTTTGGAAAAAGCTTCAAATTCCCGCAAATATCTGGATGATTTTGCTTCGGTATGCGGCGTAACGCTGCACCCGGAAATTGAGCTTGGGGCGCATAGCCTGCTGGTGGAATTTGCGCGCATCGGTTTGGGGATTGCATGTGTTACACAAGAATTTGCCGCAGGGGCAATCAACAGCGGTGAGCTGTTCGAAATTGAGCTTACCACGCCCATGCCCTCAAGAAGCATTGGCCTGATTTCCCTTGAGGGCGTTCCGCTTTCGGTGGCGGCGGACCGCTTTATCAGCATCGTAATGGAAAACGCAAGTGCGCAACATGAAGGTTAAGGTGCGCTATGGAACACAGAAACCCTAAAAAAACGCACGCCATGCTGCGCTTTGACCTGATGATTGCCGGTGCTTTGGCGCTTGCCGTCGGCCTGTTTGCTCTGCTTTATTCAGGCGGCGGTGTGGCAATTCTGACTGCAGCGGCCACTGAAGACAATGGTGAAGAGCAAGATCCAAGCGGCTCTCCCCTCCCGGAAGTTTCGCCCACGCCACCAAGCCCAACCCCGTCACAGGCGCCCGTTTCTACGGAGGGCCGTCTGATTCCTTATATGGAAAACGGCCTTTGGGGATATAAAAACACAAAAGGAGAAGTTGCCATCGAACCACGCTTCTCCGCTGCCTACGAGTTTGACGGCGCGACGGCTTTTGCAGCCGAAAATGGTTATTACGGCCTTCTCGCAAAAAACGGTATTTGGATTGTTGAACCCATATGGGAAGCTGTAGAGGCGTTTTCCGAGGGCCGCGCCGCAGTAGAATCCGGTGGGAAATGGGGGTTCATCGACGAAAATGGCACGCTGGTGATCGACTATAAATTCCGCGAGGTTGGCAGCTTCCACTGTGGGCGTGCCATTGCACGCAGTGCGGCAAGCTACGGCTACATCGATGTAAACGGTGATATTGCCGTTTCACAGAAGTGGACGGCAGCGGGTGACTTTTCAGAAGACGTTGCGTTTGTGCGCTCAGAATCGGATAACAGCTACATTATAGACAAAGTCGGAGAAAAAATAGCAACGCTTAGCTCCCGCCAGTATGGCAGCCCGTTTTGTGAAGGGTTTGCTCTGATCCGCGAGGAAGGCAGTTCCTATTATCTTAACAGCCGCGGTCAAACCGCCTTTAAGGAAAAATATCAGGATGCGCTTTCTTTTAACGGCGGCTATGCGGCCGTGTGTCAGGATGGCCTTTGGGGATATATTAATACGAAGGGCGTGCTGGTTATCCCCAATGCCTTCGCTGCAGCGCAGTCCTTTTCGGGTGGACTTGCAGCAGTTAAGGATGCCACGAGCGACCTTTGGGGATATATTGGAACTGATGGAAAATATATAATTCAGCCTGCCTATGAGGAGGCCCAACCGTTTTCCGATGGATTTGCCGTTATAAAGCAGGATGGCGTTTATTTCATCATCAACCGACCGACGGAAAAATCACCTCTTTCCCCCATCCTTCTTTACCGGGCCGCTTGAATCCGGGCGCATATCTTCGGTCGTCCAAGTGTCCGCTTGTTGCGGACACTTGTTTTTTCTTCCGAAAAATAACTTATTTTTTTGCTATACCAATTGCTTATTCTGCATTCTATGATATATAATGTGTCTGTCTTACAAAGACATTTTATTGAGGAGGTGTCACTGCTATGCAAACGATGATGGATGCTCTCGTAAAAGAAGCGCCCGGCAAAGGTCTTACTTTAAAACGTGTGCCTGTGCCGCAGCCGGGCATCGGGGAAGTGCAGATCAAAATCCATAAAACAGCGATTTGCGGGACGGATGTGCACATCTATAACTGGGATCCATGGAGCCAGCAGCATATTAGGCCGCCAATGGTAATCGGCCATGAATATGTGGGAGAAATCACGGCGCTCGGCCCCGGTGTTTCTGATTATTCGATCGGGGATATTGTGTCCGGCGAAGGTCATATCGTTTGCGGGCACTGCCGTAACTGCCGGGCAGGAAATGGACAATGGTGCAAATTCACACGCAGCGTTGGCGTTGACCGGGATGGCGCTTTCGCAGAGTACCTCTGCATTCCGGAAACAAACGTAATTCGCATTCCTGCGGGCATTCCGGAAGACATCGTATCCTTTTTCGATGCCTACGGCAATGCAACACATACTGCTACCATGTTCGATGTGGTCGGCGAGGACGTGCTTATCACGGGCGCAGGTCCAATCGGCATGATGGCCGTGGGCATTTGCCGCCAGAACGGCGCCCGGCGTGTCATCGTGACCGATGTAAACCAATACAGGCTCGATATTGCAAAGCAGATGGGCGCGCATGCCGTAGTGAATCTCGCGCATGACAAGCTGGAGGACGCCATGCGTGAACAAGGTATGGTGGAAGGGTTCGATGTTGGCCTTGAGATGAGCGGAAACGGCGCTGCGCTTAATCAGCTTCTCAAATCCATGCGCAACGGCGGTAAAGTTGCTTTGCTCGGCATTGCCGGCCCCGGCACTGTGATTGACTGGAATGACGTTATTTTCAAGGGGCTCACGTTGCAGGGGATTTATGGCCGCAAGATGTATGAAACCTGGTACAAACTCATGGCGATGATTGAGGCGGGTTTAGACCTTTCCCCCATTATTACGCACCGCTTCCACTATACAGAATATGAAAAGGGCTTTGAGGCTATGAACAGTGGGCATTCCGGCAAGGTCATCTTGGACTGGGCAAAATAAACTTTATAATCAGGAGGGACGGTTTTATGAAAGAGGCGCTTCAGATTTTCCAAAACGAACTCGAGTCCATCCGCACGGCGGGAACTTTCAAAGAGGAACGCATTATCACCACTCCACAAAAGGCACGCATTGACACGACGAAGGCGCATGGCGTGCTCAACATGTGCGCAAACAACTACCTCGGCCTCTCCGACCACCCGGCCTTGATTGAGGCTGCAAAGGCCAGCTATGACGAATGGGGATTCGGCCTTTCTTCCGTCCGTTTTATTTGCGGCACGCAGGAAATTCATAAGCGGCTTGAACGTAAAATTGCAAATTTCCTGGGAATGGATGACACAATTCTTTATTCTTCGTGCTTTGACGCAAACGGCGGCCTGTTTGAAACGCTCCTTGGGCCGGAAGATGCTGTTATTTCCGATGAACTGAACCATGCGAGCATCATTGACGGCGTGCGGTTGTGCAAAGCGAAGCGCTTCCGCTACAAGAACAATGATATGGCAGACCTTCGCGCCCAACTTGAAGTGGCAAGAGATTGCAGAATAAAGCTTATTGCGACCGACGGCGTTTTTTCCATGGATGGTTTCATCGCAAACCTGCCTGCCATCTGCGACCTTGCGGATGAATTCGGCGCGCTCGTTATGGTAGATGACAGCCATGCAGTTGGCTTTATGGGCGAGCATGGGCGCGGCACGCATGAGCATTGTGGCGTAATGGGCCGGGTGGACATTATCACCGGTACGCTCGGCAAGGCGCTCGGCGGCGCAAGCGGCGGATATACCGCTGCACGTCAGGAGATCATCGACCTGCTGCGCCAACGTTCCCGGCCATACCTGTTTTCCAACACGCTCGCCCCTGCAATCTGCGCAGCAAGCCTCAAGGTGTTCGATATGCTTACTGAATCCACCGCTTTGCGGGACAGGGTGCATGAGAACACGGCATACTTCCGTGCCGAGCTTGGCAAGTTGGGCTTTGATGTGCCGGAAAGCACGCACCCAATCGTTCCGGTAATGCTTTATGATGCGAAAATCGCGCAGGAATTTGCAGCCCGGATGCTTGAAAAAGGGGTTTATGTCGTTGGCTTCTCTTACCCTGTTGTGCCGATGAACAAGGCGCGCATCCGCACGCAGGTTTCCGCAGGCCATTCCAAAGAAGACCTGAATTTTGCCGTTCTCTGCTTTGCGGAAGTCAAACATGAAATGGGGCTTTAAAAAGGTTCCATCTTCTCAGGGAAACACGGGATTGTTTATTCCATACAACAAAAAGATGGGCAACGCGCAGGCTTGCCCATCTTTTTTCGTTATTTTTAGAATTCAGTCTTATTCTGCTGCTGGCCCTGGCGCTTCTTTTGCTCCTGTTGGCGCTGCTTGTTTTGCCCCTGCTGTTCGTTGCGGTTCTTCTGCTGCTTCTGATTCACAGGCAGGTATTCATCCTCATAATGAAAGCTCACGGTTCGTTCCTCCTTTCGCGGTTTGATGTGGTTTTAGTATTTGCCTGTGATACACCTTTATGCTTGGCGATGCTTTCCGAAAACGGCGAAAAAAGGGCATGAACCGTGCGTGTTCCGTTCAAAGTTTAATGGAAATAAATGTTTTTAACTTTGAACGCGATAGCGCTCGATGTCTAACCAATGCCTTCTTATTACTATATTTACCCCGTAATATATGCCGTTTTTTTAAATTACGCAGGCAGAGCCGCAATTGCAATCCTTACAGGCAATCAAAACCCGTTCCATCTGTCCTTCCATCCTGAGCGATTGATTTGACGCATTATATTATGCGTGGGAGTGCATTTCAATAAAAGCATTTACACAGCAATTTGTTTTTATGAAACGGTTTGTATCGCCAAAAACTTCAAGAAATACTTGCAAAAGCGTATGCGGCGTGTTAGAATAGCAATGTTTGATTCCGAACTACGCTTACAGTCGGTAAGGAGGTGTAAAAGCATGGGTAAGTTTTGCGAAGTATGCAATAAAGGAATGATGTCCGGCAATTTGGTCAGCCATTCCAACAGGAAGTCCAAGCGCGCTTGGGCCCCCAACGTTCAAACCGTTCGTGTCGTTGTTAACGGTACGCCGCGTAAGATGAACGTTTGCACACGTTGCCTTCGTTCCGGCAAGGTTGAACGCAGCTTCTGATCACACCACTAGGCTTTTTTTGACGGCGTTTGATTACGCCGTCTTTTCTTTTCCATTTTTATGTTCTCAACAGCATCTGAATGATCAGCACAACTGCGCCTGAGAGAAGCAGCGAAAGGAAAAAACCGATCCCGCAGCAGAGCAATATGATCGTAAGCAGGAGGAACAGCAGTGCGCAGCGCAATGTCCTCCGCTTCACGCATCGTTTTTTGATATGCACCATGGCAGGCCTTCTTTGCATCGGCATTCCCTCCATTATCCCCTCTATGTTCTTTATTATACGCGCACCTTTCCGGAACGGTTCACGCAGAGGGCTGTTACAGAATACAGTATCGTATATCACTCTTGTATTTATGGAGGAAAACTATGGCGCATATGCTTGTTGAAGCAAACGATGTTTGCCTCACATATCATGAACCGACCGCTGAAACGCGCGCGATCGAACATTTGAGCTTTCAAATAAACCTGGGGGAATTTGTAGCAATCGTCGGCCCGTCCGGCTGTGGAAAGACAAGCGTTCTTTCCCTTCTCGCCGGATTAATGGAGCCTTCGGAGGGCGAAATTCATATATATGATGAAAAAAAGCCCGGATATATGCTGCAGCGTGATCACTTGTTGGATTGGCGCACAATTGAGGGCAATATTATGCTCGGGCTTGAGGTAAAGCACATGGCAACGCCTGAAAACCGCGCCTATGCACTTTTTTTGTTGGATACCTATGGCCTTTCCGAATTCCGCCATCATTATCCCCGGCAGCTTTCCGGAGGAATGCGGCAAAAGGTCGCTCTGATTCGGACGCTCGCCACATCCCCGGAATTGTTGCTGCTTGATGAACCGTTTTCCGCGCTTGATTATCAAACACGCCTGCGCGTTGCGGATGAAATTCATTCCATTCTGCGCCGTGAAGGGAAAACGGCGATTCTTGTTACGCACGATATTTCGGAAGCGATTTCTATGAGCGACCGTGTGCTCGTGTTTTCCAGCCGCCCGGCAACGCTCAAGCACGAACACATTATCCGCCTTTCAGGGGACAACTCCCCGCTCGGCAGGCGAAATGCACCGGAATTCAAGGATTACTTCGATATGATTTGGAAGGAGCTTGATGGATATGAAAAAATGTCTGCCCAATAATTGTTCACCGGAGCATGCGGCATATTTGCTTGCAATTGACCGTAAGGAGCGTCTCATCACCATTGCACGCTATCTGATTTTGGTCGGTTTTATTGTGCTTTGGGAAGTATTTGCGCGCACAGGTGTGATCGATCCGTTTATCGGAAGTTCCCCCTCCCGGATCTGGGATACGCTTGTGCGGCTTTACTCAAACGGCGAACTGTTTGAGCACATTTGGATTACGCTGTATGAAACCGTTGTAGGGTTCGTGCTCGGAACGCTTTTTGGCACACTGGTTGCCATCCTGCTTTGGTGGAGCAAAACGCTTTCGCGCATCTTAGACCCTTATCTCGTGGTGCTTAACGCGCTGCCAAAAATTGCGCTTGGACCGATTTTAATCGTCTGGTTTGGTGCGGGCGTAAAGAGCATCATCGTGATGGCTCTTTTGATCTCTCTTGTTGTAACCATTATGAGCGTGCTTGTTGGCTTTAATGAGATTACCGGAGAGAAGCAGCTTTTGATGCGCACGCTCGGCGCCAGTAAATTGCAGATTCTAACGATGGTCGTCCTTCCGGCATCAGTTCCTACGATTATGAGCGCGCTTAAAATCAGCGTTGGCATGAGCTGGGTTGGTGTAATTGTCGGCGAATATCTTGTTTCAAAGGCCGGTCTCGGCTATTTAATCGTTTATGGTGGCCAAGTTTTTAAGCTCGACCTTGTGATGACAAGCATCGTTGTGCTCTGCGTACTTGCAGCCGTCATGTATTACGGCGTTGCCTATTTGGAAAAGAAGCTCGTGCTTTGGCGCACTCATGCCTGACATATGCTGCTGTTCCCGCTAGACCAACACGATTTCCGGATATATCGTTCCGTTTTCAATTTTGAGAAGGGCGGCCGAAGGTGCGCGCCCTTCTCTTGGTGATGTGGGGCTTCCTGGATTGAGCGCAAGCAACGCGCCGCTCGCTTCAAGCAGTGAAACATGCGTATGCCCGTAAAGCGCAAGCGTGCATTTGAGTTCCTCTGCACGGTAGAAAAGGCGGGTACGATCATAGCGGACACCATATTGGTGCCCGTGGCATGCAAAAATACGCACGCCCTCAAGCGTCAAGATCTGCTCCGCAGCGAGGCGCGCATCAAAATCACAATTGCCGCGCACAGAATACACCGGCACGCCGGCACGTTTTTCCAGTGTGCGCACATCCGGGACAACATCGCCCAAATGGATCCATGCTTCAACATCCGGGAGCGCCCGAACCGCGCGCTCAATGCCAAAAGCAGATCCGTGCGTGTCGCTGATTACACCGATGCGCATTCTTATGCTCGCTCCGCTTCCAATGCCGCACGCACGGCTTCAAGCCCGCGTTTGCGATGGCTGACAAGGTTCTTTTCGCAAGCGCTGAGTTCTGCAAATGTTCTTCCAGCAGGCTCATAATAGAACAGCGGATCGTAGCCAAAGCCGTCTGTGCCGCGCGGTGCGCGCAAGAGCGTTCCTTCCACTTCACCCAACCGTATCAGCGTTTGACGCCCGCGCCGCGCAAGCGCGATTGCACTTACAAACCGGCAAGCACGTGCGCCGTCCGGCACAGATTGCATAGCTTCAAGCAGTTTTGCGTTGTTCGCAGCATCGTCATGCCCCTCGCCGGCATAGCGTGCGCTATAAACGCCAGGCGCACCGCCGAGTGCATCTACCATCAGGCCGCTGTCATCCGACAGGACCGCATCCGCATGCGCCACAGCGAGCACTTCTTCTGCTTTTTTGCGGGCATTATCCTCAAAGGTTTCCCCATCCTCCACTACGTCAATTGTAATGCCGGCATCCTTCAGGGACAGGATTTCATCATAGTACGGTGCAAGGATCGCCTTGATCTCCGCGACCTTATGCGCATTGTTGGATGCGATAACAAGCCTCATTCGTCTTTTTCTCCGTCGTTAAAATAAGTTAGGATGCGCCATACGCCGCATCCTATGCATTGTAACACACTTTTTCTGTTTCATCCACCCAGCGAAGCGAACTCGTTCACATACAGCGGTGCACTGACCGCAGCGTTGAATTCATACGGCTCGCCCTCCACAAGAATGTTGAGTTCATAAATAGGCTCCAAAGCGCTGGCGGTCAGGTACATCGTCGTATATGCTGCGGCATCGAGCCCTTCGGTATATTGGGCCGAAAGGAACTCTGCGCTTACGTTGACAGTGGCCACTCCATCAAACAGATCGGCCGAAATAAGTTCTGTCCCTTCTGGAAAGCAGCAGCGTAGCGCAGCGTTTTCCGGCCCTTTGATGAGCGCACGCATTGCGGTTTCAATGCCTGAGCCCTCCTCCGTATAGCGCGTTACGGGGACATTCAGGCTTGCGCTGCGGTTAGGAAAATATAGCGTAAGCGCCGTTACGCCTTCCGTGCCAGCACTGATTTCCCCATCTTCCGTGTTCAGCGCAAACGGCGTCATGGCCTGCTTTACATTCGTTCCATTCGGAAGCGTAGAAACCTTCTGCCCATCCAGTGTGATGCGCACGGAATTAATGGAAGAAAACTCCGCAAGCGTGTTAACGACTGCCGTCACCATCGTGCGCTCTTCTTCAACTGAGGCATGTGGCGTAAAGCCGGAAAAATCAAGTGTCGCTTCTCCCTCGCTGTCAATGCGCAGGGAAAGTTCCGTGCCTTCCGGGATCACTGTTTTCAAGCCCATGAGTGCAGCGGAAGCACGGTTCGCATCCGTATCCATTAAATAGCCGAGCGCAGCTTTTCCGATCCCCTCCTCCCAAGGAATCATTTTCATGACGGGAACAACAAAGCCATCGTCCGTCGCATAATACAGCACCGTGCGCCGGTATCCCTCGTTTCCTGAGCTGGTGCTATGTTCCAGATTCTGTCCGTCCGCCTCGTTTTCCAACGGATCCCCCACCGCCTCCTGCCTGCAGCCTGCCGCGCAGGCAAGCAAAGCTATCGCGACGAGGCCGCATAAAAGCCTTTTGAACATAAAAGACCCTCCATTCATTTCAGGCTTATTTACCATAAGCTTATTCGATGTATGGAGGGAAAATGACGGTATTCGAGGCGGACGCGGCAATTATGGTGCAACCGGCCTCAAGGTTTTGATGAGCGCCTCCTCCGGCGTAACATAGGCTGTGCGGTTGGTGGAGTAAATCACCATACCCGGCTTTGCCCCAGCGGGCTTCTTTACGTATTTCCGCGGCGTATAATCCACCGGCACGTTTGCTCCGCCCCGTGCACGGCTGTAATATGCAGCAAGCATCGCGGCCTCATGAAGCGTCTGATCAGAAGGCTCTCCATTGCATTTGATGATGACATGTGAGCCGGGAATGTTCTTCGTATGCATCCAAATGTCTTCCCCCTCTGCAAAACGCAGCGTCAGCGTATCATTCTGGCGATTATTTTTGCCGACGTAAATGCGTGCGCATCCGTCTGAAGCCTGAAAGCACATGGGGTTGGATACTTCCTGCTTCTTCGTTTTTTTTGCTCCTTTTTCCCGTTTGAGATACCCCTGTTCCCGAAGTTCTTCCACAAGCTCCGAAAGCTCCGCATCGCCCGCACATTTTCCGAGGTTGTCCAGCTGGCCTTCCAGATACGCAAGCTCCGCAAGCGTCTGCTCACGTTGCGCACCCGCCATATCACGCGCCGCTTTTTGTTTTTGATATTTTTTATAGTACCGCTGCGCATTATCACCAATGGAAAACCGTGGATCAAGCGGAATTTCAATCATAGCGGGCGGGTCAAGATAGTAATTAAGCACAGCTGCCGCTTTTCCGTTCTGCTTGAGGGAATGCAGGTTTGCCGTAAGCAGTTCGCCGTAAAGGCGGTTCCGTTCCATGCTCTCCGTTGCGTTCATGGCCTCCGCATACAACGAAAGTTTCTTTTCACAGCGCTCAATATTGTTTTGCAGCACTTTGCGGACCGATGCCCCATGGCGCTGCATCCGTTCATAAATGTCGTGCTGCGCGCAAAAAGCATCATATGCCGCGCCAATGCTTTCGGCGGGACGGGAGCGCACATCGCTTGGCACAAACGGATATACAGCGATGGGTTCATCGAATGTATTGAGCGCAAGCGCTGGTATGAACTCTCCTGCCTCAAGTGTGCGATAAAACGAAAAAAGGTTTTCTGCAAGGTCACCCCGTGTTGCGTCATCAAGTGCTTCACAGGTGGTTTCTTCCGTTACACGCGCGGCGAGCGCAGCAGCCATTGCGGGAGCAAGGCCGAAAAAAGCGCCCGAAAGCCGTTTATCAACGCGCCCCCCCTGTGAAAGCACCTGAAGAAAATCCGCTTTTTCCGCTTTGCGCGGATCCATTTTATCCTGCTGCGGCGGAAGCTCATACGGAATTCCCGGTAAAATCAGGCGCACATTGGACATCCCCACGCCAACGTGGCGGATCGCATCCACAATCACGCCGCGTTCGTTCACAAGCACAATGTTGGAATGCTTCCCCATGATCTCTGAAATTAGCTGATAGGGCACGAGGTCGCCTAGATCATTATGCGCTTCAATTGTCAGAACCAGCACGCGGTCAAAACTCGGCTGCTCGGCCGAAATAATCCTGCCACCCAAAATTCGTTTACGCAGCAGCATGCAAAACATCGGCGCATCAACCGGATTGTTTCGTTTTATTTGCGTAAGGTGTGCCCGCGTATTCGCTGCTGATGCCGAAAGCAGCAGTTTGAAGTTGCCGCCGCCCGCATGCACGCCCAACAGCAGTTCGTCACGTTCGGGCTGCTGCACTTTATCAATTTTTCCTCCGACAATTGCCCGTTGCATTTCAAGCACGGACGCATGCAGATTCAATCCATCCATTGCCATAGGGCAGGTTTCATCCTTTGTTTCTCAAATTTCAGAACGGCTAAACAATCCTGTTTTTCAGCGTTCCGATCCCTTCAATTTCCACTTCAATCACGTCCCCGCGCTGCATTGGGCCAATCCCTTCCGGAGTACCGGTTGCAATCACATCGCCCGGAAGCAATGTCATGCAGGCGGACATATAGCAGATGAGTTTATCAATGCTGTGCGTCATCATCGCTGTGGTAGAATCCTGCCGCACCTCACCGTTTAATATGGAGCGCACACGGGCGTTTCCCGCATCGAATTCCGTCTCAATCCAGGGACCGATCGGGCAGAAGGTATCAAAGCCCTTGCCGCGCGTCCATTGTCCATCACCCTTTTGAATATCACGCGCTGTAACATCATTCAGGCAGGTATAGCCGAAAATATATTCGTGAGCATGGCCGGGTTGAACCGCATGTGCTGCCCTGCCGATGACCACGCCAAGCTCGGCTTCATAATCTACGCGCTTGCTCAGGTTGGGGTATACTACCGTTTCTTCATTTCCAACAATACAGGTGCTGGGTTTCAGGAACAGCAAGGGTTCTTCAGGCTGCCCTTCCTTCATCTCGTCTGCATGTGCCTTATAGTTTTTCCCGACGCATACGATTTTTGTAGGCTCCGCAGGCGCAATCAGCCGGACGTCCTCCAGCGCATATTCCCGCCCGTCATGCACGATGCCTGCATAGGGCGTACCCGTCAGCCGGATTACCCGCTCCGCCTCTAAAATGGCATAGAATCGTTCGTTTTGATACGCTGCACGCACAATACGCATTGCTTCTTCTCCTTTGTAAACACTTTATTTATGACATCAGCTCGAGCGATGAGCAGGAAACCTCATACGTCGTCCGTTCGTCAACCGTGCCGTCCTCATAGCATTTCTGATAAGCGCGGCTTTGCAGGCGCCCCGTAAGGCAGATGCGCTCTCCCACCGAAAGGCTGCGTGTAAAGCGTGCATTGCGTCCCCATGCAATGCACGGCAAATAATCGGACTTATGATAAGAACGGTTCACCGCAAGCAAAAGATCCGCAATTTCCCTGGAGAAGGGAGTTGTCCGAAAATTTGCAGGTTTGCAAAGATATCCGCAAAGCATAACCTCATTGCACGGTTCAAACGTTTCAGGAGTCTGCATGAGGAAACTGCGCGCAAAGAGCGTCACCACCAGGCGGCTTCCCTCTGCAATACGTTTATTATAGGAGCGCACCTGCCCCTCCATCTCTATGAGATCTCCTTCCATGGGCATCTGATTGAACAGCCTTCCCGGTACAATCAGCGGCAGGACATCCATTACGCCGCTCAGCCGGGGAATCGAAAGGTGCATCGAATAGAATGCTTCGCCATACAAAGTGTGATCCAACCTTACATCCCCAACAATCGTTCCCGCCATGCGCGCGCGGTTGTTCTCGTATCCTTTGTCCATATCATATTTCTCCATTCGTTTGGAATGGTTATAGGTATGAACAAAACGCGCTTGTTATGTGTCAGTATCCTGCTTCGGATATGCGAAAGTAACAACATCATCCAGAAGCGCCATCACCAACAGCATTCCCTTTCCGGCGCGCGCATCAATGCGCACGAGTTCTGTGTTAACGTCCGTTTTCGTGCCATGCTTTTGTTCCACGATAAAGTCAAACGGCATTTTAACATAAAAGGCTGCTGCAATGCAGGTTCCGTTGCTGCCGTTCTTTTTAAAGTCAAACGTTTTTAGGCCCTTGCCGTTGCGCCCCTGCACATCATAATCGAACACGAAGCTGCGTTTCGCATAGCCACGGTCGGTCAGGATCAGGATTTCACCATCCTCACCGATTTGCTCGAAGAAGCAGACTTCATCTCCCGCATCAAGCTTGATACATTTTACGCCGCCGGCCACCCGTCCCATCTGCGGCACGGAGTCCGTCTCAAAACGGATGCTCATGCCAAGCCTTGTGATGAGGAGGGTCGTATCTGCCTTGCGGGGCTGCACGCCCAGTAAAGCATCTCCATCCTTGAGTGCAATCGCCTGCACGCGGCGTGTGCGTGTCAGATACTCCGCAGCATCCGTCAATTTTACATTGCCCTGCTTTGTAAAGAAATAGAGCGCTCCGGATTGCACTTCTTCCATGCAGGCGACGACCACTTCGTCCTTTTCCAGCGTCAGGATGGAATTCAGGTTCGTCGGCCGTCCGCCCGGTTTGGATTCTGGGATTTCATCCACAGGAAGCGTAAAACACGCACCAAGGTTTGTGAACAGTTTGATGCGCCGGTCTGTTCTGCTGTCAACCTCCGCAAGAACACGCTCTCCTTCAACAGGCTGCATCCGTTTGGAGCTGCGGCGGATGCGCGCACCGTCCAGCAACAAAACAAACGCATCCTCCGAAACTTTGGTTTCAAGTTCGGGTACAACATCCATTTTTTCCGCGTGGATCAGCCTTGTTCGCCGTGGCGTACTGTATTGATCACGAATCTCTGTCAATTCTGCTTTAATGACAGCGCGCAGCTTGTCTCTGGAATTCAAAATCGCTTTGAGCTCCTGGATTTTCTTTTTGACATCCTTGTATTCTTTTTCAATTGCCAACAATTCCAGATTCGTTAAGCGTTGGAGACGCAAATCGAGGATCGCCTGCGCCTGAATTTCGCTCAAAGCAAAGCGCTGCATCAATCCATCGCGCGCTTCTTTCGGCGTTTTCGATGCGCGGATGAGCGCAATCACCTCATCAATGTTGAGGATGGCTACCATCAGGCCCTCAAGGATATGCTCGCGCCGCTCGGCTGCATCAAGATCAAACTGCGTGCGCCGCGTGACGACATCTTCCTGATGGGCGATGTAATAAGCGATCAGTTTTTTCAAGCCCATCTGCTGTGGTTTTCCCTCAGCAATCGCGACCATGTTCACGCCGAACGTCATTTGAAGATCGGAGTATTTATAAAGGTATTGCAGGATTTTTTCCGCATCCGCATCCTTTTTGACTTCGATTACGGCGCGCATTCCCATGCGGTCGGACTCATCCCGAATGTCGCTGATGCCGGCAAAAAGCGTCTTTTTCTCCTGTGCGACGCGAAGGATTTCCTCAAGCGCTTTTGCTTTATTGACCTGATATGGCAGTTCATGCACAACGATGAGGCTTTTCCCGTTTTTAAGCGTTTCAATTTCTGTTTTTGCCCGCATTGTCAGCTTGCCGCGCCCTGTTTCGTATGCAGCGCGAATTTCCTCGGAGTCAAGAAGATAGGCTCCGGTAGGAAAATCCGGGCATGGGATAATCTTCATCAGCTCGTCAAGGCTGATGTCCGGATGATCCATCTGAGCAATCACGGCATTGATTGCCTCATTGAAATTATGCGGCGGGATATTCGTTGCAAGGCCAACCGCAATGCCGCTTGCCCCATTCACAAGCAGATTCGGGAAGCGGCCCGGCAACAGATCCGGTTCCTTTTGCGTATCGTCGAAATTCAGGCTGAACTTCACGGTATCCTTTTCGATGTCTCGAAGAAGCTCCAGCGCAAGCGGCGTCATGCGTGCTTCCGTATAGCGCATCGCAGCTGCACTGTCGCCATCCACGGAACCGAAATTGCCATGCCCATCCACAAGCGGCATTTGCATATTGAAGTTCTGCGCCATGCGCACCATTGCATCATAAACAGAGCTGTCGCCATGCGGATGATATTTACCAAGGCAATCGCCCACAATGCGCGCGCTCTTCCTGTGCGGCTTGTCCGGTGTTACGCCAAGGCCCATCATCGTGTAAAGGATACGGCGCTGCACCGGTTTTAAGCCATCCTCCACACGCGGCAGAGCGCGTTCCAAAATAACATGCTCCGCATAGGGAATCATGGAGTTGTGCATCACATCCTCCATACCACGGATGACAATTCTTTCCCCAAGCGTCGTGGGCGGTGTATCGTTTTTTCTTGCCATTCGCGTTATCCCTCCTGATCAGGCTGCGCAGCAACCCGGCTTTCAAACGTATCCAGTTTATTGAAATCTGCAAATTCGCTGATATATTCTTTGCGCGGCGCAACCTTATCCCCCATGAGGATGGTGACGATGTGTTCAACGTCCGCAGCATCTTCAATGGTTACCTGAACAAGCGAGCGATGTTCGGGATTCATAGTCGTTTCCCACAACTGTTCCGGGTTCATCTCCCCCAGTCCCTTGTATCGCTGCAGCGTATAGTTTTTTCCGACGCCTTTCAAAGCCTTTGCAAGCGCGGCGTCATCATAAACATATTGCGCATCCTTGCCTTTTTGAACCTTATAAAGCGGTGGTTGGCCGATGTACACATGCCCGTCCATAATCAGTTCGCGCATATAACGATAAAAGAACGTTAGCAGGATGGCCCGGATATGCGCACCATCCTGATCTGCATCCGAAAGGATGATGATCTTGTTATACTTCAGGTTTTCAAGGGTAAAGCCTTCCCCGATCCCCGTGCCAAGCGCGGTAATAATGGATCGGAATTCCTCATTTGCAAGCACCTGATCCAACCGTTTTTTCTCCACATTAAGCGGTTTGCCGCGCAGCGGCAGGATCGCCTGAAAGCGCCTGTCGCGCCCTTGTTTTGCGCTGCCGCCTGCAGAGTCGCCCTCCACGATGAAAAGTTCATTGAGCTGCGCGTTTCGTCCGGTACAACTGGAAAGCTTTCCGACAAGCGGTGCGTTTTCAAGTTTGCTTTTCTCGCGCGCCATGCTTTTCGCTTTGCGTGCTGTTTCGCGCACGTGAGCGGCTTTCACAGCTTTTTCCGCAATTTTGTTCGCCGTATCCGCATTCTTTAAATCTTCCAACAGCGGCACGAGCATCTCACCCATTACGTATTCCACAGCAGGGCGTGCTTCCGTGTTCCCAAGGCGCGTTTTCGTTTGCCCTTCAAACTGGATTGTATGCATTTTAAGCGAAATCACAGCCGTTAGGCCTTCGCGGAAATCCTCGCCGGAAAGTGAAGGATCCCTGTCCTTTAAAATTCCGTTCTTGCGACAATAATCGTTCAGGATTTTTGTCAATGCGGCTTTAAAACCCGTTTCGTGCGTGCCTCCCTCGGTCGTCGGGATATTGTTTACATAGGAAAATATGCTTTCGGAATAGCCATCATTGTGCTGCATCGCAATTTCAACCTGGATGTCATCCTTCTTCCCCTTAATGTGCAGCGGTTCTTCATAAAGCGCAGTCTTATCCTCATTGAGGTATTTTACAAAATCCGAAAGGCCACCTTCAAATTTGAATTCCGCGCCCTTTTGTTTCCCACGCTCGCGTTCATCAGAAATGCGAAATAGGATACCTCGGTTTAAGTAAGCAAGCTCACGCAGCCGCTTTACAATGGTATCATAATTCATTTCAAGCGTTTCAAACACTTCTTTATCCGGCAAAAAGGAAATCTTAGAGCCCTGCCTGCGCGTTCTTCCCGTCTCTGCAAGCGGCGCCACAGGCTTTCCTGAATGCATTTTTCCTTCGCTGTCCCGGTAGCTGCGGAACTTCTGTTCATATGCACGGCCTTCGGTGCATACCTCTACGTCTACCCACTCCGAAAGCGCGTTTACGACGGACGCGCCCACGCCATGCAAACCGCCGGAATAGCCATAGGAGACGTTATCGAATTTACCGCCTGCGTGCAATTGCGTGAAAACTACCTCCACACCACTCACGCCCAGTTTTTCATGGATACCAACCGGAATACCGCGTCCATTATCCTCTACGGTAACGGAATTGTCACGATGCAGCGTAATAGAAATTTCGCTTGCATACCCATTTGCCGCCTCGTCCACAGCATTATCAACGATTTCCCAAAGCATATGATGCAGGCCGCGCATTCCTGTGCTGCCGATATACATACCCGGCCGCATACGGACAGCTTCAAGGCCTTCCATGACTTTGATATCGCTTACGCTGTAATCTTTTGCCATTCTTTTCCTCCACTGCTAAACCAACTTCTGTAATTGGCATAACTAATAGTATAATACACTGCTTTGTGCTCTTGCAAGCGCGCATATTTTCCCCGGCCACATCCGAAACTAAGTGCGGAGGTGATCACAATGGATCAAAACGCTGAACTTTTAATGGAAATCTACAAGAATTCCGAACTTGAGCGCGCAGTTCTCGGCAGGCTTATCAGGCGCTGCGAGGATGCTTCGTTCCGTAATCTGATGGCAGATCATTTCACGGTATATCACACCATCATGCAGGAGGCGCACGATGAGCTGAACACGCATGGCATCCTTGCACAGGAATACGGCCCATTTGAAAAAAAGCCGATCTTTTCTTCCATCGCACTCCATCTGCGGATCGACAAAACGTCATCCCATATGGCAGAAATGCTCGTGCGGGGGAATGTAACCGGCCTGATTGACATCACAAAGGCGCTCCACGAAGCAGAGGATGCCGAAGAAGCCGTACTTGAACTAGGCGAGCGGCTCAAGAACGCCCACCTAAAACATATGGAGCAAATGCTTGCCTTTGTTTAAAGAAGGTCACTCCTTCTTAGCCAAAAGCTCTGAAAGAATTGCGGTATAAATTGCCTGCGCCCGCTCGGGCCAAACAGCCGCCGCATGCTTTGCGGAGGCTGCATCTGGCAGCAGGATGGAAATCTGCAGCAAATCACCGCTTTGCTCCATCGCACGCAGTGTGGTGCGGTATGCCCCGCCTACGCCTACCTTTTCGCTTGCTGCGGAAAACTGTGTTTCTCTGCGCAGTTTCTCGCGGCAAGCGTCAGCGTAATCCGTAAGGTCATCCCGCACGGATTGCGGCAGCCGCTCTACAAACATGCCAAGCGTTTCCTTCCCCTTTGGTGTAAGGCAATATGCTTGGCCATAAGGGCGAGGAACAGCAGCAAGAAAGCCTTCTTCTTCAAGCTCATAAATCGCACTTTGCAGCTCAAAATACGGAATCAACTCGTATGCAGCTGAAAACGTTGCAATCTGTTCCTTTGTCAAATCAACGGAAAGCTCATTCAAAAAGTAGAGCACCATGAGCTTGCTTTTTGTGAAGCCATCCGAAAAAAACGCCATGGAACCTCCACCTCCGTGCCGATATCACCTACTGTATATAAATTATACCATAAACAGCAGCACAAAAAAAGGGATGAACAGCGCTGCTTGAAAGGAGTCCGTAGAATGGAGTTGCACGATTTTATACAAATTGGGCTTAGCGCCTTTTTTTCAATTGTCGTTCTGTTTATTGCAACAAAGCTGATGGGAAACCGCCAAATGTCACAATTGAGCATGTTTGACTATGTAAACGGCATTACAATTGGTTCCATTGCGGCGGAGATGGCAACCGCTCAGGAGGACTTGCTGAAGCCTCTTTTTGCGATTGTTGTCTACGCTGCAATTACCGTGCTGATTTCATTTGTAACAAGCAAAAGCCTTCGCGCCCGGCGTGTCCTGTCGGGCGGAAGCCTTCTGTTGTTCAGCCGCGGGAAGTTTTATCGCGCCAACCTCAAAAAGGCGCATATTGACCTTTCGGAATTCCTGATGCAATGCCGCACAAATGGTTTTTTTAATTTAAATGACCTACATGCTGTACTGTTGGAAGCAAACGGAAAGTTAAGCTTCTTGCAAAAGTCAGAAACGAGGCCGCTCCGGCCACATGATATGCAAATTACATTGCAGGCAGAGAATCTATCCGTCAGCCTGATTTTGGATGGATCGATTCTGCATGATAACCTCAAAGCCATCGGATTCAACGAAACTTGGCTGGGGAAGCAGCTGAATGCGCAAGGGTACCCCGATCCTTCCGCTGTCGCGCTCGCCGCATATGACGGCGCAGTGCTAAGTATATTCCCGCGTGAAGAAAAACCTGCTTCGCGCGATATGTTTGAATAATGCGCTAATTGCGTTCCGCCTTGATACCCGATCCCACAATGCGGTAAACGCGGCTGCAAAGGGCCAGAGCCCCGGACCTGTGTGCAAACGATGCAGGTCCGGTTTGTGTCGCAGCGTATGAGCGCTCATTCCTTTGTTTCCATAAAATGCAGAATTATTGGTACACTCGCCGGGACATATTATTCTTCACAACTTCTCAACATTCTTTGCTCATTCTCCTCTTGCTTTTTCTCGGTATATCCGTATAATGGGATTATAATTAAATATTTCATGAGGGAGTAGTTACCATGCGTCCGGCATGGTTTAAGTTCAACATCATGGCGCTTACCGCCTGGCTTAAATGAAAAGACGAGACTCATGTGCAGAATATTCTGCACATGAGTTTTTTCATCCTGCAAGGTGAAATATTAATTATGAAATGCAAGAAAGGAAGGGACTCCAGTTGAAGTACTATTGCGAGGAATCCGCTAAGGTGCTCAAACACTTTGAATCTGAGCAAGCTGGGCTTTCTGCCCGTGACGCCGAAGCGCGGCTGACAAAATACGGCCCAAACAAGCTTGCCGAGCCCAAGAAAGAGACGTTGTTGCAGCGTTTCTTTGCCCAGTTGAAAGACCCGATGATCATTATCTTGCTCGTAGCAGCAGCGGTTTCCGGCCTTACGGCTGCATACAGCAACGAAAGCTTTGCAGACGTATTCATCATCCTGATCGTCGTGCTCATCAACGCCGTGCTGGGCGTTTATCAGGAAAGCAAGGCGGAGAAGGCCATTGAAGCGCTGCAGGCAATGACGGCTGCGACCAGCAAGGTGCTGCGCGACGGCAGGCAGATGTCCATCAAAAGTGACTTGCTCGTACCCGGAGACGTAATTATTCTTGAAGCAGGCGACGCCGTCCCTGCAGATGCACGCATTTTAGAGTCTGCCAGTTTGAAAGCAGAAGAAGCCGCGCTGACCGGTGAAAGCGTGCCCGTTGACAAAACCGCAGAAGCTATTGCGGCAGGTGAATCTGATGTTCCTCTGGGCGACAGGCGCAATATGGTCTATATGGGCAGCACTGTCGTTTATGGGCGCGGCCGCGCCATGATTACTGCAACCGGAATGGAAACGGAGATGGGCAAGATTGCGGACGCCCTTTCCGCTGCAGAGGACGGCCAGACACCGCTGCAGCTCAAGCTCGCTCAACTGAGTAAAATCCTCAGCTGGATCGTGCTTGGCATCTGCATATTTATCTTTGCATTCAGCCTTTTAAAAGCGGGAGATTTTCATCTTGATGTCGTCATCAGCACGTTCATGGTTGCTGTGAGCCTTGCTGTCGCGGCAATTCCGGAAGGACTCGCGACGGTGGTGACAATTGTGCTTTCCATCGGCGTGACCAACATGTCAAAGCGAAACGCAGTCATCCGCAGGCTTACCGCGGTTGAAACGCTTGGCTGCGCGCAGGTGATTTGCAGCGACAAAACCGGCACGCTGACGCAAAACAAAATGACGGTCGTAGACCATTATGGCGACGAACGCGCTACGGCTGAAGCCATGGCGCTTTGTTCGGACGCAACCCCGGACGAAAGCGGCGAAGCAGTTGGCGAACCGACCGAGTGTGCGCTTGTCAACTGGGCGACACGCCTTAACCTTGCAAAAGCCTCGCTTGAAAGGAACACACCCCGCATTGAGGAAGCTCCGTTTGACAGCATGCGGAAAATGATGAGCACGCTTCATAAGGCTGAAGGTGGCATCGTGCAATACACCAAAGGTGCGCCGGATGAGGTTTTAAAGCGTTGCACAGCTTATTTAAAGGATGGGCAGGAACTGCCCCTTACGGACGCGGTTCGCGCTGAAATCCTTGCCGCAAACAAGGCCATGGCTGATCAGGCGCTTCGCGTGCTCTGTGCGGCGCGCCGCTCCTATGCTGCGCTGCCCGCCGACCTTACGCCGGCGGCATTGGAGCAGGAGCTTACTTTCCTCGGCCTTGCAGGCATGATCGATCCCATTCGCCCCGAAGTTAAGGCAGCAATTGAAGAATGCCGCACCGCGGGCATCCGCCCAGTGATGATTACCGGCGACCACCGTGACACTGCGGTTGCAATCGCAAAGCAACTTGGCATACTCACGGACGAACGCCAGGCTATTACCGGAGCTGAGCTCAATGACATCAGCGACGAGGAATTCAGCCGCACGATCGACCATTACAGCGTATATGCCCGCGTGCAGCCCGAACACAAAGTACGCATTGTTAATGCTTGGCGTAAGCATGGCTGCATCACAGCCATGACCGGCGATGGCGTGAACGATGCCCCCAGCATCAAAAGCGCAGATATCGGTGTCGGCATGGGAATCACCGGAACGGATGTAACGAAAAACGTTGCTGACATGGTGCTTGCAGACGACAATTTTGCCACCATTGTTGGCGCGGTTGGCGAAGGCCGCCGCATTTATGATAACATCCGCAAGTCCATCCAATTCCTGCTCGGTTCCAATATGAGCGAGGTGCTCAGCGTGTTCTTCGCTACGCTTTTCGGCTTCGTGATTCTGGAGCCTGTGCACCTGCTTTGGATCAACCTGATTACCGACTGCTTCCCGGCTCTTGCACTCGGCATGGAAAAAGGCGAACCCGATCTGATGCGCCGCCAACCGCGCAGTGCAAAGGACGGAATTTTTTCCGGGGGACTCGGATTTGATGTTGCCTATCAGGGCTTCCTCGTCACGCTTGTGACGATGGCCGCATACTTCATCGGGCACCGCATCGAATCCGGCGTCTGGGAGATTGCGCAGAGTGCAGATGGTGTCACCATGGCGTTTCTTACGATGAGCATGGCTGAGATTTTCCACAGCTTTAATCTGCGCAGTCAACGCGGCAGCGTATTCAAATTGCATTCACAGAATCCCGTCCTTTGGGGGGCTATGGCATTGAGCCTCGTGCTGACCACAGCCGTAATTTATCTCCCGGGCATTTCGGATGCTTTCGGTTTCGAGCATATCAACGCACTGGAATACGGCATCGCCATTGGCCTTGCGGTAATTGTGATCCCGATTGTAGAGCTGGTGAAGTTGGTTCAACGCCGCTGTTCTAAAAAGCATTAACGCATCCAATCCCTTCGTTTTTCAGGGCGCTTCTGCGAGGGGCGCCCTTTCCTTTTTCCTTCTCCCCCTTGTTTCATGTTAAGAATTTTGATACAATGGCTCCCGGTCGCTGCTTCAGCAAAACTATGCGGCCTCGGAAGAAGGTTGTTTCATGAATTCGTTCAAACCCGAGCTTCTGCTTTCCCTCCGAAGTTACAGCAAGGATCAGCTCATCAAAGACCTGATTGCGGGCGTAATTGTTGCCATCATCGCGCTCCCGCTTTCCATTGCGCTCGCGCTTGCCTCAGGTGTGAATCCGGAGCAGGGACTCTATACGGCAATCGTCGCAGGGTTCCTGATCGCTGCGCTCGGCGGCAGCAAGGTGCAGATTTCCGGCCCCACAGCGGCCTTTGCCACAATCGTTGCAGGCATCGTTGCACGGAATGGAATGAGCGGGCTTGCACTTGCTACCATTATGGCCGGTATCATCCTGGTTTTGATGGGTCTTTTTAAGCTTGGCAACCTCATCCGGTTTATTCCCTTTACCATAACGACGGGCTTCACCTCTGGCATCGCAGTGACAATCCTGATTGGCCAGCTTAAGGATTTCTTTGGCGTAACTTACGCCGCTGGCACAGTTGCCGTTGAAACCATGGAAAAAGCGAAAGCGCTTGCCGAAAACTTTTCCACTTTTAATCCGTATGCGCTTCTTGTCGGTGCGCTTTGTCTGCTGATCCTTATTTTTTGGCCGCGTATCAGCCGGCGAATTCCGGGTTCCCTCATTGCAATTGTTGCAAGCGTACTGCTGGTGAAGCTTTGTAACCTCCCTGTAAACACCATTGGAGATCTGTACTCCATCAGCAGCAGCCTACCCGCTTTCACGCTTCCGGAATTCAGCTTTTCTGCAGTTGGAGCGCTTTTGCCGGACGCGCTTACCATTGCCGTGCTTGCCGCAATCGAATCCCTGCTTTCCTGCGTTGTTGCGGATGGAATGATCGGTTCAAAGCACAACTCCAACATGGAACTTGTGGCACAGGGGATCGGCAACATTGGCTCGGCATTGTTTGGCGGCATTCCCGCTACGGGCGCAATTGCCAGAACGGCAGCAAACATCAAGAACGGGGGCCGGACGCCGGTGGTCGGCATTGTTCATGCGGTGGTTCTGTTGCTTATTCTTGTAGTGCTTATGCCCTACGCAGCGCTGATTCCGATGCCTGCGATCGCGGCGATCCTGCTTATGGTTGCTTACAACATGAGCGAATGGAGGCAGTTTGCCCGGATCGTAAAGACAGCGCCCAAAAGCGATGTGCTTGTGTTGGTGCTTACATTCCTGCTCACGGTGGTGTTCGATCTTGTAATCGCCATCGAGGTTGGGCTCATATTGACCTGTGTGCTTTTCATGAAACGCATGAGCGACACCACGAAATTGCGCAAATGGGAGGACAATGCCGATAACAGCGCATTCAAAAACATTTCCCCAAACGCTGCGGTTTATGAGCTCAGCGGCCCTCTCTTTTTCGGTGCTGCGGATGAAATTTTAAAAGTTTCAGCCGAAACCGGAAAGAATTGCATCGTGCTGCGCATGAAGGGTGTAACCGCCATCGACAGCACGGGTCTACGAAACCTTGAACGCCTTTTTGCGCAGTGCACGGAGGCCGGGATTGTGCTTATTCTTTCCCACCTCAATGAGCAGCCGCGCAAGACGTTGGAAAAATCCGGTCTGTTGGAAAAAATCGGGTCTAAGAACATCTGCCCACAAATTGATGCCGCTCTTCTGCGCGCAGCAGAGCTTGCGGAATAACAACAACTCTGCAAAGAGGGGAAGCGGTTTTCACCGCTTCCCCTCTTTTTTATATGTTCTATGGTGTGCTGCAAAGCTTTTTTTGTTTCATGCTGTGTCAAACGCCTTATCTCACCACTTAATTGAGCCGAACAGCCCGCGCACGATTTTCTTTCCCATCTCCCGGCCAATGGTATTCATGGCACTCGATGTAGCTTTGGAAAGCGCCTTGCTTGTTTTGCTTGCTGTCTTCCGTTTTTCCGTGGACGCCCCGTTCGATTTTTTCATCTGCTTCTCCCGCTCTTTTTCCGCGGATTTCTCCTCTTTTTGCTTTTCTGCCTGTTCTTCCTCATGCAGCTCCTGAAAATGCTCATAAGCGGATTCCCGGTCGACCCGGTCATCATACTTTTCACCCATTCCGCTCTTTTGCATTACGGCACTGCGCTGCTCTTCCGTTATGGTCCCCATCAGGCTTTGCGGCGGCAGGATAAACGCCCGTTCCACAATGCCTGGCCGCCCTTCTGCATCCAAAAAAGAGACAAGCGCTTCACCCACGCCAAGCTCCGTAATAACATCCTCCGTTTTAAATGCCGGGTTCGGACGGAATGTCTCTGCCGCCGTGCGCACCGCCTTTTGCTCTGCGGGCGTATAAGCGCGAAGAGCGTGCTGCACACGGTTAGAAAGCTGAGCGAGGACGGAATCAGGGATATCGCTTGGGCTTTGCGAAATAAAATAAATGCCTACCCCTTTTGAACGGATCAGCTTTACCACTTGCTCGACCTTTTGTAAAAGCACCTTGGGGGCATCGTTGAAAAGCAAATGCGCTTCGTCAAAGAAGAATACGATCTTCGGTTTTTCCGGGTCTCCTGCTTCCGGGAGACGTTCAAACAGTTCGGACATCAGAAAAAGCAGGAACGTTGCATACAGTGTTTGGTTCTGTACCAGCTTCACACTGTGCAAAACGTTGATGTATCCCCGGCCGTTTTCATCGGTCTTGATCCAATCGAAAATATCAATTGCAGGCTCGCCAAAAAACAAATCGCCTCCCGCGTCCTCCAGCACCAGCAATGCGCGTTGAATTCCGCCAAGGCTTTGTGCGGACATATTTCCGTATTGAATGGTGTAGTCTGAGCGGTTCTCGCCGACATAGCGAAGCATAGCACGCAGGTCCTTCAGATCTATTAAAAGAAGGCCCTGGTCGTCCGCAATGCGGAACACGAGGTTGAGCACATCCGTCTGTACGGCGGTCAAATCCATCAGCCGCGCAAGCAGGTCCGGCCCCATTTCGGATACCGTTGTGCGAACCGGATGCCCTTCTTCCCCATAAACATCCCAAAAGCGCGTCGGAAATACGCGGTAGCGCCAATCCGGAATGTCAAAGCGCGCAATGCGTTTTTCCATGCTATCGTTATGCTGCCCTGCGCGGCACATGCCCGCAAGATCGCCTTTAATATCCGCCAGGAACACAGGAACCCCCAACTCGCTGAAGGATTCTGCCATCACCTTGAGCGTAATCGTCTTGCCCGTTCCGCTTGCACCCGCAATGAGGCCATGGCGGTTACACATGCGGGGTTCCATACAGATGCGCATGCTTCCGCTTTTCGCAATCCAAAGTTTTTCATCCTTTACCATATAAATGACCCCCGTAAGAGATTGCTTCTTCGTTAAATTATAACATTGCAAAGCGGCAAAGGGAAGCACACGGTTATATTCCAAAGCCTCTGTCCGTTTATTACGCAAACATTGCCCGCTATGCAGCGAGCAATGTTGTTTGGATATGCTGTTCTGTTTGCTTACGAATCCTTCAGCACATCGTTAATGATGTCGTCAAGTTCCGCAGTGATGCCCACCTTGTCCGGGGAAAGTAGCTCGGCCGATCCTTCTTCCATGATTTCATTCACAGTCCATACGCGATCCGGCTCCTCTTCTGCAGAGGCAGTCGCCTCCGGTGCTGCCTCCTGCTCGGGCAACTCGCGGTTCTCAATCGCATAGATGCTCTTCATCAGCGTTGATGGCGTTTCATAGTCGTCAGGCAGGTTGAGTTCCTTTTCTTCCAGCAGTGCGGAAACATCCGCATATTCCCCTGCAAGCTCCGATTCTCCCTGCAGACGAGTGCCGGATGCGAAGGAACGGAATTGCTCCGCTTGCACGGCGGCAGCCGTTGCCGCAGCCTGCAGGCTTTCATTCAGCCGCGCAGCATTTGCGCGGTATTCCGTCATGAATGCCTCCGCCTGCATCGCCAGTGCGCGAGCCTTTTCCTTTGCTTTTACGATGATTGCATCTGCTTCACGGTTGGCATCGGCGATGATCTCCTCCGCTTCTTTTTTTGCCGTGCGGCGCTCTTCCTCTGCATCGTCAAGGATGAAGCCGCGCTCCTTCTCCGCGTCTGCAACCACCTTGTCCGCCGCGCGCTGCGCGTTCGTAAGCGCGCCAGAAATGGCGGATTCTTTGGCTTTAAACTCCTCCAAAGCCGCAGAAAGTGTCTCTACCTTTTTTGCAAGGATTGCAACCTCCTGTTCGCTTTGGGCTAATTGTTCTTCGAGTTCCTTTGCTTTGCGTCCAAACATTATGCGGCCTCCTTAAAACTTCATCTTCTCCTGCTGCTGGGACTGCGCCGCAGGCGGCGTATACCCCATGTGAATATATCCCTGCGGCATCACGATCCTGCCGCGCGGCGTGCGCGCGATCAAACCGAGCTGCAACAGATACGGCTCGTAAACATCCTCGATGGTAGTAGCATCCTCGCCTGTCGCAGCGGCAATGGTATCAAGCCCCACCGCGCGCCCGCCAAACTTTTCAATCATGGCGCTAAGCATGCGCCGGTCCACGGCATCAAGGCCGATTTCATCAATAGCAAGCATCTCAAGTGCCGCCCTCGCTGTTTCAAGATCAATCACACCGTTGCCTCGCACCTGCGCATAATCCCGCACACGCTTGAGCAGACGGTTGACGATACGCGGCGTCCCGCGCGAACGCGATGCAATTTCAAGCGCCCCTTCCGGATCGATCTCAACGTTGAGAATTTCCGCGCTGCGTTCAATAATAAGTTTGAGATCCTCCGGCGGGTACATTTCAAGTTGCTCCTTAATGCCGAAACGATCCCGCAAGGGGGATGTCAGAAGCCCCATACGGGTGGTTGCGCCTACAAGTGTGAAGTGCGGCAGATCGAGCCGGATCGAATGCGCGGAAGGTCCTTTGCCGATAATGATATCGAGCGCAAAATCTTCCATCGCAGGATACAACACTTCTTCCACGCTGGCATTCAAGCGATGGATCTCGTCAATGAACAGAACATCCCCTGCGGCAAGGTTTGTAAGAATCGCCGCAAGATCGCCCGCGTGGGAGATGGCCGGGCCGCTTGTTACGCGCAGGTTCCCCCCCATTTCATTTGCGATGATCGCCGCAAGCGTTGTTTTTCCAAGGCCCGGCGGGCCATATAGCAGTGCATGGTCAAGCGGCTCGCTGCGATGCTTTGCCGCCTCAATATAGATGCGCATGTGCTCCTTCACATTGCGTTGCCCAATGTATTCGTTCAGGAACTTGGGGCGCAGGCTGTATTCGATTTGTTCATCCTCCATCATCATGGAAGATGAAATGAGCCGTTCTTCCATACAGTGCTATCCCCTTTTCGCCAATTCACGCAAAGCCTGCGTAATCATATCTTCTACCTTTGTGCATTCGCCGACCGCTGCAACCGCACGCCCGGCGGTCACTCCGTCATACCCAAGAGATACAAGCGCCGCGATGGCCTCACCGCGCATGTCTAACCCTGTTGCAGCCGCCTGCGGAAGCCCCACGGAAGCCATGTCGCCCTCTCCGATTTTTTCTTTGAGTTCAAGCAACACGCGCGCAGCCGTTTTGCGGCCCATTCCAGGCACCTTATCAAACGCGGCGGCGTTTTCGGTCAGAATCGCGCCTGCAATGTCGGAAACGCTCAACACGGAGAGCACGGAGAGCGCCAACTTTGGCCCCACGCGCGTTACGCCGATCAGCCGGCGGAACATCGCACGTTCTTCCTGCGTTTCAAAGCCATAGAGCGCCATCACATCCTGTGAAAGCGAAATGTGAAAATGTACATACAATTTGTGCTCTGCTCCGGCACGCAGGCATTTGCGTGTTTGGGCCGAACAATAAAGCTCGTACCCAACGCCGCAGGCATCCAACACAACACGATCCGGCAGGATCTCCGAAACCGTTCCCCTGATGTGTGCGTACATAGCCGTCCCCGTTCTCCAATCCGTTTTGTTATTTAATGCGGAATTCCTCCGCCGCAACTTTTGAGGTATTCGCATGGCAAATTGCAGCGCCAAGCGCATCCGCAGCATCGTCTGGTTTCGGAATTTCCCGAAGGCTCAAGAGAACGCGCACCATCTGCTGCACCTGCTTCTTGTCTGCATGGCCGTTGCCCGTGACTGCAAGTTTGATCTGCATAGGCGTGTATTCATAAAGCGGCACGCCGGACTGCTGTGCGGCAAGCATCGCTACTCCGCGCCCAGCCCCCACGGGAAGCGCTGTCGTCGTGTTGCGATAAAAGAAAAGCTCTTCAAAAACAATGTGCTCCGGCTTATAAATGCCAACAAGTTGCCGCATGCCGAGATAAAGCTTTTCCAGCCGTTCCGGAAACGGTTCACCAGCCTTTGTTTCAATTACGCCATAGTCCACCGGGCGAATTTTCCGGCCTTCAGCATCAATGATGCCATAGCCCAGAATCGCATATCCAGGGTCGATGCCGAGTATGATCACAACCGCTGCCCATCCGTTTCATCGTTGATTGATTTCCGGCCGACATATCTTTTCGTTTCCGCCCGGAATCCGAGCGGCATAGCTGCCGCTCGGATTACAAGTATTATTCTACCATGGCTTGGACAATTAGGCAAAAGAAAAGATATCAGCCTGTTGCGCCGGTAATCGTTTCAGCAGAGATTGTTTCAGCTCTCTAAGCTTTCAAAAAAAGCATTGATCTGCTCCAGGGAATCAAAAGGGATCCCCACTTCCAGTTCGGCCCGCGTTTCTTCGTCCAGTGCATCAATCTCAATGGGGATCTCCATCACAACATATGGCAGGAAGGTATCCGGATCCGTGCGTTTAACACATACTGTGCCATGATCCAAAAGAAGCACATAATGTTTGGGACAATACCCCATAAGTTCCCGTTTCAGTTTTACCTTTGCGGTGGTGAACATCCGCACTTCATAATCAGCATATGTGCTTTTGAGTTCCTCGAGCGTCATGCCCACCGCACTTTCAGTGTCGCTTTCAACACACTCATGCCCGCAGGCTGAAAAGGCGCTGATCCATTCTACCTGAGTCGTATCAAGAACACAGACCGTACGATCTCCGCCGACCGCCTGCATATTATTTTCCGGCGAAACATCCGGCGTTTGAGCATCGCCCGGCAGCTCTGCCTGCATGAGGTTAAATGGGTCCTGTTGTTGCGGCCAAAGCGTCAACGATGCCATGCCGCCAAAGAGCACTCCCATTAAAAAGACCGCTACCGCGCCGCCGGCGACCAGCGCACGGCGTGGGCGGAATCCGTTGGTAAACGATTTTGAAGCCATTTTCCCGCCTCCTTTGGGATAAAACATTCCCTCAAAAGCGGTTCTTTATGCATTGCATGCAAAACGGCCGCCAGCAAAGGTATGGGCGGCCGTTTCTGCATGCAATCGTTTTCGCTTTTTATCTACCGTTTATCCAAAGAAATTATAATCCGCTTCGCCCCCAACAAGCTCGGAGCCCATCGTGTTGAGATCGCCGATCACAAGCGTAGTTTCAAAGTATTCTCCTCCCCGCCATACTTTCAGCTTCAGAGCGTCTCCGACCGTTTTTGCCTTCACATGTGCGACGAATTCATCTTGCGTCGGGACAGACATTCCATCCACCTCAACAATGATATCGTTTGGCCGGAGGCCGGCCTGATCCGCAGGCCCATCCTTGGTGACGGTGTACACAAGCATGCCTTCGGCAGTTTCATATTGCTGTGCGGAAAGCGCATCCCAAGTTACGATGGTTACACCGATGCCCGGGCGGAGCACATAACCGTTGGTAATGAGTTGGGAAACAATCTTCAATGCATCGTTAATTGGGATGGCAAAGCCAAGGCCTTCCGCGCTGATTGCATTTCCGTATTCATCATAGCTTGCGGTAACGGTTTTCGCTGAGGTAATTCCGATCACTTCGCCCGCCATGTTAAGGAGCGGCCCGCCGCTGCTGCCGGGGTTCACGGCGGCATCTGTCTGGAGATAGGTGTTCGTTTTCCCGTCAATGTTTACATCCCGCGCTGCTGCGCTGATGATGCCGAATGTGGTAGTACCCGCAAGTTCGCGCCCTGTGGGATCTCCGATAGCAATGGTAAATTCGCCCACACGCACCGCGTCGGAATCGCCCAGTTTAAGGGCGTGCAGGTTTTCACCTTCGATTTTAAGCACCGCAATGTCCATAGATTTATCCATACCAACGAGTTCCGCATCCACCTCTGTACCATCTGCAAAGGTAACCGCAACCGCATCTGCATCTTCCACTACGTGCGCATTTGTAACGATATACCCATCCTTTGAAATAAGGAACGCAGAACCCGTAGCCCGTTCTACATATGAGCCGCCAAAGTCTTTGATGTAGGCATAGTTAATTACACCCAAAACACCTGCGCTGACCTGCTCCACAATATCCGGGATGGGATTCGCCGCGTTTCCGATGACCGGGCTTTCTCCATTCAGTTCCGGCATTGGGCGTGTCGTCGGATTTGGCGTATAAGCAGGCCGTTCCGTTTCCGCCGGCTGCTGTGCCGGGGTTGGGGTCGCTTCCGGAGAAACCAAGCCCGGCTGTGCCGTAGGTACAGCCGGTTGCGTTCCTTCCGCGATCTCATATAACGAGGGCATCAGGATCGTTGCAAGAAGTGCACCAATGATCGTAAAAACGACTGCCGTCACAATGTAGCCGCCAATTCCGCGCCGCGGCGGTGGATTCTGCGGTTGTTCCTGCCGGTCGTTCTGCTCGTAGTAATAGTTCGGATATTCCATGTTTTACCTCCGTTGCGCGGCATATGGGCGCGGTTTCGCCTGCTGCTCGCATAGTTTAAGCGTAAACGTGAAGCAGGTTCCATTTCCCGGAGGCGATTCAACCGTAATGGTTTCTCCATGCTGCTCCACGATTCGTTTTACAATTGAAAGCCCAATCCCTGTGGATGAACCCGAAGGCGTATGCGCCTTTTCAGCCTTGTAGAACCGGTCGAACACATACGGAAGGTCCTCTGCCGCGATACCAACGCCCTCGTCTTTTACCGAAACGCGTACGTTCCGTTTGCCGGTTTCTGTTTTGAGCGACAGCGTTCCGCCCGCAGGAGAAAATTTAATTGCATTATCAATCAAGTTTCGCACAACCTGCGCAATTTGATCCGCATCCGCTTCCACCGTCGTATGCTCTGCATCAAAGTCCATGTTAACGTCAATGTTTGCGGCATTGATGCGCGCTTCAAACGTCAGCAGCGTGCGGATAATCAGCTCGTTGATATCAAACGCTTCGAGCTTGAGTACCGTCTGGCCCGATTCGATGCGCGCAAGATCCAGCAAATCGTTTACCATAGCCGTCATGCGCTTGGTCTCGTCAATTACCACGCCAAGGTACTTTCCATATTCTTCCGGCGGAATCGTACCATCCTGCATCGCCTCCAGGAAGCCGCGCATGGAGGTAAGCGGCGAACGAAGTTCATGGGAAACGTTCGCAACAAAACTCCGGCGGGAGTGCTCAAGCGTGTCAAGTTCATCTGCCATCACATTAAAGCTTTGACCAAGTTGGCCAACCTCATCCTTGCTGGCAATTTTCACACGCGCGCTAAACTCGCCCTTTGAAAAGCGCCGAACGATGTTGTTCATGTCCGTGATGGGCTTGGTCATACGCCCCGTGATATATGACACCGCAAGGAATGCCAAAATCACCGAAACGCACGCTGAGAGCAAAACGTCAAGGTATACCTTGCGGATTGAGTCGTTTGTCCGGCTCATGTCCGTATGAAAGAACATGGCGCCCACCACAGTTCCTTCCCCGGTACTTATGGGACATGCAATGGACATGGTTGGAATGTCAATCCATCCGCGAAATACGTTGTTTTCAATGCGCGTGTTGGCATCTTCGATGATTTCCGAGGCCTCGTCGCTCAAATACGTATCTGCAACAGGGATCCATTTGGTGGAGGCCTTATCATACATGCAGACATTGCCGTAAGCCGGATCAACAAACACAAGCTGCAGGAGCGCATCGTATTTACGTGCGGTCGTTACCAGTTCTTCTGTGGCAACGGGGCGCTTATCATCATCCAGATATTTGTTGACGATCGTTAGCGTGACCTCTTCCGCCTCCCGCCGAAGCTCGCTTTCCTGCTCCGAGATATACTGGTTCTGGAACATGCCCGCAACGATAATGCCAAGCAGCAGCAGAATGGCCAGCATAACGGAAAGATAAGTTGCCAGCATGCGTGAGAACAGCGTGTTAAACATCGCCCTGCCCTTCTTCACTTTGCGGCTTCAAATTTATAGCCTACCCCCCAAACGGTTTTAATTTGCCATGCATCGCGTTCCCCGAGTTTTTCACGGATACGCTTTACGTGAACATCCACCGTGCGGGAGTCGCCGAAAAAGTCAAATCCCCAAACCTGTTCAAGAAGTTGTTCACGCGTGAATACTTTTCCTTCGCGTGAAGCGAGGAAATAAAGCAGTTCAATCTCCTTTGGCGGCATCTCGATCTGCTTCCCATCCAAAGTTACGGAGTAATTGTCAAGCGACACGATAAGTCCATCGAACGTTACCAACCGTTCCCCGTCCTCCTCCACCTGTGTCGAGCGGCGCAGCACTGCTTTGATGCGCGCCAGCAGTTCCTTTGCATCAAACGGCTTAACAATATAGTCATCCGCCCCCAAGTCAAGGCCCTGAATGCGATCCAGCGTATCCCCTTTTGCGGTAAGCATGATAACAGGCACGGCGCTTTCGGCGCGCAGCTGGCCCAAAACCTCCCATCCATCCATTCCCGGCAGCATCACATCCAGCACCACGAGTGCAGGCTGCGTCTCCCGGAATAGCTGAAGAGCAAGGTCTCCCCGTTCGCAGGTTTTTACGTTATATTGCTCTTTCTTTAAGTACATTTCAATGATGGCAAGGATGTTTTTGTCGTCGTCGATCACAAGAATCGTATTGTTTTCCACGGTTCAACCTCCTGAATGAAATTGCTGCGTCCAACGCAAGCGCCTAGCCTTATTCCGTTTGAACGGAAATGCCGTTCTTCCGGAATAATGCGGCCGTCAGACCGTCCCCCAAAACCAAGCGGCCGGAAAATGTACCGTCATACACGGCGCCGCATCCGCAGGAAGGGCTTTTTGCCTTTAAAACCGCTTCCGTTATGTTGTGTGCGCGGCATACTGTCAATGCAGCGTATGCCCCGCGCACAAAGGCAGCTGTTACATCCGCTCCACTTTTTGTGAGGACTCGGGCGTGCCCGGAGAACACTTCCTCCGCACTGCCGCCCACAATTTCTGCAGGCTCGCGCGGTGTGGAAAGCCCACCCAGGCATTCCGGACAAATGCAGACCGCATTGCCGGCTGCAACAAGCCTGGAAACAGCTTCCGATCGATTTGCTCTACCGTCATAGCGGCACGGTTCCCCCGCCAAACATGCCGATACTGCAATCATGTGTTTTCCTTTCTATTTTATCATCAAAATATGAACCTGGTATGAATTTCAGCAAAAACACTGATTATTCTTATTTTTTCAGTGTAACCACCGTTACGCCCGCATCGCCTTCGCCATAGTTCCCGATGCGGAAGCTTTTTACGCGTGGGTGCCGCCGAAGGTAATCCTGCACGCCCGTGCGCAGCGCTCCGGTGCCTTTTCCGTGGATAATATTCACCTCGGAGAGACCGCTCAGGAATGCATCGTCCAAATACCGGTCTACCACGGCAAGCGCTTCATCCACAAGCATGCCGCGGATATCCAGTTCCAAGCCAACCCGCCGGTCCATTGCCGCAGTGATTTTGGATTTACCCTGCTTGGGCTGCTCATCTTCTATCCTGCGAAGGTCTGAAAGCTTCACGGAAAGCTTTAGAATCCCTGCCTGCACCTGCACGTCCCCTTTTGCGTCTGCAGGTGAAAGCACCGTGGCCTTTTGGTCAAGCGAAACGATTCTAACGCTATCTCCCGGCTTCACAGCCTTTGGCGGCACACCCGCATCGTCTTTTTTCAAAGCAAGCGGTTCGGAAAGCGCGTTTTCCTCCGCCCGCACTTGATCGCGCGCCTGCTGGATCACGCGATCCGCTGCGCTGCGGTCAATTCCTTTCATTGCGCGGATCTGCACAATCAGCTTCTCCATCTCCCGCTTTGCATCCGCCACAACCCTGCGCGCTTCTTCCCGCGCCTTCGCCTGCTGCTTGGCGCGCTCATCCTCAAGTTTTTTGCGCTCGCGTTCCGCTTCCGCGCGCAGGCGGTCCAATTCGGCCCGGGCTTCCTGCGCCAATGCGCGTTCTTCTTCCGCAAGGCGGTGTTGGGATTGTGCGCTCGATATGATGTCCTCGAACTTTACATCCTCTCCTTTTAAGAAGTTCCGCGCGCTGTCGATGATATGTGCCGGAAGCCCGAGACGCCTGGAGATTTCAAAAGCGTTTGATTTTCCGGGAATCCCGATGAACAGGCGATAGGTCGGGCACAGCTTGTCCACATCGAATTCCATGGAAGCGTTTTCCATTCCTTCGCGCGTAAGCGCAAATGCTTTGATCTCGCTGTAATGCGTGGTGCAGACGGATACTGTGCCGCGCGCATGCAGCTCGGTCAGAATGCTCATCGCAAGCGCGGCGCCTTCGATGGGGTCTGTCCCCGCGCCAAGCTCATCCAACAGCACAAGCGACCGTTCATCTGCGCCCTTCAGGATTTCCACGATGTTCTTCATATGCGAAGAAAACGTAGAAAGCGACTGTTCGATGGACTGTTCATCCCCAATGTCCGCAAATATTTCATCAAATACGGCGCATTCGCTGCCCTCGGCCGCCGGAATAAACATGCCGCTCTGCGCCATCAGGGAAAGCAATCCCACCAGCTTAAGCGTAACCGTTTTTCCTCCGGTATTCGGGCCGGTAATGATGAGCGAACGATATTCCCTGCCAAGCCAGATATCAATCGGTACGACGCGCTCGCGGGGGATGAGAGGGTGACGCCCGCGCACAATGCGAATATACCCCGTTCGGTTCAACTTTGGGCAGACGCAACTCATCTCCCGCGAAAGGCGCGCCTTTGCAAATACGAGGTCGATCTCTCCTAGAACCGAAAGGTCTTCATAGATTTCATCCGCATAGGGTTCCACCATCGCCGTAAGCTCTGTCAGGATACGTTCCACTTCCTCCGATTCTTCTGCAAGGAGCTTTTTGTATTCGTTTCCAAGCTCCACAACAGCCGTAGGTTCAATGAAAAGTGTTGCTCCGCTGCCGCTCTGATCATGCACAAGACCCGGCACCTGTTGACGGTATTCCTGTTTAACGGGGATCACAAAACGCCCGTTTCGGATGGTGATGATTGGCTCCTGAAGATATTTCTGATATGTTGCAGAACGGATCATCGCATTCAGGCGTTCCCGGACGCGCTCGTTTGCTGCGCGCATGGCGCGGCGAATGCGCGAAAGTGCCGGAGAAGCGCCATCAAATATCTCATCCTCGCTGATGATGCAGCGGGATATCTCTTCTTCTACACTGCGGTGCACCGTAAGGAAGCTGGCCAAATTGTAAAGAAGGCTTTCTTCGTTTTCCTTTGTGAGCAGCTCCCGCGCGACGCGTGCGGCGCGCAGGCACTTTGCAATGCCAAGCAGCTCGCCCGGCGATACAAACAGCGCGGCATGGATACGCTTCAGGCACTGGCGCATATCGGGAAAATCATCTACAGGTGACTGGCCCGTCCTGTATACAAGCGTTTCTGCTTCGCCTGTCAGCATAAGCTGCCGCTGCACCTCGTCAAAGTCGCTCGAAGGCATGATTGCTTCTGCAAGCTCCCGGCTGATGCAGCAAGAGGCACGCAGCTTCAGTTCGCCCCGAATTTTATCGTACTCAAGCGTTTTTAGAACACGTTCCTGCATATTTTGTGTGCTTTGCAACGCAAAGCGCTCCTTTCTTTCAAATCGAAACGGTGGGGATCACTCCACAGCGCGCGCCCAATGACCGCGCGTTGCGCCATCGGCGGGAAGCACCCGCTCGCCCGCGCGCGCACAGCAGGCGTTTTTTACGCGCAGCGCCACCTCGTTCGGCGTTTCATCATAAAACGCGAGAAGCACCGCATCTACGGGTGGTAAGGCTGCATAAAGGTCTGTAATGTCCGTAACGCAGCAGTTGAGCATACGCACGAGACAGCCATCTGCCTGACGCACGTTGGAAAGCGGAAACACACGCCCGGCCTCATCGACAAGCGTTCCGGCAGCGCCCGCACAATTCTTGCAGCCCTGCTGCTCCCGGATGGGGCAGTGACGCAACTGCATCGTCTGCGTCCGGCCATAAATCATGACGGCGCCACCTGTTTTTTCAAGTATATCACGCATTTGCGGCTTTGTCAGTTCCTGCGAGAGCATGATGCGGTTGAATCCGAGCGCAACAAGCTGTTCCGCGCAAACCGCGTTAAGCGCGTTTAAGCCGCTGCCCGCAATGCGCAGCGGCAGATGCGCAATCATACTGCATTGTCCAAGGTTGTTTGCCTCCGCCCCGTCGAAAAGCCCGCTTTGGAGCAATTCAGAGACACGTGCATGTTCTGATGCGCCGATCATCGACGCAGGAAGCGAAAGCAGCAGTCTTGCACCCTTGCGATATTTCTGGAGCATCCTTGGCACTTCCTCATCCGCATAGCTTACCGGGTCAAGCAGCACCTCATCCGCCCCTGCGGAAAAAGCCGCTTCCGCTTGTTCCGTCGTGCGCACGCGCGCAAGAATTTTCCCGCCGCTGTCACCGTGGTGTAAAATCGGTCGCATACACATGGGTTCCGGCGCTTTGCGGCGCGCTGTCAGGCACTGCAAAAGCGCATCGCATGCATCTCGGCGCAGCGCGTTGAGCTTTCCCATCGGCAAAAACGCATCCTCCGGCATTTTGAGTGCAAAGTGTTCTACGCAGAACGGCGTTGCGCCAAGCTTTTGCAGCTGCGCTGCATATCGTGAAACGTCCTGCGGCTTTTCCGCGCGTTCCACAATTTCGCCTGCGGCTTCCACAAAAATCGCTCCGCAGGAGAGCATTAGCTTTGCGGATTCCCCCGGCTGCAAAACGGCGAACATCCGAATCGGGCGCTTCCGCACATCCGCAGCATAGGTCGCCTGCAATTTTTTGAGAAGAGCTTCGTCCGGTTCAGCCTTTGCAACGCAGCCTGTTATGCCACCGTCTCCGTAGTAGTATCCCGTGCGTTCGCCTCCGCGGTTGAACACGGAAAACAAATCGCGTTTGAGGGATGCAAGCGTTTGCGCATCCGCTCCATCCAATGCAGCCCGATAAGCGCGCGTTGCCGCAGCAACATATTCCGGGCGCTTCATCCTGCCTTCAAGCTTTATGCAGCAAACCCCGGCATCCGCAAGTTCCTGCACGTGGGAAAGCATACACAGATCCGAAAGGCTCAGCGCATAATCCGCCTCCCCCGGCTTTTTCCCGAACGCCATGCGTTTGCGACAGGGCTGCGCACATGTGCCGCGGTTTCCGCTTCGCTCCCCTGCCATGGATGAAAAAAGACACGCCCCGGAAACGCTCATGCACATGGCGCCGTGTGCAAAAACTTCCACTTCGGTCCCTGCATCCTTGCAAACCCTCTTTACCGCATCAAGAGACATCTCGCGTGCAAGCACGACTCTGGACAGCCCCATGTCATGCGCGATTCTGGCGCCGTCCAAATCACAGATTCCCATTTGTGTGCTCGCATGCAGCACGAGTCCCGGCAGATTTTCGCGCAGCAAATGGACAAGCCCAAGATCCTGCACGATGGCGGCATCCGCACCCGCTTCATACAGGAAGCGCCCGTAAGAGAGCGCCGCCGGAAGCTCCTTGTCAAACAGGAGCGTGTTAAACGTAACGTTTACCGAAACGCCGCGGGCATGGCAATATTCTATCGCCCAAAGAAGCTCTTCATCGCTGAAATTGCCTGCAAAGCGACGCGCATTGAATGCGCTGCCCCCAAGGTATACAGCATCTGCACCGTTCTGTACGGCAGCAATCAGGCTTTCCCGGCTTCCGGCCGGAGAAAGCAACGCCATCTTTACGCTCTGTTGTATGCGCTTCTCCATTTTTACCTCAAAAAAGCGGCCTGGTTTATATCCCAAGCCGCTTGAATTCCTTCTTTTGGTTATTTTGTGCCGACAGGCTGCCTGCTTTCAAAGGGGCGCTTCACAGGAGATACAGGCGCGGCAACGCGCGGCATATCCCGAAGCTGAGCGATCCTTTGGTCAAGCGCATCATAATCCGCACGCAGCTTATGCAGCTCATCAGCCATGTTGAGGGATGCAAGCAGAACACAGTTTCCTGTGCTCAGGTTGGGGTAAGTCCTTTGAATCTCATTAATTTTTCCGTTTACATAATCGGAAAGCTGCTTGATGTATTCTTCGCTTTCTGTGCCCGTCAGTTTAAATTCCTGGCCGGCCAGCACAACGCTTGTACGCGTTTTTTCCATATATATGCACCACCTTACCGAGATTATACAACGGATTGTGGCTTCTTTCAATAGTATTTGAGGATATTCTTAGAAAAACGCGTTCATGGTTCCGCGCTGAGTGCGGCCTCGCACATGTTTCCCTCGTCTTTCGTCCCCGTGGAAGGAATCGCTCCCGCAGTAAACCGGAATTTGCCATGCTCCGCAGTACGCGCCTCGCCATCTTCAAATGTTGAACGCGCTGCAGCGGCCATCTGTGCAGCCTCGGAATAAGGGAGCGCTTCTTCCCTGTCAAGTGCAAGCGCATATGCCCAAAAAACCTGATAAATCCATGCAAGGCTTTCCTCATACTGCGCCTGCTGTGCATCATGTTCCTGCTGCAAAAACCAGTTTGCATCCGCAGTAAGCGGAGCAGGTGGCATCGGCCGCCGCATCGTGAGCATAAACTCCGTAACCTCGCCGTTTTGCAGGGAAAGCAGCAATGTTGCAGTTTCGCTGGAAGAATACGCAAGCGTATATTCCGCCATTCTCTCATGCTCAGAAGATAAAACTGCCAGTGTCTCCATACCAAAGGATTCAGCGCGCTGCAAAAAAGTTTCCGCAGAAAGCGCCGGATGCTCCTCCATCCCTACAGCTGCTGTAGCCTTTGGCGCTTCTGTTGTCTCCGGCAAAGCCGTCGAAACCGGCGCCGGTTCATATACGGTCTGCACAACACCGAGCGCGGCAAGCAGAGCTCCCCCCGCATCCGACAGCAGGAACAGCAGCAGGCATGTGCCAACAAGTGCAGCGCTGAACACTGCGCCCGCCAGCCATTGCTGGTGTTTTCCTTTTTTTGCGTCAGAACCTTTCATGCAAAAGACGCTCGATTCCCTCCTGCAAAGTCACCTCAAGCGGCTGTGCCGCATCACGGCCCGCCCTGCGCAGCGCTGCGGTGAAATATTCCGGCACCGGCGCTTCAAACGCCATCTGCTCTCCAGTGCGCGGATGGGCCAACAGCAAACGCACGGCATGCAGAGCTTGCCCTTCCAGGCCAAGCCGGTTTTTCTCCCCACCGTAAACCGCATCACCTGAAACGGGGTGCTTGCAATACGCCATATGTACACGAATCTGATGCGTGCGCCCGGTTTCAAGCCGCACGGCAATCAGCGTATATGTGCCATAGCGTTCCAGCACATGCCAGTGTGTAATTGCTTCCCGCCCGTTCGGCACAACGGCCATGCGCTTTCGGTCAACCGGATGCCTACCAATTGGTGCGTTTACGGTTCCAAAATCTTCCCGAATGTTTCCATCTACGATAGCAAGATAGACACGCCCCGCCGCATGTGACTTCATTTGTTCGGCCAAGGCGCGATGCGCGAAATCATTTTTTGCAATCACGATCAAGCCAGAGGTCATCTTGTCGATCCTGTGCACAATTCCGGGGCGCAGCTCGCCTCCAATGCCGGAAAGATCCCGGATGTGGAACAAAATGGCATTCACGAGCGTACCGCGCTCATTGCCCGGCGCCGGGTGTACAACCATACCCTTGGGCTTATCAATTACCGCAATATCCGCATCCTGATATACAATGGACAGCGGGATATCTTCCGGTATGAGCGCTGTTTGCGCCGGCGCCTCAATGCGGATTTCCACGCTGTCTCCCAACCGCAGGCGTGCGTTTGCCCGGCGTTCTTCTCCGTTCACGCACACGCTGCCTGTGCCGATCAGGCGCTGTATGAATGCGCGTGTTTCGCCGCTTGCCCGCGCAGCGAACACATCAAGCCGCTCGCCCGCTTTGTCGGCGGTTGCCTGAATGAAACGCGCCCCCGCTTCGCTTTCTATATCATCATATGTTTCAAAGCCGCACGGCGCCTTATCGGAATCGCGCGACACCAACCCTTCACCCATCACCGTTCGTTTCCGCCCTGCTCCGTGTCCGCAGTGCTTTGTTCTGAAGACGTTTCTCCATTTTTTGCAGCATCCGGCACTTCCTTTTTATCAAACTCGGCCAGAAATGCTTTGCCCTTTTTGCTGAAAAGCAAATCTGCCACAAGCAACACCCCACCGACGCTGATCGCCGCATCCGCCACGTTGAATACTGCAAAATCAATCAATGAAAAATAGAACATATCCCGTACATACCCCAAAAACAGGCGGTCAATGAAATTACCGAGCGCACCGGCTATGATCAGGGAAAGGCATACCCGCAGCATCTTGTGCATCTGAGCATGTTTTTTTATCATGAGGTAGATCAATGCGCCGCATGCAACAAGCGTGAGCAGGATAAACAGCCAGCGGGCGTTTTGGAGCATACCGAACGCGGCGCCCCGGTTTTCAACATAGGAAAGCTCAAACACGCCATCGAATAAAGGATAGGTTGCATTGGGCAAGCCAGGAAGCCAATCCGCAGCAATAATTTTTGACGCCTGATCCAACACGAGCGTCACGATGATGATAAGAAGTTCCAGCATGGTGCCTCCGAACGAATAGTTTCAGTATTTAATCTTAGCACGGCTTACCGTTGCGGGCAATCCCTTCTCACGGCTCTACTCCGAAAGCAAATACCATTTATCTGCCGAGCGAAGGATATCCGGCTCCCGGGCGCTCGAAATTCCTTGAATATCCGCAGAATACAGAAGGCTGTTCAACCGGAAATACAGAGTGATGAACGGCAGTTCCTGCGCAAAGCGCATCTGGAATTCCGAGGCGGCCTCCCGCATCCCTGTTTCATCCGCAGCCGTAAGGATATTTTGTGCAAGCTGCTCCAACGCCGCATTGGAATAGCCGCCATAATTGTTTCGCCCATTTTGTGCAATGTACTGCGTCAAATCGCAATCCCGCCCAAGGTTAAAGCCAATCAGCGCAAGGTCGAATTCCCGTGAGGAAAGTTTGCTTAAATATTCGCTTGCATCGTCCCCAAGAGCATATCCCGCAGTGATCAGCTCAATGTGAATTCCAACCGCTTCCAGTTGCTGCGCAATCATGTCCGCGGCGCTCTTACGTGCCGCATCCGTTGAATCGTTTACCAGCAGGCGCAGCGTCATCTCGTTGTAGTGCTGGCCATCCTTTTCCAGATAGCCATCCCCGTCCACATCGCTCCAACCGGATTCAGCCAAAAGGGAAAGTGCAACGGTGGTATTGTAATCGTAAAGTTTGGATTTGCTCTCATACAACCAGGCATCCGGTGCAACGGGAACATCACATGCCTGCGCGCGGTTCATGTACACATTGGTGATGATATGCCCTCTGTTAATGGCGCATGCAATGGCCATGCGCACTTTCACATCGCGTAAATTCGCATTATCATAATTTATGAGCATGACTTCAGCCGTCTGTGTCATCACATCAAGCACATTTGTTACGCCATCTTCACGGTAGCGCCCTACGGAAAGGGCTGATGTCGGTACAAGATCGAGCTGGCCCGCCTCATAGGAGGCAAGCGCAATTTCGTTGCTGTCTTTTGCATAGAAGGTAAAAGCTTCAATGTAGGGCGTTTGCTTCCACCAATTCGTGTTGACTATAAGGCGCATCGCGTCATCCGTCACCGAAAGCACCTTGTAAGGCCCAGTACCGACCGGCGTTCCATCCGCCTCCGGCGCACCGCTGCGCATCACGGGAAAAGTGAGGGCATACAGGGACGCCACCCCCCCTTGCCGCATCGTCACTACAAGCGAGCCATCCTCCGTAGCCACCATGCTTTCCACACGGGTGGTAACATAAGAATAATGCGTATTCGCGCCAAGCGACACGATCCTCTGATAGGTGCTGACAACGTCTGCTGACGTTATGGAAGCGCCCGTATCGTGCCACCTTGCCGCTGCGCGCAGCCGAAATGTCCACACGCGCCCCGTCTCATCACACGACCAGTTTTCGGCGAGGCCAGGAATAATTTTCCCGGAGTCATCGATTTCCAACACGCTTTCATAGATCAGTGAAAACAGCGCAAGCAGCTCCTCCGACGTTACGGCAAGCGGATCGCTTACATCCGCATTCACAGGCATCGGCATGCGCACCTCTCCGCCCGAAACCGGTCGTGGTGCGGGCGTGGCCGTCGGCAGCACAAGAGAAGCTGTGCTTTGCGCAGGCTCGTCCACAGGCACGCCGCACGCACAGGCAATCGCCGTGAAAAGCACCGCAAGGCTAAAAGCTATTGTTTTATTGAGCAAGTTCTTCTTCATAAAGTTCTCTGTATTTCTCAGAAGCCGCATTCACACGCTTTACATAAGCTTCCGTTTCTGAAAACGGAATGGCAGTCAAGCGTCCGTTTTCCGAGTACGCCGGATCCTCCAGCCATTTTTTTACGTTACCCGGCCCGGCATTGTAAGCAGCAAGTGCAAGATCCTTTTCCCCATCATACTTTTCGAGCAGATAGGAAAGATACCAACACCCAAACCGAATATTTACATCCGCCTCGTACAAAGCATCCTCCGTAAACGAGGTAAGCGCGAGCTTTTCAGAAATCCACTCCCCCGTTGCGGGCATAATCTGCATCAGGCCGCGCGCCCCCTTGGGGGAGCAGGCTTCGGCCTGTCCGCGGCTTTCACAATGGATTACGGCTGCAACAAGGTATGGATCAAGCCCAAACGCTCCGCTCTCACGCAGGATTGCTTCCGCATATGCAAGCCGGTAAGTGTTCTTTTCCATCCTGATGTTCAGGAAATATGCCCCCACAGAAAGCAATACCACAGAAAGCAGCGCAATGCCGGCGGTACGGAGGGCCCGGGCGCGCGCACTCCGCTTTCTCTTTTTCTTTGCCGCCGCGCCCCGTGTAGCTCCGGTGCCTCGTTTTTTACCGGAAGCCTTGCCCGGAACCACCATCATACCGCAGCCTCCGCCACTTTGCAGGCCGCCGCATAGCAATCGTCCACCTGCCGAAAGAGAGACGCCGCGTCCCCGTCGTTTTTCAGCACTGTGGTGGCATAATTCAGCTTTTCATCCTGCGGCATCTGTGCGTTCATCCTGGCGAGCGCGTGCTCCCGCGAGCAACCATCCCGCGCCATAATGCGCTTCATGCGCGTTTCGTCCTCCGCCGTAACCAACCAAATCGAATTCATCCGTTTCCATGCACCGCATTCGATAAGCAGCGCCATATCCCAGATGACAATGCCCTTCGGATGACCCGAAAGCCATTGTGCAGAGCGCTCCGCCATGCACTCCACCACAAGCGGGTGTGTGATCGCGTTAAGCGTCCTAAGCATCTCTGCATTGCCAAACACGCGTGCGGCGAGAGCTCGCCGGTCAAGCATCCCGCTTTCGGTAAGGATGCCTGAGCCAAACGCTTGTTCAAGCATGGCAAGCCCACGCGTTCCGGGCTCTACGACCTCCCGCGCAACGACATCCGCATCCAGCACATGCGCGCCAAGGTGGGCGAGCCGCCCCGACACGGTAGATTTTCCTGCGGCAATGGAGCCGGTTAAGCCAATGAGCATCTCCAGTTTCCCTTCACTTTGTTTCAAACCAGCTTCTGCCGATTTTTACATCCGCGCGCAGCGGCACCGACAGTTGGATTACGTTCTGCATGCATTCGGTAAGCAGCGCCGCTACGTGTTCCGCCTCGTCCTTCGGCGCGTCAATAATAAGCTCATCGTGAATCTGCAGGATCAATTTTGCGCGAAGGCCTTCACACGTAAGGCGCTGGTGTACGCGCACCATTGCAAGTTTGATTATATCTGCCGCTGTTCCCTGAATCGGCATATTCATCGCCACGCGTTCGCCAAAGGAGCGCGTGTTGTAGTTGGAGGACTGCAGCTCCGGAAGTTCGCGCCGCCTTCCCATCAGTGTTTTTACATAGCCATCCCGTTTTCCGGCTTCAACGCTTTCGAGCATATAGCGCCGAATGCCCGGATACCTGGTTAGGTACAGGTCGATGTAGCGGGCGGCTTCCTTGCGCGTGATGCCGAGGTTGCGCGCAAGCCCGAAATCGCTGATGCCATATACGATACCGAAATTCACGGCCTTCGCTGCGCTGCGCTGCATACCCGTAACAGCCTCAAACGGCACGCCGAACACCTCGGACGCCGTGCGGCGGTGGATATCATCTCCCTCGCAAAAAGCACGGATCATGCCTTCATCCCCACTCATGTGCGCAAGCAGGCGCAGCTCGATCTGCGAATAGTCTGCATCCACAAGCAGGTTTCCCTCGCTTGCAACGAATGCCTTTCGGATCTCACGCCCAAGCTCCGTGCGCACGGGGATGTTTTGCAGGTTTGGCTCAGTGCTTGAAATGCGCCCGGTCGCCGTCACGTTCTGGTTAAAGCTCGTGTGCACGCGTCCGCTCTCCGGCCGGATGACGGCAACGAGGCCGTCAAGGAATGTGCTGCAAAGCTTTGAAAGCGTGCGGTATTCAATGATAAGCGGCACAATTTCGTGCTTATCGGCAAGCGTTTCAAGCGTTTCCGCATCCGTGGAGTACCCGGACTTCGTTTTTTTCCAGGGCGGAAGCTGGAGTTTATCGAACAAGATCGTACCGAGCTGCTTCGTGGAAAGGATATTGAAGCGTTCCCCCGCAAGGCTGAAGATTTGCTCCGCGATTGCATCGATGCGCGCCTTGAATGCAGCGCTCATTTCCTTGAGAACGTCCGCATCGAGCGCAAACCCAATGCGCTCCATATCAAACAGCACATGCTCCAGCGGGAGTTCCACCTCCCTGTACAGCCATGTGAGTCCCTTTTCCGTAAGCTCCGGCAGCATGGAATCAGCAAGGCGCAGCAACGCCGCAGCTCCGCTTTCTGAAAAACCGAGCCGCTCCGTCGCAAGCGTTTTCAGCGTATCGGCGGGATGAATGGCATGGAGAAGATAATCCGTAAGCATGGCGTCAAACGTTACGCCACCGAGCTTAACTCCAAAACGTGCAAGGATATGCCGAAAACGCTTTGCATCGAACACAAGCTTCTCAATCGCCTCGTTTTCCAGTGCATCCCGAAGCGCTGCATATACCTGATTTTCGTCAAGCCCTGCATCAAGGAGCGTTGCGCCAAGCACAACATCATATTGCGTTGCACCGTCGGTAGAAAGCGACAGGGCATCTTCGATATGGAGCGCAAGGCGACGCGCTCCGGAGAGCGACTGCGCAAGCGCTGCGAGTTTTCCGGCGTCATCCACGCGGATATGTGTTATTTTGTTTCCTTCCAGAGGTGCCTCCGGTATGATGTCTTCTCCTTTGGGCAGGCGCGAAAGCAAGCTGCGGAGTTCAAGTTCCTGCATCATCGGCGCGCCCCCCGCCATGCGCGCGGGTTCAAACGCACATTCTTCAAGGCCAAACTGCACCGGCGCATGCGTATCGATCACACCCATGCGATAGCTCATACGTGCGCTTTCCGCGCCGTCCAGAAGTTTCTTTTGCAAGGCCCCTTTTTCCTCACCGGCATGGGCGAGCACGTTCTCAAGCGTCCCATATTTTTCGAGCAGCTTGCGTGCCGTCTTTTCCCCCACGCCGGGAATCCCCGGCAGGTTATCCGAGCTATCCCCCATCAGGCCCTTCAAATCCGGCATGCGCGCTGGCGTAAGGCCGTATTGTTCCATGAGGAGGGCTTCATCGTACTCCACCGTTTCGTTTGCTTTTTTCGGCATGAGCACATGCGTATTGGGGCCGATGAGCTGCAGCGCATCCCGGTCGCCCGTGACAAGCAGTGCATCCGCGCCGCCCTCGTTTGCGATGCGCGCGAATGTTCCTAAAATATCGTCCGCTTCAAAGCGGGGGCACTCGCATACGGCAATCCCCATTTCGCCCAGCAGTTTTTTCATCAGCGGAACCTGTGTGCGCAGGTCGTCCGGCGTTGCTGCGCGCCCTGCCTTGTAAGCGTCATATTGCTCATGGCGGAATGTCGGCCCATGCATATCGAATGCAACGAGCAGATAATCCGGCTTTTCCTGCACAAGCTTAAACAGTGTAGAAAGGAACCCATAGATGGCTCCCGTCGGCACTCCGGATTTCGTCATCATGGAAGGGAGGGCAAAATACGCCCTGTAAAGAATATTGTTTCCGTCGATTGCAATCAGTTTTTTCAATCGTTCGTTTCTCCTTTTCTGTGCCCTCAGGATACCACCCTCTGCCCGGCAGTTCCAATCAATAATCCATGAATTTTTGCACTTCAGGCGATCACATCATATACCATCGGCGCATGTGCAGGCGCCTGCTCTGAAAGCGTAATGGACCGGCGCACAAGCTCCGCCGCTTCTGCAGCATGCGACGGATCATTTACATACAGCGTAGCAATTGGTTCATCCGCCGCAACGTGCATTCCGTGCCTCTTGTGCATCACAAGCCCAACGGCAGGGTCGATCCGATCCGCCTTGGTAGCGCGGCCGGCGCCCAAAAGCTGCGCCGCAACGCCGATGCGTTCCGCCCGCATGGCCGAAACATAGCCCTCGCGCCCGAGCGTGACAGGAAGTTTTTCCCGCACGGCGCAAAGCATATCCGGCGCATGAATGCACGCCGTATCTCCGCCAAGCGCCAGAAGCATCATGGAAAGCTTCTCCAGCCCCGCCCTGCTTTGAAGCGCCCGGCGCAGTTTTTCGCGTGCCTGCGCCTCATCAGCCGCAAGGCCGGCAAGCAAAAGCATATGGGTGGCCAACAGCATGGATACTTCATACAACGGATCGCTTTCCGGGATTTTTCCGGAAAGCAGCTCGATCGCCTCACGTACCTCCAGGCCATTGCCTACTGCCATCCCGAGCGGCTGGTTCATATCCGTTATGATGGCGACAGTGCGCCGCCCCATATGCGTCCCGATATCCACCATAGCGCGTGCAAGCGTTCGCGCCTCCTCAATCGTCTGCATGAATGCCCCCGTGCCCACCTTCACATCCAGCACAATCGCATCCGCGCCCGCCGCGATTTTCTTGCTCATGACGCTTGAAGCGATAAGCGGGATGCTGCTCACAGTGCCCGTCACATCCCGAAGCGCATACATGCGCTTGTCGGCCGGGACAAGGTTTTCCGTTTGTCCCATCACGCAAAGGCCGGTTTTATGTACGATCTCAAAAAAGCGCCGGATCGGAATTTCTATGTTGACGCCGGGTATAGATTCAAGCTTGTCAAGCGTACCGCCGGTATGGCCAAGGCCGCGTCCGGACATTTTTGCCACGGTGCCGCCACAAGCGGCAACAAGCGGCGCAATCACGAGCGTCGTCGTATCTCCAACGCCGCCCGTTGAGTGTTTATCGACCTTTACACCCGGCAAAGCGGACAGATCCACCGTATCGCCGGAACGGATCATCGCATCGGTCAGAGCGGCCGTCTCCGCCTGATTCATACCCTGAAAGCAGACGGCCATCATCCAGGCCGCCATCTGATAATCCGGCACGGCGCCTTTCACAAATCCGTCCACAAGCCAGGTGATCTCCGGCTGTGTCATTGCCTCGCCGCTTTTCTTCTTGAGGATCAAATCAACCGCACGCACCCTGCTTCCTCCCTTTCCGTTCGGTTTTGCACAAATGGGCAAACTTTGTTCTCCGCCTCATTCATGCCTCTGTTTTACTCATATCCCAGTTCACGCATTGTGGAAAGGCTGTTGCGCCAGTCATCCTTCACCTTAACCCAAAGCTGCAAATTTACGCGGGTACCGAGCATCCATTCCATGTCATGCCGCGCTTCGGCCCCGATCTTTTTCAGCATTGCGCCGCCTTTTCCAATGATGATGCCCTTATGCCCTTCCCGCTCGCAATAGATTGTCGCCCATACATCGCAGATTGGTTTATCCTCCCTTAGGAACATTTTATCTACCCCAACCCCAATGCCGTGAGGCACTTCCTCTTTCAGAAGCATCAATGCCTTTTCGCGGATCAGTTCCGCACAGATGACGCGTTCTGGCTGGTCGGTCACCATGTCATCCGGGAAGTACTTCGGGCCTTCTTTCAAATGCGTACGCAGCAATGCTTCCAGGGAATCTACGCCTTCGCCCGTTTCAGCAGATATATCAGCCATTTGGCTGATATAGGGAAGTGCCGCAAGTTTTTTCCGCATCTCCGCAACGATTTCCGGTTTTGCCGCATCAATTTTGTTGATTGCAGCAATCACGGGCGCTTTGGCAGACGCAAGTTTTTGCAGCAGCGCTTCGTCTTTTTCGCGGATCCCTTTTTCCGCATCCGTCAGGAACAGCACGGCTTCCACCTCATTGAGTGAATCATATGCGATTTTGAGCATATACTCACCCAGCCTGTTCTTCGGAGTGGTAACGCCGGGTGTATCCAGAAACACGATTTGGTACTCAGGCTTTGTCAGCACGCCCATCACACGGTTGCGCGTTGTCTGCGCGCGCGCGGATACGATGGAAACCTTCTGCCCGACAAAGCGGTTCATCAATGTGCTTTTTCCTACATTTGGCGAACCGATGATGGAAACAAAACCGGAACGAAATGCTGCGCTCATTTTCCAAGATCCCTCGGCAGAAATGCATCCGGCAGCAAGTCCCCCATGGCGACCAGCTTGTACTCCCCTTTGCGGTTCGCACAGATCACGGGCATTTCCGGATCACAGAATTCCGCAAGCACCTGGCGGCAAACGCCGCAGGGTACGGCAGGGTTTTCTCCATCCCAAACGATTGCAATGGCATCAAACTGGCGCTCTCCTTCGTATACGGCTTTAAACATAGCGGTTCGTTCCGCACAGTTCGAGGGAGAATACGCTGCGTTCTCAATGTTGCATCCAAGGTAATAAGCGCCTGTTGCCCCTTTCAGGCATGCGCCCACGCGGAAGTTGGAATAGGGCGCATATGCTCTGTCCCGCGCTTCGTTGGCCATGCGCAGCATGTTTTTTACTTCAAAATCATGGATGTTCCTCATCTTGTAATCCTCATCTTCTCTAAGATTTCATCCTGCCGCGCAAACATCCGCGCGCGGTCTTCGTCCATTATATGGTCATATCCCAAAAGGTGCAGCGTGCCATGCACGGTAAGGAACGTAAGTTCGCGCAGGAGAGAATGCCCGTATTCTTCAGCCTGCATCTCAGCGCGCGGAAGCGAAATGGCGATATCCCCCAGAAATGCATCCGGGATGGCCGGAAATGCATCCCCTTCCGCCGCCGGGAAACTCAGCACATCCGTCGGCCTGTCTACCCCGCGGTATTCGCGGTTCATCCGGTGAATTTCTTCATCATCCACCACAGAAATAGTTATGTCGCCCGCCGCGCCCTCGTATGCAAGTGCAGCCTCCGCCGCCGCGGTCAGCACGCGTTCCAGCATCTCCGGCGTTTCAGGCAGGTCGGTCAGAATTTCGATCATTTGTTCACCTCGGTAAGGTCAGGATACTCAATACGGTCATGCATGATGCCGCCGAACGTTTTCAAGAAGCTCTTTTCGATCTCGGTAAACTCGGCAAGGGTCAGCGGCGCATTGGTCATCATGTTGTCGCTGTCCGTCATCTTGCCGTAAATAACCTTGTGCACCATCTCTTCGGCTTTGTCACGGCTTGTATCCCCCAACGAGCGCACTGCAGCCTCACAGGAATCCGCCAACATCACGATAGCGCTCTCCTTTGTTGAGGGCCGGTTTCCGGAATAGCGAAAGCTCTTCATTTGAACCTTGTCGCCCTCCGCCTGCTTTGCTTTATAAAAGAAATACGTCATAAGCGAATTCCCATGATGCTCCGCGGCAATCCGAATGACTGCGGAAGGCATTTTATAACGCATGAGCAGCGTTACGCCATCCTTTTGATGCGCTATGATCGTTTGTGCGCTTTCCAGCGGAGGAAGCTTATCGTGGATATTCTCCCCATTTTTCTGGTTCTCTTTAAAGTACAGCGGGCGGCGCAGCTTTCCCACATCGTGAAACAACGCGCCCACACGTGCAAGCAGAGGATCTGCTCCCACGCGCTCAGCTGCTGCCTCCGCAAGCGCTGCCACCATAACAGAATGCTGGTATGTCCCCGGCGCTTCCACCATGAGCTGCTTGAGCAGCGGATGGTTTGTATTGCTCAGCTCGCTCAGGCGCGCGGGGGTTGCAACATCAAACACGGTTTCCCAAATTGAGAGTGATCCAACCACAAGCAAGGTCGAAAGCATGGAACTCCCCATCGTCCAGCCAATCCCCACAAGGATGGACAGGAACGCCTCTTTTGCCATGAGCATAACAGCCGTTACAACAAGCGATGCTGCGGCCCCGCCGATCGCCCCTGCCGCAATCAGCGCAGCCCTGCTTTGCGTCCTGCGCAGCGCAAACACGGAAGCTGCTCCTGCCGCAAGCGTAGCTGCAATAGCCATAAATGAATCCATCCCAAGCAGAGCCGTGCCGGTACCGCTTGCCATCAAACCAAGCACAATGGAAAACAATCCGGAAAGTGCGAGCGCCGTCCGCTGGCATACCAACAACGCTGTGAGCATCACAGCGATGAGCACAGGGGTCATGCGGGTATCCAATGTGCTGCACAGAAGGGCAATGAGCATCGTGAGCACCGTGAGCACCGTAAGGATAATCATGCGTTTGGTATCATGAAACACCTCGGCGCGGTAAAAATAAAGGTAAATCGCAAACAGGGTAAAGGCGGCAAGCAGGATCAGCAGCGTTCCAAACACAAGCGGCTGGTTGCTTTGTTCTGCACGCACAAGGGAAAGGTCGCTCAAAATAGCGTATTGCGCCGCCGTCAGTTCCATGCCGCGTTCTACAATGGTTTCGCCTTTCTTGATCGTCACAGGGGCAACCGCAGCAGCAGCCTCTTCCTGCGCCTGCTTCGTCGCCTCTTCGTCCACCACGAGCGTTGGTTCCATATAGGTATTGATCGCCAGCGCGGCCACATCTTTCAGGCCCGCAGTAAGGCTTGTGGTTGCATTGACTTCCCGCACGCAGGTAGCCTTCACTGCAGAAAGCCCTTCCTGAGAAAGTCCTGCGCCCAAAGATGTTTCGAGCTTTGGGAGCACGAGGTCCTTCATCAGCTGGATTTCGGACGCCCCTGCGGCAAGTACTGCGCAAAGCTGCGCTTCTTCCAAATTCGGCTGCGTTCCGGCACAGAAGGATGCTTTCTGTTCCGCGCTGAGCAATCCCGCCCAGTCTTCTGCCGTCATTGCCTGCTCCACATCCGCAGGCCGCAACCCATCTGCCTCCGCACGCAGGGCCGCAAGTTCGACAAAAAAGGCAGCCGCACCATCCATACACGCCTGAATGCGCTCCGTATCAATGCGGTACGCCGTCTGCGCCGCAGCGCGCGCCGCATCCCGCAAGGCCTCGGTTGCGCTCTCATCCGTTACGCTATGCGTCGCATAGATCGTATATGCGGAAGCTTCTCCAACTTTTACATCGTAATGCTTTGGAGTCGCTGCCGTAAGCACGGAAAAGTACGTGATGACAAATGCTACAGCGAGAAGCAGGAACGAAATAATCCTTATATTCTTTTTTGTTACCGCCCGTTTTCCTTCGCGCTTTGCCATGCCGCTACCTCCCAATGCTGCCGTCTTTCCGGTATGCCCTGTCATATGCGCTGATGATGCGCTGCACCATTTCATGTCGCACAACATCCTTATGCGTCAAGTAAATCTGTGCAATTCCTTCCACACCCTTGAGCACATCAAGCGCATGTACCAGGCCGCTCTTGCGTTCATGCGGAAGGTCGATCTGCGTTATATCGCCTGTTACAACTACGCGGGAGCCTTCTCCAAAGCGTGTAAGGAACATTTTCATTTGCTCAACAGTGCAGTTCTGCGCCTCATCCAAAATGATATACGCATCGCTAAGCGTGCGGCCGCGCATATATGCGAGTGGAGCGACTTCGATCACACCGCGCTCACTCAGGTTTTTGAAGCTCTCTGCACCCAAAAAATCGTATAGCGCATCATAGAGCGGCCGGAGATAAGGATCCACCTTGTTTTGCAGATCGCCCGGCAGGAAGCCCAGCTTTTCCCCAGCCTCAACGGCCGGGCGCGTCAAAATGATTTTTTCAACTTCCTTGTTTTTATAAGCAAGCACAGCCATCGCTACCGCAAGATAGGTTTTTCCCGTTCCAGCAGGGCCAACGCCAAAGACTACGGTATGCCGTTTCAGCGCCGAAACATATTTTTTCTGGCCAAGCGTTTTGCATTTAATGCGCCTGCCCTTGTTTGTAAAGGCAACGACGTCATCAAGAAGTTCCGTGATGAGTTCTGCATTACCTTCCTTTGCAAGGTCGATGGCATATCGTATGCGGCTGCGGTCAATCGCCTCGCCGCGGCGCAGCGTCATAAGCAGCTTGTCCGTAACCACAGCCGCAAGTTCTGCGCTCGCATCTTCCCCTTCAATGTGGATGCAATCCCCTTCCGTACGGATATGTGCGCCTGTTTCATCCTCGATGATTTTCAAGTTTTCATCGAACACGCCAAAAAGGCGGATCATTTCATCCATTGATTCCACCGGCACAACCCGCACTGCGGTTTGGCCGCCCGCCATCTGCTGTTTCTCTGCGGAAGTCCCGTTCTCTTCCGGTTGCCGTAAATCAGTCCTGTTCTCCATGCGGTTCCTTGATTTCCTTTATTTCCCCAATGTTTTCTTCGGTTGTAACGAGGATCGAAGCCTGCAAAGCACCATCCTCCAGCCAAACCGTCCCGCTCTCCTTTGAAAGGATACGCGCGTTCTCCGGCAGTGTTTCTGACATGACCCGCTCCGCCTTGCGCAAAGCAGCCTGTGCGAGTTCATCCTGCGTGGCCGAAGTTTCCCGTTCAGCAAGCTCATAAAGCCGTATGCGCTCCGCCGTAAACGGCAAAAAGCAGTTGGTGAGCGCATATTGAAACGTCGGCTCCTCCCGCGCGTTCTCCCATGCATCCTCCGCTGCAAATCCGCTTGAGAGGAATTCCCATCCAAACAGGCCGATGCGCGCACAAATTCGCGTTTCCCCGGTCTCAACCGGCTTTGTGATCGTGGGGCCAACAGTAGCCTGAAAACGATAAAGCACCGTTGCCATCACTTCCCCACGAGCCTGTGTGAGAAGCGTGTGCGTTTCATCGCTGCGCAGCACGCCTGTAATGAGCTCCTGCCCGGCAAGCACTGCGTCCCCCACGTGCACCTTTGCCTTGCCATCGTAGACTGTAATGCTTGTAATTACGCCATCCTTTGCGGCATAAATGCTCACGGGCGTTTTTTGCCCGCCGGATGGGAGCTGCGGAATTGCTTCCGCCTCCTGCAATGAGACGCGCAGCGTTACACCGTCCAGCCGTGCACCCGCCCATGCAATGCGCGGATCGGACGCCATGAGTTCACCGCCCAGTTGGGATGTGGGCACAGCGCTGCGCCGTGAGCCAATGCGAACTTCCATAGTATCGAGCGCAGCGAGTACTTCCGCCTCCCGTACCGTATCGCAGCCTTCCACTTCGATGAACCAGATGCGCCTGGAGGCCGCTACGAGAAGCGCCAGCACGATTGCCCATCCATAGAGCAGCACTTTGCGGAAACGCAGCCTGGAAAGGCGCATAATTAATCCTCGCTTTTCCAAGATGCATACATGCACATTTTGACCGCGCACGAGCGTCCGCAATGCATAAAATCCTTCCACGCTCACACGCGCCGTAATGGTGGCAACCCCCGTGCGCCGCACACGCCAGATCTCAATCCCGCTGTGCACAGCAAGGTTCAGGAACCGTTCCAGCCCCTTACCTTTGATTTCAATGATAACATATCCGGCAACAGAATTCCATATGCCTGTCAACATCAACAGCTCCCAAACAAGAATTCACAAACTTTTCTTATTTTTATCCATCCCTTCATTTACGGCTCGTATTCTGCGCCGCACAGCTTTCCCGCAACATACAAACGCTCGGCCGAAAGCTCAAGAAGCGTAAGCCCCTCTCCCGTGATCCGGAGGATACCGCAAGCCGTGTGCAGCCGCACAACGTTTTCGCCGCATTCAAAGAGGCCTTTGTGGTTTTCAACCAACATAGCCTCCCTTCCCTGCAGCGTCAGCTTCGGCATGCCGGAAACCGCTTCGGCCGGAAGGTCCAAAGCTTCGGCCACACGGCGTCCCAGCCTGATTTTACGTTTTTTGTTGGACATAGCAAACCGCCCCCATACGGATAAATCATATGCGGGGCGGCGCGGAAAAAGTATGCTTGTTTTATCTCAGGTCAGACATATTTGCGCATGTGCTTAAGCGCGCTTTTTTCAAGGCGGGAAACCTGCGCCTGACTGATCCCGATCTCGGAGGCAACTTCCATCTGCGTCCTTCCATGGAAAAAACGCAATTCGATAATGCGCCGTTCACGCTCGCCAAGCTTATCCAACCCACCCTCAATGGCAATCCCATCCAGCCAAAGATCATCCGAACTGCGTTCGTCACGCACTTGATCCATGACATAGATCGCATCGCCGTCATCGTGATAGATCGGCTCAAACAGGGAAATGGGGTCCTGAATCGCATCAAGCGCAAACACCACGTCCTCTTCCTTCATTTCAAGCGCTTTTGCAATCTCGCCGATACTGGGCTCGCGCGCATTCTCCTCCATAAGTTTATTGCGCATCTGCAGCGCTTTGTACGCCGTATCGCGCAGGGAGCGACTTACGCGCATGGCAGTATTGTCCCGAAGGTACCGCCGGAGCTCGCCGATAATCATCGGAACGGCATACGTTGAAAAGCGCACATCAAGCGCAAGGTTGAAGTTGTCAATCGCTTTGATCAGGCCGATACACCCAACTTGAAACAGATCATCCATCTGTTCGCCCCGGCCGGAAAACCGCTGAATTACGCTGAGCACAAGGCGCAAATTGCCCTGAATGAATTCTTCCCGCGCACCGGTGTCCCCCTCCTTGATGCGTACAAGAAGCTCCCTGCTGCGCTTATGCGTCATCATAGGGAGCTTGGATGTATCCATGCCGCAGATATCGACTTTGTTCAACGCCATTCGAGCACCTCCAGGACTTGCGCGCCATGCGCACGCTTTTATCCTAGGATTGCCGGAAGGGCGTTTTGTTATTCTGCTTTTGTAAGTATGCGCACGACCTCGCCCGCAAGGATCAGCCCCGCTGCGGAGGGCACAAAGGAAACGCTTCCCGGCGTTTGCCGCTTGCCCGGAGCAGGTTCAACAGCCGGATTTTGCGGAGTTTTCGCTTCTTCCCGAGAGTACACCACCCGGAGCGCCGAAATCCCCCGTTTTTTCAGTTCCCGACGCATAACGCGTGCAAGCGGGCAAACCGAGGTTTGATAAATGTCGGCAACCTCGAACGCGGTGGGATCAAGCTTATTGCCGGCTCCCATGCTGCTGATGATGGGAATGCGTTCCACCGCTGCGCGCTCAATCAGGAGCAGTTTTGACGAGACCGTGTCAATTGCATCCACAACGAAGTCATAACTTGAAAGATCAATTTGCTCCGCTGTGGAAGCATCGTAAAACAAAGGCATCGCAGTTACGTCCGCTTCCGGGTTGATGTCCAGAATGCGCGCGCGCATGACCTCCGCTTTGTTCATTCCGATCGTGGAATGCAGCGCAATCAGCTGCCGGTTGATGTTGCTTTCCGCAACAGCATCCGGGTCGACCAACAGAAGCCGCCCAATGCCTACCCGTGCAAGCGCTTCTGCTGCAAAAGAGCCAACGCCGCCCACGCCGAACACCGCCACTGATGCACAGCGGAGGCGTTTCACGCCATCTTCTCCCAGCAGAAGCGCCGTCCGAATAAATTGTTCTGAGCCCATATCTGCCCCCTTGCTGTTTTTCTTCATTATAAAAGGCCGCTCTGCACAGCGCAAGGCGGCCTTTCCGGTTTTTTGTTAGAACTTTGGAATCACCGCGCCGTCGTAAGTGGCTTCGATATAGTCGCGCACAACGTCGCTTTGAAGCGCTTCAATGAGTGCTTTTGTCTTTTCCGTGTCCTCATTGCCTTCCTTTACCGCAACGATGTTGGCATAGGTTTCAGCAGCAAGGGAATCCTTATCCTCCGCAGCAATCGCGTCTTTCCCAACGGAAAGGCCGCCTTGGATGGCATAGTTGCCGTTGATGACGGCAAGGTCCACGTCGCTGAGGGAACGGGTGAGCTGCGCCGCCTCAATTTCAAGGATCTCAAGGTTCTTGGGATTTTCTGCAATGTCGATCTTCGTTGCGGTCATGCCCGCACCCTCCTTGAGCTTGATGAGGCCCTGCGCTTCCAACAGCAGGAGCGCGCGCGCTTCGTTCGTACCATCGTTTGGGATTGCGATTTTTGCGCCGTCTTCCAGTTCTTCAATGGATGCGGTCTTGCCCGGATAGATGCCAAAGGGCTCGTAGTGCACCGCCGCAACGGAAACCAGATGCGTTCCGTTTTCTTCGTTGAAGTTATCCATGTAAGGCTTGTGCTGGAAGAAGTTGGCATCAAGGTCACCGTCTTCTAGAGCCGTGTTCGGAATCACATAGTCCGTGAACTCAACGATTTCAAGTTCAAAACCTTTTTCCTTCAGAAGCTCACGAACCTGCTCAAGGATCTCCGCATGCGGAGTCACGGAAGCGCCGACTACGATTGTGCCGGGGTCTGTCTTGGACTTGGAGCAGCCCGCAAAGAGGGCGAGTGCTGCAAGTGCTGCAAGGGTGAGTGCAAGTACCTTTTTCATGTTGTATTCCTCCTGCAATAAAATAAAATGCTTTATCTTCTCCGCTTATCAATCCGAGCCGCAATATGCATGCCGACCTCCTGAAACACCTGCACAATCGCAACGAGCAGAGCAAGGGTCACAAGCATTACGTCCGTCTGATAGCGGTAGACGCCATAGTTGACTGCAATCGTGCCGAGGCCGCCGCCGCCCACGAAACCGGCCATTGCAGAATAGCCGAGGATCGTTGTGACGGCAATGGCCGCGCCGACCGTAAGGGATGGCTTTGCCTCCGGAAGCATCACGCGCAGCACAATTTGCATTGGAGATGCGCCCATGGATTGTGCGGCTTCTATCACCCCGCCATCCACCTCTTTTATGGAAGATTCCACCATTCGTGCAATAAAGGGCGCCGAGCCGATAACAAGGGGAACGATGGTTGCCGTGGAGCCCAGCGAGGTGCCGACAATCGCACGCGTTACCGGCGTAAGCGCAACGAGCAGAATGAGGAACGGCGCGCTGCGCAAGAGGTTAATTACAACGCCAAGCGTGCGGTTGAGCACCGGCATGGGCCGGATGCCGTCTTCCCCACTCACCACCAGCAGCACGCCGAGCGGCAGCCCGATGAGATAAGCAAGCAGCGTGGACATGACCACCATATAAAATGTTTCCAGCGTTCCCTCCAGAAACAGGTTCAGCATCTCCTTAGAGAACATCATCCGTCACCTCCTCGTAATGCACGTTTTGTGCGTTGAGATACGCTTCAATGCGGGAAACCGCGTCTTCCGCCTCCGGCAGCTGCACAATCATCTGCCCGACGGTCTTTCCTTCAATGGCGCGCGTGTTCGCAAACAGGATGTTTACGGGTGCGCCGCAGGCAAGCACCATGTTGGCAATAACGGGCTCAAACGGCGTCATGCCATCAAACACAATACGCAGCATCCGCTGATTTTTTGCTCCGAACGCCGGAGCCTCCGCGCGCTGCTCCCTGCCGGGGAACAACAGCCGGCGTGCCGCCGCAGTCTTCGGCCGGCGGAAGATTTCTTCCACCTTTCCCATCTCAGCCACATGGCTTGCGTCAAGGATGGCCACACGGGAACAAATTTCTTCCACAACGCGCATCTCGTGTGTGATGACGATGATGGTGATGCCGAGACGCTCGTTGATCTCTTTGAGCAACGAAAGGATGGAACGTGTCGTTGTTGGGTCAAGCGCGCTTGTCGCCTCGTCGCACAGGAGCACCTTCGGCTCGTTCGCAAGCGCACGTGCAATGGCGATACGCTGCTTCTGCCCGCCGGAAAGCTGGGCCGGATAGGCATTGCGCTTGTCGGAAAGGCCGACGATCTCCAGCAGCTCCAGCGCGCGTTTTTCTGCCTCACGCCTGTTTACGCCGGAAAGCAGCAAGGGGAAGCAGATGTTTTCAATCGCCGTGCTCTGCATCAGCAGGTTGAACTGTTGAAAGATCATCCCAATACCGCGCCGAGCCTGCCTGAGCTGCTTTTCCGTTAAGGCGGAAAGCTCCTGCCCATCCACGAAAACGCGCCCTTCCGTTGGCCGCTCCAACAGATTCATGCAACGTACGAGCGTGCTTTTACCCGCGCCGGAAAGCCCGATGATGCCGAAAATCTCTCCCTGGTTGATTGAAAGGTCAATGCCTTCAAGCGCGACGACGTCCCCGTTTTTGCCGGAAAAACGCTTTGTCAGGCCTTCAATACGAATGATTTCCTTTTGATCCATAAACACCTCGGATAAAGCATAATAAAAGGGCGGCGAGCTGTGCTCACCGCCCAATGTAATCTCCGGAAACGCTCCGTTACATTTGCAGCCACACCAACCCGCTTTGGGCAACGCACTGAGAGCCGCACATCATGGACATGCAGCTCATGGGCATCATCATGGTCGCAAACACGGAATCCATTTGGAAACTCCTTTGTTATAGCAATAAAACACAATTATAGTAACGCATAGCCCGCGCTTTGTCAACGCCTAATTTCTTGGTTTTTCTGTGCAAGCCGGATCCTTTGTCCGGGCTTGACCGCAGCACAGCTGCGTAGTATAGTATCTGAAAGCGCGTTCTGTGAACGCATTCATGGTAGGCGAACACTGCTCTTTTGCTCGCATTGGCGCTTCCTGTTCTGAAGGCCGCGCGCAGTAAAACGGCTTGAAATGGAGTCAATCGGAATGGCTTTTTTCGGAAAGGTTTTGAATCAGCAGCTTGTGCTGCTCCTGCTGGTTCTCGTTGGGCTTATTGTAAAGAAACTCAGAATTCTCAATCGCGAATCCGAGAAAGCGGTATCGAGCCTCCTCGTCAATGTGCTGCTCCCCTGCAACATCATTCAATCCTTTCTCGGGGAGATTACAATTTCGGCTGAATTTGTCAAAAGCTGCATCCTTGCCATTTTGATTGCAGCCTGTATACAAATTGTTTCCGTTTTTGCCGGGAAACTGCTGTTTCACCGCTTTCCGCAAGAAAAGCAGGCGATTCTCCGCTATGGGCTCATTTGCTCAAACTCAAGCTTTGTCGGTATGCCGATTGCAGAAACGCTTTATGGCAGCCTCGGTGTGCTTTATACTTCGCTCTTCCAAATTCCCATTCGCTTTACGATGTGGACCGCTGGCCTTTCGCTTTTCACAAACGTAAACAAAAAAGATGCGTTTAAAAAGTTGGCGACGCATCCATGTATCGTCTCGATTTTTATCGGTATCGTATTGATGCTCACGCGCGCCGAGCTTCCGAAATTTCTTGGCGACACAGTTTACAGCATCAGCAAGACCACCGTGCCCATCTCCATGATTACAGTTGGTTCCATTATGGCGGATGCGGATGTGAAATCCCTGTTTTCAAAGTCGATTCTCTATTATACCGCTGTCCGCCTCATTGCGTTTCCGCTTTTGGTGTACGGTGCTTTAAAGCTGCTTCACACAGAAGCACTTTTGGTCAACATCGCTGTGATTATGACTGCAATGCCCGCCGGCGCATCCACCTCTATCCTTGCAGAAAAATACGACGGGGATGCACAATATGCGGCACAGCTCACGTTTGTATCAACACTTTGTTCAATCGTTACCATCCCGGTCATCAGCCTGTTGTTCACATAAAAATATGGCCCGGTTCGGCAACCGGGCTTTTTTCATATGTGATCCTCGCCTTTATATTTCCGATATGTAGCCATGCCGCCGCGAATGTGCCGCTCCTCTTTATTTTTGTTCAGAATTGCCCGCACCTCTTTTGCAAGCATCGGATCGAGCTGCCGCAAGCGCGTTTGCATGTCCTGATGTACTGTGGATTTGCTGATGCCGAATTCCCGCGCGGCGGCCCGCACCGTGGATTCATGCTCTATGATATATTCGGCAAGAGACAAAACGCGTTCCTCGATATAAGCGTACATAAAACACCCCCGAACAAGCTTTGTACAGCTTATGAGGGCGTTACACGAAACATGACTAATCCGAACGTTCTCTTTCGCAGGCAGCGCACGCATATACCGCCGCTGCGCCCGCTTCGCGCAAGGCGCGCGCACATTCGGAAAGCGTCGCGCCGGTCGTGCGCACATCATCAATGAGCAGTAGGCGCATTCCCTTGGCCTCGGGGGACGCCGCAAACGCACCGCGCAAATTTTGGGCCCGCCTCCTCGCATTCAGCGATGTTTGCGTTTTTGTGTTGCGTGTGCGCCGGATCAGTTCTTCACACACCGGAACCCCTATGCGCTCCGACAGCGCCTCCGCAAGAAGTGCGCTCTGATTGTATCCCCGCTTGCGCAGACGGCGCTTATGCAGCGGAACGGGTATGATCGCATCAAAGCTCCAGTCTGCCGGAAGCTCTAAAAAAGAAATGAAAAACGGCGCCAAATACCGCGCGTTGCCATACTTTAAGCGATGGACGGCAATTGCAGTTTCCTCGCTGTAAATCAACCCCGCCGCAAAGCCGTCCGCAAAGCGCAGCGCCGGCGGCAATGTGCAGCGCCTGACCCCTGCAGCACAGGAAGCGCAAAGCCCCTCTTCGTTCACACACGCTTCCTCTCCGCATATGCAGCAGGCGACATTCTCCGGATACAGCAGTGAAAGGAACGCCTCAAGCAATCCGTTCATCCTGCAACTCCGATCAGCGGTGCAAGCTCCCGCAGGAATGTGCCGAGCGCACTATAGCGCTTCTTTACCTGCGTGTTTGCAGCCATATCATAAATGCAGCGGCTGCGTCCCAAAAGATAGACCTGTTCACGCGCACGTGTTACCGCTGTGTAAAGCAGGTTGCGCGTCATTAGGGAAGGAGCGCCGCCCACAAGGGGCATCACAACAATCGGGAACTCGCTTCCCTGACTTTTATGCACCGTAACGGCATATGCGAGCGCAAGTTCGTCGAGCATGGTAAAGTCATAAACCGCTGCACGCTCGTCATCAAACAGCACCTCAACTTCCTGCTCCACGGTATCAATGCGCATAATGGTGCCCAGATCTCCGTTGAACGTACCAATTCCTTCCTCCGCCATGCCGTTATAGCGCGCTTTTTTCCAGCCGATTTTATAATTGTTTTTGACCTGCATCACCTTATCGCCTTCACGAAAGGTGACATCCCCCTGCCTGCGCTCCCGTTTTTGCCGGGAAGGCGGGTTGATGGCCGCTTGAATCCGTGCATTGAGTGCGTATACGCCGAGCGGCCCCTTCTTCATTGGCACGAGAACCTGCACATCCTTGCGTGGGTCCTTCGTCAGCAGCTGCCCCACGCGCCCCATGCAAAGCCCGACCACACGGCGTGCCACATCCTCTGCTGCGGCAATTTCTTCGAACAGGAAGTCCTCCGTGCCGGAAGTCAGTTCCGGCGGTTGTCCGTTATTGATACGGTGCGCGTTTTCAACAATCATGCCGCGCTCGGCCTGGCGGAAAATATCCGTTAGGCGCATGACAGGCACCATTTCGCTTTCGATGATGTCCCGAAGCACATTCCCAGCCCCCACGGGCGGAAGCTGGTCCGCATCTCCCACCATTAAAAGCCGCGTGTTTGATCCAACCGCGCGCAGCAGCGCATGCATCAGTTGCACATCCACCATGGACATTTCATCCACAATAATCAAATCAGTTTCTATGGGGTTCTCTTCATCCCGCAGGAACCCCTCACCACCGTAACCATATTCCAGCAGACGGTGAATGGTGCGTGCGGACACGCCGGTTGCCTCCGTCATGCGTTTTGCTGCACGGCCCGTCGGTGCGCACAGCTCACAGGAAAGCCCCATGTTTTGTATGATGCGGATGATAAAACGCAGAATTGTGGTCTTCCCTGTGCCCGGGCCGCCGGTAATAACAAGCGCGCCGCTTGTGAGCGCACGGACGACCGCTTCACGCTGTTGTGGTGCAAGGGAAATCGCAAGCTCACGTTCCAGAAGCGTTACCTGCTTCTCAGGATCCAGAAACAGGAGCGGCGATGGCGTATTCAGCACCTGCAGGAGGCGCCTTGCACAGTCGCTCTCAAGGAAATGCATCCGCGGAAGAAATACGCTGTCCACGCTCCCCACCGCTTGATAAACCACCTCGTTTCCAATAATAAGCTCATCCAAAGCCCGTTCTGTGGGCAAGAGTTCCACGCCCAACACGCGTTCGCTGGCTGCAATTCGGAGAAGGATGTCCCTTGGCAGATAGGTGTGTCCTTCCTGCCGCGCCCACTGCAGCGTATATTTCAGCCCGGCTTTCAGCCGAAAGGCCGAATCGCGTTCCACACCTGTGTTTTGTGCAAGTTTGTCTGCCGTAAGGAATCCAATGCCCTCAATATCATCAATAAGCCGGTACGGATTCTCCCGGATCTTTGCCAAACAAAGGGCACCATACGCCTTATAGAGCTTCATTGCCTGCGAAACCGTGACCCCAAATTCCTGTAAGGCAAGCATAATATCCCGCATATCGCGCTGTGCCGCAAAGGATTCCGCGATCTTTGCCGCGCGCAGGCGGCCGATTCCCGGAACCTCCGTAAGGCGCTGGGGCTCGTTTTCCAGCACCGCAAGCGTATCCGTGCCAAACGTGTTTACGATTTCCCGTGCCGTGCTTTCCCCTACGCCGCGGATCAGACCACTGCCAAGATAATTTACAAGTGCACTCAGCGTAGCAGGCGCAAGCGTACGGCAGCCTTGCGCGCGGAACTGTCGGCCATAGGTTGGGTGTTCCGTCCATGTGCCCGTGATTTCAATCCGTTCGCCTACGCTTGCAAGCGGGAGCGCGCCCACTGCCGTGATTTCGTCCCCGGTTGCATCCACCAGTTCCAGGACGGTGTATCCATTTTCCTCATTGCGGAATATGATGCTTTTTACGGTTCCTTTTATTTCTTCCATGGGAGGGCCTTTCATTTTGCTGCGCCAATTCGTTTAATTTTACCATGTGACATACCGGTGAAGCAATATAATGACGAAGCGGCACATAAGATAAAGCATCATTTCATCAATTGGAGGGGATTGCCTTGCGTATCTTCGTTATCACAAAGCGCACGCTCGTGATCGCGGCTATCGTTCTTATTGCCGTGGTTGCAGCCGTGATCATCGCCATCGCCGTTTCGGACGGCAATGCCACCGCAGCGGGCAGCATGGCGGTGGTGGAGGAATACGAACTGGAGGTGCTCGCCGGGAAAAAACGCGAGTTGCCCGTCTACAGCGTGGAGCGAGACGACAAAAAAATCGCCCTGACTATCGATGCTGCATGGGAAGATGACAAAACAGACTTCATTCTTGAAACGCTAAAAAGCTACAACGTGAAAGCTACCTTCTTTCTTTGCGGATTCTGGGTAGAGAAATACCCGGAGAAAGTCAAGGCAATTTACGATGCAGGCCATGAGCTCGGGAACCATACAGCGACGCACCCGCACATGAACAAGCTTTCCGCCGCACAAATGCAAAAAGAAATCGAGGATTTTGAAGCGATGATGGTGAAGATTACCGGAGAAAAGACCAAGGTATTCCGTGCTCCTTACGGTGAATATAACGATTCCGTCATCACAACGGTACGCTCCCTCGGTTATGAGGTGCTTCAGTGGGATCTTGATACCGTGGACATGAAATGGATGCCTGCGCATTTACCTGCTTCCAACTGCAGGTAGCACGATCCGGCATAGGGTTCGGTACAATCGGCTTTCTTTCAAAAGCTAGCAAAATCAGTTTGTAAGCTTCCGCCACATTGTGCTTCGCCCTATCCCCAGACGTTTAGCAGCTTTTGTTTGATTCATTTTCAATATCTTCACAGAATGTTTGGCTAATTTCTGCCGTCTTCCATTTGTACATCCATTGATATCGCTTATATTCAGTTTGTATTCAATCAATGCCTTATGCAAAACTGTTTTCCTTATTGCAGAAACATATATATGTCCGAGTAACTAAACATAATTCATTTTCAAGGGCACATGATATTTAACGATATGAACATGGCATTAGAAAAACGCGGGGAGCTCCCCCCTCCTAAGGCGGAGGACGTACACTCGCCAAGAGCCACTCCCCAAAGTCCGTGTTCCCGTAGCTCAGTCGGACAGAGCTACCGCCTCCCTATTGCCAGCTTCAAAAACCAAGAATGAGATTGCATGCCAAACCAAATCTTTTGTACCACCATCTCTCTAAGCTCCGCATTGTGTATTTACCAGTTTTGGTTGGTGTATGTATCATTGGAAAAATGCAATGAAATATGCAGTATCCGATTTCAAAATGCAATTGCTTCTTTCGGCATGTATCCCTATAATATTTTTTAATGCATAGCAAATAATAGTAAATATGAAGTATCAGTTATCTCTCCATGCAGCATAACGCTGCAGCTTTATCTCATCCCACGCTAGTAGCCTTAGCTTTCACTATTTGGATTCAACATTGATGAGCGAAAGAGTGGGTGGAACGTAAAAAAGTGTTTTTCATTGATGGTATGTTACCTTTACCTTACTTCCCTATTTCACAGTTTTCAACCGGATTTATCCGGAGGAAATAATAAAAAGGAGGAAAGACCATGAAAAAAACTTTGGCGTTGATTCTCGCTGTGATAATGGTTTTGACTGTTATTGCCGGCTGTGCGCCCACCGCAACAGACCCAGACAAAGAACCGAACGATCCTGTTTCGGAAAACACTCCTCAAGCTGGTGATATTACACCTGTCGCTGATGGTACAATTTGCACTGTCTCTCCCAATTCGGATGTTGTTCTGCTTAACTACTCCGACATCTCAACCTTCTGCCCACCGAATTATACGCAAGCTGCAGAGTATGTTCCCGGATCCCTGGCTTATGAAAGCCTTTGCGACTTTGATGATAATATGAATATCCGCTGGGTTCTTGCCACTGGCGTAGACATCAGCGATGATAATCTGGAATACACATTTTCGCTTCGTGAAGGTATCACCTTTAGTGATGGCACCCCTTGGAACGCGGAAGCGCTTAAGGCTAACTTTGACCTGATGCTGGATGCAGAGCAAGCGTTCTTGGGCGTGTGGTTGTTCGAGCCTGTAGACCATTGTGAAGTTGTCGATGAGTATACCGCAAAGCTTGTACTTAAGAATACCTGCGCTTCCTTATTAAATATCCTTGCAGCTTATGGCGGTTTCATGAGTCCTGCCTTAATTGAGCAGGGCCCTGAAGCTTGGAAGAACAACGTAGTTGGTACCGGTCAGTATACTCTGACTGAGTATCGCAGCGGCGAGTCCATGACATTTTCGTTAAACCGCAATTATTGGGGCTATGATCCTGAGATTTGTGGTGGCACTGCTATGGTTGAACCTGATGCTGGTTTCAATACTATCACCATCAAGCCCGTTGCAGAAGAAGCAACCCGAATTGCTATACTTCACCGCTGATCGCAGCTGGGATTGCCAAGGAAACGCGCAGCATGATCACCGATACAAGATAAGGCAAAAGATTTTTTGCAATCATTCGGTATGTAGGCGTACCAAGGCAGCGCGATGCGAGGTTGTACTCCCTGTCACGTATGATAACGATCTGATTTCGAATGAACCTCGACATCAGTTAATCCAGATCTGTGTTTTATTGCCACATGTCCTATGGCTTATTTTCCCGCTTCTGCCGCAGCAAGCCGCGCTTCTGTACGGGCTTCGATATATTCGGCTTGTGCCTGGGCGTATTCTTCAAGGCTCATAGAGTGATCCATGACCACAGCTCCCTTCAGTTTACGCAAACCATATTCACCCATCTGGCTGGTCCATCCGGAGAATGGATGCAGCTTGTTGGCCTGATAACCGCCTGCTGACTTATATGCGGGAATAAGGAAAGCTTCATCCAACAAGAATTTCTCGGCCGCTGCAAATGCTTCATAGCGAGCAGGCAAATCGTTCACTATAGTATTTGCCTCAAGCGCCATTTTTTCAAATGTGCCATACCCCAGCGCTTCATCGTAATACTCCGTTGCGAGATAAATGCTGCCCCAATTCTTACCGATGCTTGAAACAAGAAGAGGATCAAACGCGCTCATCGGATCTGCATAGTCTGCACCCCAGCCAAGTTCAATCATCGACCACTTGCCGGGATTGCGCACTTCTGCATTAAAGCTGCTTCCAGAGTATCCGATCAGAATAATATCAATGAAGTCCGTACCCAGCACGCCCTCCATCTGTTGCTCAACAACCTGAACGCGCTTTGTCGTTGCATTGTTGCTGACATTGTACGGCATTGTAATTTGAATCGGGAAAGTAACCTTTCCGGTAAGTTCTGCAATGGCTGCTTCCTTGAATTTAATCGCTTCATCCACAGCTTTTATAAAAAACGTATTAAAAAGTTGTGCATCTTGACTTTTTTTGGTTTTTGTTTTACCATTATTAAAATAAAAGGGGTGTACCTATGAATAAAGCAGATAATCCCAAAATGATAGGCTCAGTGCTAAAAACTGTGGAAGTTCTCAACCTTTTGGGAAATTCAGAAACCGGGCTGGGCGCCACAGAAATCGGAACAGCGCTCGGATATGGTGCCAGTGCTGTCTATCATCTTCTAAACACATTAAAGCATTGTCATTATGTTGTGCAAGATGAACGCACAAAAAAATACTACATTGGCCATGGGCTGTTCTGTCTGTGTGCTACCGCCAAACGACATAACAAGATTTCCAACATTGCGCAGCCTTACTTGGAACATTTGGTTGACGTTTTTGGGGAAACCTCCAATTTGACAATACTGGATGGAACCGATGTGGTTTATGTTGGGCAGGCGGAAAGCACAAACTTATTGAAGATGTTCACGCAGATGGGAGCTCGCGTGCCCTTCTATTGCACTGGCGGCGGTAAAGCCATGGTAGCACATCTTCCGGAAAAACGGATCGAAGAAATACTCACCAACACAGTTTTTCGCCGCTTTACTGACCATACAATTAATGATGGTGAGGTTTTGAAGAGAGAACTGAAGTCCATTAGAATCCAAGGCTACGCCTTTGATAATGAAGAACGCGAGGACGGTGTCACCTGCATTGCCGCCCCGGTTTTCGACGCTTACGGCATCCCGGTTGCAGCAGTCAGCATCTCGGGCCCCACGCGTCGGCTGAGGGACAAGCAGTTCCATTCCATTATTGATGAACTGCAGCGTTGCACACGAAAAATATCTGAAGCATTGGGGTATGTCAGCAGCGGCATGCCATCCGTTTGACTCCGTTGGCTTGGGTCAGCCAGTTCATACCGGTTTTCTGCCCTTGTGCCGCAGCCCACTTTCACAGTTTCCTGCCTGCCTTTACCAATTTTATAAGCTTATTCGGACGAAAAAAGAGCTTGCTCATCAGCCGTTTTCTCTGAATGAGCTTTTTTGCTGCTTCAATTCGTGATTTTCCGATTGACATATGCTCCGCCAGCATGGTACACTAAGCCTGCGTTGTTACACATTGGTAAATCATATTTTGTCATTAGTAAAAGGAGAAGAATTGTGGAAACAAAAAAGATGGTAATGATTCCGGGCCCAACTCCTGTGGTGAAATCAATACAGGATGAGATGGGCCGGGAGATTCAGGCTTTCGGCGATCCGCGCTTCGTAAAGGATTATAAAAAGCTCATTGACGGTCTTGGCGTGCTGCTCAACTGCTCGGGGCAATGTTTCCCGCTTGCAGGCACAGGCACGCTTGCCATGGAGATGGCTGTTTCCAACGTTACCAAGAAAGGCGACAATATTCTTATTGTAAGCCACGGCTACTTTGGTGACCGCTTTGTTGAGATCGCAGAACGTAAAGGGCTCAATGTTGACGTTATGCGCAGCGAATGGGGTAAGATCGTACCGGTAAAAGATATCGAAGCCAAGCTTAAGGAAAAGCCCTATGCCGCAATTACCGTTTCTCATGTTGATACCGCTACCGGCGTGCTTTCCCCGATTGCCGAGATCGGTGAAATGATGAAGCAGTTTAAGGACACCATATTTATTGTTGATGGGGTCGCCGCCACCGGCGGAGAGTTTGCGGATGTTGACGGCATGAACATCGACATTCTCTTTACCGGCTCGCAGAAGGCCTTTGGCGTATGTCCCGGCATGTTCCTGCTCTGGGCCAGCAAAAAGGCGCTTGCCCGCCGCAAGGAACTCGGCACCATCCCAGAGTATTACGTTGACTTTGAAAAGTGGCTGCCCATCATGGAAAACCCGGCAAAATATTTTGCTACCCCGGCTGTGAATCTTGTTTGGGCGATGCTGGAAGCAACATCCATCATTGAAAAAGAGGGCTACAAGGCTCGGGCTGCGCGACACAGAAAGAACGCCGACGCCATGCAGAAGGCTCTTACCAGCCTTGGTTTCACCGTGCTTGCCGACGAAGCGCACCGTGCTTCAACGCTTTCAAATCTCGTATATCCTGCGGGTCTTGATGATGCTAAATTCCGGAATACGCTCTATGAAGAGGGCATCACCGTTGCCGGAGGTCTGGGGCCATATGCAGGAAAAATGTTCCGGCTTGGCCACATGGGAAACATTGATATCAATGATGAAGTGGCCGTGCTCGGCGTTATTGAGCGTGCACTGATTCACTGTGGCATTGCCATTGAACCCGGTCGTTCGATCGGCATCTACCTCAAGGACATGATGGCCTGATCTAAACCCTGTTTTAAAGAGCGCGGCTGCAATATTGCAGCCGCGCAAAAGTTTGGTTCTCGTTATTCCTGTGTACCGTTTTCGTTTAAATCCAGCCCCTTTTTCTTGAGGAATATGCGGTAATCTTCCGCTGTCATCACGGTGTCCTCGTTGCTCGGATAATAACACCCAAACCAATATTGATATGCCGTAAGGCATCCCTTTTCATGCACGCGCGCCATTGCGTTTTCTGCAAACTCCGTGCCATATTGCCGCAGAAGCATTTTTTTCAACTGTGCGCAGCGGGCATCGTTTGCAACGAACTGGGGCGTCCCGCACTTTGCAAGATGGTGTGGATACAGTTCTTCCATCCCCATATCATGATACGTTTCCCGATGCACAATTACATCGTACGAATACTTGCGGGAGCGTTGGCCGTTTGAGCGCGGGTATCCCAGCGTAAGCATAAAAGCGGGCACCACATGCTCCGGCAATTTCAAAAGTTCCGACACTTCATTCGCCCGATCCACCACGTTTCCATTATAGCAACTGCGTAATCCCTCCGCCTCTGCCGCAAGCACAAGGGTTTGTGCACTGATGGAAGCATCCACAATCCCCATCCAAAGCGTGCATATGGCGTAATCCTGCCCGTATGGTGCGCCTTCATATTCAGCAATTCTGCGCATCCGCCGTCCATCGATGCAAAACATCAGGTTAACCGGCGCATGGGCAATGAACCGCTGATTCCGTGAAATACGCGCAAGCGCTTCCTTTTTTTTCGGCTCTGCAATCTCTATGATGGAGATCCGTTGAAACCCGCCTGCACTCGGCGCGGAGCAGGCTGCGTCATAGAGCCGTGCCATCACCTCTTCAGGGATTGGATCGGGTTTGAAAGACCGGCAGGTACGCCGGTCTTTCAAGAGCTTGTAAAAATCGATTCGCTCAGCCATTTTCATATCCTTTCGGCAATGCAACAGATTTCAGTACATGCAGCCCGTTCCGATAGCCCATAGAAATGATATGTTCGCAATAGCGTATGCCATTGCGGAGCGGTTCAATGACCATAATGGGGCAGTTCCGCGCCTGCAGCTTTTCACGGAGTGAATCGATCATGCAGTGCATGGCGGTACAGCCTAAGCACACCGCCCCCGCCCGCTCGGTTTCATACAGCGCGCAGCACACATCTGCAACGCGCTCTGCCAAGGCTTCCGGATCGCTCTGCAGCTCCAAAACCCCTAACTCAACCGGCACAATTGCCGCGATGCGCTCAGAAATCCCCAGCATTCTTGCCTTGCGTTCTTCGCTCAAAATTCCAAAACGGTCCGTTGTAATTATGGCAACCCGTTCGGCAAGGGAAAGCGCCGTCATCATTGCCGGAACATAGCCGCCGAACACGGGGACAGAAAGCAGTTCGCGGCATTCATATACCCCTGGGTCATCAAAGCAATTGACGAATACGCCGTCAAACCCATCCCGTTCTGCCTGAATCGCTGACGCGATGATCTGAGGCTTGTTAAATGCCGCGTGCAGATCGCATTCCACGGATGGAAACCCTTTTGACATGTGCGCAAAGTCGATCTCCGTGTCCGGACGCAGGCTCTCCCGGATGTACTGCTCGTTTGTCCTCAGCCGGTCGGAATTTTTTACAACCGCGTCAATGATTTTAATCCTCATGTTATTTTCCCATTGGCTTCCAGTCCACATCGTACCCAAAGCTGCGTGGGCCAAAAACCTCAAGCCCTTTTTCAGTGGTCCATTCCGCGGGTGCGGGCAGGATAATGACCGAAACAGATTCCCCCTCCTGAGCAAATGGGTTCAGCTGCGGTTCCTTCGCATCGTCGTTGAATACGCAGATGAGATCCGGCACGGTGATATAATATTCCCCGTTTTTCCAGAGAATGATATTCTCGTTTTGGTACCAGATTTTGTATTCATTGCCTGCAAATTCACCGCTGCCATCGATGGTCATAGTACCCACGGTGTAGCCTTCCTCTGTTCCCCAGTCGTTTCTGCGAACCTTTCCGCGCAGCGCTACGAAGCCCTCCCCCGCCTTTGCAACGGCTTCTGCATAATCCTGTCCTGCCGCAAGCGCGGAGCGATAGGCATGCCCAATCTGTTGGGTGTAGGAAATTGCACCGCGGATGACGGACTTTCCGATTACCTCAGCAGTGTTTGCATGATCGCATACCGCGGTGGTATTCTGGCTTGCAACTGCAAACGCGCGCACGATCGCTTCTGCGCGATAGTCGTTCACAACATCCTTCACAATGAGGCTTTCACCGAACTTGTTCACAACGGACATGGGCGTAATCGGCACATCATGAAGATAGAAGGTAGAATGCTGCAAACAGGGAACCGAGCGGCCAGCCGGGTCGCCATCCACAAGAACTTTATCCGCCATAGCGGCGCAGAAAAGCGCTTTCGCAGTGTTTCCGGCGCCGATCTCTGTGGAAATCACAGCCTTGACCGGCTTTCCCAGATACGCTTCCATGCTTTCAAGCGCCTTGATATGATAGGTGTCCTCGTATACCGGCAGGCCCTCATACTTTTTGCGTTCTTCCTCACTCAAAGGGGAGATTGCGCCGCAGGAATATGGGCAAACGACGATATCCTCCGCTTCAAGCTCATCAAAAGAAGCAAGTTTAAAGGTTTTTCCTTTGCTGATCGCAAGGTCGATAAACTCAATTCCCTTCGTAAGGCTTCCGCCGCCGCCTGTACCCAGAATAGCGCCACCGTAAAGGATATCCATAATGTCTTCTCTGTTCAGAACTTTCATAAATGCTCCTCTCTCCGTTGCGCTGCCACATGGCAGCTGTAATCTTTTTTGGTTCAGGCAGTCAGGAAACAACCGCCTTCAAAAGCGCGGGCAGTACCACCCGCGGCACGAACACCTGCTTGCCGGATGCAGCTTGAATCAACTCGCCCAGCTCTTCCGTGAACCCCATGCAATCTGCCATCAGCATGTCTACATCGCTATCGCGAAACGAGGCTGCAACCGCTTCAATTTCCTCCCTTGGGCCATATGGGGATGCCGCACAGATGCGCGGAGAAAACTCGTTGTAATACGCCATGGAAGCTTCAATTTGTCCAGGTTTCGGCACAATTGCCCCCAGCCGCTTTACGCCCATTGCCCGAAACAGCGAAAAGAGAATTTTCTCTGGAATAAAAACGGGCATACGCATCTCCGGAATGTCAAAATGGCCGGTGCATAAAATCAATGCTGCGGCGGACCCACTTTGCTCTGCTTCCAGCAGGCGTTCGTTTACAAGGCGAATCGCGTTGCGCTCAGCAAGGCGCACCTCCCGCCCCGTGCGCAGCGAGGTGACGATAAACAGCTCGCCGCCTTCGGGGGCAAGCGTCTCCGTCTCCGCCTCACTCATTCCGTCCAGAATACCACGCAGTTCCACATCGCAGGCCTGTGCAAGCATACGATAGACATCGTGCGTTTGAGAGTCAACAGGGCTTTGCCCCATTGTGACAACCGTTATCTTTTTCCGCATGTATTCTCTCCTTGCCGCTCGGTAAAATGGATGCAGGAAACATAATGTGCCTCATTCAGATAAACCGGCTCTGGAGTCCAGCTTTTACAGGCTTCGCATGCTTCTGCACAGCGGGTATGGAATGCGCAGCCTGAAGGCGGGTTGATCGGGCTTGGAATTGCGCCTTCCAGCGTGGTCAGCTGATCCATTCCCAGCTTCTCAAACTTGGGGATGGCGTTGAACAACGCCTTGGTATATGGATGCTGCGGGTTGCGAAACACCTCTGCCGCAGGGCCGAACTCCGCAATTTTCCCAAGATACATCACAGCAATTTTATTGGCCATTTGGCTCACGACGCCAAGGTCATGTGAGATCAGGATATTCGTGAGTTGGAATTTTTCCTTTAGTTCCCGCAACAGCTCCAATATCTGCGCCTGAGAAAACACATCGATGGACGAGGTCGGTTCATCCAACACCACCAGTTTGGGGTTAGATGCAAGCGAGCGGGCGATTGCAATGCGCTGCCGTTCGCCGCCGGAGAATTCGTGCGGATATTTGTATGCATCATCCCGGCTAAGGCCTACCATCTCCAACAATTGCCCAACGCGCGCAAGGCGTTCCTGCCCGCGCAGTTTCTCGTATGCGTCCAACGGCTCAGCCACGATCTCTTTCACAAGCCAACGTGGATTCAGAGACCAGTACGGGTCTTGGAACACAATCTGCACATTCTTTTTAAATGCATTGCGGTTTTTGCGTTCATCCGAAAACACATCCTTGCCGTCAAAATACACCTTTCCGGCCGTTGGATCATAAAGGTTCAGGATCGTATTAACCAATGTGGATTTTCCGCATCCACTTTCGCCAACAATGCCCAACACCTCACCTTTGTTCAGGGTGAAGCTTACGTCATCCACGGCCTTGAGGCTCAGCTTTTTATTCTTTTTCTTAACGTCAAAATATTTTTTAAGGTGCTCTACACGCAGCAGCTCCTCGCCCGTTTCGGCCTCCGCAGCGGGGGCGGAATGCAGCCGTGCGGCCTCCACCAGCATGCGCGTATATGCCTGTTCCGGCGCATGGATGATTCGCTCCGTTTCACCTTCCTCGATGATACGTCCTTCATGAAGGATGCCGATTCTGTCACAGAACGCGGAAACAAGGCTCATGTTGTTGGCAATAAAGAGCACCGTAATGCCCAATGTTTCCTGCAGCTCTTTCAGCAGCTTGAGGATGCTCGCCTGGATGGTTACGTCAAGGTTGCGCGTGGGTTCGTCCGCAATAAGGAACTCTGCGCCGCAGCAAAGGGCAAGCGCGATGATGATGCGCTGCCGTTGGCCGCCGGAAAGCTGGTGCGGATACTTTTTCAGCGTGCTCTCCGCATCCACCAACTTCACCAAGTCCAACACCTTATACGCATACGCAAGCGCTTCCTTGCCGGTAAGCCCCCGGTTCGTGCGGATAACATCGTCCAACATCTGACCAACGGTAAATACGGGGTTCAGGCAGGACATAGGGTCCTGGAAGATCATCGCAATCTTTTTGCCTCGCACGCTTGCCTGCATCCTGCGTTGGCTGTAGCTAAGGATGTCCTCCCCATCCAACAGGATTGAGCCCTTTGTGATTTCGCCGGGCGGGCATTGCAGCAGTTTCAGGATCGTAAGCGCAAGGACGGTTTTTCCCTGCCCGCTTTCGCCGACAATTCCGTATGTCGTGCCCTTTTCAATGGCGATATGGTCGATGTTCAGAACTTCCTTAATGCCTTCGGCCGTCTTATGCCTGACCTGCAGGCCATTCACTTCAAAATAGCTCACGGATGCCCCTCCTCATTTCTTACGCGTTTTGGGGTCAAGGATCTCGCGCACGCCATCGCCCAGCAAATTGAATGCGAGCACTGTTATGAAGATGGCGATACCCGGGAACACGCTATACCACCAAATGTCCGGGAAATAGTTACGCGAGGTGCTGATCATCAGGCCCCATTCCGGCGAGGGCGCCTGCGCGCCAAGGCCGAGATAGCTCAGGGATGCAATGGTAAGAATCACACCGCCCATATCCATGGACGCCTGTACCACCACGGGCGAGATCGTGTTGGGGATAATATGTTTGGCAACAATCTTCCACTTGGGCGTGCCAATCGTCTCCGCAGCCTGAATGAATTTGCGTTCTTTCAGCGAGATTGCCTGCCCGCGCACAATGCGCGTATACCAAGGCCACCATGCAAGCGCGATGGCAAGAATCGCATTGTTCAGGCTTGGCCCCAACATGGACACAAGCAAGATTGCCAAGAGCATCGGCGGAAAACTTAGGAAAATATCCGTGATGCGCATGATTACCTCGTCCACCGCGCCGCCAAATGTGCCTGCGACTGCGCCAAGCGGCACGCCAATAATCAATGATAGGGCTACTGCAAGCACAGCCGTACTGAGGGAGATTCTCGTTCCGTACAGGACGCGGCTGAACACATCGCGTCCAAGCTCATCCGTTCCGAACAGGTGCGCTGACGAAGGTGGCTGAAATTTTTCCGAAAGGTTCGTTTTATCCGCAATGTCCTGCGGGTAAGGAACGATCGCAGGCGCAAGCAGAGCAAGGATCAAAATCAGGATCAGCACAATGACCGCCGCCATGGTGAGCGCGTTCCTGCGCAGCATGAAAATCATGTCCCGCAGCTCTTTAAGTTTCGGCCGAAGAATGTCTTTCATTTTTTGATTCATGTTGCCCTCCTTACAGCCGGATGCGCGGGTCAAGCGCAATAATGATATCCGCAATCAGGTTAAGGATTACATAGAAAATTGCGGAGATAATTGCAATGCCCATGATCGCTGGATAATCCAGCGTCGTAACCGATTTGCTGACGTAGCTTCCCAATCCCGGCCAACTGAAAATAGTTTCCGTCAGGAATGTATTGGTCAGCGAATAGCCCATGGACAATGCAACCACCGTTGCAGTAGCGCCCAAAGAATTCTTCAGCGCATAGCGCCAAAGCACCTTGCCCTCCCGAATGCCATAGGATTTTGAAGCAGTGATGTAGTCCTCATTGAGGATTTCAAGCAGCGCGGAACGCGTCATACGCGCGACAAGGCCAATTGGATAAAGCGCAATGGTAAAGCCGGGCATAATGATATGCACAAAAGCATCTCCCAAGAGTTCCCAGGAGCCGGTCAGAATGCAGTCGATAATAAGCATGCCTGTAACGTTTGGTATTTCGTAAAGCAGCGATGCGTTGATGCTCATGCGCCCGCCAAGCGGAAGCCAGTTGAGGATGCGGTAAAAGACCAGCTGAAACACCATTGCCACCCAGAATGTTGGCAGTGAAACCGCGCCGATTGAGAAGAAGCGGGTGGCATGATCCAGCATTTTCCCGTTTTTCTTCGCGGAATAAATTCCCATTGGGATGCCCACAAACAGTGCAAACAGGAAGCCTACCAGCACCAGTTCCATCGTTGCGGGGAAATAGCTCGCAAGTTCCTTTGTAATGAGTTCCTTCGTGCGCAGCGAACGTCCAAGATCGCCCGAAAGAAGATCCTTCAAATAGTTCACATACTGCGTTGCCAACGGCTTATCCAGCCCAAGCTCGGCAATGGCCTGTTGCCGCTGTTCTTCCGTTGCACGTTCGCCAGCCCATTTGCCGGCTACATCCGAAGGGACGACGCGCGTAATGAAGAACGTAATGGTGACTACGCCCAGCAGCACAATGAGGCCGTTCAGCAGTCGTTTTATAATATATTTTCCCATAGGTTCAGCGTTCTCCTTTGTCATACAGGGGGAGCGGCAGCTCCCCCTGCCGATGTGCGTTATACCCGGGAAACGGGCAACTTACTTATGTGTAATGTTGAAATAAAGCGTGGAGTTAGGATACGCCGGATTATAGTAGAAGCCGTCGATCTCCGTGGAAACTGCATAAGTGATGACCTGATCGTAAACCGGGATCATGTGCGCACCGTCCAGAACGCCCATCTGCACCTCTTTATACAGCGTTTCCGCACTGGCACGGTCCGTTGCAGTCAGCTGCATCGCTTCTTCAATCTTCGCGTCCCACTCAGCGTTTTTGATATAGCTCAGGTTAAACACGGGGCTCTCCTCAGAGTGCACCATGCTCTGGAACCAACTAGAAGGATCGGCATAATCCGGCCACCAGATCATAACGAAGATATCCTGCCTGTCCTCCGGGCGCGTAGCGCGTGCATGTTCAATGTGGGCATCCCAGCCGCGCTCACGGATTTCCATATTAATACCAAGTTCTTTAAGATAGGTCTGCCAGAGCTGTGCGAAATCCTTGTATTCGGTATAGCCGGACTGGATGGCAAACTCCAGATTCACAGCGCTTACATCCACACCCGAATTCGCAAGGCATTCCCTGGCCTTATCCATGTTAAATTCGTATTGCGTGCAGTTTTCGTCATGTCCCCAAAGGCCGGGCGTTACAAGGCCGCGGGAAAGCTGCCCACGGTTTTCCAGCACACCGTCGATCACTTCTTGATAAGGGAACGAATATGCAAGCGCCTTGCGGAATTCCTCGTTGTTGCAAGGTTCCTTTTCCGTGTTGAAGAAAAGCAGGATGTTGTTATAAGTATTCACATATTTCACATCAACCTTTTCGTTCGCCTTTAGTGCGGAAATATCCGTCGTGGAAAAATTGTAAGCGATCTGAGCATCGCCTGTCTCAAGGAGCTGGCGGCGCGTGCTGCTTTCCACGTGCTTCTTAATAACAACCGTTTTATAGGAGCTTTCCTTCCATTCCTGCCAATATCCATCGTATGCGGAAAGGATTACCTGATCGCCGGTCACAAGGCTTTTTACGGTATACGGGCCAGAGCCGCCATCGTTTCCTTCTTCGTTGTTGAACCAGTCGCTCTCCTGATCGCATGCGCTTTCCGACATGATATAAGCCGCATAAGCAGCCGAAGTGATTAGATCCACCGATGTGGACGCGGAGCAAGTGAACCGAACCACATAATCGCTTACCACCTCAATAGTTTCGACATTGGCCCAAATATAAGCGGCTCCTTTGCCCAACCCTATCGTGCGCTCAATAGACTTTTTAACCGCATTTGCGTTCATTTTTGTGCCGTCATGGAAGGTCACGTCCTCACGCAGGGTGAAGTCCCACACCGTGCCGTCATCACTGTGTGTCCAGGAAGTAGCGAGGCAGGGCTCCACCTCGCCTGTCTGATCGTTATAGCGGGTTAATGTTTCATACACATTTTGGAGGACGCATACGCCGTTGGAGTTTTCCACACTGGGGTCCAACGTCAGGTAAGGTTCCGAGCCGCAGGCATAGTAGAGAATTGCGTCCGAGGTAGTGCCGCCGCCCTGCCCGCAGCCTGCAAAAAGCGAAGCCGCCAGAAGAATGGTAAGCATCAGTACTAGGCTTTTTTTCATGGTTTCCTCCTAAAGTATGGTTTATTTGAGCGCTGTGCCGCAGTGCAAGCGGTGACAGGCGTTCATTCGTAATTCAAAGCGTTGCTGTTTCCGTCATTTTGTACCAATTTGTTGTCTGATTCCGGCATGCAATCAAAGTTCATAAGCGGGCAGCCCACACAGATACAATCGGGTTTCATCTGATTTGTGCTCCCATCCTTTAGTTATTTTAAAGCTTAAAGTTACTTGAATGTCAATACGGTTTTAGATATAATTTTTAATATACTCTGTTTTCATTACTTACAGGCATTTATGGTACAGGAGGCTGACAGGAAATGTGGGACAAAGATAAAACAGTGAACATTTCAACCGTTTCAGAAACGTTTGGAATTCCCGCCTCAACGCTGCGCTATTGGGAGTCTATGGGCTTGATCTCCTTAAGCCGGCGCGAAAACAATTACCGTGAATATACTTATTCTTCCCTGCTGGATCTCAGTGACATCTGTTATCTGCGCAACCTCGGTATTCCGATTAAGGCCATTAAGGAATATCAAACGCTAAGCCTTGCAGACAGTAACGCGCTGTACTTGAAGAAAAAAAGCGAGCTTGAAACACAGATTAACAGCTTGCAAGGAACCTATTCCATGCTGCGCAAAACGTTAAGCCTCATGGAGGAACTGGAATATATCCGGGAGCACCCTTACACAGAAACGCAGCCGGATATACCGCTCCTTCTCAGCCACTCCAAGCTTTACGACAAAGAGGTCTGGAAAAAATACTTTTCCGGGCAATACCAGTTTGCAGGAGTGCGCCTAGGGCCTCCGGATTACCGATGGATTTGGGGATGGGCCGCTGAATCCTGTGGGCCGGATGAAGAGCTTGCCTGGACTTTTGCGGAAGGGAACCGCCACTTTGCGCAGTTCATTCTGCGCATTGACACAACAAACCGTAAGCACACTAACTTGGATGAAGCGATTAATCACCTGACCGCATGCGGCTATACCATCGGCGAAATCATCGTGCGTTATATTACAATCGCTTATGAAGATCAAACGCGCTGGGATTATTACAAAGCCTGGATCGAATTCATTTGACTTGGCAAGGCACAGATTACCCCAAATTCGGGAAAGCAAGCCTATTTGGGTGGAACTATGTTATAATTAAACATATCTGTGTGTCGTCGAAAGAATTGACGGCCATGGAGATTATGCATGCGGCCATAGCTATGGCCATAGTTCCAAACACGAGGAGGTATTATCATGTCGTTCAGTCCAAGCCTGAGTTCTGTATTTAACCGCACTGTGATGCGGGAAAAAGAGCACCTCTGTCCCTTTTCCGGGATGTGCGCTATGTGTACTGCAGATTGCATCGGCACATGCGAAATAGGTATTTCCGCGGTTCGGGGCAAAGAGATGGTCTACCCAAATACAACCGGCGACAACCAAATCGCATCGGAAAAAGATTACCCTGTTGGCTATTCGCATTTCAACATCAATGGGCGCGTGTTTGGTGCAGTGGGAGCTCCTGAGGACCCCGACATTGCAAATGTTTATAACGTGAATTTAGAAACGCAGATCGGGAGAAAAAAGCCTGTTAAGCTGCGTCTTCCGATCATTTTGCCTGCGCTGATCAAGCTCAACTGGAAGGATTACTTTGGGGGCGCTGCAATGGCAGGCGTAATCACCGTAATTGGCGAAGGCGCGGTAAGCAAAGATCCGGATCTGAAATATGAAAATGGAAAGGTTGTCTACGCGCCTAAAATCAAGGAAATGCTGGATGCCTTTAATAAATATTATCATGGCTATGGCCAGATTGTTCTGCAGAACAATTATGATGATGACATGCAGGGTGTAGGTGAATACGCTGTAAAATACTGCGGCGCAAAAGCAATTGAGTTCAAGTTCGGCCAATCCGCGAAAGGGACTCAGCCTGCCAACCGCATTGCTACCTTGGAGGCGGCCCTGGCGCAAGCGAACAATGGCTTTTTAGTGCTTCCGAATCCATTGGATCCCGCTGTCCAAGAGGCTTGGCGTAATAAAAAAGGTCCGGCATTTCATGTGTTCGGTCGCCTGCCCATGTGGAAAAACGGATACCTGAAACAGCGTATTGAATATCTGCGCAGCCTTGGGATGGAAAATACATATTTTAAGATGGCGGGATTCGATCCCGAGGATATGGAACGCGTGCTGCGCCTTGCAGTTGAATGTGGCGTGGACATGGTTACCTTTGACGGCGCCGGCGGAGGTTCAGGGTACAGCCCCTGCAAAATGATGAACGAATGGTGCCTGCCAACCGTTGCAATGGAGAGCCGCCTTGTAAGTATACTCAACAAGCTTTCCGGTGAAGGGTTGAATCTTCCGGCTGTGGCCGTAACGGGGGGCCTCGCAATGGAAGATCAGGTTTATAAGGCTTTGGCAATGGGCGCGCCGCATATTAAGCTGGTCGGATTGTGCAGAAGCAGCATGGCTGCTGCTATGAGTGCAAAAAAAGTAGGCGAACTTATAGAAGCAGGGAAAGTGCCGCCGCATCTTTCAAAGCTCGGCAGCACGAAAGAGGAACTTTTCTGGGATTTGCCGGAACTCAGAGGAATTTATGGTGACACAGCGGATGAGTTTTCTACCGGTGCGATAGGTGTTTACTCCTATTTGAACCGTATAGGATACGGCCTTCAGCATTTTGCAGCGCTCAATAGAAAATTTGACATCAGCTATGCTGATCAGCGGGATTTGATACCGCTTACGCGGGATGCGTTGGATCTTATCAATGGGTGTTGGATGCAGGAACGGCCAAGATAAATATAAGGAAAGCATTTCACTATATCCGGCCAATTGTTTGTGATTGGCCGGATCAATTTATTGAATGATAGATGTCCGTCCAGCAAGCTGTGCTGACTGACTATGCTCCACCGCCTCCTGCCAAGCCAGATCATGCACAGATGCTGAGGGTATGCTCTCAAGGCCCAATACTCACTACAACTCAAAATTATATTTCCAATAGATTTGTATTTCGCCGCATTTGACTTCGATTTTGTCAATCAGCAGCTTTGCAACATCGTGTTTCTGTTGAATGGTCATGTGCGGCCACAAGCGGGCTGTATCGCGAAATTGCAACAGCTCTTGCTGAGACGGCAATTTAGCTCTATGTGATCTCAGTTCCACCTCAAGCAGCTTTTTCTTTTCCTCCAATTCGGCGATCTTTTTCATCACCGCCGAAGCGGAAGACGGCTCCCCCTCCGCAAGCGCATCAACCAGCCGGTTCAGCTTTTCGCTGATCTTCGTCTGCTCAATTTTTATCCTTGATTCTTCCGTATCGCGTTCCATCTCTATCTTAGCCTCGATATATTTTCTGCGTTCTACCATTTGCATAAGCTCATGCTCAACGCCCGCTTCAAGTTCGTCAACGCGTTGTGATCCAAACTGGCTGCAGATCCCGCAATTTGTGTTTCCGCTGCACACAAACCGTTTTATGCCGCGCCCTTTTTGGTCCACCATCACTTTCAGGGAATGCCCGCAATATCCACATTTTACCATTCCGGTCAGCCAACTGTGTTTCCCCTTTCCCGCATTGCAAATCTGCCGGTTCGCTTTTAATTTGGTTTGGCATCGTAGAAAGGTGTCGGAATCGACCAAACCCGGATGCAGCCCAATTGAAAGCTTCAGTCTGTCGTATTGGGAAAACTTCCGGCGCGACCTTTCCCATCCTCCGTAAGTGATGCATCCGTTTACGGCTAAGAAATCCTCTATCGGGTTCGTAATCGTCATGCCAAGCGCGTTATAGTATGCATAGATATCTGCATTTGCTCGAACATAGATTGGATTGCTCAAAATACGGCTGATTTTGCCTCCATCCCAAGGAGCTTCCCCAGGCGATGGGATCCCTTGTGCATTGAGCTTCTTTGCTATTGCCCCAAGCGAATCTCCCGTATACGCATATTCGTTAAACATGCTGCGTACAGTATCACTTACTTCATTGACATCAAGCGTATGTACCTGCTTGTCCCCCACCTTTGTAATCGCTTTGTCAAATCCATACGGTGCCACCCCATCATATGCACCGCGCTCCATCCGGGTCGCATAATTGTCCTTCACACGCATTTGGATTGTCTCGCGTTCTAACTGTGCAAACACCATAATGATGCTGAGCATTGCGTTCCCAATTGGCGTTGAGGTATCAAATTTTTCCCGGCACGAAACGAACTCAACATCCTTTTTCTTGAATACATCGATCATCTCGGCAAAATCCAGAAGTGAGCGGCTAAGCCTGTCCAGCCGGTAGACGATCACCCTTTCGATAGTACCTTTTCTTACATCGGCCATAAGCTGCCGAAACGCCGGCCGCTCCGTGTTTTTTCCACTGTATCCCTTATCGTTGTAGTGCCGATATTCCGCGCTTCCGTTTTCGTTCAGGCAGGCGTCAAGCTGTGATTCAATCGACAAACTGTCCTTAACGTCAAGGGATTGCCTCGTATACACCGCGTTCATAGCGAACTTGCCCTCACGCTCGTCTCGCAGCCGCCACCCATATCTATCAAAGTGTTTTTGCTATTTTCGCATTTTTCCATTTCAGCATAAATATGCGTGAGCAGTTTCTGGGACAACTCTGCCAGTTCATCCCATGCAAAATTATCGTTTGCAGCCGGATATACGTTTACAACCGTCATAATACCCTCTCAATTGATTTCAAATTATAACTTAGATTTGTTTTATATATATGCTTTTGTTGATTTGATATGAGTATGAAATATGAAAGCGAAGAGCGATTTCTCCCGCTTACAGCACTGCTAAAAATACGTTTTGTATAATTAGATTATATCACCTCCACTGTCAACTGCGATTGACATTTATAGGAATGCTTTGCGAAATTCACTGCTCTTTTTGCCGCTCGGCCACTCATCTCTGTATAAACCGATGTACGGCCTTGCAATGTTTCCATACGCTCTCCACTTTCCAGTGTTGCCGGTAAGCTCTTCCATCTGTTCTGTGTACACGATAAAGCGGCGTTCGATATATCCGTTTTCGGATGCTTGCAGCATTTTGTTCGCGCACTTAAATACCTCTATGTTCTTCTCACTGAGCGGCAGCTTCGGAATAAGCAAAGCCTTGAGATCCTGCTTTAGCATCGCAGCGCGGCACCGTTCTCCTCGCGGTGGCGGCTGTACTTCAGCAATCAGGTTTTCAGCAAGGTGTGCGGCATCTATGTAGTCAGGCGGCAAAATCCGCTTCATCCACTCCTCGATTTCGTATTCTCCAAGAATAAACGCAGACTCAATCTGGTTTGCGTAGTATACCGTTCCAGCTCCGCCCTTGCCAAGCAGAAACATATAGCCAAAGTTACCAATCCGCAACTCCTCTCTTATAAAATCGAACGGATCATTTCCGTCTTCACGCCGGTATACCAACACTGAGTTTTCTATCGAGTAAACACAATCTTCGAGCCTTTTTGGATAGAAATGCATATTCTCCATCTCTCGTATGACATTATCCGTCATCAGCTTCCCAATAATTTTATTATTGTTGTGATCGCGTATGGCTTTCAGCACAAAATACCCTATGCCAACAAGAATTGCAGCCTCAACTAAGCAGAGATCATCCATTTTGTCACCTCTTCAGTTCGCCAGACCACCGTGCAGCAGATTCTTGTTGTGTGCTATCTGCAATAGACCGAAAGAGCAAAAAGAACAGAGAACAAAACAGTTTCAAAAGCCCATAAAACAGGCCCATATTTTCCTCCTATAAGAAATGATTATGTATATTTTACCACATTGAGAAAAGTTCTTCAATCGTTCTTGACTAGTCTGGCATAAATTTCGGGCAAGATACAACACAATGTCCAGCCTTAACCACCCACCCTTCTACCGGCGTAAAATTCCGATGCCATTCACAGCCCGTTGCTTTCGCGTTTGCACATCGCCAGCACAGCGTTTGGTCGACTGCATTATTAATGCGTTTCACTTGCCTGCGGCCAACAATTTCCTCTTTGTTATTAAACTCAACCACTTCTCTCTTTTTACAGGAAGGGCAAACGCATGCCCGCGATATCCCTCCATTTGCTAAAGTGAATCCTCCACGCACGAACATTTCGCTTCCACATTCGTCACACATTATTCCAAGCATGCAATCTCACTTCCTTTTCGCAATCTCTACTACAACCAAAGCAAACGTCAGCACCAATGTAGCTAGAAAACATAAGCAAGCCCATATCAATGCTGGAGACAGTACCCACAGCCAGCTCCACGAGATAACGTGTGTCAGCTTCAGCACAATAAATGCTACTGTTGCCAAACCAAACAGGACTACGCCACCACTAGCTGTTAATTTCATTCTCGCCCTCCTCCCTCGCATTTTTGCAAGCCTTTCGTCCTTTGCCGCAGTGTAGATCACACTCGTTCATTGGGAAAAGCCTCCGTCAATCTCCGCATTGCAAATTGTAATTCATATTATCGGCACTGCTGTTCCCGACCACTTTGTCTCCAATTTTAAACTTGCTCATTTTTCGTCCTTTCTCTGCCGAACACGATCCTCGCCGGATACTGCGGACAATAGCAGAAGGTTCAAAGGATGCGCAGGCCGAAACAAGAGCAAATCGCCCTTTTCCGGTATCCAAATAGGCAGGCGCCGCTGCTTCTGCAAGGTTTCTTCCCGCACCTGCATGAGGAATATCATGTGCTTCAAGAGCTTCGATGGTTTTCAGGAGACCCCAATGAGAAAAATCCAAAGTGTGGTTATTGGCGAAGGACAGCATATTGAATCCAATGCGTTTCGCATCTTCAAGTACCTTTTCATCTGCTCTTAGCCAAGATCCTCCGGAATACTGATTGCCCCACAGTTCTCCACGGTTAATTGTGGTTTCCAGGTTGAAATAGCGTAAATCACCTTTTTGGATGAAGGCGCATAGCTCATCAAGTCCTTGGTATTGTTTGGGGATCCGCCGTTGAATCAGCATATCACCGACAGCGGTAAAGTCCATATCCTTGATTTTCATAAACATTCCTTTCCGATCGCAATTTCAAAGTTAAAGCAAAAACTTCTGAGCGATCGCCGACATGATCGGCACACAAAGCATCGAAAGCACCGTACTTGCGCACACAAGCTGAACCGCATATCGGTAGTCCTGATCCAAACGTTGCGCATAAATTGCCACGTTGCTTCCTACCGGGGCTGCTGCAGCCAAGAACAAAGCAAGAGCAATTTTTTCATAGCACTGCGGCAGAAGTAATAAAATCAGTAACGATATGCATGGGATTAACAACAACCTCACGCAGCTGACTACATACAATCTACCGTGCCGAATGATCTCTGAGAACTTGGTTTGCGCTAAGTAGGTTCCTAAAACGATCATGGAAAGAGGTGTATTCAGTCCTGAGATTGCCGATAACGTGTTCTCCATCACCGCAGGGATAGGGATATCTGAAACAAACATGATAACCCCTGCAAGCGAAGAAAGCATAATGGGGTTTTTCAACACTGCAGCGACCGAGATTTTTTTACGATCACGGCTAAGAATCCATTGCCCGTAAGTCCATTGTAACAAGTTCAGTAAAGCAATGAACCCCGCCACATAGAACACACCCTCACTGCCAAGAACGGCCGTGACGATTGGAAGTCCCATAAAGCCAGCATTAGAGAAGGCTGCGGCAAAATTATCAATGGGTGTTCGTTTCAACAGCAATGTGGCAACTAACATTGAAACGATCAGTAATGTTGCCGCCATACCAAAACTAACCAATAAATTTTGTATATGCTCCACAGTGCGTGGAATACAAAAAGACTGGAAGATCACACAGGGAAGAACAAAATACAGCAATAAGTTAGCGAGAGAGCGGCTTCCTTCCTTGCTGATCAATGTCCTACGAAAAAGAACTACACCTATGCCCATATAAAAAAGCATTGTCAGGATTTGCCTGCAAACGGTTCCTGTTACACTCATATCTATGTACCTATCTTTTTTGTTCACTCTCTTGGAACATGAGAACGGATGCGGCAGCCAACATTGCCCTAGGCACCAGTGAAGAAATTGTGACGAACTCTTCTGTGGTATGATGGCCTTCGCCACAGGCACCCATTGCACAAATTGCAGGAATCCCCATCCCTGCAGCCAAGTTAGCATCTGACCACCCTCCAACTTGGATAGGATGGAGTGTTCCAGGATACTCAATAGCGTCAGAAGCGACCTTGACCTGAGAGAACAGCCAAAGATTTTTTTGTGATGCCTCCATTACTTCGTTAATTGAAGATACGGCAAGCGTAGCATGTGTACCACGCACCACAGGGGTCGCAATAATATGTTTCACTTTTTCCAACAAGGCATCCAGATGCTGCCGCGAGGTAAAACGAACATCGACCTCCAAACGGCAGTAATCCGGTACAGCGTTTACACATGTGCCGCCGGAAATAAGGCCCACATTCAACGAAGTTCCTCGAGGCAGATCGTTCAACGCCTGAAGAGCGATCACTTGATGTGCTGCTTCCAATATGGCGCTGCGGCCTTTTTCAGGAGCATTTCCAGCATGCGAAGCAATTCCGTCGATCTCAACAGTAAAACGACAGGAACCTTTGCGTCCTACCACGAGGCCATCATTAGGGTAACCAGTCTCAAAGTTGAATACAGCCACACAAGGCTTTGCTGCTGCCCGATATTCTTCTGCCGCAGAAGATGCGCGGTGTCCGTTTTCCTCATCCCCCGCAAAGGCAAAGTGAATTGGTCTCCCGCAAAAGCCAGACTCTTGCAGAGCACGCAGAGCAAAAATTGCAACCACCAACCCCGCTTTCATATCCAAACAACCAGGGCCAAATGCTTTTCCGTCATGGATACGAAATGGGATGTTCCTCAATGTTCCCTTTGGAAACACTGTGTCCATATGTCCGCTGAATAAGATCGGAGCACCGGGATAGCAATCCCCCCAAACGCCATGAAGGAAATCTCCTTTTTCGCTCATCGGTACACGACGTGTCTCAACCTGTAATGCCCGAAGTTCACCTTCCACAAGGCTGCACATGGTATCGCAGCCAGCTTTATCGGTATTTCCGCTTTCGATTTGCACCATGGTTTCCAAAAGCTTCAGCATGCTATCCTGCTGTTTTGAAAGAAACACCCGGATGTACTGCAGCATCTGCATAGTGTTTTGTTCGTTCAAGACGGTCATATTGCACCTCAGCAAGAAGACAGATAGTCAAAAACCACTTGCGCATGAAGGGCGCTTAAATCCGGCAGAGCAGATTCCTGAACCATAAATCGATCACTATGCGCTGGGGCTACAAATCCCGCAGAATCATCACGGACACCCATTTTATAGAAGCAACCTGGCACAGCGGCCAAAAAGGCGCCCATGTCCTCAGTGCCCATGGAAGGTCTTTCGATAGAAATATGCTTATCTTCACCAAACAGCTTACAAATCGAACGATCAACAAGCTTGGTCATACGGGCATCGTTGAAGCCAGCGGCAAATGATTCTTCAATTTTGACAATCGCCTGTCCTCCAAAGATGTCAGCAACTCCGCAAGCAATTCGCTGCACAGCATTGGTAGTTTTCTTGCGCAGGTCGGCGTCTAATGTACGAATGATACCCGACAGGGTTACTTCCTCGGCAACAACATTGCTACGTGTGCCGCCTCGGATTGTACCCACACTGATAAGAGCCGAATCTAGAGGGTCGACCTCGCGGCTGATATAGCATTGCAATGCGGTCAGGATTTGTGCAGTGATCATGATGGCATCAACGCCCTGATGAGGCCGTGCTCCATGAGCATTCCTTCCTAAAACCGTAATTTTAAACGGATTCGAAGCCGCGCAAAACTTCCCAACAATCGTGCCAACATGACCAGCCGGGTAGAGTGAACTTACATGAGCGCCAAAAATAGCGGTTACCTTAGGATTCTCCAACGCACCGGCTTCAATCATGGGGGCAGCGCCTCCATCTCCTTCCTCATCCGGTTGAAAAATGAACTTCACTGTTCCCGGTAGTTCTTTTCGGTGTGTAGCCAAAAGTTTTGCCGAACCCAGCAGTGCGGCAGTATGGCAATCATGGCCGCACGCATGCATTATGCCCTCTCGTTGTGAACGATATGGAACATCGTTTTTTTCTTCAATGGGGAGTGCGTCCATATCAGCCCGAAGTGCAACTACAGCTCCTGGGTGTTCGCCTTCTAGAACGCCTACAACTCCCGTGCCACAAAGATTCGTTGTAGAAATCCCCAGATTATTCAAATACTGAACCACCAACTGAGAAGTTCTGAACTCCTGCTTCCCCAATTCAGGCCATTGATGGATTTGCCGACGTAAGTTGATGATCTCGTTGCTGATCGAGCGTGCTTCCGCTAAAAAATTTATTGGCTGCATAGCTTCATCCTTCACAATCATGTTTTCTAACCATTATATATGCGCTGCATATCCAGGCCCCATGGGAAGTCCAAGCAAAACCCAAATGACTAACAAAATCAACCATGCCACGCCAGCAAATAGCGTATATGGAAGCATGTAGGAAACAAAGGTTCCAAACCCTGCCCGCTTATCATATTTGGAAACATAACTCAACAAAACGGCAACGGGCGAGGAGGTGGGACAGATATTATTTGTCAGGCCATCACCCATACGATATGCAACCTGCACAAAAGCGGGATTGATACCAGCTACCATGAACATTGGAACAAAAATCGAAGCGAGTAAGCCCCATTTTCCGCTGGAGCTGGCCATAAACAGGTTGATCAGCGCCACAAGTACAACAAACAGTATCATTAGAACCAAACTAGGAACGGACAAAGATTCGAGCAGCTCCCCGCCCTTAATGGCGATAATCGTAGCAAGATTACTACCTTTAAAAAGGGAGATAAACTGGGAACTAAAGAATGAAATGAAGAAAAACCCTGTCATCGTTCCCAATTCTGCACGCATCATGGGAAGTGTGCTGCCGAAGTTTTTTACGCTGCCAGTGGTTTTTCCATAGACGTAGCCAGTGGAAAAGAACATGATAAGAACCAAAGCAGGAATGCATTTGAAAAGATATCCATCCAAAATACTTCCACCTTCGGGCGCCGCGAAGGGCAGTCCAGGCAATGTCATTGTCACGGCACACAGCGCGAAAATGATTAATGCAATCAGAGCATTCCGTAGGCCCTTCCTTTGCACAGTCGTAAGAGGGGCTTTTGCGTCATCGCTTATATCGAACAATAGGCCAGAATCCTTACCTAAGCCAGTTCGTTCCAACCGAGGTTCAATATAAAATATGTTCACGCAGGCGCAAACTACTGTAAGAAAAAATGTGGACACGAACAGGAAATACCACCCCATAGTGGGGTTTGCGACAAAGTTGGGATCAATCAGTTGTGCAGCTTCTTGTGTCAAGCCAGCCAAAGTTGCGTCTCCATCGCCCACCAAAAGGTTCGCTCCATAGCCTACGCAGCGGCTAGCAAATGCGAGAAAGAGTCCCGCGAGGGGATTACGGCCCAACCCGGCAAACAACAGTGCGACGAGTGGCGGGAAAATAATCGCAGCAGCATCACCGATGAGATTTGAGTTAACGCCGATAAACGCAATCAACAACGTGGCAATCCACTTGCTTTTTCCAGAACCAGCTAACTTCAGCATAGAGGGTAGGAGGCCGCTACGGTTTGCAACGCCAAGGCCCAATGTGCAAATTGGCACTGTCAGCATAGGCGCAAAACTCATCCACACATTGCCCATGTTTTTCAGAAAATCTGCGATGGAACTGGCCGTCAGCAAATTGTTCACAGTTACGACTTCACCAGACACTGGGTGAACAGCAGATGTCCCAAGCATGCTAAACAGCACGGAGCAAAGTGCCACAATCACGGACATTCCCAAGAAAAGATAGGCCGCATGTGGGATTTTGTTTCCCCATTTTTCAATTCGTGCAAAAAATCCTTTTTCTTGCGTTGTTGAGGTGCTACTCATGTTATTTTTCCTTTCGATTTTTTAATATATACTTTATACGCATATAAGTTACCCAACTTAGTGCTAAAAAAAGACAGAATTATCCAGCGGTTAAAACCACATTGAATAATCCTGTCTAATTTGAAGTAAAGATGTCAGTCAATACCCCGTTAGCAAAATTACATTAGTATTTTGTTATTGTGCATATTATGACAGCAACGCTCCAACTTGTCAACAGTATTTTAAAAAAAACTTAATTTCGTCCCCGGCATGGAGGCAAATCAGGATAAAAACTCCGAGCGCGTGACCCCAGTTTATCATATGCATCCCGAAGGGCTATAGTAATCGTTTTTCTAGAGGTACCAAAATAACGTGTCTGCAATGCACGGATGATCTCGTCAATATCGTAAAAATTTCTGCCTTCCAATACCGATGCCACAAAATCGCTGGTATTTCTGCAAGAAGAATTGAGTTCAGCGCTCAAAACCATTCCATCACTTTTTCGGATCACCAAACTGATCACTAATAAACTTTGTGTTTGAGTAATAGGGTTTGTTTCAGCAGTTTTCCCACTTCCACAAATATAAATTGTATCTTCGCTGTAACGCATAACATAGTTCCTCATACCTAAGAAACATTAGTTTAAAATATAAGTAAATTATATATGATACAAAAGTTTTGTCAAGATGAAAAGAAAAAACGCATGTCAAATGTGGGTCTATAAAAGGAGTCCAGCTACCAAATTATTTGTAAATTGACTCGTCCATGTCACAACTGGATCCCAGAATTTTCATTCCACTTCTGAATCAACAAAATAGAAAAGCCAAATCTGTCAGTCTTTTCTTTCGTTCAGCTCTAGCCTGCACGCTGATTTTTCGGGGCTGGTATTTCCAATGTTTTAGCTCGCAGCATACATTAAATCAACATTACGGAGTAATCAAATGTTGATGCAATAGAAATCCACCATACCCTATAGAACCGACAAGGTTTTGCATTGCTATATCTAAATTGACCGATAATGCCAGCATAACAGGGACAGTGCTGTTGCCACATCAATCTTGGGGAACATTGCAACCGTTTTCGACCGGAACTTAATCGGATCATTCATATGTACTCCACCCGCTTAAATCCATGCCGTTCACACTGCTCTATCAGTTCGCGGTAATCTTTCATTTTCAGCTCCGCAAACTCTTTGCTGATCCACGTATTGCATTCTGTCGCATAGCACTCGGCTCCGGTATCAATGCCAAGATACTTGCAGTTTCCATTCGCGTTTCGCTTTGTACGGAATTGCAGAATCATGCTTCCCTCTCCTCTCACCCGCAAATGCTCCGTGTCGCCACATCAATCTGAAACCCCGGCCAGTACCCATCCGCTTCAGGCTCCAAGCTCAGGATGTTGACAACCTTGTGTTCGGCATTCCACGTTTCGCCCTTCGCCATGAATGCGCCATTCCGGATGATCGCTTTCTCACGCTCGCCTCCTCTCGCTGCAATCACCGCTTTGCAGACGCGCTCCGCATTGGACAGCAGCACATCAATTTTCTGTCCTGTAGTCAGCGGTTTGTTGTGCGGTTTGTTGATTTTCAGATTCTCAAAGCCTGTCCATGCTTCAAAATATGTGAGCTGTGCTTTCTCATTGATGCCTGTAATAGCCGACACCGTGTAATTCCATTCGCCAAAAGGATAGTATTCCGCTGCTTGCAAATACCACAGATGCCGCTGGTACACAAAGCTGATATAGCACCATACGTCATTGCGTTCCAGCACATACACTCCGTTTTGCCGCTCAATTTCAGCCGCAATCTCATCAAACTGCTGGCGCTTCATTTCTGCAATTGTCATTTTGCCTCCTCCTTAATTGTTGTAGTACACGGTAAAGCTTTCACCGTCTTCATCCGCTTTCCAAATCTCCTGAAATGCGCATGAATCACTTCCAAAGCGCTCCCACGCCTTGTCTTCTGCCTCTTCCGAATTTACAGCACGCACAAAACCAACCCGCTTGCCGATTTCATTTCCGTTTCGCCCATGCACAGCCATTACAAAGAAATATGTGTTCATCTCACACCTCAAATTTCGCTCCGGCCAGCACAAGAGCGGCCAGAATTACATTGGTTTCCGCTTCGCCAAATCCCATACGGTAGAGCAGCATCTTTTTCATGTCGCTCATTTTCAGGCTTCCATCAAAATAGAAAGTCCTGTCTTTGCTTGCATCAAGTTCCCGCTTTGCTTCTGCTTTTGTCGCGTACATTTTCATACTCCTAATGCTCCCAGTAAAACAACAAGCGCCCACAGGGCAAACACCACTGCGAGCGCTTTAATTCCATTCCATACGAACCACGCAGGACTACCAAACCGAATTCTCACGCTGCATTCCCTTCCTGCAACGCACACGCCTGCTTTGCCAAATCCGCAAGTGTTCGCCGCATTGCCGCCATTTCCGCTTGAAGCTCGGCATCAAACAGAAGCTCCATCTTGAATTCATTTTGCATACGGGCAATTTCACCCGCCAACCGCAATGCCATTTGCTGAATGCGTTCCAGTTTGCTCATTTGATTTTCTCCCTTTCGTTAATAATTTATATATTAGGGTAAAAAAAAGAGGCTGTGCGAACAGCCCCTCAAATTTCATACAATCATGCAGCCCAGAAGTCACTTTCATTCACAGATTCGCCCTCATATACTGTGAAAGGATCAATGTCTATACAGTCACTTGAATCGTACTTTCCAGACAGATCCCATGCGACAGTTCCGTTTAACACAGTCAATGCTTCACGGAAGGATTTATCATTCAATAATCCTTTGTCAATCATCCACTTAGCGTTATACCGTTTTATATTGCCGTCCGTAAAGTAAGCATACACATTGTAGTTCTCACCCGGCACAGCCTGCACTACTTGCGGAAAATATTCATCCACGGTTTACACCTCTCCTATATAAGCGGATTGATTCTGTTTAGTGGCTTGTCATCACGCGCAAGCTCCCAGTTTTGCATGAGTTCATCTTCATGAATTGCTGCCCACGCTATCACATATTTTAGTTGTTTCCCCGGGAGTTTGCCTCTAAATGCACATCCCTTACGAATATCAATTAGGGCATTTTCATTTGCATAACTCGCATGGAAGTGCGGCGGATTGTGTTCGTCATAGTACATCGTAATGCGAATCCCATAAAACAATGAAATTTCCGGCATTTGCATTCACTCCCTTCTCACTTCATAGTATATCCATTATTATGGGCGCAGCTTATGCAACTTTGGGTTCGCGCTTGCTACGTTTTCCACCCATTCAGCCACATAGTTTACCGCATCGCGGGTTTCCTCTGAATATTCAGTAAGCGTATCCACCTTTTCCGTCAGACTGTCCATGCGTGCAGTCAGATCACCTATTTGCCGTCCGTGAGCATCCATTTTTTCAGATAACCCATCCATACGCACAGTCAAGTCTCCAATTTGCCGCCCTTGAGTATCTACCTTTTCAGTTAAGTTGGTTATGCTCCGTCCTTGTGCATCCACTTTTTCAGTCAGGCTATCCATACGGCAATTCATTTCAGACATGTTGGCTTTCATGGATTCCATGTCCGCTCGCATTGCGGACAGCACTTCCAAAATTCGTTCTTCGTTATTCATGCCAATCACCTCATTATCGCTCCATAAAAGTGATGCCCGCCGTAAGCACCATGACTACATTCCCACAGCCACGAAGAAATGCAATTTCGTCCTAGACGGTGGGCAAATTTATTATACCACGCCATAAATGAATCCACAATCTGCATTCATTTTTTAGTCGCATTTTTCGGCTTGTCAGTCACGACATAATAGCAGTAACGTTCCATGTACGCTTTGTATGATTTGTAGGCCTGTACATGCAAATATCAAACGGGCTTTCCCATTCGTGGGACTTTATGACATGATTCGGATGCGACTCTATAAACTGGCGAACACGTGCCAAAGCGCAGCATGCATATGGCCACTTCTCTGTTCTCCATGTTACTAGCCCGAAACGATCTATGCGCAAAACATGAACATTCATCCTTTGCAAACCGCCAACACTGTAGGTATGTAGATCAGTTATAACATAATTTACCATATCTCCATTGTAATCTACACGCCCATAAAAACAGCCTTTCGGCATCTTAAACCCTTCAAACTCTTGCCCGTAATACGGATTGCATATAAATTGCTTCATTATACCTTTTCCCTTCCGCCTTAAAAAGTACCGGCTTTCGCGCTTGCCGTTCCCCGGTTCAGTGTTTCGGCTTCCGTCCCCGCCGCATCTGTGGGCGTTTCGCGTGGGCGCTAGTTTCTGTCGTTTGCTATCGTGAAAACTGGAAGTGCGCAAAAAAGGCGCGGCCAATTTGGCCGCGCCCGCATGCTTATGCTGCTTGTTTTTCCTTCTTGCCCTTTCCAGGCTTGCTTTCCATTTCGGGAAAATCATTTTGCAATCCCGCGAAAAGCTCTTTTGCTGCCGTTGTCTCAAGCGTAGCCGTCAATACTTCTTTCAGACTAGTACCATTCAGCCGCAACGCTGCAATGGTGAATGCCCTCGAGAAGATAACATTTGCAGACAGCGCTTTTACTTTCGGCTTGCCTTTCGTGGTATATGTTACCGTTCCACCGCCGCAAATATAAGCAGTTTCAACCTTGCTTGCGTTGAACCGTTCAACGCCCATGCCGGAAACAATACTGGACACTTCCGCGGCTACTTTGCGCGCAAGCGCGCTTTTGTCTTTTGCGAGCCGTTTCGCGTCGTCGTCGTCAGCCGTCAAGCAATCAACCCGGCCATAAACAGAAGCCACATAGCCAATTTTGTCGCATGCCTTAAACGTTTGCGCAAGTGCCGGAATATAGCGCGCATATCGTGCGACGCCCCCTGTCGCCATAGCCGCGACTAACTGTTTTATGGCAATCGCGTCTTTTTGTTCTTGCGGTATGCCATGGGCATCGCATTCAACTTTTGCCGCTTCGGAAGCCTTGCATGCTTCGGCTTGCTTCTTTTTTGCTTGAGACAATGCCGCTTGCAAGTCGTCTACCGGATCGCCGTCTGCTTGCGCTTCGTCAATCTTCCGCAAAATTGCATCAACCTTTTTTGCGCATTCATTCGCAAAAGCTGCGAAGGCTGCTTCGCGTGCAATCAGTTCAACAATAGTGTATTCTTTCTTCGTCATTTTTATATACCTCTTGCGTCAAAATATGATATACTGCATTTGTGGGGATGCATCCCGCGCTTTCCGGCGATAGCTATACGCATACCACCGGGAAACGCCCGCCCGCATGGGCGGCCTATGTGAATATGGCGGCAATCGCCTTACAGCTTCGCGGCCTTTAGGTGTACGGCCTGTACAGGTGCGGAATGTTCCGCATTACCTATTGGCAATGGTACGGCGCGCACGTTGGCGGCTGGCTGAAAGGTATTCGCCATATTGCTTTGTCAAGGTTCGGCGCTTGCCTTGCGTGGGATGTTTGGACTCTCTCGACGTCCGTAGCGTCCCTTGCTATGGTCATATTATCTCATGGTCATGACCATATGTCATCACAAAAGTATTAAATAAATATTAAATTATTGTAATAATTAATAATGCCTGTATAAAGGGGTTGAACATATGGATAAAGTAATTAAACGCAGTGCGGCGCAAGCTGAAGCAGAACGCAAGTATAAGAAAAAAATGGCATATCTTCAAGTTATGACAACGCCCGAAAAAGCGCAGGATATAAAGGATTGTGCCGCGCTTGCCGGGCTGAGCATAACGCAATACTTGCTAATGTGCCACGAAAATTATCAACATGGAAGAATGAATAATAATTAACTTCCTTTCGCCACACAACGGCGCACAAGCGCAAGCGCGGAGCAAGTAATCGTGGCGCGGCGGCAAACTATGCCGCCGTTTATTACAAAAGTGTTACGCAATGCAGGCTTTTAGTGCTTCAGACTGACTTATTTAGTATTGGTAACTAGATAATATAGTATTACATACTTTTTTATATTGATAATGTTTTTATCGATAGCAGCTTTATCGATATTAATATTATCGATTAACATGCCGACTCAACGCCCGGTGATCCTTCCGGCCTTGCGTCTGCCGCTTCCCTGCTCTGCCTGCTATGTGCGCTTTTGACGGAACCGCACCCGGGGTATATTTACACCGTAAAAAGCGAACGTTTGTTCCAATATGCACCTAGTCACTATTTCTCACTCTCAGTTCAAAAAATCGCTCATATTTTCAATGAATTTCGCCCTTCTCAGTATCGCCAGTTTTCAACGCATATTCACACGTAAAGCGCAGCGTTTATTTAATATAATTTCAGTCCGTAAAAACAGATTTTCTAGTAATTTAGCCGCTTTTTCCGCACTTTTTTCTCAATTCGAATTTACGCAGAATGCCAAATATGATATAATAATTGTACAAGACGGAGCTGCCCTGAGCAGTGCGAATTCTGAGTGAAGGAGTGCAAAATATGAATAATGTAACGAGTGCAACAACGAGCAGAGTGAGTAGTGAAGCGGCGAGCGGAGCGAGCAGTGTAACAACGAGCGTAGCTGGTCGTGGAGCGAGCAGCCACAAAGGCAAGCGCTGCACTTCTAATCCTATAAAAGATAAAAATGATATAAACAGAGTGTGCGAATACTTCAAGGCTGCTGGGGACTATCGTATGTATGCCATCTTTATGGTAGGCATCAATACAGCATACCGCATTTCGGACATCCTGTCGCTGCGATGGGGTGACATTCTGAATGAAAGTGGCGAATTCTGGCGCAAGGAAAAGAAGACTGGCAAGTGGCGCTTCATCTGCCTGAATCAAACCCTGCTGAATGCTCTTGATTTGTACAGGCAAAAGACGGACGTGGCCGTCTCTCCAGAGGCATATGTTTTTCCGGCGAGCAGGTCATGTTACGAGACGGCGGCACGGCAAGATGTTGACAGGAAGCTGAAACGTGCCGTGGCAGATCTAGGCATTGCGGCTCACGCCGGTACGCACCTGATGCGCAAGACCTTTGCCTATCATTATCTTACTGGTGCGGCTGACCGCAGCCGTGCTTTGGAGCAGCTAATGTTGCTGCTGGGGCATTCATCTCCGCGCATTACGCTGAGCTATGCCGGTATTACCGAGGATGAGCTGCGAGATGCGTATGAGTGTACTTGCTTGGGTTGCTGCTGTCTCTTATACACATCTCCGAGCCCACGAGACCGGAGCCTATCTCGT